>Ga0136633_1001530_pt1 | contig 16962 bp, 12 predicted proteins | sample AntDrymeUQ832206_2_FD_105494 | JGI IMG/M metagenome (GOLD analysis project Ga0136633, IMG submission 105494) | Polar desert sand microbial communities from Dry Valleys, Antarctica - metaG UQ83 (22.06) | ecosystem: Environmental > Terrestrial > Soil > Desert | place: Antarctica: Dry Valley...
GGTGAACGGCGTCGACCTCTCCCTCGACCACGGCTTCCCCGCACGGATGATCATCCCCGCGGCGCCGGGGGTCCGGAACACCAAGTGGGTCAGCTCGCTCACCTTCGGCGGTGCGGCGTGAGCGGCTTCGCCGGGCGCTACGGCGCGCGACCCTGGCACCTGCTGGCCCTGCTCGCCTGCTTCGCGCTGACCGGCTACGCCGCCAGCCGGCTGCTCGGAGACCGCACCGCGCTGGTGCGCGTCACCGTCTGGTTCGTCGGCGCGGCCGTCGTGTGGGACCTGGTGCTCGGGCCGCTGCTTGCGCTCGCGGACCGGGGCCTGCAGCCGCTGCACCGGCTGCGGGTGCGCGGCGTCGCGGCGCTGAACTTCGTGCGCATCCCCGCCCTGCTGGCGGGCCTGCTGCTGCTCGTCTGGGCGCCGCTGGTGCTGCGCCGCCCAGAGGGCGTGTACGAGGCCAAGAGCGCCCTGCAGATCGAGCCGTACCTGGGCCGCTGGGCGGGCGTGACCGTGGCGTTGGTCGTCGGGTCGGCGGTGGCGTACGGCGTCGCCGTGCTGCGGGCGGCCCGCGCCGGGCGCTGACCACTGGGCCTTTCACTGGGCCGATCGCGCGGCCGGACCGGCCGGACGCCGACTTTCTTTGTCCACAGGCAGTGCACACAGGTGTGGGCAGGTGGCGCGCGACGCGGGAACCCCCCGGCGCCGGCTGTCCACAGGCTCGTCCCCAGTCGTCCACAGCGACAGGCCGTGCCGCCCACACCCCGTCCCCAGCTGCATCCACAGGCTGCGCGGACCGGTCGGCCCGGACACCCCAGAGATGTCGCAGGGCACCGGTAGAACTTGCTCGCGGCGGTGAGGGTCACCGGCGGTGGGCGAGGGGTGCGCGGGTGTCCGAGCGGGTCGTGGAGCTGCCGTCGCAGGGCGGCCGGTCGTCACCGGAGTTCGAGCGCACCCCGCCGCAGGACATCGCCGCCGAGCAGTCGGTGCTCGGCGGCATGCTGCTGTCCAAGGACGCCATCGCCGACGTCGTCGAGGTCGTGCGCGCCACCGACTTCTACAAGCCGGCCCACCAGACGATCTTCGACGTCGTCGTCGACCTCTACGGCAAGGGCGAGCCGGCCGACCCGATCACGGTGTCGGCCGAGCTGACCCGGCTGGGTGAGATCGGCCGTGTCGGCGGTGCGCCGTACCTCCACACGCTGCTGTCCTCGGTGCCCACGGCCGCCAACGCCGGCTTCTACGCCCGCATCGTGGCCGAGCAGGCGATCCTGCGCCGCCTGGTCGAGGCCGGCACCCGCATCGTGCAGCTCGGCTACGGCGCGTCCGGCACCGGCGGTGTCGACGACGTCGTGGACCGCGCGCAGCAGTCCATCTACGACGTGACCGAGCGCCGCAGCAGCGAGGACTACACGCTGCTCGAGGAGCTCATGCAGCCGACGATGGACGAGCTGGAGGCCATCGGGTCGCGCGGCGGCTCGATGTCCGGCGTCCCCACCGGCTTCGTCGACCTCGACGGGCTGACCAACGGCCTGCACCCGGGCCAGCTCATCGTCATCGCCGGCAGGCCGGGTCTCGGCAAGGCACTGGCCCTCGACACGCCGCTGCCGACGCCCACCGGCTGGACCACGATGGGAGAGGTCGCCGTGGGCGACCTGCTGCTCGACGCCGAGGGACGGCCCACCTGCGTCGTCGGCGCGACGGAGGTCATGACCGGTCGGCCCTGCTACGAGGTCGTCTTCTCCGACGGCACCCGTGTGGTGGCGGACGCCGAGCACCAGTGGCTCACGCACACCCGCGCCTCCCGCCGGGCGCGGGGCGGCGCGGAGCAGGTCCGTACCACCGAGCAGATCGCGGCCACCGCGCGCTGCGCGACCGCCGACGGCCGGGCCAACCACTCCGTCCGGGTCGCGGCGCCGCTGCAGCTGCCCGAGGCAGAGCTGCCGCTGTCGCCCTACGCCCTGGGCGTATGGCTGGGTGACGGCCACACCGCGGGTGCCCGCTTCACCACCGCGGACCCCGAGATCGTCATGCACCTCGAGGCGGAGGGCTTGGTGGTGACGCCGCAGAGCGGGGCGCTGCTCTACGGACTGGCTCTCCCAGTCGAGCCGGTGACCGCTCGTGCCTGCGTCGTCTGCGGCGCTGACTTCGTCCCGCACACCTCTCAGGTGGTGACCTGCGGCCGCAGCTGCGGCGGCCGCGCCAAGGGCCGCGGCGTGACGCCCACCTGCCCCGACTGCGGTGGACCCTCGAGCGGCCTCCGTCGTTGCGCGAGCTGCCATGCAGAGCACGGGACCGTGCAGGGGATCCTGCGCGCTCTCGGTGTGCTCGGTGACAAGCACGTGCCGTCGGCCTACCTGCGCGCGTCGGAGGAGCAGCGACGCGCGCTGCTCGCCGGGCTCATGGACACCGATGGCACCGTCACCCCGACCGGCAACCTGCAGTTCGCTGTGACCAGCGAGCGTCTCGCCCGCGACGTGCACGAGCTGGTGCTCAGCCTCGGCCACCGCTGCACCGTGACGACCACGCGCGTCCGCGGCCGGTCGGAGGCGTCGTCCACCTGCTTCACGCTGAACTGGACGACCGACCAGCGCGCCTTCCGCCTCGAGCGCAAGCACCTGGCGCACAAGGACCGCTCCCGGACGACCGCCACCCGCACCGGTCTGCGGTGGATCACCTCGGTGACCCCGGTCGCATCCGTGCCGGTTCGCTGCGTCGAGGTCGACAACGCCGACCACCTCTACCTCGCCACGCGGTCGATGCTGCCGACCCACAACTCGACGCTCGGCCTCGACATCGCCCGCGCGGCCTCGGTGAAGAACGGCATGCCGTCAGCGATCTTCTCGCTCGAGATGAGCAAGACCGAGATCACCATGCGCCTGCTCTCCGCCGAGGCGCGCGTGCCGCTGCACCACATGCGCTCCGGGACGATGACCGACGACGACTGGGCGCGGCTGGCGCGCCGCATGGGCGAGGTGGCCGAGGCGCCGCTCTACATCGACGACTCGCCGAACCTCACCATGATGGAGATCCGCGCCAAGGCGCGGCGGCTGCGTCAGCGCAACGACCTGCAGCTCATCGTCATCGACTACCTGCAGCTGATGAGCGGCAACAAGAAAGCCGAGAGCCGCCAGCAGGAGGTCTCCGAGCTTTCCCGCTCGCTGAAGCTGCTGGCCAAGGAGCTCGAGATCCCGGTCATCGCGATGAGCCAGCTCAACCGCGGTGCCGAGTCGCGTACCGACAAGAAGCCGCAGATCAGCGACCTCCGTGAGTCCGGATGCCTGCCTGCGTCGACGCGGGTCCTGCGTGCCGACACCGGTGCGGAAGTGACTCTCGGGGAGCTGTTCACGAGCGGGGCGCGCGATGTGCCGGTGTGGAGCCTCGACGACTCGCTGCGCTACGTGCGGCGGCACCTCACCCACGTCTTCTCCACCGGCCGCAAGCAGGTCTTCGAGCTGCGACTGGCGTCGGGCAAGCGCATCACCGCGACGGCGAACCACCCCTTCCTGACCTACGACGGCTGGCGTCCCCTCGGCGAGCTCGCGGTGGGAAGCCGCCTCGCCGTGCCGCGGCACGTCCCGGCGCCGGAGCTGCTTGCCGTCTGGTCCGACGAGCAGGTGGTGGAGCACGCGCAACGCGTTGCCGCGCTGGGTGAGCAGGACGGTCGGTCCGCGGCCACCGTCGCTCACCTGCCCAAGCGGCAGCTCCGCCTCTTCCTCCGGACGCTGTGGCAGCAGCGAGGTCACCTCGCCGAGGGCGGTCCTTCGCTGTTGGCCGGCCCTGAGCTGCTGCGTGAGGTGAGTCGGCTCCTGCTCCGGTTCGGCATCTCGGTCGAGCTCCAGGGGGAGCACTCCCTGCGCATCGTGGAGCCCGCGGACCGCAAGCGGTTCCTGACGGAGATCGCGGTGGCTCGTACCACCGAAACGTGCTTCGGGAACGCCAGTGCGTCGGCTGACCCAGCTGTGTGGCAGCGGGTCGAGCAGGTCCTCTCTGCGCGCGAGCTGGTGCCGTCAGGCGCAGCTGCCCTGCCGCAGGTCGCCGAGGTCCTGAGCGCAGGAGGGCTCGACCTGGAGGCGACCAACGACGTGCTCTGGGACGAGGTCGTCGCGATCGAGCCGCTCGGTGAGCAGGTGGTCTTCGACGCCACCGTGCTCGGGACGCACAACTTTGTCGCCGATGGCATCGCGGTTCACAACAGCATCGAGCAGGACGCTGACATGGTCATCCTGCTGCACCGCGAGGACGCCTACGAGAAGGAGAGCCCGCGCGCCGGCGAGGCCGACTTCATCGTCGCCAAGCACCGCAACGGCCCCACCGCGACGATCACCGTCGCCTTCCAGGGCCACTACTCCCGCTTCGTCGACATGAACCCGGGCTGAGCCGTGCGCGCTGTCCGTCGGGTTCTCGTCCTGGTGCCGCCCCGCCGTCGTCGCGGCCGGCATGCCCGCGGGTCCGCCGACCTCGCGCCGGCCTCACCGCACCGCAGCTGGGGACCGCGCGCCGAGCCGGCCGCCTGACGTGTGGCCCGCCGCCGCGACGCCGTCGACCTGATGCTCGGCCGGACCGGCAGCGCCTGCACCAGCCGCACCGCTCACGCGAACAGGACCTTGGGCTCTGCTCTGGGCACGGTGGCGGTCCTACGATCAAGGGACTGCGGGATCTCCGAACGGCGGAGTTCCCAGATGGTCGGAGGCGCGCATGACAGCCTCCTCTCCCCGCCGCCCGGAGCTGTCGGCCGCCCTGGAGTGCACCAACGACGCCGTCTTCATCGTGGACGACGCGTTCCGCTGCACCTACGCCAACCCGGCGGCGACCAAGTTGCTCGGCCACGCTCCGGACGAGCTGCTCGGCGCGCAGCTGCACGAGCTGCTCGGCTGCGGGCTGCAGGAGGACGACGCCTCCTGCGCGATCCAGGTCGCGCTCGCGGCCGGGCGCGACGTGCACAGCGCACGGGGCGTCATGCGTCAGCGCGGGGGGCAGTGGCTTCCCGTCGCGACCTCCACGGCGGTCCTGGTCGTCGACGGCGCACCCGCGGGCGCGGTGCTCGTCGTCCGGGACGCCTCGCAGCAGGTGCAGCTCGAGCACGAGCTGGCGGAGCGCGCCGCCCTCTACCGGCAGGTGGTCTCCGTCGCACCGGACCCGTTCTTCGGCGTGCTCCCCGACGGCTCCTTGACGTCGTGGAACGCCGCGGCCGAGGAGCTGTTCGGCCACACCTCGGCTCAAGCGGTCGGCCGCGACGCCGTCGAGCTGCTCATCCCGGAGCGCTACCGCGACGTCGCCCGGGAGACGGTCCGCGGGCTGCGCGAGCCCGAGAGCGATGACACCCCCCGCGTACGACGTGTGCAGACGCTGGCGCTGCACCGGGATGGACGAGAGCTCTTCGTCGAGCTGACCGCGACCAGCGTGTGGATCAACGGAGGCGCCGGCGTCAAGGTGTTCGTGCGCGACCTGACCATGCAGCGCTCCTTCGAGCGGCAGCTGCAGGAGCGCGTCGTGCGTGACCCGCTGACCGGTCTGCCCAACCGCACCCTGCTGATGGACCGCCTCGAAGTAGCGACCCGCCACGTCGGCAGGAGCTCGCACATGATCGCGGTGCTGTTCGTCGACATCGACCACTTCAAGGTGGTCAACGACAGCCTCGGTCACGACCGAGGCGACGACCTTCTTGTCGCCCTCGCCGACCGCTTGCGCGCCAGCACCCGCGACAGCGACACGGTCGCGCGGTTCGGCGGGGACGAGTTCGTCATCGTCATGGATGAGGTCGAGGACGAGCTCGAGGTGGTGCAGCTTGCCCAGCGCGTCGCCCATGCCCTGGCCGCTCCCGTGCAGGTGGAAGGCCGGGAGATCACCTCGTCGGCCAGCATCGGCATCGCCACCGCGACGAACCCGACCGCGACACCCCAGTCGCTCCTGCGCGACGCCGACGCAGCGATGTACCGGGCCAAGGAACGCGGGCGCAACCGCTTCGAGCTGTTCGACGACGGGATGCGGAAACGGGCCATGGACCGGCTGGAGCTCGGGGGCGAGCTGCATCGCGCCCTCGATGAGGGGCAGCTGCGGGTGCTCTACCAGCCGGTCGTGTCCGTCGAGGACGAGCAGGCGGTCGGCTTCGAGGCGCTGGTGCGATGGCAGCACCCGACCCGGGGACTGCTGGGACCGGCGGACTTCATCCACCTCGCCGAGGAGACCGGGCTCATCAGCCGCGTCGGCGAGGTCGTGCTGCATGAGGCCTTGCAACAGAGCGGAGAGTGGCTCGGCGAGCTGCGCCGCCAAGGCAGTGGTCGCACGCTGACGATGTCGGTCAACCTCTCCGCGTCGCAGGTGATGGACGACCGGCTCCCGGACACCGTCGCCACGGCGCTCGCCCAGCACGGCGTACCGGCTGAGGCTCTTTGCCTCGAGATCACCGAGTCGGTGCTGATGGACGACTCCACGCGGGCACGGGTCGCGCTGCAGCAGCTGCGCGACCTCGGGGTCAGCATCGCCGTCGACGACTTCGGCACCGGCTACTCCTCGTTGCTCTACCTGCGCGAGTTCCCCGTCGACATCCTCAAGCTGGACCGGTTCTTCGTCGCCGGGCTGACCCACAGCCGCGCGGACCGGGCGATCGCAGCGTCGGTGGTGTCACTGGCCCACGCGCTCGACATGAAGGCCGTAGGCGAGGGCGTGGAGACCGCCGAGCAGAGGGCAGTTCTCCTGGAGCTGGGGTGCGACCTCGGTCAGGGCTTCCTGTGGGACCGCCCGCTCAGTGCGACCGACGCAGCCGCGTGCATCGGCCTGCTCGCCGGGCGGGCGTCGACCTCACCGGCGCCCGCCACCGCGGCGGTGTCCGTGCTCGGCACCTCCACGTCGTCCGTCGTCGACCCGCTCCGGGTCGTCCTGGTCGACGACAACACCGCCGAGCGCAGGCTGCTCGCCCGCACGCTCGAGGACCTGCCGGAGTTCACGGTCGTCGGGGAGGCCGGCAGCGGCGAGGAGGGGGTCGCGGTTGCGGCAGCCACCCAGCCCGACGTCCTGCTGCTGGACCTGTCGATGCCTGGCGTCGACGGCGTGCAAGCCCTCCCCCAGGTCCTCGAGGCGGCGCCGGACACGCACGTCGTCATCCTGTCTGGCTTCATCTCCGAGGGCATCAGCAAGCTCGTGCTGGCGGGCGGTGCTGTCGGCTGCCTCGACAAGAACGTCGGGCTCGAACGCTTGCCGCTCGAGCTGCTCAAGCTCCTCGGGCGCGCGCTGCCGCCGCCGCCGCTCCCCGAGGCCCGTCGGCACCGGGACGCCGAGCCGACCCCCGCGACCACCACGAGCCGGTCATGACCGAGTCACTGGAGGCGGTCCGTCCAGGAACTCCGGGACGAGCAGCGGAGCAGCCCACCGCCCTGCGCGATGAAGCGATCGAACCCGCCGCTGTCCTGCCGATCGTCCTCAGGTGGACCGTCGCGGTGCGCCGCGCCGGAGGCCTGCTGTCGCTCGCGATCGGGGGGGCGGCGGTCGGAGCCTGGATCGTGGGTCACGGCCTTGCGACGAGGCTGTCGCCGGACTGGGCAGCCATTCAGCCCAACACCGGGATCGCCCTCGCCCTGCTGGGCCTGGCGCTGCAGCTGGGCCCGACGCGGGCCGCCGCGGTGCCCGCAGCACTCGCTGGTGCGATCGGCGGCATCACCGGACTCGAGTACGTCTTCCACTGGAATGCCGGCATCGACAACCTCCTGATCGCCTCCCACTACGGCGTCCCGCCGGGGCGCTTGGCTCCCAACACTGCCGTGGCGCTCGCCGTGGCCGGGATCGTGCTCAGCGCCTGGGGTCTGCGGCGCTTCCCGCCGCAGCTGATGGCCACAGCAGGGTCGGTCCTGGCCGGTCTCGGCCTCGTAGCGATGACGGGTTACGCGACCGGACTGCGCGGTGCCTACTTGTGGGGCAACGCGACCGCCATGGCGCTCGGCACTGCGGTGGCGGTGTTCGCTGTGGGTGTCAGCACGATGGCCGCGGCACGGGTCTCGTCCTACCTGCGTGATCCCGAGGCGATCCCCGGCGCCTGGCTCCCGGTACCGCTGGGCGTGGCCGCTCTCACGGTGGCGGTCGTGCTCTGGAATGCGATCGTGCCGACGGGCGGCCCGACCATCAGCGTGCGCACCGCAAGCTTGGTCTTCTTCGCGCTGGCCGCGCTCTTGTCGGCGGGAGGCGTCATCGCGCTGCAGATGCGGCAGTCTGCAGTGCGCGCCCGTCGGCGAGCCGAGAAGGCCGAGCAGGCCCTCGCCGCGGCCGCCCTCGATCTCACGCACCGCGCCGCGCAGCTCGAACGGTCGGTGGGCGAGCTTCAGCGCTCCAACCGCGAGCTCGAGGACTTCGCCTACGTCGCCAGCCACGACCTGCAGGAGCCGCTGCGCGTCGTCGCGGGCTACGTGCGGCTGCTCGAGCGGCGCTACAAGGGCCAGCTCGACGACGACGCCGACGAGTTCATCGGCTTCGCGGTCGACGGCGCGACCCGCATGAAGCGCCTGATCGAGGACCTGCTGGCCTACTCGCGCGTCGGCACCAGGGGCCATGCCTTTGCGCTGACGGACCTGCAGGCTGTCGTGTCCCGCAGCCTTGAGACCCTCGCCCTGGCACTGCAGGAGAGCAGCGGCACCGTCGAGGTGGGTGCCCTGCCGACGGTGCCCGGGGACGAGGTGCAGCTGGAGCAGCTCGTCACCAACCTGCTCGGCAACGCCCTGAAGTTCGCCGCGCCCGAGCGTCCCCCTGTCGTCGGCGTGACCTCGCGGCGCGTCGACGGCGGCTGGGAGGTGTCCGTGGCGGACAACGGCCTCGGCATCGCCCCCCAGTACCGGGACCGCGTGTTCCGGATGTTCCAGCGCCTGCACGGCGTGGACGACTACCCCGGCACCGGGATCGGGCTGGCGATCGCGCACCGCATCGTGGCGCGGCACGGCGGCGAGATCTGGGTCGCGGACAGCGTCGAGGGCCGCGGCACCACTATCTGCTTCACGCTCCTGGACCTGCCTCCCTCAGACCTCGGGGCCTCCCGCGAGCCCGAACCACCAGCCGACAAGGAGCCCCCTGCATGAGCACCTCCGACCCGATCACCCCCAGCACGGCGCAGCAGGAGGCGTCGACGCTGGCCACCCGGCCGGCGGAGATCCTGCTGGTCGAGGACAACCGGGCCGACGTGCGGCTGACCCAGGAGGCGCTGCGCGACGCCAAGGTCACCAACCGGCTGCACGTCGTCGGTGACGGCGAGCTGGCGATGGCGTTCCTGCTCCGGCAGGCGCCCTACGAGGACGCCCCGCGACCTGACGTCGTACTCCTGGACCTCAACCTGCCGAAGATGGACGGGCGCGAGGTGCTCAATCGGGTGAAGGCCGACCCGGAGCTGCGTCGCATCCCGGTCATCATCCTGACCACCTCGTCGGACGAGCGGGACATCCTCGACGCCTACGACCACCACGCCAACAGCTATGTCACCAAGCCCGTGGAGTTCAACGACTTCGCCGCTGCGCTGCAGTCCATCGAGATCTGGCTGACCGTCGTGACGCTGTCGCCGTCCTAGGAGAGGGCCCGAACCCCGCCGCCTGCGAGCTCCGCGCCATCTCTGAGCGCGAGATCACCTGCGCCAGCGGGACCTTCGCCCCTGTCGGTGCCCGCGTGCGCGCAGCACGATCGGGCTGCCGCCCGAGCGGCGTTGAGGTGAGGAGCGTGGCCATGTCCGACCTCAAGACCCAGGGTCGAGGTGGCCGCAGCCGCCTCCCGCTGCAGGACCGGCCGGCGGTGCTCGACTCCGGCCAGGCGCCGTACTGGACGTCGGGCGTCCTCGGCGTGGTGGCCGGGACCGGTGCGCTGCTCAGCGTGCTGTTCCCCGGCGTGCTGCACGGCGAGCCGGCTCTCGACGGAAACCTGCGCGGGACCGCGCTGGTCGTGCTCGTCGTCGTGCTGCCGCTGCTGGTCGTCGCGATGGTGCGCACCGCGCACGGGTCGGCGCGCTGGCTGGTGGTGTGGATCGCCGCAGTCGCGCACCTGCTCTACCAGGGCTTCATGTTCAGCTTTGCGACACCGCTCAACAACTTCTTCCTGCTGTACGTGGCGCACCTCGGCCTGGCCGTCTGGGCGGCGGCTGCGCTGCTGATGCACGTGCAGGTGGCCGGCTTCCGCGCCCGGGTCGACGCGCAGCTGCCGGTGAAGGTCATCGCGTCGAGCGCGCTCGTCATCGCGGCGCTGAACGGCCTGGCCTGGATCGCCGCGGTGCTGCCCGCGTCGTTCACGCCCGACCCGCAGAGCCTGCTCGACGGCAGCGGCCTGACGACCAACCCGGTCTACGTGCAGGACCTCGCCCTGTGGGTCCCGGCGATGGTGCTCGCGGCGGTCTGGCTCTGGCAGCGCCGGTCGTGGGGCGCGCTGCTGACCGGTGCGTTGCTGGTGTTCGCCAGCCTCGAGTCCGTGACCATCGCCGCGGACCAGTGGTTCGGCGCGCAGGCCGACGACACCTCGACCTGGGCGTCGGCGGCGGCGGTGCCGATGTTCGTGGCGGCCGCAGTGCTCGTGGCGCTACCGGCGGTGCGGCTGCTGCTCGACGTCGACCGCGCTCGTAGGTAGGCGGGTCAGCCGGCGGCGAGCAGGACCGAGTGCCCGCTGGTCAGCAGGTCGAGCGGCAGCACGATCGAGGTGGCCTCGGCGACGGCAACGACGCTCGGCCGGGGCTTGCGCGGGCCGGCGTGGTCGGGGCGGCGGGGCGTCGGGCCGCGGCGGTGGCCCCGGCGGGACGACGCCGGCCGAGCGGGACGGGGGGCGGCGGAGCGCTGCTGACCGGCCCGGGCGGCCGACAGCACCGATCGCGCTGCGGCGACGGCGTCCGACGACGGGACGGCAGGCGCGGCCGGCGCGCTCCGCAGGGGCAGCGGGACCAGCTGCAGCGCGGGGATCGCCCCAGCGGCGGGGGCGGTACGAGGCGAGGGCAGCCGCACGGCGACGGCGACACGCTCGGCAGCCGGCCGGACCACCTCGACCACCACCTCCGGGTCGTCCTCCTCGCGCAGCGGCACGACCTGCCACTCGCCGCAGACCCGGCAGGTGAGCAGGAGGGTCCGCTCGTCGTCGCCGATGCCGGCGATCCAGGCGCGTAGGCCGGTGGCACCGCTGCGGGTGAGCACCAGCGGCCGGTCCTCCCGACCGCAGGGCAGGCAGTAGCCGTCCCACGACGCCACTCGCCCGACCGACCAGACCTGCTTGATCGTGACCTTCACCCTGACCCCCTGCTCGCGGCAGCCGTCTGCCACGTCCTGAGGACGTCGGCACGGGGCACCCGCGAGCGCATGCCCCGTGATGATCACTTCCGGGATGGTCATCCGTGACCACACCGGGCGGGTGACTAGTCGACGACGACGGTGCCCAGGTCGATGACCTGGCCGCGCTCGACGACCATCCGGCGGCTGATGCCGACGCCGTTCGGCCCCGTCACGGTGAGCAGGTAGGCCTCCTTCTTCCCGGCCGCGCGCAGCGCCGGCCGGGTGGAGGGGTTCACGTGCCAGGTGAAGGCCCCGTCGGTCCCGGTCGTCATCCGGGTGTCGACCCGCTCGCGCAGGGTCCGCTGGCCGAGCGGGTTGCCGACGCCCTTGTCCCACAGGAACGTGTCGAAGGTCTTGGTGATCGTGAGCGTGGCGGTGACCGGCCGCCGGCGGGAGTCGACGGCCCGGCCGCGGACGACCCCGTGTGTGAGCGCGCCCTTGTAGCCGACGGCGTCGAGCTCGGCCTGCGCCTCGGCGGGCAGCCCGAGGGCCGGCCGCTTCTCCGGCGCGATGCAGCCGAGCGTCGCGAGCAGGATGAACGCCTCGCGGTTCCTCTCGTACATCGCCGGGACCGTGCTGTCGTACGGCGGGTGGAAGCTCGAGCCGGCGTGCTCGAACGTGTAGCCGATCGAACCAAGGGTGCCGTAGGCGTAGTCCGACGTCGTGCCGGTCGTGACGTAGAGGTCGATCGACTTCTGCGGGGTGTAGCCGTTGTAGACGGCCATCGCCCGGCCGAAGCCCTCGAGCAGGTCGTTGTCCGGCGCGTCGTCGCTGGTGTCGCCCCACGCCCACAGCAGCAGGTCGCCGGAGGTGTGGTTGGTGACCATCGCCGTGACGTGGTTGGCCTTGAGCAGGTCGGCGACGTTCTTGCTCTCCTGCTCCGACAGCGGGTCGGTGCCGCGGTAGGTCTGCGAGAAGAACTCGCTCGACGAGCCGGCCTCGTCGTCGCCCCAGGCGTAGGAGTAGTTGCGGTTGGGGTCGACACCGATCGCGTCGAGCGGGGCCGGCTTGTCCACGCCCGGGCCCTGGCCGACGCCGAGCTGGCTGCCGGTGAGCGGGCGGCGGTTCTTGCGGACGTACCGTCCCTGGCCGCCGAGCAAGATCGCCTCCGGCGGGATCGGCGAGACCTCACCGGTCTCCACCGGCGGCAGCGAGCGGGTGTAGGCGAAGCCGTCGGCGTTCACGACCGGCACCACGATCGTGCGGACGTTGTCCATGATCGCCTTGAGACGGGCGTCCTTGCCGGAGTTCTCCAGCAGGTCGTACGCCCACATGAGCGGGACCTCGGCGGCCGGCCACTCGCGGGCGTGGTGGCAGCCGTCCTGGTAGAAGACCGGCCGGCCGTCGCGCCGGTTGACGTCGGTGCAGACCTCGAGCCCGAAGACGGTCCGCTTCTCCAGCGTCTTGTGCGCCAGCTCGATGAGCCGCGCCTGCGTCGGGTAGTTCGCGGCCAGCGCGCGCATGTCGGCCTCGTAGTCCTCGAGCACGCGGTAGTCGCCGGTCGTGGTCTCGCCCGGCATCGCCCGGGTCGTGCGCACGGTCCCGGCGGCTGCCTTGGCCGCGGCGAGGTCGGCCGCGACGACGTCCTCGACGCTGATCTCGTAGCGCAGCCCGGTCGCGACCAGGCGGGCCAGGTCGCCCGGCCACAGCAGGTACTCGATCGAGCCGTCCGGGAAGACGTTGTGGGTGTCGTCGAAGCCGGCGAGCAGCTTCTGCTGCGCGCTGGTCGGCGCCCACACCCGCGCCAGGCGCAGGGGCTCGACGCCGTCGGACAGCGCGGCGGTGACGCTGCTGGCGGCAGCCGGGAGGCCGGCCGCGACGGCGCCGACGGCGGCGACCGCCCCGGCGGAGCGGAACAGCGTGCGGCGCGACAGGCCGCGCGGCTCGTCGGCGGCGGTGTCGGTGCTGGGCTGGGTCATGGCAGGTCCCCTCGGAGGTCGTGCGAGGGGTGTTCGACGGCCCGGCCGGACTTCCTGCTCAGATCACCCGGTCGCGGCGGGCTCCGCCGGGACCCGGTCCACACGGACCGTCAGCGCGGCCAGCAGCGTCGTGAGCGGCACGGCGGCCACCAGCCCGATCGACCCGACGAGGGTGCGCACCACCTCCTGCGCCACCACCTCGCTCGTCAGCACGTCCTGCACGGCCGAGCCGGCCAGGCTGTAGACGACGAGCAGCGGCAGCGACGCCCCGACGTACGCCAGGACGAGGGTGTTCACGGTGGAGGCGATGTGGTCGCGGCCGATCCGGATGCCGGCCCGGTAGAGCTCGCGCGCGCTGGCCGTGGGGTTGGCCAGGTGCAGCTCCCAGACGGCGGAGGACTGCGTGACCGTCACGTCGTCGAGCACGCCGAGCGAGCCGATGACGATGCCCGCCAGCAGCAGGCCGCGCAGGTCCAGTGTGCCGACGGTGGCGCTGATGAGGCTGGTCTCGTCCGACCCGAGGCCGGTCAGCGCCGCCGCCCGGACGAACACCTCGGCCAGCACCACCGTGAGGATCAGGCTGGCCAGCGTGCCGAGCACGGCGATGGAGGTCTGCACCCGCACCCCGTGCGCGAGGTAGAGCACCGTGAACATCACCGCGGCCGAGCCGACCAGCGCGATGAGCAGGGCGTTGGAGCCGGCGAGCAGGGCGGGCAGGACGAACAGCGTCACCACGAGCAGGCTCAGCCCGAGCCCGAGCAGGGCCCGCAGCCCGGTCCACCGGCCGAGCGCCACCACCGCCACGGCGAAGACCGCGCCGAGCAGCAGCAGCGGGTTGCGCCGCTCCACGTCGGCGAAGGCGTACTGATCACCGGGCGCGGCCTCCGGCTCGTACGACAGCAGGACCCGGCCGGTCTCCGGGAAGGGCGCGATCGGGGTGGACAGCGCGTCGAGGACGAACTCCGCCCCCTCCTGCGGACCGGACAGCAGCCGGACGGTGGTCGAGATGCACTCGGTCTGCCCGACCCCGGGGACGTCCTCGGGCGTCGGCAGGATCGGCACGAGCTCCCCACCGGCCCGCTCGGGGCAGGGCACGACCTGGCGGGTCAGCAGCTCGGCGCGGACCAGGTCGGTCTGCGGCCCGAGGCCGGAGGGGAAGCGGTCGACCGCGTCGCCGTTCGGCCAGAGCACGGCCAGCGCGGCGATCGTGAGCAGCACCAGCGGGACGAGCACCGCGGCGAGCAGCCGGTGCAGGCGGCGGCGGGCGGTCGCGGCCGGCGTGCCGGGCGGCGGCCCTGCGGGGGCGTGCTCGGCGTGGGCGCCGTGGCTGTGAACGGTGGCCTCCGGAGGTCGGGGAGCTCGGTCGACGGCCATCCTCGCGGACGCCGGGGAGGCGGCGTAGCGTCCGGACGATGATGAAGCTGACGGTCCTCTACTCCCCGCCCGCGCAGGTCGAGGAGTTCGACGCCCACTACCTGTCGGTGCACATGCCGCTGGCCGAGACGATCCCCGGCCTGGTGCGCGCCGAGACGTCCGCTGTGGTCGGCACCCCCGACGGCAGCCCGGCGCCGTTCCACCGCATCGCCGAGCTGTACTTCGAGGACGCCGACGCGATGGGCGCCGGCTTCGCCTCCGACGCCGGACGTCGTACGGCCGCCGACGCGCAGGAGCTCGCCGCGCGCACGGGCTCGACCGTGACCATGCTCGTCGGTGCGCTGGACGAGCCGGTCAGCTGACGGCCAGCGTCGTCAGCAGCAGGCCCGACTCCTCCAGCACGACCCGGAACTCGCCGGCCCGGTCGACCAGGAAGTCCAGCTGGACCGGCACGCCCGCGGTGGCCAGCGCCCTCAGGTCGTAGCCCTCGACGAGCACGGTCTGGGCCTGGTCGCTGATGACCGTCAGTCGCACCGGGACGTTGCGCTGCAGCGCGACCGTGCCGGTGTCGCCGGTCAGCTCACCGCCGGTGACCACGACGCTCACGATCCGCGGCGCGGTCGGGTCGTCGACCGAGTCCGCGACGGACGGGTTGTCCGGGGTCGCGACGACTGGCCGGTCCCCGGACGCCACCGGCTCCTCGTCGCTGCAGCCGACCTGCGGCAGGGCGGTCAGCAGCACGGTGAGGAGCAGGCGGGCGAGCGCGGTGGGAGACGGCATGCCCGGCATGATCCCCTGTCCGGCGCCGGGTGCGTAGCCCGCACCCCCGCGGGGTGTCCACAGCCTGCGCGCCGCGGCCCTTGCGGAGCGTCACCGCGGGCTACCTTCCCCCCATGGTCGACGACTCCGGAACCCTCTCGCGCAGCACGGTCGTGGCGGCCCCGCCCCAGCGGGTCTGGCAGATCGTCAGCGACCTGCCGGGCATGGGCGCCTTCAGCCCGGAGAACACGGGGGGCAGCTGGCGGGGCGGCGCGACCGGCCCGGCCGTCAGCGCGGTCTTCCTCGGCCGCAACCGCTCCGGCCTGCGCCGCTGGTCGACGAAGAGCACCGTCACGCGCTGCGAGCCCGGCCGCGCGTTCGCCTTCGCGGTGAGCTCGGTCGGGCTGCCCGTGGCGGAGTGGTCCTACGACGTCGAGCCCGAGGGCGACGGCTGCCGGCTGACCGAGACCTGGCGCGACCGGCGCGGCCCGCTCATGATCCGCCTCGGCCGGCTGGTCAGCGGCGTCGGGGACCGCGCGGAGTTCACCGCACGCAGCATCGAGCAGACGCTCCAGCGGGTGAAGGAACGCGCCGAACAGGGATGAACGACCCGGCGGCGAACGGTCCAGGACCGGTAGGCCACGGGGAGTAGCCAAGCGACTACTAACGGTGGCATACTCGTCGAGTACGGACACGGGACGGAGGGTGTGCAGTGACAACCCCCTCCCGCGTGCGCGTGACCGGTCCGTCCCGGGGCGCCGTCGCCCTCGCGACCGCAGCCCTGGTCGCCGTCACCTCGGGCGCGACCGCCCTCATCGTCCTCAGCACCACCGGTGGCGTGGGCGGGCCGGCGCCGTCGCTGGCCCCGCTGCCGCCGGTCCTCGCCGCGCCCGGCGGGCCACCCGTCGTCGTCCTGCCGCCGGGGGCGCTCGGCACCGGGCTGCTGCCCGCCCTCACCCCCGCGCGGACCTCGGTGCGCACCGCGCCGGACGGCACCGTGTCGGGCAGCACCGACTCCGCCGCCGTTCGGAGCGTCGTCATCGCCGCCCCCTTCGTCGGTGGGGCGCCCGGCGTCCGGCCGGTCGAGGCCGGGCAGCCGACCGGCTCGCCCGTCGCAGCCGCTCCGCCAGCGCCCGCCGAGGAGCCTGCGGCCGAGGTGCCCGCCGTCCCGGCGCTCGACCCCGACGACGACCTCGGCCTGCTCGAGCGCGACCGGGAGCGTCGCGGCCGCGGGACCCAGCAGCCGGCCGAGGAGGAGCCCGTCCGCGCCCTCGACACCGAGGCCGACGGCTTCGACCTCAGCCGCGACGATGCGGAGCCGGTCGTCGTGGTGCCGCTGAGCGTCGACGACGGCGACTCGGCCGACCCGGCTCCGGGCAAGAAGGCGGCGCCGGGCAAGAAGGCGGCCCCGGAGAAGAAGGCCGCGCCGGAGAAGAAGGCGGCGCCGGAGAAGAAGGCCGCGGCGGAGAAGAAGGCGGCCCCGGAGAAGAAGGCGGCCCCGGAGAAGAAGGCGGCGCCGGAGAAGAAGGCGGCCCCGGAGAAGAAGGCCGCCCCGGAGAAGAAGGCGGCGCCGGGCAAGAAGGCGGCGCCGGGCAAGAAGGCGGCGCCGGGCAAGAAGGCGGCGCCGGGCAAGAAGGCCCCCGCGA
>Ga0136633_1001531_pt1 | contig 16955 bp, 15 predicted proteins | sample AntDrymeUQ832206_2_FD_105494 | JGI IMG/M metagenome (GOLD analysis project Ga0136633, IMG submission 105494) | Polar desert sand microbial communities from Dry Valleys, Antarctica - metaG UQ83 (22.06) | ecosystem: Environmental > Terrestrial > Soil > Desert | place: Antarctica: Dry Valley...
ATCGCCTCGCGGTGGTCAAGGCCCGTGAGCCTGCTGATGAGCTCGCCCAGGACCCAGTGGGCCGAGGTGGCGTGGTACTCGTACCTGCTACCAGGCTCCCAGTTGAGGTGCCATTCCGCCATGCGGGCGATGCGGCCCTCCCGGGTGGACCAGGCCGGCGGGCCCATGGGCGCATGCGGGAACCCGGCCGTATGGAGCATGACCTGCTCGACGGTGACAGCCTCCTTGCCGTTCTGGCCGAACTCGGGGAACAGCTCGGTCACCCGCTGGGCCGGGTCGACGGCCCCCTCCTGGATGAGGGTCCAAATAGTGGCCGCGACGATGGGCTTCGTGGCCGAGAACATGGCGTAGCGGCTCTGGAGGGTGGCGTCGCCGAGAACCTCCTCATGCACGACCTCGCCGTGGAGGGCGAGGGCGAGCTGGCACGACGGCAGCCTGCCCTCGTCGATCTCGCGGGCCGCTCGAGCGGACAGCTTGGAGAAGTTCTCCTCAACAAGTTGGGCCATGGCCAGAACCTACGCCGCCAAGGGCCGGCGAGGCGGGGCGGTGCCGGTCCCGGTGCGAGGTCGGGCACACTGTGGGCATGTGGAGGCTTGCGCACCAGCTGGTGCGCGCCGTGGTGCTGTTCTTCGTGTGCACCGTGCTCGTGCCCGTCACGGCTGCGGCTGTGGTCCTCGCCACCTTCATCTTCGTGGACCTGCCACCGACGCTGCCTCAGCCGAAGGAGGTGAAGACGAGCCAAGGCAGCAGGGTGCTCGACATCTACGGCAACGAGATCGCCACGTTCCGGGCCTTCGAGCAGAACATCCGGGTGAACCCTGAGGACATCCCGGCCGTTCTGAAGAACGCCGTGATCTCGGCTGAGGACGCCCGCTTCTACTTCCACAGCGGCGTCGACATCCGGGGCTCCGGCCGGGCTCTCGTGCGCGATGTCCAAGGTGGCGGCGCCCTACAGGGAGGGTCGACCATCACCCAGCAGTACATCAAGATCACGTCGGGCATCGGCGAGGAGCGCACCATCGTGCGCAAGGTGAAGGAGGCCGTGCTCGCGAGCCAGGCCGACCGGCAGTTCCCCAAGGAGGAGATCCTCTACCGCTACCTGTCCGCCATCTACCTGGGTGAGGGCGCCTACGGCGTGGGCGCGGCCTCCGAGACGTACTTCCGCAAGCGTCCGAGCGAGCTCACCGTCAGCGAGGCCGCCACCCTCGCCGGGATCATCCCGGCACCCTCGGCCTACTCCGCCCGCGACCGCATCAACGCGTCGGAGAACAAGCGTCAGATCGTGCTGAAGAAGATGCTCGACCAGCGCTACATCGATCAGGCCGCCTACGACGCCGCCCTGGCCGCACCGCTGACCCTGTCACCGACCCCGCTCGACCCGGCCACGGCCACGACCGTGTATCCGGCCCTGCAGGTGCAGACCCGCTACCCGTACTTCATCGACTACGTCCGCCGCTACCTCATCAACGAGTTCGGCGAAGACGCGGTCTTCCGCGGCGGCCTCACCATCCAGACCACTCTCGACCCTGAGCTGCAGTCCAAGGCTGAGGCCACCGTGGCCGCAGCGGTGGGGAAGATCCCGGCGCTCAAGGACGACAAGGGGAAGCCCAACCCGATGGGCATGGGCCTCGTCGCCGTTGAGCCGGGCACGGGGTACGTGAAGGCCCTGGTGGGCGGCGCCAACTTCGAGGGCAGTCAGTACGGGAACGTGAACATCGCACTCGGCGGCTGCCCGGCCAAGCCCACCGACCGGCGGATCGTCGTGAAGGTCGAAGCCCCTTGCTGGTCACAGGACAAGCCCGTGGTGGGCGGGGGATCGGGCCGCCAGCCGGGGTCATCCTTCAAGCCGTTCGCGCTGGCCGCGGCCTTCGAGAAGGGCATCCCGCCCACGAAGGTGTACTCCGCTCCCAGTGTGTATACGCCGCCTGGGTGCAAGAAGGACGACTGCCGGATCAAGGGCGGGGCTGGCGGATCCATCACGTTGCAGCAGGCCACGACCAACTCTGTGAACACGGTCTACGCCCAGCTGGCCCAGGACGTCGGGAACGAGAGCATCGCCAACATGGCCAAGAAGCTCGGCGTCACGGCGGCTTGGCTGGGCAACGGGTTCCACGGTGCCTCCTACGTGCTCGGGCCGTTGGAGGTCAGCACCCTCGACATGGCTGCGGCGTACTCGGTGTTCGCCAACCGCGGCTTGCGCAACCCGGCCACGCCGGTCGTCAAGGTGGTTGATAGCGCCGGCAAGGTCCTCGAGGACAACCTGACCCCGAAGAACATGCCTGTCCTGGATGAGACCGTGGCCGACAACGTCAACCAGACGCTTCAGGGCCCGCTCATCTCCGGTACGGCCAAGGGCAAGGGCATCGACCGCCCTGCGGCCGGCAAGACCGGCACCACGGACCAGAGCAAGGACGCCTGGTTCGTGGGGTACACGCCGAACCTGGCCGTAGCGGTGAACATGGGTTACTACAGGCCGGAGCCGAGCCGGCTCTTCGGTGGCCAGATCCCGGCGGCAACGTGGCAGTCGTTCATGAAGCAGGCGCTCGCGAACGTGCCGGTGGCCGACTTCAACGAGCCCGCGCCCATCACCAAGGTCGAGGACGCCATCCAGCGCGACAAGCGCGGAGGGATCGACCCGGGCGAGCGCCGGAACATCGAGTCGACCGGCCTCGGCGGGCCGTACGAGATCGGGCCTGCCGCCCCGGGCGTCCAGGCCCCCCCGGCCCAGGCCGTTACCACGACCACCACCCGCCCCTCCTCGACGGGCTCCACGACGACCACCACCCAACGGGACCCGTTCGTCACCATCCCAGGGGGCTGACGCGAGGGTCATCCTCGGCGTTGGCACTACCTTGGCGGGCGATGGCCATGGCCGAGGTGCCCGAGCCCTCCCGTCGGACAGCCCGGCAGGAGGCCAAGTCCCGACACCGGGCCGAGACCCCGATGTGGCGGGAACGCCTCGTGCCGAAGACGGTCCTCGGCGTATCCACGATCATCCTCGCGTTCGCCGTCGGCTCGGCCTTCTCCGGCGTGGCCTTCTACGCCTACTACCAGAACCGCCTGGACAAGAACGAGCAGTTCAACAAGGACTTCGCCAGCAAGTTCGGCGAGCAGTTCGACAACGCCAAGAAGACCATCGACGCTGACGCCAACAACGCCCGGGCCGCCATCCAGACCGAGCTCGAGCCGCTCAAGCGGTTGGCCGCCTCAGGCGACACCTTGTCGGGCCTCCTCAAAGCGGCCGGGCCGTCCACGTTCTTCGTCCAGACCCAGGACGAGGCTGGCCAGGCCGCCGTCGGGTCCGCCTTCGTCGTAGCTAGCGACGCCAAGCAGTCGCTTCTCCTTGCCTCCTACACCACGGTCAGGGCCGCCACCCGCCAGCCCGGTCCGCAGATCGTCGTGCGGCAGGGCGAGACCCAGACCAAGGCCACGTTGTGGACCTGGCAGGAGGACAAGGACCTCGCCCTTCTGATCATCCCGACGCCGAACCTTCCCAAGCTTGCGTTCGCCCCCACATCACCGCCGTTGCGCCTCGGGGAGAGGTTGTTCGCGCTGTCCGGGCTCGGCGGCGGAGGCGGGGCCGTGGCGCAGGGCTTTGTGGCCGACGTCTCGGCGGCGGGCATCATGCACGACGCCGCGGTGGGCCAGGCGTTCCAGGGGGGGCCTCTCCTGAGCTCGGAGGGCAAGGTGCTCGGTGTGGCGAGCAGGTCCTACGCCCCCCTCGGGTACGCGTCGGACGGCATCTGGTTCGCGGTGCCCGGGAAGACCGCGTGCGAGAAGGTCCTCAAGTGCCCGAACGGCGACCCCACGTCGCCCGGCGACAAGCGCTGACCTCGTTGGCCAAGCCCACGGCGATCCGCGATGCCGCCACCGTGATGCTCGTGCGCGACGACGAGGCCGGTGGCCTCGAGGTCTTCATGCTGCGCCGCAGCTTGAACAGCGACTTCGTCGGCGGGGCCTACGTCTTCCCTGGCGGCGCGGTGGACGAGGCCGACCGTCATGACGACCTCGAGGCCATCTGCGACGGGCGCACGGCCGCCGAGTGCAGCGAGCTGCTGGGCATCGCCTCTGGGGGCCTGGCCTACTGGGTGGCTTCGGTGCGTGAGTGCTTTGAGGAGGCTGGGGTGCTGCTGGCCCGTCGACATGATGAGGCCGTCGTCTCCTTCCTTGATCCTGAGGCGGCTGCCCGCTTCCAGGGCCACCGCGACGCGGTGAACCAAGGCACTCGCCGCTTGGCCGAGGTGTGCGCGGAGGAGGACCTGGTCGTCGACGCCGGGGCCATCCACTACTTCAGCCATTGGATCACGCCTGAAGGTCCGCCTCGGCGCTACGACACCCGCTTCTTCGTGGCCGCTGCGCCCCCCGGCCAGGTGCCGCTCCATGACGACGCCGAGACGATCGCCAACGTGTGGATCCGACCGAAGATGGCGCTGGAGGAGCACGCCGCGGGCCGCCTCGATCTCATCTTCCCGACGATCCGCAACCTGCAGGCCATCGGGCGCTTCGCCACCGCAGGAGAGCTCCTCGACCATGCCCGCCGGATCGAGCACGTTCCTGCGATCATGCCGAGGATCGTGTCCGACGAGGGGGGGATGCGCATCCTCATCCCCGGCGACGCCGGCTACGACGAAGCCGGCCTCGGGCCGCTTCCGCTTCTCGACGGACCGCTACCCGGGCGACCCGGTGGTCCCACGGTCCCCGCCTCGTGAGCGTTGGGCCCGTGGGCACGGACCCAGTGCGACCCGGGGTCGCCGTATCGGTGCACCCGATCGTCCGCCGCCTCCTGGCCCCCAACCCGAGCATGTTCACGGGACCGGGCACGAACACCTGGCTCATCGGTGCAAGCGGACCGGTGACCGTGGTCGATCCGGGCCCCGACCTGCCCGAGCACCTGGACGCCATCCAGGCCGAGGCACCCTCGATCGGGCACATCGTGGTCACCCACACCCACAGCGACCACTCGCCCGGCGCGGCCACGCTGGCTCGGAGAACTGGTGCCCCAGTGCTCGGCTTCGGGCCCATGCTCCGTCCCGGGGTCGAGCACCATGACGACACCTTCGAGGCGGACACGCTGCTGGTCGACGGAGACGTGGTCGGAGGAGACGACCACCGACTCGTGGCCGTGCACACGCCCGGGCATGCCAGCAACCACCTCTGCTTCGTCCTCGACGTCGGCCGCGAGCGACTGATCCTCACGGGTGATCACGTGATGCAGGGCTCCACTGTTGTGATCGCCCCGCTCGACGGGGACATGGCCGAGTACCTCTATCAGCTCCGGCGCCTGCAGGACCTCAAGCCCGACCGTCTTCTTCCCGGCCACGGCGATCCCATCGACGATCCCCATACGTACGTGCAGTCCTACCTTGACCACCGGGCGGCGCGGGAGGCGCAGATCGTGGATGCGCTGGCCCACGCGGGTGCGGGCGGAGCCACCGCCGAGGCACTGGTGGCCGAGGTCTACACGGATGTGGCCGAGCACCTCCACCCAGTCGCCGTGTACTCGACGTGGGCCATCCTGCGGAAGCTGGGTGGGGAGGGTTCCGCCACCTGCCCCGCCCCCGAGGACCGCGAGGCCGTGTGGATTTCTTCGCAAGATGGGGGCCGTTCCGAACGTTCCCCCTGAGCAGGCAGGCATCCCGGCCCGCCACGACGAACTCTGGGCCGAGAGATCCAGGATGGGGACCGGATGACGAAGGACACAGGCAACCTGCTCAGCCTTGACGAGGCGGCCGCCCTCCTCGGCGTCGCCGCGCCCGTCCTAAGCGGTCTCTCGGGCGCCGGATTTCTGGAGTCCTGCGGCTCCGACGGCGAGGCGGCGCCCCGGTACGCTCTGTCGGACGTCAAGGCCTTCGAGGCCCGGAACGCCGACAACGGCGGCGGCTACCTGGTGTTCGACGAGGAGGTGGGCGCCGACCCACAGGAGCTACTGGAGGCCCTCGACGGCGAGAGCGAGGACATGGCCCGGCGGGCATTCGACCTCTTCGCCCAGGTCTTCCCCGAGGCCAGGCGGTGGCCGCTCCGGGAGCAGCAGCGATTCATCGAGCAGGCCAAGAACCGCTTTGAGGCCATACTGGCCGTGACGGGATCGGGAGCCGAGGTCGACGAGGCTCTGGTGGGCGACCTCCAAGACGTCGGTGCCGAGGCGGCGTGGTCGGGCTCCCCGCTGCCGCAGCTCCTCGTCATCCTGCGCATAAGCCGTGACCTCGTGGTCCAGACCGCGGTGGAGCTGGCCGAGGCCCGTGGCCGGCACTGGGGGCTTGCCTTGTCGCTCCTCTTGACGCGCGTCCTACCTGCCATCGACAAGCTGACCGACGGCCTGGCCCAGGGCTATTGGGCGGCGATGCTCGGCCGCGAGGAGGACGCCCGGGCCCGCTACCAGCACGTCGTGGAGGCCAGTGACAACGGCGTGTACGAGGTCGACGTCTCCGGGAAGCTCACATACGCCAACCCCGCTCTCGAGCGCATGCTCCTCCGCCCGTTCCGCGAGCTCGACGGCATGCCCCTCGCCGAGGTCCTCAGGGCCATGGGGAACAGCCCAACCGCAGCCGACCTCCTCGGCGGCCCCGAGCGCCTCCAGATGGAGGTGGCCAGGGCAGACGGTGTGGGTCGGGTCCTCGACGTGCGGAGCGTGCCCCGCCGAGCCGACGGTGAGCTGATCGGGTACCAGGGCGTGATCCGCGACGTCACCGCCACCGTGCTGCTCGAGCGCGACAAGAACGAGTTCCTCCGCATGGTCACCTACGACCTGCGGCAGCCGCTCACCACGGTGCTGGGCATGGCCGCCACGATCGAGAGCCATGCGAGCGAGCTGCCCGTCGAGCAGATGGGACGTCTCGCCGGCCAGATCCGTAGGCAGGCCGAGCGCATGGCCCGCCTGGCTGACGACCTGCACGACGTGTCCCAGCTCGAGAGCCGGACGCTTCTGCTCAACCCGAGGCCGGTGCATGTCCTGGCCGCCCTCGAGGCCGCGATCATCGCGGCTGGGGACGCCGCGCATGCAGAGGTGCGGCTGAACGTGCCCGCCGACCTCGAGGTCGTGGCTGATGCCCGACGCCTGGAGCAGGTGCTGGCCAACCTCATCGAGAACGCCCTGGTCCACGGCGAGGCCCCGGTCTGCATCGACGTCGCCCCCGAGGACAGCACGGGCCGCGTCGTGCTCCGGGTCGCCGACCGCGGACCCGGCGTTCCGGACGCCCTCCGACCCACGCTCTTCTCGGGGATCAGGACCCTCGGTCGCGTCACCCGCGACCGGGGCCGGGGAACTGGGCTGGGCCTGGCGCTCGTGAGCGGCCTCTCGGAGGCGATGGGCGGGCGCGTCTGGTACGACGCAGGGGGCGAGGGCGCTACTTTCCTCCTCGCCCTCCCCCCTTCCAAGACAGGAGCCAGGCGATGAAGATCGACGTCGAGGTGGAGCCGGCAGAGGTCGGGTTCGACTGGGACCGGCTGGCCCGCATCGACAGGCACTTCGAGCGCTTCGTCGACGAGGGGCTGCTCCCCGGCTTCCTGGTGCTCGTGGCCAGGCACGGCAAGATCGCCCACCTCAGCACCTACGGCATGCGTGACATGGAGGCCGGTCTCCCCGTCGAGCCCGACACCCTCTTCCGCATCTACTCCATGACCAAGCCGATCACCTCGGTGGCCGCCATGATGCTGCACGAGGAGGGCGCCTTCGAGCTGAAGGACCCCGTCTCCCGCTTCCTCCCCGCCTATGGCGACCTACGTGTGTACCGCAGCGGCTCCGCGGCCAACCCGGCTACGGCACCCGCGTCGGAGACGATGCGCATCTGGCACCTCCTCACCCACACCTCGGGCCTCACCTACGGCTTCCACCACGCCCACCCCGTCGACGCCATGTACCGCACGGCGGGGTTCGAGTGGGGGGCGCCGCCCGCCGCCGACCTCGAGGCCTGCTGCGACACTTGGGCCGGCCTGCCTCTCGTCTTCGAGCCGGGCACAGAGTGGAACTACGGCGTGTCCACCGACGTGCTCGGCCGCATCGTCGAGGTGGTCTCGGGCCAGCCGCTCGACGTCTTCATGCAGGAGCGGATCTTCGGCCCGCTAGGCATGGTCGACACCGGCTTCGGGGTCCCCGAGTCCGAGCACGGTCGGCTCGCTGCCCTGTACGTCCCTACGCCGGGCACCCGCAAGGCCATGCGCATGGACGCCATGGGCGACGCGGCCAAGACCAAGCCCGTCCTCCTCTCCGGGGGCGGCGGGCTCGTGTCGAGCGCGGCCGACTACCACCGATTCGCCCAGATGCTTGCCAATTGTGGCGAGCTCGACGGCGTGAAGATCCTCGGCCGCCGCACCGTGGAGTACATGACCCGCAACCACCTCCCCGGTGGCGCCGACCTCGAGTCGTTCGGTCGCCCCCTGTTCGCCGAGACCACCTTCGAGGGCGTTGGGTTCGGTCTGGGCTTCAGCGTCGTGCAGGACCCGGTGGCCAACAAGGTGCCCGGCAGCCCCGGCGAGTTCGCCTGGGGCGGCGCCGCCTCCACCGCCTTCTGGGTCGATCCCCACGAGGACCTCACCGCCGTGTTCCTCACCCAGCTCCTGCCCAGCAGCACTCACCCCATCCGGAGCCAGCTAAAGCAGCTGGTGCACCAAGCGCTGTGCTGATTGGCCGCCGCAAGCTCCTCCGTCGCACGGTCAAGTTGGGCCGCCGCAAGCTCCTCCGTCGCCCAGTATGCGGCTGCGCTCGCTACCTGCGACCCGGCACGCGACGACCGCCGCTCCGGACGACAAGCACGTGTGGAAGTGCTCTGATCCTCCGAGCCGCCGCAGGCTCCACCGCTGTGCTCGCTACCTGCCACCCGGCGACCGCCGCGCCGGACGACAGCATTTGCGGAAGACGGGGCGGGCTCAGGCCTGTTCTGCGGTGGCTATGGCGGCGAAGAGGCGGGCTGTGCAGTCCTCCATCTTGACTACGGGGATGGCTTCGGTGGCTATGCGCTCGGCCAGGGCGGCGAAGGCCTCGGCGGCGGGGCCGTCGCCCAGGGCCGCGGGGGTGCCGAGGTCGCCGCCGGCGGCCACGGCGGGCTCGAGGGGGATGCTGCCCAGCAGCGGGACGCCGGCCTCGTCGGCCAGGCGCTGGCCACCGCCTTCGCCGAACAGGGCGTAGGAGGTGCCGTGATCGCAGACGAAGGCGGTCATGTTCTCGATGACTCCGGCGACGCGGAGGTGGCCCTTCCTGGCCATGTCGGTGGCCCGACCCGCAACCTTCTGGGCCGCGAGGGCTGGCGTTGTGACGATGAGCATCTCGGTGCGAGGCAGCATGCGAGCCAGGCCCATCTGGATGTCGCCCGTGCCAGGTGGGAGGTCGATCAGGAGGTAGTCGAGATCGCCCCAGCGCACGTCCTCGATGAAGTGCTGGAGGGCGCGGTTGAGGATGAGGCCGCGCCACATGATGGCCTCCTGCTCCTGGGCCAGGAAGCCCATGGAAACGACCCTCAGCCGGCCGGGCCCGACCTTGAGCTCCAGAGGGGTGAGCTCCCACTTCTCCCGGGTGCCCGACGCCGCCATCTGGCCTTCGAGGCCGAGCATTCGCGGGATGGAGAAGCCCCAGATGTCGGCGTCGAGGACCCCCACGGTGAACCCGCGGGCGGCTAGTGCGGCGGCCAGGTTCGCCGTCACGGACGACTTGCCCACGCCGCCCTTGCCGGAGGCGATGGCCACGATCCGGCAAGTGGAGGGGATGTCGGTTTCGGGCGCCCCCTCCTGCGCCTTCTTCCGGGCCCGGTCCATCAGGGCCGCCTTCTCCTTGCGGGTCATCTCGCCGTAGTGCACCCGCACGTTTGTGACACCTGGCAGTGAGCCCACTCGGTGGAGGGTGTCGTCGCGGATCTGGGCTCGCATGGGGCAGCCCGCGGTGGTGAGGGCGATCGTGACCTCGACTCGCCCGCCGGGCTCTACCTCCACGGCCCGGACCATGCCGAGGTCCACGATGTTGTCGCCGAGCTCGGGGTCGATCACACCCAGCAAGGAAGCGCGGACTGCCTCGATGCTGGGAGGGAGCACGGCGGGGGCGGTCACACGGCCAGTGTACGGCCTCCGAGAAATTGCACGGCCAACGCCGTGGATATCGGACCGGTACGCTGTGGGCCGTGGACCGACGACTCCAGGTGTTCAAGGCCCTGGGCGATAACACGCGCTACGCCATCTTCCTTGAGCTGGCCCGCCGCGAGCACCCGGTCACCACAGGTGAGCTCTCAGAGGCCCTCGAGCTGCACGCCAACACCGTCCGTCCACACCTCGACCGCATGCGCGAGGTGGGCCTGGTCGACGTGGAGGTCGAGAGCCGAGGAAGCGTCGGTCGCCCCCAGCACCGCTGGTCGCTGGCCGCCGATGCCCCGTCCCTGGGCCTCGAACCCAGCGGGTTCCGGATCCTCTCCACCCTTCTGGCTGGCGTGGCTGCCGCAGGACACCCCGAGGCCGACCTCGTCGCAGCCGTCGGGCGGCAGCGGGGGAGGGTCGCGGCGGACGAGCAAGCCCCCTATCACTCCTCGTGCGTGGACGGCCTGCTGGCTGAGCTGAGCGACCTCGGTTTTGACCCCGCCTCGGTGGCCGATGGCCCGACAACGAGCGTGGCGTTCACCCGGTGCCCCTTCGCGGACCTGGCCGCAGCGTTTCCGAACGTGGTGTGCAACCTGCACCGCGGCATGGTTGAGGGCTTCGTCGAGCGGTGGGGGGGAGCCGAGGTCGACCACTTCGCCACGCTCGAGGACCGAGACCCCTGTCGCGTAGAGCTGGCCGTCGGGTAGTCTTTCCCCCGTGAGCACCACCGAGACCAAGCTGTTCCTCCTCACCGAGCCCGCGGTCACCAAGGTGGCCGAGCTCCTGACGGCCGAAGGCGACGACAGCCTGGCGCTGCGCGTGGCCGTCCGGCCGGGCGGATGCTCCGGCTTCTCCTACGAGATGTTCTTCGATGCGGACATAGCCGATGACGACATCAGCGTTCCGTACGACGGCTTCAACGTCGTCATCGACGCGGCCAGCGCCCCGCTCCTGCAGGGTGGCAGCCTCGACTTCAAGGACGGTCTCCAGGGAGCCGGGTTCGCCATCAACAACCCCAACGCAACCAAGAGCTGCGGCTGCGGCAACAGCTTCAGCTGACCTCCCCAGCGTGAGGGCCCTGGTCCTCCACGGGGACGGCGACGTCCGCGTCGACCAGGTCGACGACCCGACTCCCGATGCCCTCACCGGCGCGGTCGTGCGCATCACGCACACGGCCATCTGCGGTAGCGACCTGCACCTGTTCCACGGCCAAAACCAGGCCTACCCGCTCCGTCCTGGCCACGAGCTCGTGGGAGAGGTCGTGGAGGTGGGCTCTGGCGTCGAACGCTTCTCGCCCGGTGACCAGGTCCTGGTCGCCGGGGTCATCGGCTGCGGGAGATGTCCCGCTTGTCGGGTCGGCGATGTGGTGGCCTGCCGCGACGGCGGACCGAAGGTGTTCGGCGTCGGCCCCGACCTCCACGGGGGCCAGGCCGAGGCCGTCGCCGTGCCCGACGCGGATTCCAGCCTTCTCCGCATCCCGGACGGGATCACAGCCGAGCAGGCCGTCCTGCTCACAGACATCCTGCCGACCGGCTGGTACGGGGCGGAGCTGGCCGGCGTCGAGCCAGGCGCCACGGTGGCGGTCATCGGGCTCGGGCCCGTCGGCATCCAAGCGGTTCTGTCGGCTCTCGTGATGGGCGCGGCCCGGGTCATCGCCGTCGACCCCGTGCCGCAGCGCCGAAAGCTCGCATCCTCACTTGGCGCCATCGCGGTCGACCCCGGGCTCACCGGTGGCGCGGCCGCCATCCTCGAGCTGACCGGAGGTCTCGGCGCCGACAGCGTGATCGAGGCCGTCGGCCTGCAGTCCACCATCCACGACGCCATCTTTGGGGTGAAGGTGGGCGGCACGGTGGCGGTGGTCGGGGTGAACCTGTCCATGGACTTCCCCTTCCCGATGGCCTGGGCCTTTGCCCGCGACCTGACGTTTCGGATCGGGCTCTGCCCTGTCCCCGGCACGTGGTCGCGTCTCGTTCCGCTCGTGGCCGCGGGCCGCCTGGCCCCGGAGGTGGTGTTCACCCACCGCATGAGCCTCGGTCAGGGCCCCGAGGCCTACGGCCTCTTCGACCGGCGTGAGGACGGCGTGATGAAGGTGCTGCTCACGCCGTGAGGGTGGCGAGGGCCTGGGTCACCTCGCCCGTGCCGAAGATCCCGTCGATGCGGTCCTTGACCAGGCCGTCGGCGCCCACGAGGTAGAGCGTGGGCTCAGCCTCGAGCCGGAAGGCCTTCACCGCGGGCGACAGGGGCGTGCCCTCGATCCGGTCCTTCGGGCGCTCGGCGTAGACCTCGAGGTGGACGAACCCCACCTTGTCGGAGACGACGGGCGCAGCCTTGAGGAGCACGTCGAGGACGGGCCCGCACACCGCGGTCTGGCAGAAGGCCGGGGTGGCCACCAGGACGGCGAGCGGACGCTTCTGCTGGAGAGCCTTGTCGAGGCTGACATCGTGGAGAGGGCAGGCGGGCTGACGGGTGCACGCCACCTCGAGGCCGGCCAGGTCGCCGGGCGACGGGGTGACGAGCGAGGGCAGGGCTTCGCCGGGGCCGATCCCGGGGATGGCGTCGACCACCGTGATGGGCGCGGTGGCCTTCTTGCCGTCGGCGGTGATCTCGGCCCACACCGTGCCCACTGGGCTCAGCTGTACGGACAGGGTCACGTAGCTCGTGGCAGGTGCGGCGTCAGTCCTGATGGCCGCCTCGGCGATTGGCGAGGTCATCTTCTCCGGGGTTGGTCCGAACCGGAACGTGGCCGAACGCGGAGTGATGGGCTCGCGGTCGTCGTTCTGGAGCACGAACACGAGCCGGCTCGGCTGTCCGGCCCGGACCGCAGGCGTCACCACGAGCAGGTTGAGCCCGCTGCTCCTGGCGGTGCTGTCGCCCTTCGACCGGCAGGCGCTGAGAGCAATAGCGCCGAGGCCGCCAGCAAGGACGGAGCGGCGGGTGAGAGGGCTCGCCGGCACGACGGACCAACCTAATCTCGCCCTGTGCCGACTGAACCGCAGCGATGAGCGGTCTGGGGCTCTCGGTGAACGGGCGGATGGTGGCGCTCGCTCCGGGCGATGAGCGACGCAGCCTGCTCGAGGTGCTGCGTTCACGAGCAGGAGTGGCGAGCGTGAAGGACGGGTGCTCGCCGCAGGGGCAGTGCGGGTGTTGCACGGTGCTGGTCGACGGGGCCGCCCGGGTCGCGTGCGTCACATCGACCCGTCGGGTGCTCGGTCGGGAGATCGTCACGCTTGAGGGGCTGCCCGACGGTGCCGCTGTGCGCTGGGCCGACGCCCTTTGCGCCACGGGGGGGAGCCAGTGCGGGTTCTGCACCCCGGGGATCATCGTGCGGCTGGCCACGACGGCACCCGTTGCCGCGAAGGTCGAAGATGCGCTGTTGGCCCATCTGTGCCGGTGCACGGGGTGGCGGACGATCACCGACGCCGCCGCCCTGGTGGCGCAAGGCGAGGTCGTAGACCCGTGGGCCGACCGTGATCCTCAGGCCGCGGCCGAACGGGCCGGGCTCGAGGGCGGAGCCCCCCAGCGCGTCGGGACCGACGTGGCGCTGGGTGCGGCGGGCTTCGCCGATGACACGGCGCCTGCAGGGTGCCTCGTCGCCGTGCTGTCGGCCGACGGCGAGTGGGTGGTGGGGGAGACGATCGACGAGGCCCGTGCCGCCGCAGCCAAGGTGCAGGGCCGCCGGACCACCCTCCCCCTCACCTGGCCCATCGACGTGCCGCCCGGCGACTGGGCGGTGACGCTCGCCACGACCTGGGCGGAGCCCGCCTACCTCGAGCTGGACTGCTCGTGGTGCCAGCCTGGCGGTGAGCCAGTGACCCCCCTGGCCAACGGGGGAGCGTTCGGCGGGAAGGTGTCGTCCCCCGTGGCCGAGGCGGCGCGACGCCTGGCCCGAGAGCACGGTCGCCCTGTGAAGGCTGTCTTCTCACGTGAGGACGCCGTTCGCCTCGGACCCAAGCGGCCTCCGGTCGCCATCGGGGTCAGAGCGGACGGCACAGGGACCATCCGCGTGGTGCGGACGCCCGGCGTAGCCGACGCCATTGCCTCGGTGGCGCCGGGCCTCGTGGTAGAGGAGGTTGCCGTGACCGGGCCGCCCACGTCGGCCGCGCTGAGAGGCGCAGGCTGGGTCGAAGCCGCAGTCGCCGTCGCCGCTGCGAGCGGTGCTACGGAGATCCGCTCAGCCGCGGGTGCCAGGGCCTCCGCCGTGATCGACCCGTGTGACGGGAAGGTGCGCGTGCAACTCAGCTGTGGCCGTGTGCTCGACGCCGTGGTGCTCCGCTCGTATGTCATCGGTGCAGTGCACCAGGCGCTCGGGCTGGTCCGCAGCGAGGGCATCGCGGTGGACGCACAGGGGATGCCTCACGACCTCACGGTTCGCTCATTCGGAATCGTTCGGGCGCGGGACATGCCGACGGTGGAGATCGATGTCGACGACGACGGGTCCGATCCCGTGAACGGCTCGGACGCCGTGTTCGCCGCCGTCGCTCTCGCGGCCTGGAGCGCGGCGGGGCTCCCTGGCTGCTGGCCCACGGATCGTCGCTAGCCTGCGTGTGTGGCAGCCCCGATTGGTCCCTACTCGCCCATCGTCCGCGCCGGGGACTGGCTGATCACCTCCGGACAGCTCGGCCTGGTCGACGGCTCGCTGGTTGAGGGGGTCGAGGCCCAGACCACTCAGGCTCTGGCCAATGCCGCGGCCCACCTCGCCTCTAAGGGCGCGGCGCTCACTGACGTCGTGAAGACCCTCGTGTTCCTCCAGCACATGGACGACTTCGCCACCATGAACGCGGCCTACGCCGCCGGCTTCGGAGACCACCGCCCAGCTCGCTCTGCCATCGAGGTGGCCGCCCTCCCTCTCGGCGCCCTCGTCGAGATCGAGTGCTGGGCCCACAAGCCGGTCGCCTAGGCTCGCTTCATGCTCGGGCCGATCCTCATCATCGTGGCGCTGCTCGCCCTCATCCCGATGTTCCTCATCGGCGGCGGTGTCCTCATGGCCCTGTGCGGCAAGCTCTTCAAGGACCACGCCGAAGCCACCCACGAGGGCTCCGAGCTCCTCGAGACCAACTACTGAGGGGTCCATCCTCAGCCGACCGTTCCGCCGCTCCTGGTGCCGGCTCACGGCTTGAGACTCCTCCGGCTCAGGTAGCGCCGCCGCAACCGCCGGCGCACAATGGAGCGAGGAACGAGCGAGAGCGACGGCCAGAAAGTCAGCCCCAGCGGGACTGGCCGAAGCGGTAGCCGACGGACCGGACGGTGTGGATGAGCTGGGCGTGTTCCTCCCCGAGCTTGGCCCTGAGCCGCCGGATGTGGACGTCGACCGTCCTCGCCCCGCCGTAGTACTCATAGCCCCAGACCCGGCTGAGCAGGACCTCGCGGCTGAACACCTTGCCCGGGTGGCTGGAGAGGAACTTGAGGAGCTCGTACTCCATGAAGGTGAGGTCGAGGGGGCGGCCGTTGATGGAGGCCTGGTAGGTCTCCAGGTTGAGGACGAGCTTGTCGTACTCAATGAGCTCGGGACGGGTGCCCCGGCCGACCCGCCAGAACAGGTGCTTGAGCCTGGCCTCGAGCTCGGCGGGCTGGAACGGGAGGAGGCAGAAGTCGTCGAACACGTCCTCTCGCAGCTCGAGGTCGCGCAGCTGACCACCTCCGATCAGGAGCAGCAGAGGCTCGAGCGGGACGTCCCTCTTGCGAAGGTGACGGCAAAGTGCGAAGGCGCCCTCAGGGTCGGAGTCGGCCACGACGATGGCTGCGGCCCATCCGTCCTCGGGCTCGAGCTGGGTGGCCGCGTTGGGCGTCGACACGGCCTTCCACGGGTAGCCGCTGAGGTCGAGCGACTGGACCAGCTGTGGGGGCGCCGGGTCCGGGAACAGGAGGATGGGCTCCATCACAGTCTCGGGAGGTAGCGGTCGAGCTCGAACTGGCTGATGGCGGCCTTGTACGAGCTGAACTCGTCGCGCTTGTTGCGGATGAACCACTCAAAGACGTGCTCGCCCAGCGCCTCGGCCACGAGCTCGGACGTCTCCATGATGTCGACGGCCTCGGCCAGCGAGCTCGGCAGCTCCCGGATGCCGTCGGCGGCCCGCTCCTCGGGCGTCATCTCGTAGATGTTGGCGCTGGCCTCCGGGTCGAGGTCGTACCCCTCCTCGATCCCCTTCAGGCCTGCGGCGAGGACCATCGCGAAGGCCAGGTATGGGTTGCAGGCGGGGTCGGGGGCCCGGTACTCGATGCGGCTCGACTCACCACGCTTGGCCAACGGGACCCGGACCAGGGCGGAGCGGTTGTTGCGGGCCCAGCACACGTAGACCGGCGCCTCGTAGCCCACGATGAGGCGCTTGTAGGAGTTGACCCACTGGTTGGTGACAGCGGTTATCTCGGGCGCGTGGCGGAGCACGCCGGCGATGAACATCTTGGCCGTCTTGGTGAGGTGGTGGGGGTCGTCGGCATCGTGGAAGGCGTTGGAGTCGCCCTCGAACAGCGAGAAGTGGGTGTGCATCCCCGAGCCCTGCACGCCGGCCAGGGGCTTGGGCATGAAGCTGGCGTACACGCCGTCGCGCTGGGCCACCTCCTTGATGATCTGGCGGACCGTCATCACCGTGTCGGCCATCGACAGTGCGTCGGTGTAGCGGAGGTCGATCTCGTGCTGGCTCGGCGCGTCCTCGTGGTGGCTGTACTCCACCGGGATTCCCATCGCCTCCAGCGTGTGGATGGTTCGCTGGCGCATGTCGGAGGCCACGTCGGCGGTGGTGAGGTCGAAGTAGGAGGCCTGGTCCAGGGGCTCGGGCGCCTTAGAAGGGTCGGAGGAGGCGAAGTAGAAGAACTCCATGTCCGGGGCGGCGTAGAACGTGAATCCACGCGCTCGCGCCTTGTCGAGGTTGCGCCGCAGCACCTGGCGGGGATCGCCCTCGAAGGGA
>Ga0136633_1001532_pt1 | contig 16951 bp, 16 predicted proteins | sample AntDrymeUQ832206_2_FD_105494 | JGI IMG/M metagenome (GOLD analysis project Ga0136633, IMG submission 105494) | Polar desert sand microbial communities from Dry Valleys, Antarctica - metaG UQ83 (22.06) | ecosystem: Environmental > Terrestrial > Soil > Desert | place: Antarctica: Dry Valley...
AGGTCACACCGGGCATGAAGGAGATCTTCTTCCCCAAGCGGATGTGGCGATCGCGCGGAGAGCTCAAGCGCCGCTACGACGTCGTCATCGTCGGGGGCGGCTCGCATGGGCTTGCAACGGCGTACTACCTCGCGAAGGAGCACGGCGCGAAGAGCGTCTGCATCCTCGAGAAGTCCTACATCGGCTCGGGGGCGTCTGGGCGGAACACGACGATCGTGCGTTCCAACTACCGGACACCCGAGGGAGCCGCATTCTACGGCGAGAGCGTGCGCCTCTACGAGCGGCTATCGAAGGAGCTCGACTTCAACCTCATGTTCTCGCAGCGCGGGCACCTGACACTCGCTCACTCGGATCGTGCGCTCGTGGTCATGCAGGAGCGGGCCGAGGTGAACAAGCTCCTCGGGATCAAGTCGAGTGTCGTCGGGCCGCGAGAGATCGCCGCGCTCTGTCCCGAGCTCGATCTCTCCGACCGTCCGACCTGGCCGGTGCTCGGCGCGCTCTTCCACCCTCCGGGCGGGATCATCCGCCACGACGCAGTGGTCTGGGCGTTCGCGCGCGCTGCCGATCGCCGAGGCGTCGACATCCACCCGTATACGGAGGTCACCGGCTTCCAGCAGTCGAACGGCCGAGTCACGGTGGTGGAGACGAACCGCGGGCGGATCGAGTGCGGGCAGGTGGTGAGCGCGACCGCGGGCTGGTCGACGCTCGTCGGCGACCTCGCGGGCGTGCGTCTTCCGATCACGACGCACATCCTCCAGGCGTTCGTGACCGAGCCGCTGAAGCCGTTCCTCGACGTGGTCATCGTCTCGTCCCAGCTCCACGTGTACGTGTCGCAGACGGACCGCGGCGAGTTCCTCATCGGTGCCGAGATCGAGCCGTACACGACCTACAAAGGCACCGGCACGCTCTCGTTCCTCGAGACATCTGCGCGTCACTCACTGGAGCTCTTCCCGCAGCTCGAGCGGACCAAGCTGCTGCGCACCTGGACCGGCCTGTGCGACCTCTCGCCCGACTACAGCCCGATCCTCGGGAAGACGGAGGTCGACAACTTTCACGTGTCGACCGGGTGGGGGACGTACGGGTTCAAGGCGGCCCCGATCGTGGGCGTAACCCTCGCCGAGCTCGTCGCGACCGGCAAGACTCCGGAGCTGATCGCGCCGTTCGCGCTCGAGCGGTTCCATACGGACACGCTGGTGTCAGAGCTCGCTGCGGCGGCCGTAAGCCACTAGGGCAAGGAGTTCCATGAAGACCGAGATGCCCACGAGCCTCGAGATCGCCCAGCAGGCGGACCTCCGCCCGATCGGCGATATCGCCGAAGACATCGGCCTCCTGCCCGAAGAGATCGAGCAGTACGGGCGCTACAAGGCGAAGGTCGACCTGTCCGTGATCGAGCGCCTTGCCGACCGGCCGGACGCGAAGCTCGTCAACGTCACGGCGATCACGCCGACGCCCGCGGGCGAGGGCAAGACGACGACCTCGGTCTCGCTCACCCAGGGCCTCGGCGTGCTGGGCCGTAAGCCGGTGCTTTGCCTGCGCGAGGCCTCGCTCGGCCCGGTCTTCGGCGTCAAGGGTGGAGCGGCGGGAGGGGGCTACGCGCAGGTCGTCCCGATGGAGGACCTGAATCTCCACTTCACCGGTGACCTGCACGCGATCACGGCTGCCAACAACCTCCTCTCGGCGATGATCGATGCGCATCTGATGCACGGGAACGAGCTCGGGATCGACCCGCTCTCGATTTCCTGGCGACGCTGCCTGGACATGAACGATCGCTCGCTCCGCGACGTGGTTACGGGGCTCGGCGGCAAGGCGAACGGCTACCCGCGCCAAACCGGCTTCGACATCACCGCTGCGAGCGAGGTCATGGCCCTCGTCGCGGTCGCGCGAGATCTCGCGGACCTGCGGCGCCGGCTCGGTCTGATCACCATTGGCCAGACATACGGAGGCGAGCCGGTCACCGCGGAGCAGATCCGCGCCGCGGGTTCCCTCGCTGTGCTGCTCAAGGACGCGATCAAGCCAAATCTCGTGCAGACGCTCGAAGGTCAGCCTGCCTTCGTCCACTGCGGTCCATTCGCGAACATCGCCCACGGAAACAACTCGCTCGTCGCGGACCGGGTTGCGCTGAAGCTCGGCGACTACGTCGTCACCGAGTCGGGCTTCGCCTCGGACATGGGCATGGAGAAGTTCTTCGACATCACCTGCCGCATCGGCGACCTTCGTCCCGATGCTGTGGTGCTCGTGGCGACGGTACGCGCACTGAAGCACCACGCGGGCTCGATCGACGGCGGAGCAGCCGAGATCGAAACTGGCGCCGCCAACCTCGCCCGGCACATCGCGAACGTGAACGGCTTCGGGCTGCAGGCGGTCGTCGCCGTGAACCGCTTCCCGACCGACACGGACGACGAGCTCGAGCTCGTGCGCAAGCTCGCGCTCGAGCACGGCGCTTACGCGGCCGAGGTGAATGAGGCATTCGGGCGCGGTGGCGAGGGCGCGACCGCGCTCGCCGAGGCCGTCATCGACGCGGCCGAGCAACCGTCCAAGTTCGAGTTCGCATATCCGAGCGATGCGCCGATCGAGGAGAAGATCAGGCTCATCGCGACGAAGGTCTACGGCGCGGACGGTGTGGATCTGCTCCCGGCAGCCCGACAAAAAGCGGCGGCGTTCCAGGATGCGGGGCTCGGGGAGCTGCCGATCTGCATGGCGAAGACGCACCTGTCGCTTTCGCACGACCCCGCGTTGAAGAACGCGCCGACCGGCTTCACGGTGCCGATCCGCGACCTGCGCCCTTACACAGGGGCGGGTTGGATCGTCGCGCTCTGCGGCGAGATGATGACGATGCCGGGCCTTGGCAAATCGCCGGCCGCCTTCGCGATCGACATCGACGAGTCGGGCGAGACTGTCGGGCTGTTCTAGCGGAAAGAGGCTACGAAGCCTTGCTCGCACTGCTGAGTGCGAGCGACTGCCAGTTCGTATGCGTGCCGATGCAAGAAGGGCAGACTCGTACCGGCGCGCTCGCGGGATACCCGTTCGCGTTCGAGTCGGCGGCTAGCTCGAGCCGGCCCCAGGCCGCGCCCGAGATGAGCCCGTCTGCCTGCTTCCTGCCGCAGATCACGCAGTGGAGATAGAGCGCCATCTGCGAAGCGTAGTTATCCCCAAGGGCCGATGAAAGGCCCGTCCAGGTCGGTGAGCAGGATGATCACGACGATCACGATGCAGACGACCGAGAGCCCGAGCATGAACGGCGCGATACGCCGGTCCTCCTTCTGGAGCGGCGGGAAGTCGATCTGCTTCTCTGCCATCGTTCCTCCCTCCTAAACCGTTGGGCTCGCGCCGGGTCGACTGAGCGCGCCGGATGACCTGAGCCGCTCTGCCTGTCGCCTCAGCTTTGCGTTCTCGAGCTGCACGAAGCCCCAGAACGAGATCACCATCGCCGCGATTCCGAGCACGGTGAGGATCCAGGTCCCTGTCGACCCTTCGCCTCCGAAGGTCCAGAACTCGGCGACGTCCTCGCTCCACTCGTCGTACGGAAAGGCGTCGAACATCGCCTAGCTCCTTTCCTCGCCGGCGCCCACTCGCGTGGTCGGCCGTCCGTTCGTCTGCCAGTAGGCGTCGAGGAGCACCGGCGCGGCATCCACCTCGCGACCGTCGGGCTCGATGACGACCTCCGGGACCCGCTCGAACTCGGGATAGAAGTCCTGTCCGAACTCCGCAAGGTCGAGGCCCTCGAGCTCCACCTCTGCGGGGACGCGCAGGAGGTTCATCTTCTTGAGCAGCCAGCTAGCGAAGTAGCCGGGCAGGAACGCGAGCGGCAGGAACGCGAGCATGCCCATGAGCTGTCCGCCGAAGGACGACTCGACGTTGTTGATTCCGGTCGGATAGCCGCCGGCGAAGATGCCGACCAAGAAGACACCGTAGAAGCCGCACACTCCGTGCACCGCCACCGCGCCAACCGCGTCGTCGATGCGGAGTTTCTTCTCGATGACGCCTCCTGCATAGACGGCGAGCATGCCGCCGGAGATCGCGAGCAGGTAGGCGAGGGACGGGTGGTAGACGTCCGCACCCGCAGAGACGGAGATGACGCCGGCGAGGCCGCCGGACAGCGTCCAGAAGGGATCGCCCTTGCTTGCGAACCACCCGCCCGTGAATCCACCGGCGAAGCCGATCGTGATGACGAAGGCGATCGCTCCGAGCGTCGTGGGCGACAGGTAGATGTTGAGCCAGCCTGGGAACACGGTCGACTGGATGACGAGGCAGGCGGCGTAGAAGCCGTAGAAGCCGGTGAAGATAAGCATCAGCCCCATCAGCGTGAGATGGGTGTTGTGCCCGCGGAAGGTGCGTGCGGCGCCATCGGTCGTGTATTTGCCGATGCGCGGCCCGAGGTTCAGCAGCACTCCTAACGTGAACGCTCCTGCAACACCGTGGACGACGAGCGACGCGATCGAGTCGTGGAAGCCGAAGCGCGTGACGAGCCAGCCGCCGCCGCTCCAGCCCCAGGCCGCGTCCATGATCCAGACGACGGACCCGAGCAGAGCGCCGAGGATGAGGAACGCCGACAGCCGAACGCGCTCGATGAGCGCTCCCGACATGATCGAGGCGGTCGTCCAGGAGAAGAGCAGGAAGGCCAGGAAGAAGACGGCGCTGACGTGATCCTGGAGGTTCGGCCCCATTTGGGCCGCCCAGGGCGCCGTGTTCTGGCAGAAGCCTCCGAGTATCTCCAGCCCCTCGACCGTGGGGCTCGCGTGCCCGTCCTTCGGCCAACCTTCCTCGAAGCAGCCGTAGATGTACCAGCCGAAGTAGTAGAAGGTCGGCGTGACGACGGCGATCGTCAGGATGTTCTTCATCGCCGTCGACATGACGTTCTTGCGGCGGGCTGCGCCGGCCTCGTACGCCATGAAGCCGACGTGGATCAGCCACATGATCACGACGGTCCAGAAGTAGAACTGCTCCGTCAGGATCAGCGAGTCGAGGTTGACCTTGGCGTCGACGTCCTCGACCGGAGGAGCTTGGGCCAGCCAGGTCGGCAGCAGCGTCGAGATCATTCCAGCCCCCCTCGGGTGGCGCGACCGTCCACGATGCGGAGACCGTAAACACGGGAACCCGGGCGTTCCATGTCCGACTTCGCCTGCGTTCGGCGATGCGATGTGTGGGAGAGCTACACAGCCGCGTCAGCGGCTCTCGGTCACGTCACCCGTGTTCACGTCGACGAGAAATGTCCTGGCTCCGGTAGGCTCTCCGTCTGCAGCGACGTTCTCTGCGAGGCCGACAACCCAGTACAGGCGCGAAGGGATGCCCTGTCGAAGTGCGCGCACCTGACGGCACTGCGTCCGTGTGCAGGGCTCGAAGCCCGCGGCCTCGATCGCGATCGCGACCGCCTCCTCCTGAGAGATCTCCTGGTTCGCCGAGCCGCATGTTTGCGCGACGAGGAGAGCCGCGAGGAGGACGATCGCGAGCAACGCGACCTTTCCGAGCGGATGGTCTCTGACGCCGCGGCGCGGGGCAGGCTCGGCCGGCTCGGCCGGCTCGGCCGGCTCCGGACCGTTACCCGCTGGTGGCGTGCCAGCGTCGATAGACAGCGTAGGCCCTCAGGAATAGGTAGCCGATGAAGTGGGTCATGAAGACGAGCAGAAGCCACCAGACCCACCACGCGTAGTGCGGATTCAACTCGCGGAGCTCGATGACCGTGAGATAGAGCGCGAGCGCGAGCGTCAACAGCATGAGGATCGGGGCGAAGCCGAGCAGGAAGATCAGAAGCATCGCGCCATCCTGGGCCAGCGGGGCCGGCCGATCAAGTACGAGCCGTCAGCTCAGGCGGCGAAGTCGAGCAGATCCAACTCGCGCACGCCGTGCGGCGGACGGGACGACGGGAGGATCCCTGTCAGGAATTCCCGAAGGATCGCCCTCCACGGGTAACGCGGTCATTGCGTCTCCCGCAGTGCAGAATCGCCTGCATGGCTGACCACGCGCCGGCGCTCGTCCTCGCCCTGACCGAGATCGGCGACTTCGGTGCGATCGTCCTCGCCGTCTCGGCGACGGTGTTCGTCGGGCTTCTCGGGATGCGACTGGCCGACCGGTTCTCGGTGCCATACGCCGCCCTGTTTCTCATCGGCGCGGCGGTCGTCTCGGATCTCTGGACCGAGCTCCAGACCGTGCTCTCGGTTCAGGACGTGGAGCGGATCGCGGTCGTCGCGCTGCTCGTGATCCTCTTCGACGGCGGACTCCACATCGGTCTCGGCCGCTTCCGGCGCTCGCTCGGTCCCATTCTCGGCCTTGGTGTCGTCGGGACGTTCCTGACGGCGGCTGTCATCGCGTGCGCGGCGCATTACGTGCTCGGCTTCACCTGGATCGAGTCGGGACTGATCGGCGCTGCCGTGGCCCCCACCGATCCCGCCGTCACCTTCTCGGTGTTCGGTGCACGGGAGGTCCGCGGACGGTCCGGGACGATCCTCGAGGGCGAAGCGGGTGTGAACGACCCCGTCGGTATCGCGCTGATGATCGGGATGATCGAACTCGCCTCGGAGGACGACGGCAGCCTGGTCGTCGTCGCCGAGGAGTTCGCGATCGAGATGGTGCTCGGCCTCGTCGTCGGGATCGCCGGTGCCTTGTTGCTGCTCCCCGTCTTCCGTCGCGTGCAGGTGACCGGGCCGGCCCTCTATCCGATCCGGGTGCTCGCAGGGGCGGGGATCGTCTACGGCCTCGCGGCGGTCATCGGTGGCTCCGGGTTCCTGGCCGTGTTCGTCGCCGGGATCGTGCTCGGCGACGCTGCGATGCCGCGCAAAGGCGAGATCGAGAGCTTCCACTCGTCCATCGCGGGTCTGGCGGAGATCGCGGTGTTCGTCGCGCTCGGCCTGACGATCACGGTCGGCGATCTCGACAGCGTGGAGATCTGGGCGAAGGGGCTCGGGATCGCCGTGATCCTCGCCTTCGTGGCGCGCCCGCTCGCGGTCTTCCCGCTCCTCCTGCCTGCCCGCCTGACGAACGCCGAGCGTGTGTTCATCTCCTGGGGTGGCCTGAAAGGAGCCGTGCCGATCCTCCTCGGCGCACTCGCCGTGCTCGCCGGCGTCGACGGCGCGAGCGAGCTGTACGGGATCGTCTTCATCGTCGTCGTCTTCTCGGTGGTGGTCCAAGGCGTGTCGCTGACGTTCGTCGCGCGGAAGCTCCGGATCCCGTTCCGCCGAGTCGACCACGACCTGGCGGAGGTGCTCGAGTTCGTCGTCGGCGAGACCGCGTTCGCCTCGGGGGCCCGCATCCGCGAGCTGCCGCTTGGTGAACGTGCGTGGGTCGGTGTGCTCATCCGAGACGGGCGGCCGCAGCGGATCGACGGCAACGTCGTGCTCTCCCCGGGAGACCGGGTGCACGTGTACGCCCAGGCAGAGGACGCGGCAGCGATCGAGCGGATCTTCGTCGGGACGCCCGCCTAGCCCGTCAAGACCAGGGATAGGGTGAGCTGGAGACCGGGTGGAGGTCGCCGGTCGCGAAGCGCTCGAAGCGGAACGGGTAGAGCAGGCGCGAGTGCTCGCCGACGAGAACCGCCGCCACTTCTTTGCCGACTCCGATCATCTTGTAGCCGTGGTTCGAGTCGAAGATCCCGTACAGGTTCGGGCGGAAGTAGTCGAACACCGGGAAGTTGTCCACGGTGAACGCACCGACGCCTCCCGAGCGGGCGTCCTTGTACAGGGGCCGGCAGCCCTCGAAGCGCGACATGGAGTGTGAGAGCGCCGCGCACCACATGTCCGGGAAGGACGGGTCGACGTCGGTCGTAGAGGGGTAGGGGTCGAGCTCCACGTCCCCGTCGACGACGAGGGGCGATGCGCCGCCCTGGACGCCGTGACGGTCGCGCTTGAAATAGATCCCCCAGAGCTCGTCCGCCACGAGCGCGCCGCCGTCCGTCGAGAGAGGCGCGTCCGTGTCGAGGTGGATCACCGGCGGAGCGCCGCCGTCCGCGGTCGCGAAGAGAAGTGGGTCGATCTCGATCTCGCCTTCCTGGAGGTTCCAGTACGTCCACATCGGTCGATCGGGAACGACCTCGCCCGACGGTGTGCGGACGTCAATCGTGTCCGGGAGGCCGAGCAGCTCCCAGAAGCGCCGCGCCCAGGGCCCGGGTGCGATCACGACCTGCTCGCCGACTGCGATTGCCCCGTCGCTCGTCTCGACTGCCGTGATCGTGCCGTCGCCCGCCTCGGCGAAACCGGTCACCTCGACGCCGGCCAACACCTCGACGCCCTCGGAGCGGCACTTGCCGTGCAGCCCTTCCACCGACTCGAGGTTGAACGCGAATCCACCTTGGCGCTCATGCAGGCAAACCGTGACGCCCTGCGCGCGCCAGTCGGGGAAGAGCGACTTCATGTGCGCGTCGACGGCATCCTCGCCGAGGATGAGCTCGGAGTCGTAGCCGATGCGTTCCTGCCGCTCGTAGGTCGCCGTCAGGTCTGCTTCCTGCACCGATGCGCCGAGCGCGATGTATCCGACAGGGTTGTACGCATACGCGGCCGGATCCGATTCCCAGACCTCCACGCAGGCCTGCATCAGCTCGCTCATCGCCGGCTGGAAGTAGTTGTTACGGACGACGCCGCAGGCGATACCGGACGCGCCGGCGCCGGGCTTCGACTTGTCGAGCACGATGACGTCAGCGCCCGAGCCGAGCCCGCGCGCTCGCAGCTCCTGCGCAAGGTGGTAGGCCGTGGACAGGCCATGGATTCCGGCGCCGACGACGACGTAGCGGGCGCTCGCGGGAGGCGCCATTTATTGCATCCTCGGCAACAGCATTGCGTACTCGCTAACGGAATCTAGCAGCGTCGACACAGTGCGGCCTGGCTCGCTCATTCCGGATGGAGCTCCCAGCGCGGTGCTTCTGCCGCCGCGCGCCGCACGCGACGTCGCCAGAACGGCATGTACAGAAGCATCCACGCGACTCCCACGATGATCGCCAGAAACAGGTAGCGAGACTCCACGAAGAGGACGAGCGGTGCGAAGACGCCGAGCAGGATCGCTGCGAACGCAAGAATCTCGACGCGAAACCGGCGCATCCGCCGGTTCCGACGCTCGTAGGCTTCGCGCGGGATCTGGCCGGTATTCCACCGCTTTTTGCACTTCGCGCACTGCCAGGTCTCGCCGTACGCCACCGACCCGCTCTCCCCACAATCGCACGCGATCGCGATAGGGGGATCCGGCGGCACGCGACGATTCTACGAGCGCACGACACCCTGGGTCCAGCGTTCGACACCCTGGGGCCAGCGTTGAATTCACCCCCGCAGGGTGTTATACGTCGCGTCCGACAGTTTGCGCACCCCACGCTCCGAGGAGGTTCTGCTGTGGCATCAGCCGTAGTCGAGGAACGACAGCTCCTCAAGAAGCTTCGCTGGTACGACGGATTCGTGATCTCCCTGGCGACGCCCGGGTTCCTGCTCGGCTCGCTCGGCTACTCCGTCGGCGACATCGGAGGCTGGGGGTCGGTACTCCTGTGGGGCATCTCCGCCGCGCTCGCGTTCTTCATCATGACGCTCTACTCCGAGATGGCCGCGATGTTCCCGGACAAGCCGGGCGGCTTCCCGCTGTATGCGCACGAGGGCTGGCGGAAGTACTTCACGCTGGTCGGGCCGATCGTGGCGTTCGGCTACTGGCTCGCGTGGTCGGTGGTGCTCGCATTCCTCGGGGTCTTCAGCGGACAGATCATCACAGCCGCCTGGTTCGAGGGCGAGCCGTTCGGCAGCGCGTTCTTCGGGAGCTCCGAGGGCGAGGGCTACTTCTCGACGGGCGGCGCGGCGATCGGTCTGCCTCATCTGATTGCGATCGGGCTCATTCTCGCGGTGTGGCTCTTCAACATCCGCGGCGTTCGCGTCGCGGTCGGGTTCGGGTATCTCGCTGGTGCGCTGCTCATGATTCCGCTCTTCGTGTTCATGTTCTTGCCGTTCCTGAACGGCGACTTCTCGAGCTCGAACCTCACCTGGGGACAGCTCGACGGCACCGGCGGCGCAGGGGACGAGACTTTCTCCGTCTCCACGTGGGAGGTCATTCGCCTCTCGCTGGTGTGGCTCTGGATCATGGCCTGGTCGTCCTGGGGCGTCGACACCTGTGCCACGTTCGCGCCCGAGTACAAGGACACCGTCAACGACACCAAGCTCGCGCTCCGCTCGGCCTGCATCTTCACGATCGCCGTCTACACGCTGCTCCCACTCGGGCTCGTCGGTGGTGTCGGCGAGGAGACGGTGGCCGCATTCGATTACGTCGGCGCGCTCGAGGTGTTGACGGGATCGACGGCGCTCACGAACTTCTTCGTCATCGTCATCGTCGCGAGTTTCGTCATCTCGATGAACACCGCGACCGCCGACGGGAGCCGGGCTCTCTACGGCATCGCGCGGGACGACATGACGATCAAGGAGCTCTTCCACCTGAACCGCTGGCATGTGCCGGGACGCGCGATGACGCTGGACATGCTCGTGAACATCGCGTTCGTCCTCTTCGTCGGCAACATCTTCGGCATCCTCGCGGCGAGCAACATCGGCTACGTGCTCGCGCACTTCTTCGCGATCACCGGCTTCATCTTGCTCCGGAAGGACCGGCCCGACTGGCCGAGGCCGATCAAGCTCTCGCCGATCTGGGTGCCGATCGCGTGGGTCCTCGCAGCCGTGACCTTCGTGCTGATCATCTTCGGTGTCGGCTGGTTCCAGACAGCCGCGGGCGGTTACGGAGGAACGACCGAGAAGCTCATCGGCTTAGGAGTCCTCGTGATCGCGGTGCTGCTCTTCCTGTACCGGCGGATCGTCCAGGACGGCGTGCGACCGCAGATGCGTGAGGAGCCGAACCCGGTTCCGGACGCGCGGCAGGCTGCGCTGATTGCCGAGGCGGCGCGACCGGTCGTCTGAGCTCGCGACTCCCGTGGAGGGGGCGGCCGCCCGCCGCCCCCTCCGCTGAACGTCAGAATTGAGCCATGGAAGGCTCGGCCGCTCCGGATGAGTTCCAGATCGCGCTCGACAGCGCGATCTCGGCACCTGAGGCGTTCGGAGCATCGTTCGACGCGGCTCCCGCATCGGAGGAGCTCGAGCTCGGTCTGGGACTCGAGGGCGACCCAGGCATCGCGTTCCGCCGGACGCTCGGCATGTTCGCGACGGGCGTCACCGTCATCACGACTCGGACGCGAGAGCAGGTGCACGGGATGACCGCAAACGCCTTTATGTCGGTTTCCCTGCGCCCGCCACTCGTCCTCGTGTCGGTCGATCGGCGTGCGCGCATGTCGAACTTGCTCCACGAGGGAACGCGCTTCGGCGTGAACGTGCTCGAGGCGAAGCAGGCGACGCTCTCCGATCACTTCGCGGGCCGTGCGGTGGAGGGCTCGACGGAGCCGCTGTTCGAGCTCGTGCACGACACGCCGCTCGTGGAGGGCGCCCTAGCGCATCTCGTCGCCCGGGTCGTGCGCTCGTACTGGGGCGGAGATCACTCGCTGTTTCTCGGCCAGGTGGAGTTCGCCCGCTACGGCGAGGGCGAGCCGCTCCTCTTCCACGGCGGCCGCTACGAGCGGTTGATTCGAGACCCGCGTGTCTTCTCGCTTCTGCCCGCTGAGCTGCTCGACCCGATCCTGGCCCTGGGCGAGGAGCGGGAGTATGCGGACGGCGAGGCGCTGATGCGGATCGGCGAGCCGAGCGGGGAGTTGCTGCTCATCCTCGAGGGCACGGTGTCGGTCGAGCGGCCGGGTCGCAGCCTCACGCTTAGCCCGGGCGAGCTTGTCGGCGAGATCGAGGTGCTCGACCCGGGCGGGGGCAGGATCGCGGACATCCACGCGCAGGGCTCGGTGCGCTGCGTGGCTGTGTCGCGGGACGCGCTGCTCGCGGCGCTCGAGGCTGACCCACGAGCGGCGGTCGCGCTCATCGAGGTGCTGGCTGCGCGTTTTCGCGAGACGGCCTAGCCAACGGTGCCCGTCCGTCCGCTGCGGCCCACGTTCGCTAGTCGATCGCCGGCAGCTCGGCGAGCCAGGGCGTGCGATACCCCGACTCGTCCCACATCACGGGGAAGAACGACTCATCGAGGGAGAGGTCGCCGCGGCGGCGATAGCGCGAGTAGGTGACGTCGACGTTCGTCTCATGGAAGCGGGCCTCCACGGGAAGCATGTGCGACACGAGCGCCATGCGTACGAGCGACGCATTTCGATTCGGCGCCGAGCCGTGCCACGTGAGCCCGTGGTGAAAAGATCCACCACCTGCCTTCACGACGACTGGAACGACATCTAGCTCGGTGCCAGCGGGTGCGGCTGCGCGAGCCCCGGCGAGCCAGTCGTCCGGTGCGTGGAACTGCGTGCGCTCCGGCGGCGACTTCGGCCACGTGTGCGACCCTCGCACGAGCTCGAGCGGCCCCGCGTCCGCCGTCGTCTCATGCAGCGACAGCCAACACGTCACCATCTCCGAGGGGACGAGGTAGTCGGCGTACGAGGAGTCCTGGTGGAATCCGATCGCCTTCGTCCCCGGTGGCTTCCAGAGCACGTTGTCCTGGAGGATCCGGACGCCGCGGTAGCCGGCGAGCTCGGCGGCGAGCCGCCCGATCCGCTCGGAGAGCACCTGCGCGGCCACGACCGGGTCGGACTTCCAGGCGTTGCAGAGCTGTCGGGTGCGGTCTTCCGGGTCGCGCCCGGGCATCCAGTTCACCTCGTCAGGCCCGATCCCCGTCTCGTACTCGCCCGCGAAGAGCCGCTCGTACCGACTGCGGAGCAGCTCGAGCCCGCGCTCGGACACGAGTCCTTCCTCCACGATCAGAAAGCCGTCACGATGGAAGCCCTCGATGTCCTCGGGAGAGAAGGATTCGATCAGGACTCCAGACTGCTCTACCACAGGCCGCTCAGCGGGACGCCCCATATGCGGTCGGTGAGCGGGATCGTGCTGGAGCCGGTGTACATCACGATCCCGGCGGTGAAGCGCTCGCCACGTGCATCTCGAAGCTTCGCGAGCGCTCTGTAGTCGGCTGTCTGAATGGTGGCAGCTGCCTTCACCTCGATTCCCGCAATGCTCCCAGAAGTCGTCTCGAGAACGACATCGATCTCGTCGCGCTCGCGTCGGTAGTGATATTGGTTGGCTTCGATCTTCGCGTGTTCACGTAGACGCGCAATCTCCATCGCAACGAAGTTTTCGAGGATCTTCCCCGTGACTTGCGGGTCGGTCGCGATCCTCTGCTCGTCCGCGCCCAGGAGGTAGGCGAGAAGTCCGCTGTCGACGATGTAGAGCTTTTCCTTGTGAACCTCGCGGTTTCCGATGTTCGGGGTCCATGCTTGAACACGCTTGACGATGAAGACGGTCTCCAGGAGAAGGGTGTACGTCTTGATCGTGTCGTTGTCGAGTTGGAGCTTGTTGGACATCGCCGTGGGCGTGAACAGGTTCGCGGCTTGCGAGGCGATTAGTCGGAGTAGCCGTGGCACGTGCTCAAGCTTGTGCGCGTCGGCGATATCTCTGAGGTCGCGCTCGACGATCGAGCGGATATAGCTCGCGTACCACCGGCGCCGACGCAAACCGTCTCTCCCTCGCGCATCCGGGTATCCGCCTCGCGCGACGAGGGCCTCACGACCCACGGGTGCGTTTTTCACCCACGGGGGTCTTCCCTCGAAAAGCTGATCGACGAAGGCTCCGTCGGAGCCGCAGATTTCTGCTTGAGAGAACGGCCAGAGCGTGATGTACTCGGCGCGCCCGGTCAGGGCTTCCTGGATTTTCGGCGCGGTCAGGATGTTGGCCGAACCCGTAAGCAAGAATCGTCCTGGACTCGGATCTCGATCCACTGCGTCCTTGATTGCAAAGAGCAGGTCCGGTACCCGCTGGATCTCGTCGATCAGCACTCGGTCGGGAAAGCCAGCGAGAAAGCCGGCTGGATCCGCGGCTGCAGCATCTCGGAGAGCTCGGTCGTCAAGGCTTACGGCATCGGCCGGAACGTCACGATCCACGATTTCGTGGCTGAGGGTGCTCTTTCCCGTCTGACGAGCACCGAGAAGCACAACGACACGTGTGGCCTCGAGTGCTTCAACGAGCAGTTCGTGCACGTGGCGGCGAATCACATACGCCACGTTGTTTCAACCTCCTCCGCTAGCGGCGAATTGGTCCTGCGCAAGCGGCGTTTTTGTCGTGCGTTATCCGCGATTTAGGTCCGCGTCAACGGCGATTAGGTCGATGATCTCGGCGAAGCAAGTGAGGATCGCGAGGCTACTACGAGCGCGGACGAAGCTTCTCGGGGTCGTAGAACGGGAACCGGACGACCGTCGCGCGGATTCGCTTCTGGAGGCCATCGAGCTTCCCGACCTCGAGTGTCGCGCCGGGGTCGGCGTGCTGCACGGCGACTCGGGCGAGCGCGATGTTCTTCTTCAGGATCGGGCTCCGCGTCCCGCTCGTGACGACGCCGACCCGCTGCCGACCGACGTAGACATCGTCGCCGTGCCCGGCCGTCTCGTTCCCCTCGAGCTCGAGCCCGACGAGCGTTCGCTGTGGATGGGACTTCCGCTCCTCGAGCGCCGCTCGCCCGACGAAGTCCTCGTCCGTCTCCAGGTCTACCGCGAAGCCGATCCCCGCCTCGAAGGGGTCGACCTGATCGTCGAACTCGTAGCCGGCGAAGATGAGCCCGGACTCGATGCGCAGAATGTCTAGGGCCTCGAGACCGAGCGGAGTCAGGCCGTCCTCCTGCCCCGCCCCCCAGATCGCGTCCCAGACCGCGGGCCCGTCGGACGGGTGGCACCACACCTCGTAGCCGAGCTCACCCGTGTAGCCGGTGCGGGAGACCACGATCGGGATCCCGTCGTACGTCCCGATCCGGGCGACCGTGAACCGGAACCAACGCAGGTCCTCGAGCGACGTCTGTGAGGGCGGCGTCCACACGATCTTCCCGAGAAGCTCTCGGCTTGCCGGCCCCTGGACCGCCACGTTGTGAAGCTGCGCCGTGGACGGTTTCACCCAGACCTTGAGGTCGTGGCGCTCGGCGAGCTCCTTCAGCCAGATGCCGTCGTACTCGTCGCCGCCGACGAAGCGGAAGTTGTCCTGGCCGAGACGGTAGACGGTGGCGTCGTCGATCATCCCGCCCGTCTCGTTGCAGAGCGCGGTGTACGTCACCTGGCCGACGGCGAGCCGGCGCGCATCGCGTGTGATCGCGCGCTGCACGAGCGCCTCCGCGTCGGGCCCGAGGATCTCCCACTTGCGCAGGGGAGAGAGATCCATGATCGCGACCTTCTCGCGGCACGCCCAGTACTCGGCGATCGCGCCCTCGTTGTCGAAGCGATGCGGGAGCCAGTAGCCCCGGTATTCGACGAAGCTCTTCGTCAGCTCGCTCGTGCGCGGGTGAAAGGTCGTCTCCTTGGTCAGCACGGGCTCAGCGTCTGCCGTGACTCGGCGTGCGATCGCCACCGAGAAGGTGTTGTCGGGTGCGTACACGCGCACGTGGATCGGCGTGACCTGCCAGCCGTTCGCAGGATCGATGTCGTCCGGGCACGAGGAGGAAGCGCATACGAGATCGGTCATCGCGCGTAGCAGCACGTAGTCGCCGGGACGCGACCAGGGCTCGTCCATGACGAACACGTTGTTCGCGTCGAAGCCCGTGTTGTAGAAGAAGTTGAGCGCTTCCCAGCCCATGCGCGGGGCGATCGCGAACGGGGTCACCTGACCGTTGAAGTTCTCCGTGCAGTTGACGTGGCCGGGTTAGCCCTTGTCCTCGTAGTACTTGGCCGTGCAGGCGAGCCCGAAGGTGTCGTGCCGGCCTACGGTGTCACGCACGACCTCGACCAGCGGATCCTGGTCGACGTCGTAGAACTTTCCATGGAGTCCCGGTTGCGGATAGGCCTGGCCCATCAGGCTCCGCGTCGTCGTCGCGTCGAGCCCGCGCTCGCGGCCGGACTCGAGCTTGCCGCGGTGGAAGGCGAGGAAATCGGAGCACTGCTTGCCTTCGACGTCGATCACCTGAATGAACTCCCCTGCGCGCACCTCGTATGCCAGCGCGGTCGCCGAATCCACTCGGATGTCAAGCCGAGGCTCGGCGAGCGGGGCCGGGAGCTCGAGCTCCTCGTAGCGCCTTGGCGCGGCGCGCCGCACCTCGACCAAGAGCTCGGAGGGTGGAGGCGCGCCGTCGACGATGCGCCCTCCCGGAGCCGCGACGACGATCGTCACCGGTCGGTCCGCGCGGAACGCCTGCGAGCTGCCCGGCGGCGACCACTCACCGAAGAGGAGGACCGCCGTCGCCTCCGCCGGATCGAGTCCGCGCGATCCGAGCTCACTGGCCAGCAGGCTTCCGTTCCGATCGCGGTACGCCTCGCGAATCACCGTCGCAGGCGCCTCCGCCCTCGCGCCGAGAGCCGCTGTGGCATCGCGGCCGGCCTCGTCGAGCGCGGTGAGCTCCGCGACCTGGCCTCCATGCGCGTCGACGACCGTCACCCGCTCGTCGGCAGCGAGCGCGAACACCGTCGCCCCGCCGGGCCGCACGAGGTACGTCTCGACGAACGGATCCTCGGGGAGGAGCCAGCCGTGGAGACCGCTGTCGGCCCCGATCGCCATGCCTACGCCTTCTGCGCCGGCTCTTTCGCTTCTTGCTCCTCGGCCTCCGCGAGGAGCTGCTCCGCGAGCTCGCGCTTCGCCTGCGAGTCGAGCTTCTTCACCTCGTTCTCGACCGCGCGACGATTGTACGTCTGGTTCCAGTAGTCGAGCGAGTCGAAGCCGAGGAGCACGGCCTTGCCGACGAACTGACGCAGCACCTCGTTCGTCGGGCCCATGACCCAGCCCGCTTTCGCGTCGCGCAGATAGCGTTCGAGCTCCATGTCGCGCTTGTAGCCCGAGCCGCCACATGCGTGGAGCATCTTGTCCACGACGTGCGCGACGTTCTTCGCGGCGATGAACTTGATCTGCCAGGCCCAGTGCAAAAAGTCGGCTCGCGCGAACTCACCCGGCGCGAGGAGCTTCGTGTTGTCGTCCGTCGCGCGATCCATCGCGTGGGCGACGGAGAGCACGAACGTGCGTGA
>Ga0136633_1001533_pt1 | contig 16945 bp, 17 predicted proteins | sample AntDrymeUQ832206_2_FD_105494 | JGI IMG/M metagenome (GOLD analysis project Ga0136633, IMG submission 105494) | Polar desert sand microbial communities from Dry Valleys, Antarctica - metaG UQ83 (22.06) | ecosystem: Environmental > Terrestrial > Soil > Desert | place: Antarctica: Dry Valley...
CGGAGTCGCTGCGACCGTCAAGAGGCTGGAGGTTTCCGCCGACCTGGAGGGCGACGTCTACTTCCACAACGTCAGGGTGAACGGGATTCTCGGAGCCGAGCGTGGTCTCGGCCTTCCTACGGTCCTCGTCCTGCTCAACAGCCGCCTCCTCGACTGGATCTTCCGCCGCGGCTCGGCGCATCACGCCAACGATTACTACGCGGCCAACAAGCAGTTCATCGCCGGGCTGCCGATTCGGATTCCTTCAGGACGGCAAGGGGGCGAGCTCGAAGCGCTCGGCCGTCGTCTCCACGACTTGGCCGCGTCTACAGCCGAGGAGCGGGGATCCTTCCTGCGCTGGCTCGCCTCGACCGTTGGCGCCCCGAGGGCGAGCCTTCTCCGCCGACGCGAGCTGGCCGGCTACGAAGTCGTCGGAGCCGACCGCGTCGTCGGTGCGCTCAACCGCATGCGTAACCAACTCGCGGTCGATCCGCGCGAGCGCGCGGTGCGTGAGCTGATCGAGGCCGAGCATCGGCGAAGCGTCGAGCGTTTGCGCCCGGTTCTCGACGAGCTCAAATCCGCCGAGCGCGAAGCCGACGCACAGGTGTACGAGCTCTACGAGCTCCCGACGCACATGCGCGCACTCGTGGAGGCGGAGTACGAGACGTAATCGGCGCTGGCTACGCTAGATCGCATGCAGGCATTCCGGTCCACCGAGCAGTACGCGCCCATGGGCGATCAGCCGCGCGCGATCGAGGAGATCGCGGCGTCGGTCTCCGATGGCAACCGCTTCCAGACGCTGCTCGGGGCCACGGGTACCGGCAAGACGGCGACGATGGCGTGGACGATCGAGAAGATCCAGCGCCCCGCGCTCGTGATCGCTCATAACAAGACGCTCGCCGCGCAGCTCTGCAACGAGTTCCGGGAGTTCTTCCCCGAGAACGCGGTCGAGTACTTCGTGTCGTACTACGACTACTACCAGCCCGAGGCGTACATCCCGCAGGCCGATCTCTACATCGAGAAAGACTCGTCCCAGAACGACGACATCGCGCGGCTTCGGCTGTCGGCCACGTCCTCGCTCCTCACCCGACGCGACGTGGTGGTCGTTGCCTCGGTTTCTTGCATCTACGGCCTCGGCTCGCCGGAGGAGTGGCGCGAGCGCGTGTTGATTCTGGAGGTGGGGGAGGTGCACGACCGCGACGAGGTTCTGCGGAAGCTGATCGAGAGCCAGTACGTGCGCAACGACACGGTTCTCGGTCGCGGGCGATTTCGGGTGAAGGGCGACGTGATGGAGATTCAGCCGGCGAATCAGGAGACGGCGTACCGGGTCTCGTTCTTCGGCGACGACGTCGAGCAGATCACCCACTTCGACCCGCTCACCGGCGAGGTATACGCGCGGCTCGACAATCTCGTCATCTGGCCCGCCACCGAGTACGTGACCTCAAAGCCCACGATCGATCGAGCCATCGACGACATCCGGGCCGAGCTCGAGCAGCAGGTCGCGAAGTTCGAGGCCGAGGATCGCATGCTCGAGGCGCACCGGATCCGGCAGAGGACGGAGTACGACATGGAGATGCTGAAGGAGCTCGGCTTCACGAGCGGGATCGAGAACTACTCACGCATCCTCGAAGGTCGCGCCCCGGGCACGCATCCGTTCACGCTGATCGACTACTTCCCCGACGACTTCGTCGTCTTCGTGGACGAGTCGCACCAGACCGTCCCTCAGCTCGGCGGGATGTACGAGGGCGACCGCTCGCGCAAGCAGACGCTGATCGACTACGGCTTCCGGCTGCCCTCGGCGCTCGACAACCGCCCGCTGCGCTTCGACGAGTTCCTGAGCAAGGTCAACCAGCTCGTCTTCGTCTCCGCGACACCGGGGCCGTTCGAGCTCTCGCGCTCGAAGGTCATCTCCCAGCAGCTGATCCGGCCGACCGGAATCGTCGATCCCGAGGTCGAGCTCCGCCCGACGAAGAATCAGATCGACGACCTCCTGAACGAGATCCGCCACCGCGAGGAGGCGGGCGAGCGCACCCTCATCACCACGCTGACGAAGAAGATGGCCGAGGACCTGACCGACTACCTGCTCGAGGCCGGCGTCCGCGCGCGTTACCTCCACTCCGAGATCAACACACTCGACCGGATCGGGATCATCCGCGAGCTCCGCCTCGGCGAGTACGACGTTCTTGTCGGCGTCAACCTCCTGCGCGAGGGGCTCGACCTGCCAGAGGTGTCACTCGTCGCCGTTCTCGACGCCGACAAGGAGGGCTTCCTGAGGGGCAAGACCGCGCTCATCCAGACGACCGGGCGCGCCGCGCGGAACACGGCCGGAAAGGTCCTCCTCTACGCCGACAAGCGCACCGAGGCGATCATCGGCGCGATGGAGGAGACGAATCGCCGGCGGGAGTACCAGATCGCCTACAACGAGGAGCACGGAATCACGCCGCAGACGATCGTCAAGGGAGTGTCGGACATCGCCGAGCTCCTGTCGCTCGAGTCTCCGCACGTTCCCTCGTCACGTCGTCGGCGGGGGAAGGCCCAGGTGGAGGGGATGACCGGCGAGGAGCTCGAGAAGCTCGTCATCACCCTCGAGGAGGAGATGTACCTTGCGGCCGAGGAGCTCCGCTTCGAGTACGCCGCCAAGCTGCGGGACGAGATCAAGGAGCTGCGCCGGGAGCTACAGGCGTTTGCGCAAGCCACGGGATAGGAGAGCTCATGTGCCGGAACATCAAGACGCTTCATAACTTCGAGCCGCCCGCGACCGAGGACGAGGTGCGCGCAGCCGCGCTCCAGTACGTCCGCAAGGTGAGCGGCGCCTCCAAGCCGGCGAAGGCGAACGAGGCTGCGTTCGCGCGCGCGGTTGACGAGGTCGCGGACATAACGCAACGGCTTCTCGCGGAGCTCGTGACGAACGCCGCGCCGCGCGACCGCGAGGTCGAGGCCGAACGCGCTCGTGCTCGAGCAGCGGAGCGCTTCGGCCGCGCGGCGTAGTCGCTAACGCCGCCCGGCTCGTCGCCCGATACCTCTAGCATGAGCGTCGAGCCCGCAAGCCGGGCCGAGCAGGGCCTCGCGAGATCACTTGCAGCCGCGGCCGAGATCGCGGCTTCCCGGGAGCGAATGCGCTCGCGGCTGCTCGGTCGCGAGCGGACCGTGACACTCGCACTCGCGGGCGCGTTCGTGCTGACCGCACTGGCGTGTGCTCTCACGATCCCGTCCGAGAGAGCGTTCTCGATCGGCTTCACCGTCCTCCTGATCGCCATCTATGCCGTCGGCTCGCAGATCGAGTTCGAGATCGGGCCCGGCTCTGCTGTGCCGACCGAGCTCGTGCTCGTTCCGATGCTGTTCGTCCTTCCTCCAGGCGCGGTGCCGCTCTGCGTAGCGGCCGGGCTTGTCCTCGGCGGCCTCGTCGAGCGGCTGCGCTCGCGGCGGCACGGCGAACGGATCACGATGCTCTTCTCCTCGGCGTGGCACAGCGTGGGACCGGCGCTCGTGATCGGCCTGCTTGCTCCAGGGTCTCCGCGCTGGGAGGACGTGCCCGTGTACCTCCTCGCACTCCTCGCGCAAGTTGCGTTCGATGCGAGCACTGTCCTCGTTCGGCACCGAGTGGGACGTGGCGTCGCCGTGCGCGAGCTCGTCTCACCGCTCGCCTGGGTGATGCTCGTCGACTGCGCCCTCGCGCCGGTCGCGCTCGTGGTCGCGTTCGTCGCCGCGGACGCGCCGCTCTCAGTCGTCTGCGTGCTCCCCCTCGCCGGACTCCTGCACCTGCTGGGAGCCGAGCGTAGGCGCCGGATCGACGAGCGCCTGCTGCTCGGCCAGGCCGTTCAGGACGCCGAGAAGGAGGCGCGTCTGGACCCGTTGACGGGCGTCGGCAACCGGCTCGCCTGGCAGGAAGCGGTCAGACAGGGCGAGCGCCGCCTCGCCGAGGACGGCGTAGGCTCGACGGTCGTCCTCGTCGACCTGAACCGGCTCAAGGAGACGAACGACACGCACGGTCACGACGTCGGAGATCGCCTGATACAGGCTCTTGCCGCCCAGCTCTCCCGTGCCGTCCGGGACGCGGACACGCTCGCACGCATCGGAGGCGATGAGTTCGCGATCCTGACGACGGGCGCGGGAAAGCGGGGCTATGCGGAGCTCGCCTCCCGAGTTCGCTCCGAGCTGGCCGGTCTTGCCGTCGGCGACGTACCGGTCCTCGCGTCGCTCGGTGCTGCAGCCTGCCCGCCCTGCGCGTCTCTTGCCGAGGCCATCCGGCTTGCAGACGAGCGGCTCTACGCCGAGAAGACCGCGCAGCGCCTCACTGCTACGGCTAGCGGTCCTTGAACGGGTCGACGTAAACGTCGTCGACCTGCCACTTGCCGCCCGGGCCGAGCGCGGTGAAGCGGAAGTCGACGGTTGTCGTCCCGCCGAGGACTTGGTTCACCGACAACTTGAACATGACCGACAGCGAGGGCTGCCACGCCTGCTGAGTCCCGAGCACGACGCCGAGGGGGAGCGATGTCGTCGCGGTCACGCCGAGAACCGTCGAGCGGACCCGGGCCTCGACCGCGAGCAGCGAGAGCGGCGAGCCCGTGTTGCGAACGAAGAAGCGCATTGTCGGCTCGTCCGAATCGACGCACATCGAGGCGCTGCGGGCCGACCCGCCCGAGGGAAGAAAGAGGGAGCGCCGGTCGTCGAGGCTGTGGAGGTAGAAGGGCTCGTTGCCGTCTACGAGGCGTGCGCCCCCCGAGAAGGTCCAGCCCGCGCTCGACTCCAGATCGCCTCCGGGCATCAGGAAGTAGTGCCTGGGATCCGACCACGAGAGGAAGGGCTGCGAGACGACGCGGGCCTCGCACGTGGACACGGAGGCCCCAGCCTCTACCGGAGCAAGGACCAGAAGGAACGTCGCGACGACGGAGGCCACCGGGATGAAGAGACGAGCCGCAGAGTTCATCATCGTGGAAGGAGCCCTTTCTCGGGAAGAACCGCAGTTCCCACATCATCCGCGTTCGAATAGGGGATGTCATGACTCAATCGAGGGTTCCGTTCGGCTGGCCGCCCGCGTGGAGACCGCTCAGCATCTGCCGTTTGCTGCCGATACATGATCCGTGGCGAACCGCAGCGTTCGGGTTCTCGGTGCGGCCGCATTTGTGGCGGTCTTCCCCGTCGCGCTGCTCCACTTCGTGGGCGGCCAGACGGTCGCGATCGACGGCTGGATCCACTTCGTCGGGGTCGCGCTCGGCGCAGGAGTCGCTACTGGGTCCGCCGTCGCCCTGACCGTCGCGGGGGCACGCCTGCGCGACGGCCACGCAGTGCTCGTCGGCTGCGCGTTCTCGGTCATGGCTGCGCTTCTCTGTCTACACGGGCTCGCCACGCCCGGCGTCCTCGTCGGGACCAACGGCGTCGTCAGTTTCACCGGCGCTGCGACCCTTCCGGTCGGAGGCGCCATCCTTGCACTCGGAGTCGTTCCAGCGCTGCGTCGGCCCGCGGCGGTGGGACCGCTCCTCTGGCTTCTCGCCGGAGGCGTGGTGCTCATCCTGGTGCTCGGCCTGGCGGCGATCGCGGAGCCCGGCCTCGTTCCTCCAGGGCCGGAGCCGCGCAGCCTTCTCGCATGGCTCGTCCTCGCGGCCGGCACGGGGTTCTACGCGGTCCTCGTCTGGCGGGCGGCCCGGACCTTCCGTCTCACGCGGCGCTGGTCCGACATCCTCGTCGCGCTCGGCATCGTCTGGCTGGCCGTCGCCCTGGCAGCCGCGCTTCTCCTCGACTCCCGTCAGCTCGGGTGGTGGCTCGGACACGTCTTCCAGGTCATCGGGATCGCGATCGTCGGGATTCCCGTCGCGCTCGACCTGCGCCGGGGCGCCGCCCGCTCGCGCCCGCTCCTGGGCGATCTGCGGGGGGCCGATCTCGTCGCGGAGGAGGAGGCGTTCCTCGGTTCTCATGTTCGGGCGCTCCTCGTCGACCTGGCAGACAAGGACACGTACACGGAGGAGCACACGCGCCGGGTCGCTCTTCGCGCCGTGCAGGTAGGGGACGAGCTCGGACTTGCAGCCGAGCGGCTTCGCGACCTCGCCCTCGGCGGTCTCCTGCACGACATCGGCAAGCTCAGCATCCCCGACGAGATCCTCAAGCGTCCTGGCCCGCTCTCGCAGCGGGAGTTCGAGCTGGTGGAAGAGCATCCCGAGCGAGGTAAGCGTCTCCTGCGCGAGCTCGGCGGCTTCTCCGAGAATGTCTTGCGCCTCGTCCACGACCACCACGAGCGGCTCGACGGGAGCGGATACCCGCAGGGGCTGGGACGCAGCGAGCTCGACCTCGACACCAGGATCCTGAGCGCGTGCGATGTCTACGACGCGCTTCGGTCGCGGCGTGTCTACCGCGCGGCCTGGACGCACGAAGAGGCGATGCGCCTGCTGCGCGGAAGCGCGGGCACCATCTTCGACGCGCGTTCTGTCGATGCGCTCGAGCGCGTTCTCGCACGGGAGCGCGACGACCAGCTCGCCATCGCCGTCTGACGGATCATCGGATACGCATTCGTTGCAGATCCGTATGCCTCTCGTGATAAGTTGATGCGTATTCTCGAATGATCAAACGAACCTCGCTCAACCTCGACCTCGACCTCGTCGCGCAGGCCCGCGACGTCCTCGACACGCGCACGACGACGGAAACCATCCACCGTGCCTTGGGCGAAGTCGTGCGGCGAGAGGAGCTCCGGAAGCTTGCGGAATGGCGTCCGGAGCTGACGCCTGAAAAGCTCGAGCGAATGCGGCAGCCACGCTTTCCATCGTTCGAGTGGCCGAGCTAGCGGACACCAGCGCTTGGGTTTGGTCGGACCGGGACGATCTACTCCGCGAGAGGTTCGATAGCGCACTCGAGGCGCGCGAGATCGCGACGTGCGATGCGGTCAAGCTCGAACTGCTGCATGGAGCGCGCAACGCCGAAGAGTTCTCGGTCGTCCGGACGCGCCTCGACATGCTCCGGCAATGCCTCATCGGACCTCGGGAGTGGCGGCAAGCGCTGCACGTCTACGAGGTCCTGGCGCACCAAGGCGGGCTCCACCATCGACGGGTGAAGCACTTGGATCTGCTCATCGCGGCAGCGGCAGAGTCCGCCGGTCTGTCGGTGCTGCATTACGACGCCGACTTCGAGGCGATCGCGGCAGTGACCGGCCAGCCGACAAGCTGGCTCGCGCCGCGCGGGTCGCTCTGAGGCGACTCCGTCTGCGCCTACCCGAGGTGTGAGAGCTCTGTCTCCACGCGACGACGAAACGAGGGCGGGTCGACCGCCGGGAAACGATAGAGCTCGGGCTCGATCTCGTCGAAATACGCAAGCAGCCGCGTAGGCTCGACCAGCTCTCTCGCGAGCATCGCGCGCACATCTTCGAGGTCTTGCCGATGGGCGCGCTCGAGCTTGGAGAGAGCCTGGGAGTAGAGATCGAAGTGGTAGAAGCTGAGTTGTCCCTCGCGTCCCACGAACGGACTACGGTCTTCCCACCCCGCCGGCAGGGGAATGAAGTGGGACGGGGAGGCGAGCTCGACGTTGATCTGGAGCTGGTTCTTGAGACGTGGGAGGGCGCGCAGGAGCGCCTCGGTGTCCGGCGCTAGCTCGATGTCGACGTCGATGGTCGTCTCGCGCCAGCCGAGGAGGACAGCCGTGGCTCCGCCCGCGAAGAAGCACGCGCCGTCGGCGTCGGCGGCCAAACCGAGCTCGCGCATGAAGCGGCGGATCCGCTCCGCGTCGGCTAGCTGGCGCATTCAGCCGCGCGCTCGTAGCTGACGAGGCGGCGGATGAGCGCGTTGTATCGCGAGTGGGCCGCGTCCGCGTCCTCGGCGGCGAGCCTGCTGTACAGCCGGTGCTCGGGCGACGGGATGGGCGTGGCCAGGGTGTAGCCGATCGTCTCGAGTCGCGGCGCCCCGATCGAGGCAAGCAGGGATTCGGTGGATTCTTCGCCGCGCGCGAGGTCGCCGATGCCCCGCTCGACGAGCTCAGCTCCCGGAAGGCTCCCCCTGATGTTCACGCGCTGAGGATAGACCGCAGGCGTGCGGGTCTACGAAACGGCGAGCGCGGTCAACTTGCCGCGGAGGTAGCGCAGGTACGGCTGTGGGTCGATCGGCCCTCCGACGACCCGCTCGATCGTCTCCGCAGGCGTGAACTTGCTGCCGAGCGAGTACAGGTTCTCGCGAAGCCAGGTGTGCAGCTCCGTGAACTCGCCCCGCTCGATCTGCTCCAAGACGTCGGGGAGGGCTTCGCGGGCTTTCTCCCAGATCTGCACCGAGAGAACGCTGCCCAACAGGTACGTCGGGAAGTACCCGAAGAGACCGCTCGCCCAGTGGGTGTCCTGGAGGACCCCGACGGTGTCGTTCGGCACCTCGAGGCCGATCAGCTCCGTGAAGCGCGCGTTCCACGCGTCCGGAAGATCTCGCACTGCGAGCCGTCCAGAAAGGAGCTCCTGCTCGAGCTCGAAGCGGAGGATGACATGCAGTCCGTAGCTCGTCTCGTCGGCATCCACGCGGATGAACCCACGCCGTGGGCGGTTGACCGCACGATGGAAGCGCTCGAGCGACACGTTTGCGAGGGTGTCCGGAAAGGCCGCCTGCACGCGAGGGTAGTACCAGCGCCAGAACGGGAGCGAGCGGCCGACGACGTTCTCCCAGAGCCGGCTCTGGGACTCGTGCAACGCGGACGAGCGCCCGCCTTGCAGCGGGGTGCGCTCGAGGGACGGCGACGAGCCCCATTCGTAGAGGCCGTGACCGCATTCGTGCATCGCGGTGAAGAGCGAATTCAGGTCGTTCTCGTCGTAGCGGGTCGTGAGCCGGATGTCGCGAAGACCGACTGCTGCGGCGAAAGGATGGACAGCGAGGTCGAGCCGGAACGCGTCCCAGGTCGCGCCGAAGCGCTCGATCAGCTCACGGGAGAACGCCTCCTGCGGGGGTATCGGGAACTGCCCGCGGAGGAACTCATCCTCGTCCGGCTCGCTCGCGTGCTCGGCCACGAGCGCGGTGATCTCGGGCTGGAGCGCGGCAAAGACCGCGCGCACGTCCTCGGTCTTCGTTCCTTCCTCGTAGTCGTCGAGCACGACGTCGTAGGGATCGTCGTAGGGCGCGAAGCACTCGATCAATCGACGCTGGAGCTCGAGCATTCGCTCGAGGGACGGACGGAAGCCTGCGAAATTCTCCTCCTCGCGTGCCTTCACCCAGGCCTGGTACGACTCGACCTGCGCTCCCGCGATCTCGACCGCGAGGCCGGTCGGAATCCGCCGGTTCTTCTCCCAAAGACGGCGAGCCACGCGAACGAGACAGGCGTCGTCGGCGTCAGGCGGGAGGGTGGCCGTATACGGCTCCAAGTTTTCGAGCAGGTCGCCGATCTCGTCGTCGATCTGCCGGTCGTGGACGATCGCCTCGAGGGTCGCGAGCTGCGCCCCGCGCGAACTCTCCCCCGAGGGGGGCATCCAGACCTCGGTATCCCACGCAAGCAGGAGTTGCGTCCGCTGGAGATCATCGATCTCCGCGAGGCGCTGTTTGAGATCCGCAAGTGACGCTTCCATTGAGCCGCACCGGGACTGTAGTGCTCTCTATGTCCGCGCGAAGGTTCGGCGACCCACCTCGAGCAGCGCCTGTCCGTCCCAGGCATAGGTCCTCGCTGTGAGCGACTCGGCGTCGGCCTCGTACACGTTCAGGCCTCGCGCCTCGTCCCGCCGCTGCGGCCGGGGACGGCCGAGGCCGGGCGCCGTCGCGAGGACGAGGGCCCGGCGTGGCCCTTCCTCGAGGACCTTGAACTCCCGTCGCTCGGCGATTCCGCCCTGATGCACATGTCCCCCCACGACCAGCTCGGCCCCGGCCGCGACCAGCGTGCGGAGGACGTCGTTGCGATGGCTCAACGGTCTCTTGCGCGCGGCGCGCCACGGGGGCGCCGCCAGATGGTGATGCAAAGCGACCATTCTCAGGGCCTCTGGAGACCCTTCCTGGAGCCGCGCCATCCCGTGTGTCAGGCGGTCGTCCGCGACAGCCCCGCCCTGCTGTCGCCACGGGCGAACCGAGTTGAGACCGACGACGACAAGCCCGTCGGATGTGTGCACCGGCTCCGTCGTTCCGAAGACACCTTCCCATTCCGTGAACGTTCGGCTGAAACGTGCCGGGAGGGTGAAGGGAATGTCGTGGTTTCCCGGTACTGCCAGGAAGGGCAACCCGAGTCCTCGAAGGAGCGTCGCGGCCGTCTCGAGCTCCGTTCGCCGACCACGGTGGGCCATGTCTCCCGTCGCAACCAGGAGCTCGGGTTGCAGATCGGCGATGAGCTGACCGAGCGCAGCGAGCGGCTCCCATGCCTCTCCGTGGCCCATGTGCAAATCGGAGAGGTGGAGAACGCGCACGGTCACCGCCGAGGGAGGCTATACGCTGAACCTTGCGCAAGAACGAGATCGGCTAGCGCCGATTTCGTTCGCGCAAAACCTGAAAGGACCTGAAGCGCGGCGGCTTTGCGGCCGCGGTCGCATCGTCGTCACCCGATCCCGCTAGACTCGAAGGGTGGCCAACGAGTCGCCGGAGCTCTTCGACGACGTCTATCTCGGCCTTCGGGCCGGAGGCGCGGTGCGGAAGCAGCGCCGCGGCGAGCCGCTCTCGGCCGAGGACCAAGAGGCGATCGGCCACTGGCGGCGGCTCTCCCTCTGGCGGAAGTTCATCGCCATCGGCGCGTTCGCGCTCGGGACTTTCGGCCTTGGCCTCACCGTCGGCGGCTTGATCTTCGGCCGCTGGCGGAAAGCCTAGCTGGGGCAAGATCAGAATCCGCGTGCGCGGATTCTGACCGCGCGAGAATCCTAAAGGCGTCCGCTTCGCGGCCGCAATCTCCAAGAGGTCCGCTTGGGGTTCACCCGGGCCGGTAGTGGGTAGAAAGGCGACGTGAAGGACACCGGAATCCAGGGCACGGCGAAGACCGCGCACGCGGCGTCGCAAGAGGCTGCCGACAGCACATGGGTCGAAGGGCTGGCGCGCGTCGGTCTCGTCGCCAAAGGCTTCTCCTACGGCCTCGTTGGCGTTCTCGCCGGAGCGCTGGCGGTCACGGGCGCAGGTAAGGCGACGGACCGCGAGGGCGCGCTCGAGGTGTTCGCCGACGAGAGCTACGGAACGGCCCTCCTTGTTGCGCTGGGGCTCGGCTTCGCCGCCTACGCGCTCTGGCGCCTCGTGCAGGCGATCTTCGACCGCGACGACGAGGGAACGAGCGCCAAGGGCATCGCCAAGCGCATCGGCTTTCTCGGTCGCGCGGCTCTCTACGGCGCCCTCACATTCGGGACGTTCGCGCTCCTCGACGGAACGGGCGATAAAGGCACGGAAACCGGGCAGGCGAGGGAGGCGACGGCCCGGGTGTTCGACTGGCCCGCTGGGAGATGGCTCGTCGGGATCGCCGGGCTGATCCTGGTCGGCGTCGGCGTCTTCAATGCCTATCGCGCGTTCACGCAGAAGTTCGAAGACAACTGGAACACCGGGGAGATGAGCGCAGCCGAGCGGAAGTGGGGCGCTCGTTTGAGCTCGATCGGGCTGCTGGCGCGATTCGTCGTCTTCTCGCTCATCGGGGGCTTCCTGGTGAAGGCGGCGTACGAGTACGACGCGCAAGAGGCGATCGGTCTCGACGGCGCTCTTCGGAAGGTCGCGCAGGCGAGCTACGGACCCGTGCTGCTCGGCATCGTCGCGGTCGGCCTCCTCTGTTACGCGCTCTTCTGCTTCGTCGAAGCGCGCTACAGGCGGGTCTAGCTTGGGGGGTGTTCTCTTCGTCAACCCGAGCTCGGGCAAAGGCGGCCCGAGCGTGGAGGAGCTGGCATCCGCCGCACAGGCGCTTGGTGTGCGCGTGCATGTGCTCGAGGAAGACGACGATCTCGTCGAGCTCGCGCGGCAAGCGGATGAGGAGGTGCTCGGCATGGCCGGCGGCGACGGCTCGCTGGGCGCGGTCGCGCAGGTCGCCATCGACCGCGATCTGCCGTTCGTCTGCGTACCGTGGGGCACGCGAAACCATTTCGCGATCGACGTCGGGCTCGATGCCGATGACCCGTTATCGACGCTTGCGGCGTTCGGGGACGGCGTCGAACGGCGTATCGACGTAGGACGTGTCGGCGAGCAGCTGTTCCTGAACAACGTCTCGCTGGGCGTCTATGCGCGGCTTGTCCACCGGCGCGAGCGCCGACTGCAACGGGGGGAGACATTCGCGCGGCTGCGCGCGCTGCTCATCTCTCTGAAAGACCGTCGCCGGACCGAGCGGTTCGTCGTCGACGGGCAGCCTCTGCGGGCCAGCGCCGTGCTCGTGGCCAACAACGAGTACCGCGTCGATCTCTTCTCCATCGGAGCGCGCGAGAGGGTAGACGAGGGCGTGCTCACGATCTACGCGGCGCACGGCCTCCGCCGACTGCGTTGGACGGAGCGCAAGACGGCGTCGGTGAAGATCGAGACGCGACGCGATCCCACCCATGCCGCCATCGACGGCGAGCCCGCCCTCCTCGATTCGCCGCTCGAGCTACGGATCGAGCCGGGAGCGTTGCGGCTGTTGGTCCCCCGTGGAGAAGAGGGTGAGTCGGAAGCGGAGGCCGCCTCGGTCGAGAACGAGTAAGAGCGCGCTGAGAAGGGCGATGCCGCCGACGATCCCTGCGAGGACGTCGAGTGCGTAGTGCCGTCCGAGTATCAACCGGCTCGCTCCGATCACGAAGATCAGCACGCCCGCGCCGACGAGCAGCACGACCCGCGTACGCCTTGTCACGGCGACTGAAGCGAGGATGAGTGCGAGTGCGCCATAGGTCGCTGTTGCACCGAACGCATGACCGCTCGGGAAGGCGTAGGTCGTAAGTTGTACGAGTGGATCCTCGAGCTCGGGGCGTCCCCGTTGGAAGAGCGCCTTGAGTGCTTGGCTCGCGAACTGACTGCCCGCGAAGGCCGCGATGACAAAGACCGTCGCGCCGGACAGGCCGCGCCAAATGAGGAGTGCGCCGATGAGGATCACCAGCGGACCAAGCACGACAGCGCTTCCCGCGTACGTGACGACCTGCATCACCTCGACGAGACCGTCCGGAACCGTCCTCTGTACCCAGTTCACGGCGCGGACGTCGAGCCGGTCAGCCTGCTCCCAGAAGAGCACGGCAGCCGCGAGCGCGGCGAAAGTGGCAGCTGAGACGGCGAGCGCGACGGCGTACACGCGTCCGGGGTCTCGGTGTGTCACGTCCGCACTATTGCAACGGCCAGCCGAAACGTAGGGGCGAGGCTTGCCTCGCCCCTCTTCCGAGCCTCGGCCTACAGGCAGTCGTCGGCGGAGAAGCCCTGGTGCCCGCGGTTCGGCTGGCAGCGCTGTTCCCGGAGCGCGGTCGTCAGTCGGTACGTCTCGCCATCCTGTTCGAAGGCGAGGCTCCAGCGTTCGGCGCGGATCGAGTCGTCCGCGAGCCCGTCGAGCGTGACGGTCACGGTCTGCGGCCCCATGCCCTCCGCGGAGGCCTTGCCCTCGATCGTCGTCCTGGTGGCAGTGCGTTCGTCGAGGCGAAGAAACTCGGCCGCCGCCATCGCCGCCGAGCGCTCCCAGTGCTCGTCGACGTGCTCCTGATATGCCGCGAATCCGTCCGTGGAGACGATCCCAGCCGAGTTCTGATCGGGAGGCCCGCCCCAGACGAGCTCGACATCGACGTCATTACCGCACGCGGTGAGGCTCGCGGCGGCGAGGAGCAAGGCGGCGTACCCGAGCACGCGCACGCCACCTTTGTACCTCACGCAATCGAGGAAGCGGGCGCCTTCAGGGATCTTATGCAGACGAATGCGCGAAACCAGCGTTGTATCCAGCAGCCGCCTTCACACCCCGAGACTTCCAATCCCGCCCCGACATGAAGGGGTCTTGGGTCGCGCGACCGGAATCCGCGCTAGCGGATTTCGGTCTGCGTAACAATGCAGCCGACTTCACACCCCGAGACTTCCAATCCCGCCCCGACATGAAGGGGTCTTGCTCGCGCGACCGGAATCCGCGCCAGCGGATTCCGGTCTTGCGCTAAGCAACTCTTGCGCTAAGCAGCCCTAAGCGATTGCGCCGATCTGCTCCGTGTAGAACGCCATCTGGCTCTGGAGCCGCTCGTTCATGTCAGCGGCGACGACGCCGAACTTGTCGACGCAGAGCGACGCCTTGATGGTGAGCTGCGTGAACTCCTCGCTTACGCGCAGAGCGGACAGCTTCTCCGCATCTCCACGAATGAGGATAAAGCCGCCGAGGTCGCCGCCGTGCGGCTCGAGGAAGACGGGCTCGAAGCTCTCGATCTCACCCTCCTCCTGCAGGCGGCTGTAGTAGCCGATCGTCTCGTTGAAGAGCTCGATGGCCTGGCTCTCACGCCCGCGTACCGGATCGCCGAAGCCAACGAAGAGGCCGGCATCTGCCATTTCCTAACCTCCTTTTGCAAGGGACGCCTCGAGGATCCCACTTCCGGCGCTCCAGCGCTATCGAACGTCTGTTCGACTCGGTAGAATGACCGGCCGATGGCACCGGTAGAGGAACTCGTCGTTCACGGCGCGCGCGAGCACAACCTGAAGAATGTCACCGTCCGCATCCCGCGCGGCGCTCTCGTCTGCGTCACCGGGCTCTCGGGATCGGGAAAGTCGTCGCTCGCGTTCGACACGATCTACGCGGAGGGGCAGCGCCGCTACGTCGAGTCGCTCTCCGCCTACGCACGCCAGTTCCTGCAGATGATGGAGAAGCCGGACGTCGACTCGATCGACGGGCTCTCGCCTGCAATCTCGATCGACCAGAAGACGACCTCGCGCAATCCGCGCTCGACGGTCGGCACCGTCACCGAGATCTATGACTACCTGCGGCTCTTGTACGCGCGGATCGGGCGACCGCATTGCCCGATCTGTGGGCGGCCCATCACCGGCCAGTCCCTCGACCAGATCGTCGAGCAGGTGCTGCGCCTCCCCGAAGGCACGAAGTTCACGGTCAACGCGCCGGTCGCGCGCGATCGCAAGGGGGAGTTCAAGGACGTTCTCGAGGAGCTCCGCCGCGACGGCTTCACCCGGGTAAAGGTCGACGGCGAGCAGCGGCTGCTCGAGGAGGAGATCGAGCTCGACAAGAAGTACAAGCACACGATCGAGGTCGTCGTCGACCGGCTGGCGATGAAACCCGAGCTGCGGCAGCGGCTGACCCAGTCCGTCGAGACCGCGACCTCGCTCGCAGAAGGTCTCGTGGTCGTGGATGTCATCGACGGGGAGGCGCTGACGTTCTCGGAGAACCTCGCCTGCCCCGAGCACGGCGTCTCGCTTCCGGAGCTCGAGCCGCGCGCCTTCTCCTTCAACTCGCCGCACGGCGCCTGCCCACGCTGCACGGGGCTCGGGGCGCAGCTCGAGATCGACCCGGATCTGCTCGTCCCCGACAGTTCCTCCTCCATCAACGAGGGCGCGCTCGTGCCGTGGACGATCGGCAGCCAGAGCTTCTACGACAGCGTCATCGAGGCGATCGCCGAGCGCTACGAGATCTCGCTCGACACGCCCTGGCGTGACCTCGAGCGGGAGCAGCAGGACAAGTTCCTGTACGGCACGGACGGCGACAAGATCTTCGTCACGTACCGGAACCGCATGGGTCGCCGGCGCCAGTACACGATGGCGTTCGAGGGGCTCGTGAACAACCTCCAGCGGCGCTACCGCGAGACCGACTCCTCGCAGCAGCGGGACCGGATCGAGGAGTACATGAGCTTTCGGCCGTGCCCGGAGTGCGGCGGCGCCCGGCTGAAGCCCGAGATCCTGGCGGTCACGATCGGCGACAGGTCGATCCATGCCTTCACGCAGATGTCGGTGACGCGGGCGCTCGCCTTCCTCGACGAGCTCGCGCTGACGAAGACGGAGGAGCTGATCGGGCAGCGGATCGTGAAAGAGGTGCGAGAGCGGCTGACGTTTCTCGACAACGTCGGCGTCGGGTACCTCCAGCTCGACCGCGCGGCGAAGACGCTCTCGGGTGGTGAGGCGCAGCGGCTGCGGCTGGCGACGCAGATCGGCTCGCAGCTGGTCGGCGTGCTCTACATCTTGGACGAGCCCTCGATCGGGCTCCATCAGCGGGACAACGGCAAGCTCATCGCGACGCTCGAGAGGCTCCGCGACCTCGGAAACACCGTGCTCGTCGTCGAGCACGACGAGCAGATGATGCGGGCGGCGGACTGGATCGTCGATCTCGGGCCGGGGGCGGGGGAGCACGGCGGCGAGATAGTCGGCGAGGGCACAGCGGACATGATCGCGGCCACCGAGGGCTCGATTACCGGCCAGTTTCTGAGCGGTGAGCGGCGAATCGCCGTCCCGTTCCGGCGGGAGGAGAACGGCCGCGGCTGGTTCTCGATCCGGGGCGCGTCGATGCACAACCTGAAGGGCATCGACGTCGACTTCCCGGTCGGGCGCTTCGTGGCCGTTACGGGCGTGTCTGGCTCCGGCAAGTCGACGCTCGTCAACGAGATCCTGTACAAGGCCCTCGCGAACCGGCTCAACCGCATGCGCACGAAGCCGGGCGACCACGAGAGCGTCGAGGGCATCGACGTCTTCGACAAGGTCATCGACATCGACCAGACGCCGATCGGTCGAACGCCGCGCTCCAACCCCGCGACCTACACCGACCTCTTCACGCACGTGCGCGAGCTGTACTCGCTCACCCCCGAGGCCAAGGTGCGGGGGTACAAGCCGGGTCGCTTCTCCTTCAACGTCAAGGGTGGGCGTTGCGAGACCTGCAAGGGCGACGGGACGATCAAGATCGAGATGCACTTCCTGCCGGACGTGTACGTCCCCTGCGAGACCTGCCACGGCCGCCGCTACAACCGGGAGACCCTCGAGGTCCGCTTCAAGGGGAAGTCGATCTCGGACATCCTCGAGATGTCGGTCGAGGAGGCGCTCGACTTCTTCGCCAAGATCCCGAAGATCCGCCGCCGCTTGCAGACGTTGCATGACGTAGGGCTCGACTACGTGAAGCTCGGCCAGCCCGCGACGACGCTCTCCGGCGGCGAGGCGCAGCGGGTGAAGCTCGC
>Ga0136633_1001534_pt1 | contig 16942 bp, 18 predicted proteins | sample AntDrymeUQ832206_2_FD_105494 | JGI IMG/M metagenome (GOLD analysis project Ga0136633, IMG submission 105494) | Polar desert sand microbial communities from Dry Valleys, Antarctica - metaG UQ83 (22.06) | ecosystem: Environmental > Terrestrial > Soil > Desert | place: Antarctica: Dry Valley...
CAGCCGTGGTTGTGGACGCCGCGCAAATTTGAAGTCGATGCTGGTTGCATCGACGAGAAATTGTGTGGCGGTCCACAGCCGCGGATGGGCCGCATCCGGCTTCGAGGGATTTTTCGACAGGCTGCCTAGTCCTCCCACCAGCCCTGGATCGTCTCGCCGTCGCCCTTGTGACGAGGTCCGAAGGCGAGCAGCTCGAGGCCGTCGGGACCGGCTTCGAACGCGCGGGTGACCGTGGGCGAGACGCGCAGCGCGTCCATCGGGGCGAGGTCGATGATCTCGTCGTCGAGCTTCGCGCGCCCGGAGCCCGACAGCACGACGTAGATCTCCTCGGCCTTCTCGTGGACGTGCCCGAACGGCGAGCGCTGGTTGGGCTTGAGGTGCTCGAGCGCGACGCCGGTGTCCTCCGCGCCGAGGTCGCCGCCGGCGAAGCGAGCCTCCTGGATGTCGCCGAGGCCGAACTCGAGCGCGGAGTCCTTGACGTCGGTCAGCTTCTTGAGCGTGTACGGCGTGGCCATGGAAGGCCTCCTGTCGATCGTCGGGCGTGATCAAGGCTGATCACGGCTCTACCCGCGATATGCGCGAGCCGGCGCGACAGGCTCGATCGCGCTGCCTGCGCGGCAAGCTATCGGCGGCCCCCGCGAAACTCATCGCGCGCCGTCGCGCAAATCACTCGGTCAGACCGAACGGACCGAGTCCGTCTCGTTCAGCTCGCGGCGGGGAGCGCGCCGACCCGGGCCGCCTCGCGGGCGATTCGGCGGGCGTCGAGGAAGGAGTCCTTCGAGCCGAGCAGGACGACGCCGATCCGCCGGCCGGCACGCTGCACGATCGCCACGAGGCAGAAGCCGGCCGGGTTCGTGTAGCCGGTCTTCAGGCCGATCGCGCCCGGGTAGTGGTCGCGCAGCAGGTGGTTGGTCGTGTACAGCGTGAACTTCTCCCCCGAGCCCGGCCAGACGCGCGCATAGCTCTTGCGCGCGATCGTGGCGATGCGCGGCTCGTTCATCGCGCGCATGGCGAGCGTCGCCAGGTCCGCGGCGCAGGAGCGGTTGCGGCGGTCCAGGCCGTGGGCGTCGACGAAGTGCGTGCAGGTCAGGCCGAGCAGCTGCGCACGCGTGTTCATGAGCGCCACCCACGCGCGCTCGGAGCCCGCGCCGGCGACCGCGAGCGCCACCGCCGCGTTGTTGGAGGAGGCGATCAGCAGCCCCTTGAGCAGCACGTCAGCGCGGACGTGACGGCCCGGCTTGAGGCCGGCCATCCGCGACCCTCCGACCCGGTCGGAGACGCGCGGGATGCGCACGGCCTGGCGCGCGTCGAAGCGCTCGACCGCCAGCAGCGCGGTCATGATCTTCGTCAGGCTCGCGATCGGCCGCACCGCCGTGGCGTGGCGGCGCCACAGGACCGAGCCGTCGGCGAGGTCGAACGCCAGCCCCGCCTTCGGCCCGCGCGTGAGCCGCAGGTGGGGCATGAGCGACGGCTGCGTCAGATCGACGCGCTCGGCGCCGGCGGGCGCCGGCAGCGACCCGACCTCGCGCTGCAGCTCGGGCGGATCGGGCAGCGGGGGGTCGAGACGCGCGACGGTGCGATCGGCCTCGCGCGTGTCGGCGCCGCTGTCACCCGAGAGGACACCGGAGGCGAGCAGCCCCGCTCCCGCGCCCGCGAGGACGACGACGAGCGCGAGCAGCCGCAGCGGCGAACCGGACCGGCGGCGTCTACGCGGCGGCCGTTGCGCCCCGCGCCGCGGCCGGCTCGGCCCCAGCGTCGGCCGGCTCGGGTGCCGTCTTCGCGCCCTCGCGTGCCCACGGCTCATCGAACTCCACCCGCCACTTGCCCTCCTCGCTCTGCTGCAGTGCAAGCTTCGCACGGAACGACCGGCCGCTGCGGCCCTTGAAGCCGGTGACCGGCTTGGCCGTGCGACCCGTGGCGATGAGCTCGCGGGCGACGACGAGCGGCAGCGTCTTGCCGGCCTTCGCCTTCCAGATGACGAAGCCGCAGCCGGGATCCTCGCGCGACCAGCAGGAGAAGCCCTTGCGGTTCTCGACGATGTCGTGGCCGCAGACCGGGCACGGACCGAGGTTCGCGCGCGGGATTCGCACGTCCTTCAATTTCGCGTCCAGCTCGGCGACGGTCGACTCGGCAAAGCCCTTGATGTCGGCCATGAAGCGCTTGCGCGGCTCCTCGCCGCGCTCGATCATGCCCAGCCGCTGCTCCCAGTCACCGGTCATCGACGGCGAGGTCAGCGGGTGCTCGCCGAGCAGGCGGATGACGTTCAGCCCCTTCTCGGTCGCGACGAGCGAGCGCGCCTCGCGCTCGACATAGCCGACGTCGATGAGGCGCTCGATGATCGACGCGCGGGTCGCCGGCGTGCCGATGCCCGACTCCTTCATCGCCTCGCGCATCTCGTCGTCGTCGACGAGCCGGCCGGCGGTCTCCATCGCGCCCAGCAGCGAGGCGTCGGAGTAGCGCCGCGGCGGCTGGGTCTCCTTCTCGGCCGAGGTCACGTCGCGGGTCTCCACGGTCTCGTCGCGCTCGAGCTTGGGCAGCTGCTGGTCGCGGCCCTCGTCGTCGTCGGTGGCGCTGCTCGTCTCGGCCAGCTCGCCGTAGACGCCGCGCCAGCCGGGCACGAGCAGGACCTTGCCGCGCGTGCGGAAGATGTGCTGACCACCGACTTCGTCGGCGGTGCCCACCGTCGTCTCGACCTTCGTGTTCTCGAAGACCGCCTCGGGATGAAAGACCGCGAGGAAGCGGCGCGCGACCATGTCGTAGATGCGCCGGTCGTCGTCGGAGAGCTTGTCGAGGTTGTGCGTCGAGTTCGTCGGGATGATCGCGTGGTGGTCGCCGACCTTGTCGTCGGCGACGACGCGCTGCAGCGGCAGCAGGTCGAGGCCCTGGACGTAGGCGGCAGCGGCCTGGTAGTCGCGGGAGGCGCCGCCGACGTGCCCGGCGATGGCTTTCAGCTCGGCGATCATGTCGCTGGTCAGAAAGCGCGAGCTCGTACGCGGATAGGTGAGCACCTTGTGCTCCTCGTAGCAGCGCTGTGCGGCGGCGAGCGTGCGCCGCGCGGTGAAGCCGAAGCGGGAGTTGGCCTCGCGCTGCAGCGACGTGAGGTCGTAGAGCAGGGGCGCCTTCTCGGTGCGCTTGCGGCGGTCGACCTGCGTGATGAGGCCGGTCTGGCCGCGCACTGCGGCGACGACCGCGTCGGCCTGCTCGGCGCTCGGCAGGCGCGGCTTGTTGGCGTCGTGGTAGCGGCCCTCGTACACACGCTCACCGGGGGCGGCGAACAGCGCGTCGACGAGCCAGTAGGGCTCGGGCACGAACGCGCGGATCTCCTCCTCGCGGCGCGTGATGATCGCCAGCGTCGGTGTCTGCACGCGGCCCAGCGAGACGGCGCCGTCGAATGAGGAGCGCAGGCGGATCGTGGCGGCGCGCGTGGCGTTCATGCCGACGATCCAGTCAGACTCCGAGCGCGAGCGGGCGGCGGCCTCGAGCCGGGCGAACTCCTCGGCCGGGCGCAGCTCGGTGAACGCGCGCTGCATGGCGGCCTTCGTCATCGACGACAGCCACAGGCGCTGTACGGACTTCTTCGAGCCGGCCTTCTCGTACAGGTAGGCGAAGATGAGCTCGCCTTCGCGGCCGGCGTCGCAGGCGTTGACGACCGACGCGACGTCGTCGCGCTTGAGCTGCTTGGTGACGACCGACATCTGCTTCTTGGAGCGCTCGTCGCGCACGACGAGCTTGAACTTGTCGGGCACGATCGGCAGGTCGGCCATGCGCCACTTCTTGTACTTCGCGTCGTACTCGTCGGGCTCGGCGAGCTGCACGAGATGGCCGACCGCCCAGGTGACGATGTGATCGGGGCCCTCGAGGAAGCCCTCCTGCTTCTGGAACGGTCCCTCGAGCACGCGCGTCAGGTCGCGGCCGACCGACGGCTTCTCTGCGATGACGAGTGTCTTTGACTCGGACAAGGGGCCGAGGGTAGCGCTCCCCTCCCCGGCTTTCGTAAAGCCCTACCTGACGCAGCGCCCCGTGCCGACCGGCTCGCGGGCGCCGGCCAGCGCGTCGCGCACGATGGCGTTGGGGACCGCGTAGCCGCCCGAGCTGCCGAGCACCTTGGAGAACACGGTCCCCGAGACGCGGCCCGCGACGTCGACGACCGGCCCGCCCGAGTTGCCCGGCTGGACGTCCGCGCGGAACGCCGTCACCTCGCGCCGCACCCGGCGCGTCCCGTAGGCGTTGTTGGCGAGCACCGTCGTGGTCGCCCCCACGCGCGCCGGGACGACCTTGTACGGGCCGTTGAGCGGGAAGCCGAGCACCGCGCCCGGCTCGGTGCGCTTGACCTCGCGCGAGAAATCCAGCGCCGGTCGGTCGAGCGACGGCACGCGCAGGACGGCGACGTCGTTGCGCGAGTCGAAGTGGATCGCGGTGGCGTCGAGGCGGTCGCCGGAGCCGTTAGGCTCGACGTGCGTGTTGTCCGAGCCGGCGATGACGTGGGCGTTCGTCACGACGATGCCGGGCGACGCCACCCAACCGGATCCCGCCACGCCGAGCCCGCACGAGTTGCTCAGCACGCGCACGATCGACCGCCCCGCCCGCTCGACGTCGGGATCACGCGCGACGGAGCCGCGCGGGGGCTCGACGTCGATCGCCGGGCCGGTGATGCTGGGAAACGGGTCGAATCGAGCGAGCGCCTTGAGCACGCGATCGGACGGCAGGATCGTGTTGAGCTCCTTGAGGATCGCCGAGCGCTGGATCGTCCCGCGGTACTCCCGCACCCCCGGCGTCTGCAGCACGATGACGCTGACCAGCCAGGCGAGTCCGAGCGCGAGCGCGATCGCCAGGACGCTGCCCAGCAGACCGTCGAACACGCCGAAGGCCCGCGAGCGGATGCCCGAGCGCACGGCGCCGCCCATGCCCTCCGCGAACCCCGACAGCACGACGCCGCCGATGAGCGCGCCGATCAGGCCCATCAGCGCAGCGTACGGCGACGCGTTGCCCTCGTTGAGCAGCTGCGGACCGAAGCGCGTGCCGAGGTACGCGCCGCCGGCGAAGCCGATGAGCGAGAGCGCCCCGATGACAAAACCGCGCGCGAAGCCGACCAGCCCGAAGAACGCTGCGAAGACGATGATGATGATGTCGATTGCGGTCATCGGGGTACTCGCTCAGTCGGTGCTTGAAGAGAACGGCGCGGGTACGACCGCGGGCAGGCCATAGTTCACCCGCATGCTCGTCCGCTCATCACCCGTGCGCCGGTCACCTCCTGCCCGGTCACTCATCTTCGCAAGCGCGGTCGCGGGCGGCGCGTTGGTGGTGATCCTCCTGCTCATGCTGACGGGCGGGCCGGCGGTCGAGAAGGCCGCCGCACAGCGCTTCGTGACGGCGTGGTCGAAGGGCGACTACGCGGCGATGCACGCCGAGCTCTCGACCGGCGACCAGCGCGCGGTACCGCTGCCCCGCTTCACCGAGAGGTTCCGCGCGGCGGCGACGACGGCGACCGCGACGTCGTTTCGCCACGGCGAGCCCCGCGACCCCGACGACGGCGTCGTCAGCGTCCCGATGACCGTCGTCACGCGCGTCTTCGGCACGCTGCGCCCGACGCTGCGGCTGACGTTCTCCGGCGCCGACGACGACAAGCGCGTCGCCTGGTCGCCCAGCCTCGTCTTCCCCGGCCTCGCCGCGGGCGAGCGGCTCGAGCGAAGCACCCGGCTGCCGCGCCGCGCCGACATCCTCGCGCGCAACGGCACCCCGCTCGCCCAGGGTCCGGACCGCACGTCGCCGGTCGCCGACGTCGCGAGCTCGATCGTCGGCGCGCTCGAGCCGCCGCCGGCCGAGCGGCGGCCGCGCCTGCGCGAGCTCGGCTACCCCGAGGACGTCCGCGTCGGCGCCAGGGGCCTCGAGCGCGTCTTCGAGGAGCGCGTCGCCGGCCGGCCGGGCGGCGAGCTGCGCGCCGACTCGCGGGTGCTCGCGCGGACCGAGCCGCGCCCCGCGACGGCGGTCACCTCCTCGATCGATCTCGACGTGCAGCGCGCCGCGGTGGCGGCGCAGGGCGCCCGGCTGGGCGGCGTCGCGGCGGTCCGGCCGCGTACGGGCGAGATCCTCGCCCTCGCCGGGATCGCGTTCTCGGGCCTGCAGCCGCCGGGCTCGACCTTCAAGATCATCACGCTGTCCGGCGTGCTCGAGCACAAGCTCGCCGGGCTGAACTCGACGTACCCCGTCGAGACGATGACGACGATCGAGGGCGTCGAGCTCGAGAACGCCAACGGCGAGTCCTGCGGCGGGACGCTGCGCCAGGCCTTCGCGCACTCGTGCAACTCGGTCTTCGCGCCGCTCGGCACGCGCCTCGGCCCCGAGCGGCTCGTCAAGACGGCCGAGCAGTTCGGCTTCAACACCGATCCCGGCATCCCGGGCGCGAAGACGAGCACGATCCCGGCGGCGAGCGAGATCGGCGACGGCCTCGCCGTCGGCTCCTCGGCCATCGGGCAGGGTCGCGTGCAGGCCACGGCGCTCCAGATGGCGTGGGTGGCGGCGACGATCGCCGGCCGCGGGCTGCGCCCGCGGCTGACGCTCGAGCGCGGCCTGGCGCCCAAGCGCACGCAGACCGTGCCCGCGCGGGTCGCGCGGATGGTCGGCAGCCTGATGGAGTCCGTCGTCAAGGACGGCACGGGCGGCGCAGCGGCAATCACCGGCGTGCGCGTCGCCGGCAAGACCGGAACCGCCGAGCTGAAGGACACGACCACGCCCGACTGCACCCCGAGCCCCGATCCGGCGGCGGCCCAGTGCCCGCCCGCCGAGCCCAACGACCCGACCGACACCGACGCGTGGTTTGCCGCCTACGCGCCGGCGGGCGAGCCGCGGGTCGCCGTCGGGGTTCTGCTCGTAGCGTCCGGCGCCGGTGGCGAGACCGCGGCGCCGGTCGCCCAGCAGGTGCTGCGCGCGGGCCTCAAGGCCACGCGCTAGTCACTCGCGCCAGAGCCATGAGGCCGCGGAGGCCTTGAACGTCGAGGGCGCGCCGCGTCCTAGTGTCACGACACTAGACGTCGAGGTCGATGATGCCCGTCTGGTCGGTGGTCGAGGACTCCAGCTTCAGCTCGAGCGGCCGGTTGTCGAGCGCGTCGAGCGTGAGCTTGAAGAGCAGCAGCGAGCCCTGGTTGGCCGTGTTGAAGGCCGGGGTGTCGGGCTGCGGCGCGATCTCGCCGCCAGGGATCGGATCCGCGGCCCGGTAGGCGAAGGGGTTGGTGTCCTCGAGCTCGACCGGCTTGAAGATGTCCTCCTGCGTGTCGATGATCTCGACGTCGGAGGCAGGCCTCAGCGGCTCCGCGGACTCGTTCTCGACCTGGACGAACACGCCGAACCAGACCTCGTCGTCCTCGAGTCCCTGCTGCGCGGCCGGCACGCCGGCGAGCAGCGCCCTGTCCTGGGTGTCGTCGGGGTTGAGCTGGCGCGAGCCCTGCACCTGGTACTTGAGCTCCCCGAGGGAGAGGTAGAAGCCCTCGCCCTCGATCAGCTGGAGCTTGGCTTCCTCGTCGTGGTGGTTGCCGCACGCGGCGAGGCCGCCGCTGGCGAGCAGGACGGCGAGGACGGCGAGGAGACGACGCGGGAGGTGCATGACGGCCGCGAAATCTACAGCTTGAAGCCGCTGGCGGGCTTGCGTGCCCCGCCGGCGACCGTTGTGTGCGCGCCGCGACCCTCGCCGGATTCGAGGATCGAGCGCAGCCGCTCGAGCGCGCGCTCGTGGCAGCGGGTGGTCGCCGTGCGCAGGCGCAGAAGCTTCTCCATCAGCTCGTCGGACTTCAGGACCGGCGTGGACTCCGTCTCGAAGGTGACCTTCGTGCGGCCCGATCCGGCGTCCTCGAGCGTCCAGGCCGACCGGGTGTGGATGCGGTTGAAGCGACCGCCCCGGCCGGTCGCCACGATGCGCTCGGGCGGCGTGAGCTCGGCGAGCGTGATGTCGCCGTAGGAGAAGCGGTCAAAGCGCGACTTGACGCGAAAGCGCGCCCCGGCGCCCCGGCCGTAGGAGTCCTCGCGCGTCAGATGCCACTCGACCATGCAGTGATCGCTGAACTCGGAGTGGTTGGCGACGTCGGCGAGGTACTCGAAGACCACTTCGCGCGGCTTGGCGATCGTCGTCGTCAGGGTGATCGGCTCCATCGGAGCCGCAACTTACACGCGACGCACGCGGACCGCATTGCCGTACTCGCTGTGGCGCACGCGCTCGCTGCCGACCGGCTCGTCGCGGCGTAGCGGCCGACACAGCTCGCAGATGCTCGCGCCCGCCGCGTACTGGTAGAGCGTCTCGCCGACGAGCGGGCTGCGCCCGCAGTCGGCGCAGTCGGCCCGGCCGTCGGAGAGCATCCCGACGCTCTTGCGCAGCAGCGCGCGCTCGAGATCCTGTTCGTCGATGGTCGCGGCGGCGCGTGGCATGGCGCGATCTTCGGCGTCGCGTCGGACGTTCCTGCGCAGCGCGTTGAGGGCGCGTTTAGGCTGCGGCCGAACATGGGTAAGGTCAGGCCCCGAGCGAGCCGCGTCGAAGCCACCCCACGACTTGACGCGCCCGTCATAATCCGCACAAGCGCCGGGCTGTCGGCTTGCTGGATCTATAGGCGAAGGGAGTGTCGAAATGGAGTCGCTCACATCAGGAACGCTCGCCGGGACCGGAACGTTTCGCTGCGAGGTCTGCGGTCACGTCCTGGAGATGACCACTGCCGATGTCCTGCCCGCCTGCCCGGGCTGCGCCGGGGCCAGCTTCACCCGCGCCTCCCTGTTCGCCGGCAGCGTCACGCGCTTTCAGCGCACCGAGCCCGACGCCCCGACGCACGGCGACGCGCTCGACGCGGCCCGTGACGCGATCGACGACGCCGGCCGCTACCTCGTCTTCCACGACGCCGGCGAGGTGCGCACGGTCGCCATGCCCGGCGACTCGATGCGGATCGGCCGCAGCCTGTCGGCTCACCTGCGCTTCGAGGATCCGACGGTCTCGCGCCGCCACGCGGTGCTGATCGCCGAGGCCGACGGCGTCCGCGTGCTCGACGACCGCAGCCTCAACGGCGTGTTCGTCAACGGCGAGCGCGTCGTCTCGCAGCTGCTCGCCGACGGCGACGAGATCGTCATCGGACGCTACCGCCTGCGCTTCGCCGACCGCTCGGCACTTGGCGCCGATTCGGCAGTCACGCCGCTCAGCGGCGAGTAGCCTGTGGCGCCTTGGGCGCCACGATCGCAATCCTCTCCCAGAAGGGCGGCACCGGCAAGACCACGACGGTGCGAACCCTGACCGATGTCCTGCGCCGCATCGACCTCGATGTGCTCGCGATCGATCTCGATCCGCAGGGCAACCTGTCTGACTACTTCGACGTCGATCCCGGCGCCACGCCGACGATCGCCGACGTGCTGACCGGCCGGGCCGACGCCGCGCAGGCGATCCACGACGACGTGATCCCCGCGAACCTCTCGCTCGCCGAGGCCGAGCTCATGCTGGCCGGCAAGATGGGCCGCGAGCTGACGCTGCGGCGTGCGCTCAAGCCGCTGCGCGATCGCTACGACCTCATCCTGCTCGACTGCCCGCCGTCGCTGGGCCTGCTCACCGTCAACGCGCTCGTCGCCGCCGACCACGCGCTGCTGACGACCGAGGCGCAGTACTTCGCCCTGCAGGGCGTCGAGCAGGCGCTGGAGGTCATCGAGCTGGCCCGCGACGGGCTGAACCCCGACCTCGGCTGGCTCGGGGTGGTATTCAACATCGCCGACATGCGCACACGCCACAGCCGAGACGCCTTCGCGTCCCTCCAGGAGCACGTCGGCCGCAAGCTGTTCGGCAGCTCGATCCGGTCGTCGATCGCCTATGCGGAGGCCGCCGAGCGCGCGGTCTCGATCCTCGACCACCGGCCCGACCTCGGCGCCGACTACCTCGCGCTGACCGACGAGATCCTCGAGCGGCTGAACATGCCCGGCGCGCGAGCGCGGCTGAAGGCGCTCGCCGAGGCGTAGGGGTGGGTCGCCGGATCTTCGTCGCGCTCGCCGCAGTGCTGGCCCTCGCGGTCGCCGGCGTCCTGCTCCTCCGCGACAGCGGCGACGGCGCGGACACGCCCGCCCGGAGTCTGGATTCGGCCCAGGAGGTCTCGCGCACGCCGAAGACGCGACCCAGCCCGGCGCACAACTGGCCGCTGGGGGCGCGCCTCGTGCGTCGCGTGGCGCTGCGCGAGCGCCCGGGCGGGCCCATCGTGCGCTCGCTGGGCCCGAAGACCGGTTACGGCTCGAACCGGGTGTTCGCCGTCGTCGCCCGCGAGCCGGGCTGGGTGGCCGTGCTGACGCACTACATGCCCAACTCGAAGGCCGCGTGGATCCCGGCCGACGGCGCGAAGCTCGTCTACATGCCCTACACGATCCACGTCGACCTCTCCGAGCTGCGCCTCGTCGTGCGCCACGCCGGGCGCGTCGTGCGGCGGGTGAAGGTGGCGGTCGGCCGGCCGGGCCACGCGACGCCGATCGGCCGCTACGGGATCACCGACACGCTGCGCGTCAGCCAGGCCGGCGGTCCCTACGGCTGCTGCGCGTTCGCGCTCACCGGCCGTCAGCCGAATCTGCCGGCGGGCTGGACCGGCGGCGACCGCATCGCCATCCACGGCACGAGCAGCGAGGACTCGCTGGGTACCCCGGCAAGCTCGGGCTGCCTGCGCGCCAGCGACCGCGACATGCGCTGGATGATGAAGCGCCTCGCCGTCGGCGTGCAGGTGCGCATCGAGGCCTGAGGTGCTTCCCGGATCCCGGGACGGCCTGGCCCGCCCTACAGCTCGCGGACGTCGGCGCCGAGCGACTCAAACGGCGCGCGCAGCACGTCGGCCCAGCCGTCGGCCTCGCTGCGCAGCCGCCCCATGACAGCGCCGGTGACGTCGGCCTGCGTCCAGAACAGCACTGTCGGCCCGGCTCCGGAGATCGTCGCGCCGATGGCGCCGAACTCGCGCGCTCGCTTGAGCAGCGCCATCGACCGGGGAAAGAGGTGGGCGCGGTAGGGCTGGTGCAGGCGATCCTCGAGGCCGCGGCCGATGAGGCTGAAGTCGCCCGTCGCCAGGCCGAGCGTCAGCACCGAGGCGCGGGCGACGTTGGCGACAGCGTCGGCCATCGGCACGTGCTCGGGCAGCGCCTTGCGCGCGACGGCGGTGCGCACCGCGGCGCGCGGCACGACGATGACGGCCTCCAGGCCCGCGGGCGGCTCGAAGCGCGCAACCTCGCCGCCGGTGACGATGACGAAGCCGCCCAGCAGCGCAGCCGCTGCGTTGTCGGGATGGCCCTCGAGCTCGGCGACGTGACCGAGCAGGTCCTCCTGCAGCTCGAACATGTGCGCGGCCGCCAGCACCCCGGCGGTGTAGGCGGCGGCACTCGAGCCCAGGCCGCCCGACAGCGGGACGTTCGAGCGGATCCGGAACGTGAAGCGGTCGGGCGGGCGCAGCCGCGCGAACCCGCGCACGCAGAGGTTGCGCCGGTCGCGGGCGATGTCGAGCTTCGTCTCGACGCCGAAGCGGCCGGTCTCGACCACCTCGAGCTCAACGTGCAGCGCGAGCGCCGCGGCGAACACGTCAAAGCCCGGCCCGAGGTTCGCCGACGACGCCGGCACACGGACGAGCCGACGGCGCTTGACGGGGGTCACCCGAGCACGGCCTCCTCGACGGCGGCGAGCGTGGGCTCGCACGGAATCACGCCGCCGGCCTGGTTGAGCGCGGTCTCGGGGTCCTTCAGCCCGTGGCCGGTGAGCACGCAGGCGACGCGCGCGCAGCCGTCGGCGCCGTAGCGCAGCAGCCCCGCCACCGAGGCGGCGCTGGCGGGCTCGCAGAACACGCCCTCGCGCTTGGCGAGCAGGTTGTACGCGTCGAGGATCTCGGCGTCGGAGACCGCGCGCACCATGCCGCGCGAGGCGGTCATCGCCTCCATCGCCTCCTCCCAGCGGGCCGGGTTGCCGATCCGGATCGCGCTGGCGATCGTCTCCGGATTGTCGACGCGCTTGCCGAGCACGAGCGGGGCGGCGCCCTGGGCCTGGAAGCCGAACAACCGCGGCGCGACACCGTCCTCGGCGAAGCCCTTGTGGTAGGCGGTGATGTTGCCGGCGTTGCCGACCGGGATGCAGAGCGCGTCGAGCTCGCCGAGCTGCTCGATGATCTCGAACGACGCCGTCTTCTGACCCTCCAGCCGGTACTTGTTGACGGAGTTGACGAGCGCGATCGGCTGGCGGTCGGTGAGCGCCCGCACGAGCGTCAGCGCCTGGTCGAAGTTGCCGCGCAGCGCGATCACCCGCGCGCCGTGCATGAGCGCCTGGGCGAGCTTGCCCTGCGCGATCTTGCCCTCGGGAACGATCACCGCACAGGTCAGGCCGCCGCGGGCGGCGTAGGCCGCGGCGCTGGCCGCCGTGTTCCCCGTCGAGGCGCAGATGACCGCCTTGGCGCCCTCGCGCACGGCGGCGCTGACGGCGCACGTCATGCCACGGTCCTTGAAGGAGCCCGTCGGGTTGAGGCCCTCGAGCTTCAGCCACACCTCGGCCCCGACGAGTCCAGAGATGTGCGGCGCGTGGACGAGCGGCGTCGTGCCCTCGCCGAGCGAGACGACCGGGTCGTCGGCGGCGAAGGGCAGGCGCTCGCGGTAGCGCTCCATCAGTCCGGGCATCGGCCGTGACCCTACTGGCGTGGCATGGCTGCGCGGTTGGCGAGCCTGGCGCGACGTGTCCGAGCGTGGCCGGGCATGTGGTGGGCTGCGCGCACGACATAGGCGGTTACGGATGCGCGTGCACGGCGTTGACCCAACTGGTGAGTGGTGTCTGCCACCCGGACCGAGCCTTGGATCGCTGGCGAACTATCAACCGCTCATATATCAATCGGCGCTTTCCATAGCGACAATTTATAGAATGGCTGTAGGGTTTCTTGTTACTCACTCCCGACGAGAAGAGGCAATTCAAGATGTCCGATGCCACGATCCACGAGGACAACGACACGCCCAAGGTCAGCCCCGCAGGAATCGAGCGCTGCGACGCCGACACAACCAGCGTCGAGGGCGTGTCCATCGCGCAGGGCATCGGCCTGACCCCGACGGACGTCCGCAAGGAAGCCATCCAGAACGCGCCGAAGACCACGAGCTGAGCTCGTCGGGGACGTCGCGGCGGTCGCGCCTGCGCATCGCCGCAGCGCCGCCTAAGGAAGTGTCAATGAACAAGATGTGGTGCTCGGGGTGCCGGATCGTGGATGCCAGGCGTTGCGCGCGAGCGCAGGCGGGCGCCAGCCCGTCGAGCATCGCGGGTGGCGCCTGGCGCCGCGAGACGGCGGTCCGAGCCCGCAGCTTGTTCATTGACGCTGACTAACCTCAGACGAACTCCTCGTCGATCACCCGGATCGCGCGCGGGGGCGAGCGCAGGAACTCCAGCCCGGCGATCTCCTCGACGGCGGCGTAGAACTCGGACTCGAGCACTGGGTGGACGACCATCACGAGGCGCGCCTTGTCCCCCAGCCCCTTCTGGACGACCGACTTGATCGACGCGCCGTGCTCGCCGAGCACGAGCGCCACCTGCGCGAGCACGCCGGGCCGGTCGGCGACCTCCATGTGCAGGTAGAAGGAGGACTCCACGTCGTCGACGATCTCCAGCGCCTGCGTCGTCTCGGGTGTCGAGGCGGGCGGGATCATCGCGCTGATGACGTCGCCGAGCACGGCGCTCGCCGTCTGTGGGCCGCCGGCGCCGGGACCGGACATCGTGATCTCGGTGATCGCCTCGGACTCCACCGTCACGGCGTTGAACGGACCGTGCACGCTGGCCAGCGGGTGGCCGGAGTACAGGAACGCCGGGTGCACGCGCACGGCCAGCTTGCCGTCGATCCGCTCGGCCGTACCGATGAGCTTCAGGCCGAGGCCGAGCTCGTGGGCGTACTCCATGTCGTCGGCGGTGATGAGCTCGATGCCCTCGTAGGTGACCTGGTCGATGTGGACCGGGGTGTCGAACGCGAGGCGGGCGATGATCGCCATCTTCGCGGCCGCGTCTTTGCCGTTGACGTCCTCGGTCGGGTCGGCCTCTGCGTAGCCGAGGCGCTGCGCGCCGGCCAGCGCGTCGGCGTAGGAGCAGCCGGTGCGCGCCATTTCGGAGAGGATGTAGTTCGTCGTGCCGTTGACGATGCCGTGGACGCGGTCGACGTGGGCTGCGGCGAGCGACTCCTGCAGGACGCGGATGACCGGCACGACACCGGCCACGGCGGCCTCGAAGCGCAGCTGCACCCCGTGCTCGCGCGCGGCACCCCACAGCTCCTCGCCGTGCTGGCTGAGCAGCTGCTTGTTGGCGGTGACGACGTGCTTGCCGGCCCGCATGGCGCTCAGCACGTACTCGCGCGCGGGCTCGATGCCGCCGATCAGCTCCACGACGAGATCGCAGCCGGCGAGGATGTCGTCGAAATCACCGCGCGAGCGCGTCAGGACCCCGCTGATCCGGGGCCGCAGGCCGGTGATCGCCGCGACGTGGTCGGCGCGCTGCTCGAGCAGTGTCTCGAACGCGGCGCCGACGGTGCCGTGCCCGAGAAGGCCGATGCGAAAGCTCGCGCCGGGGTCCGCGCCCGGGGCGGGCGGGGCACTACTCGACATCGCGGGCGAACAGGTCGTCGTAGGTCTCGCGCCGCACGACCACGCGCGCGTCGCCGTGGGAGACCATGATCACCGGCGGGCGCGGCACGCCGTTGTAGTTGTTGGCCATCGCGTGGCCGTAGGCACCCGTCGCCGGCGTGACGACGACGTCGCCCACGCGCGGGTCGTCGAGCTCGACCTCGCGCACGATCACGTCGCCGGACTCGCAGTGCTTGCCGGTCAGCCGCGCGAGCGTGCCGCCGCCGAAGCGGTCGGCGACCTGCGCCTCGTAGACCGAGCCGTAGAGCATCGGGCGCAGGTTGTCGGACATGCCGCCGTCCACCGCGACCCAGGTCGAGACGTTGCGCTTGACGCTCTGCACGGTGTAGAGCGTGACCGTCGAGTTGGCGACGAGCGCGCGGCCGGGCTCGTCGAGGATCCGCTTGCCCGGACCGAGCACGTGGTTGACCGCATCGACCTTGGCGGCGACGTAGTCGGCGACCCGGGGTGGCTCATCCTCGGACGTGTAGGCGACGCCGAGGCCGCCGCCGAGGTTGTACGTGCCGAAGTCGCCCAGCGGGGCGATCGCCTCGATCGCCAGGCGAAACGGCTCGAGCTCGAGGATCTGCGAGCCGATGTGCATGTGCAGCCCGACCAGATCGAGCTGGGCGCTGTCCTGGACCCGTGCGATCGCGGCGGGCGCGTCGGCCATCGAGAAGCCGAACTTCGAGTCGGCCTGACCGGTCGAGATCTTGTCGTTCGTCCGGCCGCGCACGTCGGGCGTGACGCGCAGCAGCACCGGCTGCGGCGGGCCCTCGCCGACGACCGCCTCCAGGCGCGCGATCTCGTCGCCGTTGTCGATGACGATGTGGCCGACGCCCGCCTCGCGCGCGAAGCGCAGCTCGGCGAGCGACTTCGCGTTGCCGTGCATGTAGATGCGGGCCGGGTCGAAGCCGCCGCGCAGGGCCAGGGCGAGCTCGCCGCCAGACGCGACGTCGCACGAGATGCCCTCCTCGGCGAGGACGCGGTAGATCGCCGTGCACGGGAAGGCCTTGGAGGCGAACAGCACGTCGAAGTCCTTCGTGCGGGCGCGGAAGGCCTCGACGAACGTCTGCGCGCGGGCGCGCAGGTCGTCCTCGACGACGATGTAGGCCGGGGTGCCGAACTCGCGGGCGAGCTCGACGGCGTCGCAGCCGCCGAGCTGCAGGCGGCCGTCCTCGTCGACGCGGCTGCCGATCGGATAGGCCTGGGAGAGCTGGGTGCGGGTGGCAGGCATGCGGATCGCAGCGTATGCGAGTCCGCTTTGCGGGGGCCTTGGCGGCTCCCTTGCCCGCCGGCTCAGCCGTCGGGCAGGGTCTTTCCGTCGCCCATCGCGATCTCGCGGCGGCCGTTGCTGTCGTTCGGGTGCATCAGGAAGATCTCGACCGCCACGTAGCGATGATCCGAGCCGGCTGGGGAACTCTGCACCGGCTAGATGAGAACCATTTTCGATAGGCTCGCGCCGTGCGCTGGCTGACCGACCCGCTCGCGATCGACTTCATGCAGCGAGCGCTGCTGGCGACGCTCCTGCTGGCGGTGGCGGCCGGACTGCTGGGTACCTGGATCGTCCTGCGCCGCCTGGCCTTCTTCGCCCACGCGGCCGGCACCGCAACCTTCCCAGGCCTCGTCGTGGCGGGGCCCTGGGGCATGGCGGCGCCACTTGCCGCGCTCGGTGCCGGGCTCGGGTTCGCGGGCCTGCTGTCGCGCATGACGCGCCGCGGCGCGACGAGCGCCGACGCCGCCACCGGGCTGCTGCTGACCGCGGCGCTCGCGCTGGGCACGATCCTCGCCAGCGACGTCTACCACTCCGGCGGCGGCGTCGACCGCCTGCTGTTCGGCACGCTGCTCGGCCTCGGCGACGGCGACATCGCGCTGGCTGCCGCGGCCGCGCTCGCCGCCCTGCTCGCCACCGCCGCGCTCGGGCGCACATGGCTGCTGACGGGCTTCGACCCGGCGGCAGCCCCCGCTCTGGGCGTGCGCGCCGCGCGCGGCGACCGCGCCCTGCTCGTGCTGCTCGCGCTCACCGTCGTCGCGGTCCTGCCGGCGGTCGGGGCGCTGCTGGTCTCCACGCTGCTCGTCGTGCCGGCGGCGACGGCCCGCCTGCTGAGCCGCTCGCTCGGCGGGCTGCTCGGCGGGGCGGTGGCGCTCGCCGCCGCCGAGGGCGTCGGCGGCCTGCTGCTGGCCTACCACCTCGACCTGCCGCCGGGCCCCGCGATCGCCGTCATCGGTGGCGGCGTGTTCGCGCTCGTCGCGCTCGGCGGCGGCGCGCTGCGGAGGGTGCGATGAGCTCTCCCCCCGCCTCCCCCACCACAGTCGCGGACGCGACCTCGCCCTCGGCCTC
>Ga0136633_1001536_pt1 | contig 16930 bp, 17 predicted proteins | sample AntDrymeUQ832206_2_FD_105494 | JGI IMG/M metagenome (GOLD analysis project Ga0136633, IMG submission 105494) | Polar desert sand microbial communities from Dry Valleys, Antarctica - metaG UQ83 (22.06) | ecosystem: Environmental > Terrestrial > Soil > Desert | place: Antarctica: Dry Valley...
ACGGAGACCAGTAGATGATCGACGAGACCCTTCTCGACGCCGAGGAGAAGATGGAGAAGGCGGTCTCGGTCGCCAAGGAGGACTTCGGCGGCATCCGCACCGGCCGCGCGACCCCCGCGATGTTCAACAAGATCGTCGTGGACTACTACGGCGCGATGACCCCGGTGAACCAGCTCTCCTCGCTGACCGTGCCCGAGCCGCGCATGGCGATCATCGCGCCGTACGACAAGGGCTCGCTGGGCGTCATCGAGCGCGCGATCCGCGACAGCGACCTGGGCGTCAACCCCACCAACGACGGCAACATCATCCGGATCGTCTTCCCTCAGCTCACCGAGGAGCGGCGCCGGGAGTTCATCAAGGTCGCCCGCCACAAGGCCGAGGACGCCCGCATCTCCATCCGCAACATCCGCCGCAAGGCGATGGAGGAGCTGTCCAAGTACGCCAAGGACGGCGACGTCGGCGAGGACGACGTCGCCCGGGCCGAGAAGGAGCTGGAGAAGACCACCTCGCAGTACGTCCACTCCGTCGACGAGCTGCTCAAGCACAAGGAAGCCGAGCTGCTCGAGGTCTGATGGAGATCCCCCCGATCGAGACCGCGCCCGCGCCCCCGGAGGGCGCCCCCGGCAAGCGGGAGCCCGGTCGGGCCGGGCGCAACCTGCCCGCCGCCATCGGCGTCGGGCTCGCCCTCGGCGCGATCATCACGGTCCCGCTCTACTCGCCGTTCCGGTGGGTGTTCATCGGCGTGCTCGTCGCCGCCGTCACCATCGGGACGTACGAGATCGTGCAGTCGCTGCGGCGCCTGGGCGCGCTGCCGCCGGTGCCGCCGCTGATGCTCGGCGGCGCGGCGATGGTTGTGCTGGCCTACCGCGAGGGCGCCGAGGCGCTGTTCCTCGCGCTCGTGCTCACCGTCCTGGCGTGCCTGGCCTGGCGGATGGCCGACCCGGCCGAGGGCTTCCTGCGCGACGTGGCCGCCTCGACGTTCACGGCCGCGTACGTGCCGTTCCTCGCGTCGTTCTGCGCGCTGCTGGCGATGCCCGCCGACGGCCCGCGCCGCGTCACCGCGTTCATCGCCGTGGTCGTCTGCAGCGACGTGGGCGGCTACGCGGCCGGAGTGCTGTTCGGCAAGCACCCGATGGCGCCGACGGTCTCGCCGAAGAAGTCCTGGGAGGGCTTCGCCGGCTCCGCCGCCGCCTGCATGCTGGCCGGCGCGATCTTCTTCTGGACGCTGTTCGACGTCTCGCCGCTGCTCGGTGTCGTCTACGGCCTGGCCGTGGTCGGCACCGCGACGCTGGGCGACCTCGGCGAGTCGATGGTCAAGCGCGACATCGGCATCAAGGACATGGGCACGCTGCTGCCCGGCCACGGCGGGATCATGGACCGGCTGGACTCGCTGCTGCCGACTGCGCCGGTCGCCTGGCTGCTGCTCGCGGCGTTCGTCCCCTACCCGTAGCCGGGTTGGTGGGAAGGATCGGCGGCCCGGGAGCGCTGACCTCCAGGTGACCTCCCTGCCTCTCGTCTTCGACGCGCCCAAGCGCGGCCTCCCGCCCCGCCACCTCGCCGACCTCGACGTGGCCGGCCGGCGCGAGGCGGTCGTGGCGCTCGGAGAGAAGCCGTTCCGGGCCGAGCAGCTGTCGCGGCACTACTTCGCCGGGCACCTGCCCGAGCAGATGACCGACCTGGGCGGGGCCGTCCGCGAGAAGCTCACCGGCGACCTGCTGCCACCGCTGCTCACGCCGGTGCGCGAGGTCGAGACCGACCAGGGCGACACCGTCAAGACGCTGTGGCGCGGCCACGACGGCACGATGGTCGAGTCGGTGCTCATGCGCTACGCCGACCGCACCACGGTCTGCATCAGCAGCCAGGCCGGCTGCGGGATGGCCTGCCCGTTCTGCGCGACCGGCCAGGCGGGGCTGACCCGCAACCTGTCGACCGGCGAGATCGTCGAGCAGGTCGTCGCCGCCCAGCGCACCGAGGCCGCCCGCGGCGGCCGGGTCAGCAACGTCGTCTTCATGGGGATGGGCGAGCCGCTGGCCAACTACAACCGCGTGATCGGGGCGGTCCGCCGGATCGTCGACCCGGCCCCGCACGGCGTCGGCATCGGCCAGCGCAGCGTGGTCCTGTCGACCGTCGGCCTCGTGCCGGCGATGCGCCGGCTCACCCAGGAGGGCCTGCAGATCACCCTCGCCCTGTCGCTGCATGCCCCGGACGACGAGCTGCGCGACACGCTCGTGCCGGTCAACACCCGTTGGCCGGTCCGCGAGGTGCTCGGCGCTGCGCTGGACTACACCGCGTCGACCGGCCGCCGGCTGTCCATCGAGTACGCCCTGATCCGCGACGTGAACGACCAGCCGTGGCGGGCCGACCTGCTCGCCCGGCTGCTGAAGAACAAGCTCGTGCACGTCAACCTCATCCCGCTCAACCCGACGCCGGGCAGCGAGTGGGACGCCAGTCCCAAGAAGGCCGAGCGCGAGTTCGTGCGCAGGCTGCGCGAGGCCGGGGTCAACGCGACCGTGCGCGAGACCCGCGGTCGCGAGATCGCCGGCGCCTGCGGTCAGCTCGCCGCGCTCGACTAGGGCCAGCTCACCGCTCAGCTCGCCTCGCTGCGCGGGTCCGTGCCGGTGCCGGTCACCTCGAGCACCACGTCAGGCTGCACCTCCGCCGTGCGGCGCAGCAACCCGAACGGCCCGTAGCCCAGCCGCACCCGTACCGTCCCGGCCTCCACCGTGCCCTGCTCCTGTGGGGTGACCAGCACCCGCAGCGTGCAGTCGGTCTCGCCCGCCGGGACGGTGTAGCCCTCGGGCACCTCGCCGGAGTCGTCCTCCACCGGGAAGCCGAGGGTCACCCGGGCGTCCTCGCTCGGCACCAGCACCCGCGTCGTGCTGCCCGGCGCCTGCTCGACCTCGACCGACAGGACCTCGGCGTCCACCACGGGGGAGTCCAGGCACAGGGTCCCGTCGAAGGCGTAGTCCGTGCCGACGTAGGCGTCGGGCAGCCGGACCGCGTCGGTGCTGCCGGCGTCCGGACGGGTCTGCAGCGCGAAGATCACCAGGCCGCCGACCACGCCCACTGCCAGCAGGCCGAGCAGCAGCGGCTTTCGCCGCACCCGACGCCTGCTCCTGCGCTCCGCCACCCCCTCATCGTCGCGCACGCCGCAGGACGGCGCCCGGCGGCCCGACCTGGGAGGATGGTCGGGTGAGAGCACCCCAGCACGTCCCTCGCTGGCGCTCACGACGCGCCGGGGACCCCGCATGAGCGCCCGCGAGGTCGTGCTGCTCGGCGCCACCGGCTCGATCGGCACCCAGGCCATCGACGTCGTGCGCGACAACCCCGACCGCTTCCGCGTCGTCGGCCTCGGCGCCGGCGGCGGGCGGGTCGACCTGCTCGCCGCGCAGGCGCTCGAGCTCGGCGTCGACGTCGTCGCCGTCGCGCAGGCCACCGCCGCGCAGGACCTGCAGCTGGCCTTCTACGCCCAGGCGCAGGCGCGCGGCTACAGCGCGGGCGAGTTCTCGGTGCCGAAGATCCTGGCCGGCCCCGATGCCATGACCGAGCTGGCCGCCTGGCCGTGCGACGTGGTGCTGAACGGCATGACCGGCTCGGTCGGCCTCGCCCCGACGCTGGCCGCGCTCCAGGCGGGGCGCATCCTCGCGCTGGCCAACAAGGAGTCGCTGGTCGCCGGCGGCGAGCTGCTCGCGCCGTGGATGGACCAGGTCGTCCCGGTCGACTCCGAGCACAGCGCCCTCGCGCAGTGCCTGCGCGGCGGCCGCGCCGACGAGGTGCGACGGCTGGTGCTCACCGCCAGCGGTGGGCCGTTCCGCGGTCGCAGCCGCGCCGAGCTCGCCGAGGTCACCCCCGAGCAGGCGATGGCGCACCCCACCTGGGACATGGGCCCGGTCATCACGGTCAACTCCGCGACGCTGGTCAACAAGGGCCTGGAGATCATCGAGGCCCACCTGCTGTTCGCGACGCCCTACGACGAGATCGACGTGGTCGTCCACCCGCAGTCGATCGTCCACTCGCTGGTGGAGTTCGTCGATGGCTCGACCCTCGCGCAGGCCAGCCCACCGGACATGCGGCTGCCCATCGGCCTGGCCCTGGGCTGGCCCGAGCGCCTGGCGCGCCCGTCGTACGGCCTGGACTGGCGGACGGCGAGCACCTGGGAGTTCGAGCCGCTGGACGAGACCGCCTTCCCGGCCGTGGCCCTGTGCAAGGAGGCCGGGCGCCAGGGCGGGACCAGCCCCGCGGTGCTCAACGCCGCCAACGAGGTCTGCGTCGAGGCGTTCGTCGAGGGCCGGCTCGCCTTCCTCGCGATCGTCGACACGGTCGCCGAGGTCGTGGCCGCCAACCCCTTCAGGGAACGCGCAACCCTTGCCGACGTGTTGGAGTCTGAGGACTGGGCGCGCACCCGTGCCCGCGAGCTGGTCGACGGCGCCACGAAGGGGCACACAGCATGACCAACCTGGTCGCGAGCCGCCCGACCACGGGCGGCGACCCCGCCCCGGAGCGGCCGCCGTCCAAGCGCCTGCTCATCGGCATCCCGCTCGCGCTGGCCGGGGTGCTCGCCTGGGCTGTCGCCACCGGCAACGGCATCTACGCTCTCGGCTTCGTCGGCTTCGTGCTTGCCCTGCTGATCTCGGTGTCCCTGCACGAGGGCGGCCACTTCTGGACCGCCCGCCGCTACGGCATGAAGGCCACGCAGTTCTTCGTCGGCTTCGGACCGACGATCTGGTCGAGGCAGCGCGGCGAGACCGAGTGGGGCTTCAAGGCCATCCCCGCCGGCGGCTTCGTCAAGATCGTCGGCATGACGTCCCTGGAGGAGGTGGACCCCGGCGACGAGGACCGCGCCTTCTGGAAGCAGCCCGCCCGCCAGCGGGTCGTCGTGCTCGCGGCCGGCTCGACCGTGCACTTCATCATCGCGGTCGTCCTGATCCTGCTGAGCTCGCTGTTCATCGGCAAGGCAGTCGAGAAGGAGCCGGGTCTGGGCGTCATCAGCGCCTGCGTGCCGGCGTCGGTCGAGGCGACCTGCGAGGACCCCGGCGCGATCCCCAGCCCCGCGCAGGCCGCCGGGCTGCAGGCCGGCGACACCGTGCTCGCGGTCGACGGCGCGCCCGTGGGCGGCGTCCTCGACTTCATCCGCACCGTGCGCGCCGCCCCCGGCGAGCAGCTCGTCGTCAGCGTCGACCGCGACGGCGCGCGGCAGGACCTCACTCTCACCCCGACCCCCGTCGAGCGGCCGGCCCTCGAGCCGCTGCAGCGCGACGGCGAGGTCGTCCTCAAGGACGGCGGGCCGGTCTTCCCGACCGAGCGGGTCGGCGCGATCGGCGTGCAGATGGAGTTCCGCCAGGGGACCGAGTCGCTGAACCCCGTCGAGGCGGTCGGCCACAGCGTCGACACGATGGGCAACATCGTCACCGGCATCTGGACCACCTTCCGGGAGAAGATCCCGACCATCACCCAGGTGTACGGACCCGAGCGCGACCCGCAGGGCTTCGTCGGCGTCGTCGGCGCCGGTCGGATCAGTGGCGAGGTGCTCGCCAGCGACGAGACGCTCGCCTTCAAGATCCTTGGCTTCTTCGGCCTCATCGCCGGCCTGAACTTCTTCGTCGGCGTCTTCAACCTGCTGCCGCTGCTGCCCCTGGACGGCGGGCACATCGCCGTCCTGCTCTACGAGCAGGCGCGCGACAAGGTGAGGCGCGCCTTCGGCTACGCCGGGTCACTGCGCCGGGTCGACCTCACCAAGCTGCTGCCCATCACGTACGCCGTCGTCGTGTTCTTCGCCGGCTTCACGGTGTTCCTGCTGGGCGCCGACATCGTCAACCCGATCCGTCTCGAGCCGTAAGGACCCCGTGTCTGTCTCCCTCGGCATGCCCGAGTTGCCTCCCGCCCGCCTGGCCGAGCGGCGCCTCACCCGCCAGCTCCAGGTCGGCTCCGTCCCGGTCGGCGGCGGCGCGCCGATCAGCGTGCAGTCGATGACCACGACGGTCACCGCCGACATCAACGGCACCCTGCAGCAGATCGCCGAGCTGACCGCGACGGGCTGCCAGATCGTGCGGGTGGCCGTTCCGGACCCGGTCGACGCCGAAGCCCTCTCGACCATCGTCAAGAAGTCGCAGCTGCCGGTCATCGCCGACATCCACTTCCAGAGCAAGTACATCTTCGCCGCGCTCGACGCCGGCTGCGCCGCGGTACGCGTCAACCCGGGCAACATCCGCGAGTTCGACGGCAAGGTCGGCGAGGTGGCCCGGGCCGCCCGCGAGACCGGCACCCCGATCCGCATCGGCGTCAACGCCGGCAGCCTCGACAAGCGGATCATGGCCAAGTACGGCAAGGCCACGCCCGAGGCGCTGGTGGAGTCGGCGCTGTGGGAGTGCTCTCTGTTCGAGGAGCACGACTTCCGTGACATCAAGATCTCGGTCAAGCACAACGACCCGGTGATCATGGTGCAGGCCTACCGGCTGCTCAGCCAGCAGTGCGACTACCCGCTGCACCTCGGCGTCACCGAGGCGGGCCCGGCCTTCCAGGGCACGATCAAGTCGGCCGTGGCCTTCGGGGCGCTGCTCGCCGAGGGCATCGGCGACACGATCCGCGTCTCGCTGTCGGCCCCGCCGGTCGAGGAGGTCAAGGTCGGGCTGGCGATCCTCGAGTCGCTGAACCTCAAGCAGCGCGGGCTGGAGATCGTGTCCTGCCCGTCCTGCGGCCGCGCGCAGGTCGACGTCTACACCCTCGCCGAGCAGGTGACCGCCGGGCTCGAGGGGCTCACCGTCCCGCTGCGCGTCGCGGTCATGGGCTGCGTCGTCAACGGCCCCGGGGAGGCCCGCGAGGCCGACCTGGGCGTCGCCTCCGGCAACGGCAAGGGGCAGATCTTCGTCAAGGGCGAGGTCATCAAGACCGTCCCCGAGGCGCAGATCGTCGAGACCCTCATCGAGGAGGCCCTGCGGATCGCGGAGTCCTACGACGGCCCCAGCGGCGTGCCTGCGGTCGCGACCAGCTGAGGCCGTGACCGGCCCGTCGGTCTAGGCTCGACCGGTGGGAGACCGGCCGTGCTGAGGACGACCTCGGGCACCCGCGTGCTGGACGGTCGCGACCTCGACGAGGTCCTGGCCCTGCTCGAGCTCGACCCGGTCGCCGACGTCTTCGTCGCCTCGCGCATCGAGGCGGCCGGCCTGTCGCCGTCCCGGCTCGGCGCTGAGGTGTGGGGCTACGGCGACCGGGGCCGGCTGGAGTCGGTCTGCTACTCGGGGGCCAACCTCGTGCCGGTGCAGGCCGGGCCCGAGGCGGCGCGCGGCTTCGCCGACCGCGCGCGGCGGCAGGGCCGCCGCTGCTCCTCGATCGTCGGCGCTGCCGACTCGGTGGCGCCCCTGTGGCGCGCGCTGGAGCCGAGCTGGGGCATGGCCCGCGAGGTGCGCGCCCGCCAGCCGCTCATGGCGCTGTCCGACCCACCGGCCGTGCCGGCCGACCCGGGCGTGCGGCGGGTCCGACCGGACGAGCTCGAGGTGCTGCTGCCGGCCTGCGTCGCGATGTTCACCGAGGAGATCGGCGTCTCGCCGACCGTCGGCGATGGGGGAGCGCTCTACCGCGCCCGGGTGCGGGAGCTCATCGCGCAGGGCCGGGCCTACGCCCGCATCGAGCGCGGCCGGGTCCTGTTCAAGGCCGAGGTAGGCGCGGCGACCCGCGCGGTGTGCCAGGTGCAGGGCGTGTGGGTCGCCCCCGAGCTGCGCGGTCGCGGGCTGTCCGTCGGGGGGACCGCCGCCGTCGCCCAGCTCGCGCAGCGCGACACCGCTCCGGTGGTCAGCCTCTACGTCAACGACTACAACGAGGCGGCGCGCCGGGCGTACCTGCGCGTCGGCTTCGTCGAGGTCGGCACCTTCACGAGCGTGCTGTTCTGAGACGCTCGCCACTATGAGACGCCGCGTCCCACCTCGTGGGACGCGGATTGGTCATCCAAGCGCCGGGCGCGCGATGCTGCCGCCAGCCGTACGACGAGAGGTGCGACCGTGACGCTGCAGATCAAGCCGGGGACCACGTGGGACGAGGTCTACGCGCGAGCCCACTCGGCCGCCCCGGAGGCCTTCGACGCCGACCGCATCCTCAACCTGTCCGGCGGCGAGTGGAAGCGCTCCGGAGACCCGGGCCAGCACGTCACGCCGGTCGACGGCTCGGCGATCCAGGGCCCGCCGCGGATCAGCCACGACGAGGCGGTGCAGGCGGTGCAGCAGGCCGCCGTCGAGCACAAGGCCTGGGGCCAGGTCGACCTCGACGAGCGCAAGAGCCGGGTCGCCGCCGCCGTCGCCGAGATGCGCGAGCACCGCGACACCCTGGCGCTGCTGCTGGTCTGGGAGATCGGCAAGCCGTGGAAGCTCGCCTGCGACGACGTGGACCGCGCGCTGGACGGCGTCGACTGGTACCTCGGCCAGATCGAGCGCCAGCTGCAGGGCCGCTCCCCGCTGCCCGGCCCGGTCAGCAACATCGCCTCGTGGAACTACCCGATGTCGGTGCAGGTCCACGCCGAGCTGGTGCAGTGCCTGGCCGGCAACGGCGTCGTGGCCAAGACGCCTTCGCAGGGCGGCTTCCACACCCTCACGCTGGCGCACGCGTTCATGAAGCGAGCCGGCCTCCCGGTGACGCTGCTGTCCGGCGTCGGCGCGGCGCTGGGCGACGCCCTCATCAGCTCGCCCGAGATCGGTGCGCTGGCCTTCGTCGGTGGCCGGGCGAACGGCCGCAAGGCAGCCACGACGCTCGCCGACACCGGCAAGCGGCACCTGCTCGAGCAGGAGGGCCTGAACGTCTGGGGCGTCTGGGACTACTCCGACTGGGACAGCCTCGCGACGCACCTGAAGAAGGGCTTCGACTACGCCAAGCAGCGCTGCACCGCTTATCCGCGCTACGCCGTCCAGCGCGAGCTGCTACCGGAGTTCCTGGAGATGTACCTGCCGGTCGTGAAGAGCCTGCAGTTCGGCCACCCGCTCGCGGTGGAGAACGCCGACGACGAGCTCCCGGTGCTCAACTTCGGCCCGGTCATCCACGCCACCAAGGCCGCCGAGCTGCGCGAGCAGTTCGACGCCGCCGTGGCCGGCAACGGCATCCCGCTCTACCGCGGCTCGCTGGCCTCCGGCCGCTTCCTCGAGGGCCAGGACACCAGTGCGTACATCGCGCCGGCCTGCGTGCTGGAGCCGCCGCCGTCGTGGTCGCTGCGGCACGCCGAGCCGTTCGGCCCGCTGGACTCGATCGTGCTCGTCGACAGCGAGGCTGAGCTGCTGGCCGCGATGAACGCCTCCAACGGCTGCCTGGTCGCCTCCGTCGCGACCGACGACGGCGACTTCGGCGCGCGGATCGCCGAGGAGCTGCAGAGCTTCAAGGTCGGCATCAACAAGCCCCGCAGCCGCGGCGACCGCGAGGAGGTCTTCGGCGGCAAGGGCGCCTCCTGGAAGGGCGCCTTCGTCGGCGGCGACCTGCTCGTGCAGGCCGTCACCGAGGGCGACAGCCAGGTCTACGGCAACTTCCCGACCTACTCGCTCTACCCCGAGAAGGTCTGACGGGCCGCGGAGCAAGCGTTCGATGATCGACAGAGGGGTCGAGGCGCACAGGCGCGGCCGGCCCGGCTGACCCGCCTGACCTACCCCCGGGCGCGGGCGGTCGCCAGGCCGAAGAGCACCAGGTCGACCCGGCGGCCGTCCACCTCCACGAGGTCGGCCACGGCTGCCCCGGCGGCCGCGACGTCGTGGACCGTGCGGGCACCCTGCTCGCACAGCGCCCGCGCGAGCAGCCCCTTGGTGTGCTTGTTGTCGTGGCTCACGACGCTGCGCGTGCCGCCGGACTCCCGCAGCACCCGCACCTGCACCGCGTCCGGCACCCGCGCCAGCGCGGCGTACGGGCCCGAGCGCAGGTCGACGACCAGGCCGCGGTGGGCGGCGAGCTCGGGCTCGAGGACAGGGCGCCACGCGGCGGCCAGCGAGCCGACGCCCGGCAGTGACGTGCCGCCGGACAGCCGGTAGGCCGGCACCCGGTCGGTCGGTGACAGCAGGCCGAACAGCGCGCTCGCGACCCGCAGCGAGGGATTCGCGCGCCGCCTCCCGGCCGGGGACAGGGTGGCGTACGACAGCGCCTCGTAGACGACGCCGGTGTAGCGGCGCGCGGCCGGCAGTGTGCCGGAGGTGGTGAGGACGGCGTCCTTCTCCACCTCGCCGGGCGGGCAGCCGAGCGCCGTCTGCAGCCCGGCCGGGTCGGTCACCGCGGCGGCCTGCAGCGCCTCGACGAGCCGCCCGCGGACGCCGTTCAGCGCCGGGTGCGACAGCCCGTCGAGCGAGAGCGGGGCCCCGCGCCCGCCGGGGGCCTTGCCCTCGGACGGCGGCAGCAGGACGAGCACCCGGTCACGCTAGCGGCGGGGCTCACCAGGAGTCGGCTCAGCAGTAGAGGTACGGGTCCTCGTCGGTCGTCAGGAAGCTCTCGCTGCCGACGGCGACGGTGTCCCAGTACGCGTGCCGGGCGTCGATGCCGGCGTTGTTGAAGGCGCACGCCTCGGCGCTCTTGGTACGGGTCGGGGTGCCGGTCACGCCCAGGTGCGCCAGCGCCTCGTGCATCACCGCGTAGGCGTGGTCGGGGGTGAACAACCCCCAGCCGGTCTGCAGCCACGGTGCAGGGTCGAGCACCGGCACCGACGTGAGGTCCTCGGTGAGCCCGGTCTCGGCGTCGTACTCCGCGGCGGTCGGGTAGTACGCCGCCTGCTCGAAGGCGCGGCGCAGCTGCCACGGGGTGAGCTGCAGCGACCCGGCGACGGCCAGCGAGCCGATGCCCTCGCGCACGACGGGACCGCCGAGGTGGCCGGCCTTCCGGCGCGCCTCGAGCAGGATCCGCGAGGCCGTCCCGGCGCTGCGCGGGGTGGCGAACGACGTCCCGCTCACCGACTGGGTGCCGCTCTCGCAGTCCGAGCAGTAGGCGAGGTCCTGGGTGAAGTCGGAGACGACGTCGACCAGGTTGCCCGACAGCGCCTCGCGGCCACCGGAGCTGCCCTCGTGGAAGCCGGCGACGCCGATGGTCCACCAGGGGCCGGAGGTTCCGTCGGGCGGCGAGAGCGCGGGGGAGTTGTCGGCCGCGCCGAAGTGCAGCTTGCCGCGCTGGACCGCGCCGACGTAGCTGTTCTCCAGGTGCTGCGGCACCGGCGGCGAGCCGGGGATGCCGTACGACGTGGTGACGACGTCGACCGCCGGGTGGGTGAAGGCGTAGGCCTCGCTGTCGGCGTTGACGCCCTCGACGAACAGCACGACGGCCTCGGGGTTGGCGTCCAGCACGGCGGCGCTGGTGCCCACGCCGTGCTCGTCGCCTGCGTCGGCCAGGATCGACACGCGGTCCTCGGCGACGGGGTCGAAGGAGATGCCGATAACGTTGGTGCCCTCGAACCAGTACGGCCGGCCGGGCTCCACGGCGTCCCAGAACGCCTTGTCCGCGGCGTAGTCGCGGGCGAAGTCGCCGGTGCGGGTGAGCCGGACCGTCTGCACGCCGGGGAACTCCCGCAGCACCGCCGGGGTCACCTCGGAGGCGCCGCGGTAGTAGGTCGAGTGGTAGGGGTTGATGCCGCTGTCGACGTCGGCGACGACGACGCGCGGGGTCGCCTTCGGGGTCTTCGGCGCGGCGGTCGCGCCGGGCAGGACGCCGAGGGCGACGGGCAGCGCCACGAGCAGCACGGTCAGGGGCAGGGGGCGGGGCAGGCGCACGGGGGTCTCCGTCGCTGGGGGGGCGGGGGCTGCAGCAGGACTTCGTCGCCCGCGCCGCTGCTCCTGCTGACCCGGAGCTGACACCGGTCTCGCACTAGGGTCGGGGTCCTCACCCGCCCTGCCTGGAGGTCGTCCCGTGCTGCGCATGTCCACCCTGTTCCTGCGCACGCTGCGCGAGGACCCGGCGGACGCGGAGGTCCCGAGCCACCGCCTGCTCGTGCGCGCCGGCTACGTCCGCCGGGTCGCCCCCGGCGTCTACTCCTGGCTGCCGCTCGGCGTGCGGATGCTGGCCAACGTCAGCCGCGTCATCCGCGAGGAGATGGACCGCATCGGCGCGCAGGAGGTGCTGTTCCCGGCGCTGCTGCCGCGCGAGCCGTACGAGGCCAGCGGGCGGTGGACGGAGTACGGCGACCTGCTGTTCCGGCTCAAGGACCGGCGCGGCAACGACTACCTGCTCGGGCCGACCCACGAGGAGCTGTTCACCCTCATGGTCAAGGGCGAGTACAGCTCGTACAAGGACCTGCCGGTGATGCTCTACCAGGTCCAGACGAAGTACCGCGACGAGGCGCGCCCGCGCGCCGGCATCCTGCGCGGCCGCGAGTTCGTCATGAAGGACAGCTACTCCTTCGACCTCGACGACGAGGGGCTGCAGCGGTCCTACGACCTGCACCGAGAGGCCTACGTCCGGACCTTCGATCGGCTCGGCATGGACTACCGGATCGTGTCCGCGGTGAGCGGCGCGATGGGCGGCAGCGCGTCCGAGGAGTTCCTCGCGCCGGCGCCGACCGGTGAGGACACCTTCGTGTCCTGCACCTCGTGCGACTACGCCGCCAACACCGAGGCCGTCGAGCTGCGCGCCGCCGAGCCCAGCGACCCGCAGGCGCAGCCGGCGATGCAGGTGCTGGACACCCCCGACACCCCGACGATCGACACGCTCGTCGCGGCGCTCAAGGACCTCGGGCACGACGTCCCGGCGAGCGGGACCCTCAAGAACGTCGTCGTCCTGCTGCGCCACCCCGACGGCAAGGTGGAGCCGCTGGTCGTCGGTCTGCCCGGCGACCGAGAGGTCGACGTGAAGCGGCTCGAGGCCAACGTCACCCCGGCCGAGGTGCTGCCGTTCGAGAAGTTCGACCAGCACCCGCAGCTGGTCAAGGGCTACATCGGCCCGCAGGGCCTCGAGGGTGTCCGCTACGTCGTCGACCCGCTCGTGGTCCAGGGCAGCGCGTGGGCGACCGGCGCCAACGTCGACGGCAAGCACGCCGTCAACGTCGTCATGGGCCGCGACTTCGAGCCGTCCGGCGTGGTGCCGGCCGCCGAGGTGCGCGCCGGCGACCCCTGCGGCCGATGCGGCTCCCCGCTCGAGATCGGCCGCGGCATCGAGATCGGCCACATCTTCCAGCTCGGCCGCAAGTACGCCGACGCGTTCGGCCTCGACGTGCTCGGCCCGGAGGGCAAGCCGGTCCGCGTGACGATGGGCTCGTACGGCATTGGCGTCTCGCGCGCGATCGCCGCCATCGCCGAGCAGTCCTACGACGACAAGGGGCTGGTCTGGTCCCGAGAGGTCGCCCCGGTCGACGTGCACGTCGTCGGCATCGGCAAGGGCGAGCAGAAGGCCGTCGCCGAACGGGTCGCGGCCGAGCTCGAGGAGCGCGGTCTGACCGTCCTGCTCGACGACCGGCCGAAGGTGTCGCCGGGTGTCGCCTTCAAGGACGCCGAGCTGATCGGCGTGCCGACGTCGGTCGTCATCGGCCGGGGGCTCGACGACGGCGAGATCGAGCTGCGCGACCGGGCCTCCGGCGAGAGCCGGACCGTCGCGCTCGAGGGCCTGGTGGACACCGTGCTGGCGGAGGTACGCGCCTGAGCGGCCGTGGCACTCCCGCCACGCTGCTGCTGGCGCGCGAAGGGGTGGCGCACGTCGTGCACGCCTACGAGGTCGACGCGTCGGCCGCCCCCTACGGCGAGGCGGCCGCGGCGGCACTGGGCATCGAGCCCGAGCGGATGCTCAAGACGTTGCTGGCCGTCGTCGACGGGCGGCTCGTCTGCGGCGTCGTGCCGGTCGCGGGCTCGCTCGACCTCAAGGCGCTCGCGACCGCGGTCGGCGGCAAGCGCGGGGTCATGGCCGAGCCGGCGGCAGCCGAGCGCTCGACCGGCTACGTCGTCGGCGGGATCAGCCCGCTCGGGCAGCGCACCCGGCTCCCGACCGTGGTCGACGAGACCGCGGAGCTGTTCGACACCGTCTTCGTCAGCGCCGGCCGGCGCGGGCTGTCGGTGGAGCTGGCGCCCGGCGAGCTCGTGCGGCTCACCGGCGCCGTGGTCGCCGACGTCGCTCGCTGAGCCGCCGCGTCAGGTGGTCCCGGGGAAGGCCACCGTCAGCGGGACGGTGCCCGCCTCGCGGCGCCACTGCGCGGCCCGGACGGCGCTCTCGGTCAGCCCGGCGACGGCCAGCGAGCGCAGCGGCGGCGCGTCGGTGCCGGCGACCAGGTCGCGCCAGCGCACCGCCAGCCCCTCCTCGAGCCGCAGGGCCAGCTCCAGCGCCTGGTCGGCCGAGGCCACGGCGACGTCGTACGCCGGCTCGCTCGGCTCGGGGTCGGCGCCCGCCTCGCGCAGCAGCGCGGTGAGCTGGTCGCGGCGGGAGCGGTGGCTGTCGTAGGCGAGCAGCGCCAGGCGGCGCGGCTCCTCGTCGAGCCGGGCGCCCAGCACGCCGTAGCCGTAGACGACCGCGTGCTCGGCCTCGAGCAGCACCTGGAGGAGGGGGACGCTCATGCCAGGGCCCCTCATGCCAGGGCCACCGCGTGGCTGCTCTCGCTCGCGGCGAGCGAGGCGAGCAGCCCGGCCAGGTCGCGGTCGGCCGCGGCGAGCGCGTCGGCGGTGTGCGCGCCGGCGGCCGACTGCTCGACGGCGAGCAGGGCGGCCAGCGCGTCGGCGGTCGTCGGCGGCGGCGGTACCTCCGGCGGCAGCGGCAGCGGGGAGGCGGTGGGGGACGGCGTGGCCGTCGGCGAGCCGGTCGGCGGCGGCCCGGTCAGCGCGAGCAGGTGCTCGGCGTGCTCGGCGCGCAGCGGCAGCAGCCGGGTCGTCAGCGCCGGCAGCACCGTGAGCAGCCGGTCGTACTCCGCCAGCAGCGCGCGCTCGCGCCCGGCGGCTGCGCCCCGCAGCAGGTCGTCCGGGTCCGGCGGCGGGGGCGGGGCGGGCTCGGTCGTGCAGGCGGCGAGCGGCAGCAGCGCCGCGCCGGCCAGCAGGGCGCGGCGGCCCACCCGAGGTCCCATCCGGCCCAGCCAACCAGAAAACGGTCAGGGCAGCCGCAGGTCCTCGGCGATGCCGGCGGCGAGCAGCGCGGCAGCCGGCTGCGTCTGCCCCACGGCCATGCGCAGCGCCCCGGCCGCCCTCAGCTCACCGTCGGCGGCGGCGGTCAGCGCGTCGAGCAGCGCGGCCTGGGCCGGCACGAGCTCGGCGGCCACCGTCGCCGCGGGCAGCCCGCCGACGTGCTCGGCCAGCAGCCGGGCCAGCTCGTCGGGAAAGCCGAGCAGCAGCCCGGGCTCGCCGTCGCGGCCGGCCGCCCGGTCGTCGGCGTAGCGGGCCAGCCGGTCGAGGTGGGCCTGCCAGGCGCTCAGGAACGGCGCCCGGGCGGCGGGGTAGGCGTCGCCGACGACGTCGGCCAGCTGCTCCGCGTTGGCGCGCAGCGCTGCCCGGACCCCCTCGGCGGGCCTGCCCGCCCCGCGGCCCAGCGCGCCGACCAGCGCGACGTGCTCGGTGAGCAGCGCGGTCAGGTCGGCGCGCAGCAGGGCGGCGCCCGCCCCGGTGCTGCCGAGCCCGCGGTCGGCGGCGATCCCGGCGGCCAGCAGCCGCCCGGTGCGGGCCGACGCGGCCGCGGCCGCCCGCAGCGCGGCCCACGGGTCCGGCCCGGCGGCGGCGACCTGCGCCTGCAGGTCGTTGCCCAGCCGCTCGGCGAGCTCCGCCGCGTCCAGCGCGGGCACCACCTGGCGGACCACCCGGGCCAGCTCGCCCTCGGCCTGCTCCAGCGACGCGCGGACCCCGGCGGCTCCCGCCGCGTCAGCCGAGGCGAGCGCGACCGCGTGCTCGGCGAGCAGCGCGTCGTCGCGCCGCAGCGCCTGCCCGAGCGGCTCGCGCGCGTCGGAGTAGGTCGCCCCCAGTACGTCGGCGAGCGCGGCCGAGGCGTCGTCCAGGGCGTCGAGGGCCGCGGTGGGGCCGGGGTCGCGCAGCCGTCCCTGCGCCGCGACGACGGCCTCGGTAGCGGCGGCCACGGCGTACGTCCGCTCGACGAGCAGGGCGGTCAGCCCGGCCAGCAGCTCGGCGGCGGGGGAGGAGGCCGCGGCCGCCCCGAGCGCGGCGGGCCGCACGGTCACCGGCGCCGTCACCGGTGTCGCGGTCGACGAGCAGCCGGCGAGCATCCCGACCAGCAGCAGGGCAGCCGCCATCCGCACCGGCCGCCGGTGCGGACGGCGCGGGTCGGGTCGGGGCGGCGGGCGCATCACAGCGCGTTCGGCCGCGGTCGCCCCCCGGATGGGCCCGCGGCCGCCCGCTAGGCTGGCCGCTGCACGCGCACCACCGCACCGACCACAACCGCAGAGAGAGGCAGGGACGCATGGCTGCCTCCGCCGCCCGCCTGAGCGAGCTCGTCCGCCCGCAGGTCGCCGCCGTCGGCTACGACCTCGAGGACCTCAGCGTCACCGCCGCGGGCCGCCGCAGCGTCGTGCGCGTGGTCGTCGACAAGGACGGCGGCGTCACCCTCGACGACGTCGCCGACGTGAGCCGCACCATCAGCGACGTGCTCGACGAGCTCGACGAGGCCGAGCCCGACGCCTTCGGCACCACCTACGTCCTCGAGGTCTCCTCGCCGGGCGTCGACCGCCCGCTCACCGAGCCCCGTCACTGGCGCCGCAACGTGCGCCGGCTGGTGACCGCGACCCTCGCCGAGGGCGACCCGGTGATCGGCCGGGTGCTGTCCGCCGACGACGACGCCGTGGTGCTCGACGTCGACGGCGACGAGCGGCGGCTGCCGTACGCCGACGTCGTGCGCGGGAACGTGCAGGTCGAGTTCAGCCGCACGGACGAGCCCGAGCTCGACGACGCGACCGACGACGAGCACGAGGAGGAGGCGCCGTGAAGATCGACATGGCCGCGCTGCGCGGCCTGGAGCGCGAGAAGGAGATCTCCTTCGACCTGGTCGTCAGCGCCATCGAGACCGCGCTGCTGACCGCGTACAAGCA
>Ga0136633_1001537_pt1 | contig 16919 bp, 9 predicted proteins | sample AntDrymeUQ832206_2_FD_105494 | JGI IMG/M metagenome (GOLD analysis project Ga0136633, IMG submission 105494) | Polar desert sand microbial communities from Dry Valleys, Antarctica - metaG UQ83 (22.06) | ecosystem: Environmental > Terrestrial > Soil > Desert | place: Antarctica: Dry Valley...
GCGTAGCCCACGCCTCCTCCGGTCATGGACATGTCGGTCGGCTCATACGCACTCGAACGCACCATGGTGAGTGCCGTGTCGCCGGGCGCGTACGGAGCTTTCAGCCGGTAGGGGCCGACGCAGACCGGGCGGCGCGCGAAGCCCGACGGGTCGGCCTCGGCCGCGGCTTGAGAGACGGGAGCGGTGAGGGCGCTGGTCAGCACCCGAATGAATTCCGCGTTAGGTGTGCGGAGCGAGATCTGCAGGGTGCGTTCGTCTCGCAGCTCGACGCCCGCCAACCGGCGCCGGGCGCTTTCGTCGTCGGTCGCGACGTCGCCGTGGATCTCGGGATAGCCGGCAATCGCGGAGAGCCTGTCGGCCGAGGTGCTGGCGAACTCGGCGGAGGCGATCCGGGTCAGGGTGAAAGCCACGTCCTCCGCGGTGAGGGGGGTGCCGTCAGAGAAACGGACACCCTCCCTAATGCGAAGCGTCAAGCCGGCGCCCCCATCGGTGACCAACCAGGAGTCGACGATGGCGGGCTGCAGCTCCGACGATTTCGGATCCGCAGCCAGCAGGGGAGTGCACATGGTGCGGACGACCAGGTCTCCGGACGGCTCGTAGACGTTGCCAGGGTCCACGGAACCGGGTGTCGGAATCCCGACCCGCAATACGCCGCCGCTTCGAGTCTGGGGCGCGGCGTCGGGGAACTCGGGCGCATCGGCGGAGGTGCAGGATGCCAGCCACGGAAGCACGGCCAGCAGGCCCAGCGCGAACCTTTTCACGAGTTGGGGGCGACACCGCGCCGCGGCGTCTGCGTGATCGTGCTTGTGTTGCTGCGGCTAACCCCAGCGTCGCCGTCAGTGCCGCTGAAGGCGACCGTCTCACGCAAGATCACCCCGCCGAACTGCGTCCCCACTGCGTAGGTGGCCGCGAATTCCAGGTTCTGACCGGGGCTGAGCACCGCGCCCTCGGTCAGCTCGAGAGTGAAGCTGTCCAGCGGCTCTCCGCACGCGTCTACCCTCGCCTTGCCCGCGACGGTCGAGACGAACGACATGGTGGTGGCCGTCGTCGGATCGAACCCTCTGGCCTCCACGCGCTCGCCGCGGACCAACGGAAGTGAGGCCAGTTTGAGTTCCGGTGCCGGGGTGAACACTGCGCTCTGGCCGTCCGGTCGGCGACTTTCCACCCGCCGGATGTAGAGGCCGGCCTCGGCGGTTCCCTCCGCAGCTGCCTCAAGCCGTGCGCTGCGCACCACGCGGTAGGTGGTGGTGGTCGTGATGTCGCCGAGGGTCTCGGCCACCGTGAAGTCGAAAACCCGCCCGCTCTCGTCCTTCGACAGCAATTTCACGGTACGCACCGAGGTGGCGGGGAAGCTGCCGCGCCGCGCGTCAGGCCCGCTGACTTCGAAAGTCCCCTTGTTGCGGAACAGGTACTGGCCGTCAGCCGGGGGCGCCTCGATGTTCGCCGGAGCTTCGAGGGAGGGGGCTCGAAGCGGGTCCGCGGTGGCACAGGTGGCGACCGGTGGGGGTGGGGGGGAAGGCCGACGTCCGATCTCGAATGGAGGAGGAGGCAACGCCACGATGATCGGTGGCAGAGGGGTAAGAGCTGTAGACGCGGCCGGTGCCGTCACCGTCGTGGAGGCCGGCGTTTGCGCGCCGAGCACCACGTCGCTCGGCACCTCCTTGAAGCCCAGACTCAACGGGCGCTCCGGCGCGCCGCACCCCGCGGTGAGCCCCGCCACCAGTGTGAGAGCCAGCAGCGCCACCCCCGTCCGCCCTGACCTCATCCTGAGGAACTGCCGCTTCACGAGGGACTGCCCCGCCGCGGGTCGGGGACCGGAACGCCGGCCGGCCGCAGCTCCTCGGCCCGCTCGCCCCGCCTGAAAGCGAGCACCGACGCGAAGAGTCGATCGGCCTCCGCGTATTGCGGGCGGACGGTCATGAGGTAGTAGACGTGCCCGTCGGGAGCGAAGGCCAGCATCAGGGTTTGCTCAGCCTGATCCAGGCGGAAGATCCGCTCCTCTCCGATGCGGGCCGGCCGCAAACGGGCGTCGCCCAGCGCGGAAAGAATTTGGTCGCGCACCCGCGGCGAGCGGGTGTCGAACCTAGGGTCAAGGCGCACGATTTGCAGTGATCCCTGCACCACGTCGCCCTGGCGAAGGCTGTAGATCCGACCCTCGACCGCGAGGGGACGAGCCGTGCCGGAGCGAAAGGGATTCTCGGCGTCCTGCTCTCGCATGAACCGGATGTCGTCAATGGATTCGGGGACCGCGGCATCTTCGAGGGGGGAAGACTCCGAGCGGGCAGGTTCTGAAGGAAGGGCGACGACCGATCCTGCGGTAACTCCGACGAGGAGCACTCCGAGGATCGCCAGGCGCGCCGTGCGCCGGCGACCCGCGGGTCGCCAGAGAGTGGGGAGCTCGGTCGTCCACGGATTCCTGAGTGAGGCGCGGGAGGCCAGCGATGCGAGACGCGACAGAACCGGCTGGGCGCTGCGCAGTCGCCGGGACACGGATCGGGACATGACCTCTGCGGCGTCCACGTCCGACGTGCGGATATCGCGTTGCAGGTCCCCCCAGAGTGAGCGAGTGACCAGCCAGGCGAGCTCCTCGTGCTCGTCATCTCGTTCCACGTGTTCCAACAACTCGAGGGGGCTAACCGCCGGCGGCGCAATGTTCAGGTCGGTCACCACGTCGCGCATCTCGGCGTAGGCCGCCGCAATCTGAGCACGCGCCCCGAGACGGGCCGCGGTGCGCCGCCGGGCCGTCCGTCGTGCCAGCCGAACCAGCGAGGGATAGAAGGCGGCGAGAAGCCCGAGGGCAAAAACCCAGGGCATCGATGCCAGGAGGTAATGCCGCGCCAGCACGTACGCGAGGCGCACGGACGACAACTCGATAGGGACGTAGACGAGCAGCGCGAGCTCATCGGTCGGCCGGACCGAGGGGTCCTCGTTGCGCTCTCCGGCCGCCGTGCTTGGCTTGGCGCGCGGCGGCGTCCCCACGATGGGGACCCAGCCGGACCCTTCGAAATATGCCTCGAGCCATGTCGCGCCGTGCTTGGGCCTGATCTCCCAGGTGCCGGGCCCCCTCTCGTCTCCCCCGAACCAGCCGTAACCGAGCCGAGCAGGCACGCCGGCCCAACGGGCCAGCAGAACTTCTCCCGCGGTGATCTCGTACGGAGTGGCCTCCTTCCCGGCAAGCATCTCGACGACGCGGCGGGGCGGTACGTCGACCGGGTTCCCAGCTCCGGAAGCCACGACCTTCCCGAAGTACGCGCTGCGAACGAACTGCAGTCGAGCGAACAGTTCGGAGGGGGCCTCAGCCAACAGCGAAGCCACCTCGGCGGGCGGCGTCGGCGCCTGCAGGAAGGGCAGCGCGTGCGCACCGGGGGGGAGGGCGCCGGACAACACCTCGCCGGTCGCCGGCGCGGGCGCGACCACCTCATAGGCCTCTCCCGCGGGAGGAGAGACGCCTGCGGCGCGCAACATCTGGGTGCGCGGGTCGTAGGAAACATCCGCGCCGCGGACGGCGATCGGATTTGCCAACCCGGGAAGCGTCTTTCCTTCCAGTCCGGCCAGCTCGATGCGAGCGGTAACTGCGGGTGCGGGCAGGGGCCCTCGCGTGTCACCTTTCACGTCAGAAGGAATCTCTCCGTCGACCGGCACCAACGCAGATACGTCGAACGGGGGAGTCATCCACGCGTTGTCGTCGTACACATCGAGGGTGCCGAGACGCCACGTCATCTGCCGGTCGGCAGTGACGGTGAACAGGACGCGGTCGACCGCGGGCGGCGGGGGCGGCGGACGCATCGGGGGAACCACGCTCGGCGCGGCGGGCGGAGGGAACAAGAAGCCGACCTGGGCCGTGGCGTAGACGGCTACCCCAAGCAGCCCCAGCGCGAGCGCACCTCGGGCCAGCCGGCGAACCTCGAACGCGCCGGACCCCGCGCCCTGGGCGGCCAACTCTGCTCCCATCGACACGGCCAGCGACGACACCAGCAGCAACAGCGCGACGACCGTCGCGGCTATCTCCGACTCGGCCGGTTGCAGCAGCGCCCCCCCGACGACGAATGGCAGGGCGAGCAGCGCAGCCATTCGGGGTTTGTTGAACGAATGCGCCAAACCGGCGGATGACCCACCTAAGAGCGCGACTGTCACGAAAAGCACGAATCGCCAGCCCGCATCGAAGGCGAGGGGGGGCTGGCCCAGCCCTCCGCCGCGCAGCGCCTCGATGACCAAGCCGGCGAGGTCGGTGTCCGCACCGCCGGTGGAACTCACCGCGAGCACGGCACCCATCACGATCGTCGCCCCGGCTCCCGCGTACTGCACCAAGGCGGGGCGGCGGGCGCGAGTGGACAGGTAGATGCTCCCGCCGCCGATGCCGGCTGCGACGAGCCCGACCAGCCGAGCGAACCATCCCTCGAACACCCCGCCCGCCAGCCAGGCGACCGCCATCGTCGAAAGGACCGCGGTCCAACAAGTCAGACCGGCCGGCGCAATGGCTGCGTCCAGTTGTGACTCGCCGGCAGCATCCACTGCCCGCTCGCCGGGCGCCTCCAAGTCCGGCGCCACCTCCAGATCGGGCGGCGCGGGCGCCTGCGTCGCGGTCAACGGGCTCCGGCTTGGACGACGCGGGAGAATGTGGCCCCCAGGCTCGCGCCCGGCCTGAGCTCCACCACGCCGCATCCGATTGAAGCGGCTCGGTGGATGGTGCTCGGCTCGGTGTCCTCCCACAGCACGAGAACCAGGACGACCGAAGTGCCGCGCGCCATCAGGAGCTTGATGCGCCGGGCCGTCTCCTCGTCGACATGCGGAGTGACTACGACGTTGTGAGTGCTGCGCTGTGGGTCGAGAAACAGCCGATCCAAGGCCCCGGATAGCGACGCCCGCTCGCGCTGGACTTCGGCGAGCCGGTCCAGCAGGGGGATCCGGCTGCGGGTCCCCCGGAGACCCTTGGCCAGAGATCCGGAGCCAGACTCCAGAGCGACCGAGAACCCGTCAGCCAGATGACGCACACCCAGCGACGCCATCACGGAGACGGCGCGCTCGAAAGTCTCGCTGGGCTCGCCCGGCGCGTGGTGCGTCACGTCGGTGTCCAGGACGAGCCGGACTCGGTCGGTGATTCCCTGCTCGGATTCCCTCACGAGATAGCGGCCAGAACCGTCAGCCGCGCCGCCGGTGCGCGCGGTGGCCAGCCAGTTGATTCGGCGAGGATCGTCACCGACCACGTAGTCGCGCATCCCGTAGAACTCGAACCCGCTCGGCCATGGTCGGGACTGGGGCGGCCGGACCGGGGGGTCTTCCCATTCCCTGCTGGTGACCCGGTCGTTCACGCTCTCTACCGTCGGGTGTACCACGACCGTCTCGGCCGGCGCGATCTCCACCCGCTTGCGCGTCAACCCGAAAGGGTCGCTCCATTCCGCCAACAGCGGCCCGACGCGGTAGACGCCGCGCCGACGGGCGGTGAATCGGTATCCGTGCTTGACCGTCTGACCGGACGGCAGAAGTGGCACGGGGACGCGCACGGGTGCGCCGAAGGGCTCAGGCAGAGCCTCTTCGAGAACCAATGTGGCGATCCTTCGTTTCGCGGTGACGCTTATTTCGACCTCGACGCTCTGACTGGCGCGCATGCGCGTCGGCAGGGCGGACCGGACGGCGTCGACGTGGAGGCGCCGGCGGGCCAGCAGGCGCGACAAGGCGACGACCGCCAACGCTCCGTAGGCCAACAGGAAGACAGCGCGGCTGGCGACAAGGCGGCCGACCACGAGCCCGGGCAGGATGAGCGCGGCCACCGCCACGCCCGCCGGCGTGAGCCCGAGCCGGCGCTCGATGACCGCCAGCACGCCGTCGGTCATGCGCCCTTCGCGGTCATCGGCGGGGCCCGGAGCCCTTCGCAATTATCGGCGGGGGCCCGGAGCCCTTCGCTGTCATCGGCGGGGGCCCGGAGCCCTTCGCCAAGCCGAGGGGTGCTTTGACCGAGGTCAGGAGACGGTCGATCACCGCATCGATGGTGTCGTCACGCAGCAGTGCGTCAGGAGTGAGAAGTAGACGATGGCCGAAGACCGCGGTCACCAGGAGTCGGACATCGTCGGGCAGAACGTCGTCGCGACCCTGCGACGCCGCCACGACCCTGGACGCCCGCATCAAGGACAACGCGGCACGGCTGCTGGCACCCATCTGGAGAGTCGGGTCATTACGCGTCGCCTGGCACAGGTCCACGATGTAGCGCACCACCGGCTCGCTTATCTGAACCTCCGCGGCCCACTCGATCATGGCGATCAGCTCCTCGGTGCCGACCACCGGACCGATCCGGTCGATGGCCTCTCCCGTGCGGTTCGCCATCAACACCTCGACCTCGGCCGCCGGGCTGGCGTAGCCGAGGGAGAGCTTGAACAAGAAGCGGTCCAGTTGGGCTTCGGGGAGCGGGAAGGTGCCGGCCAGCTCGATGGGGTTCTCCGTCGCCAGCACGAAGAAGGGGTTCGGCAGCTGATGCGACGTTCCATCGACGGTCACCGTCCGCTCGGCCATCGCCTCGAGAAGAGCCGACTGGGTCTTCGGGGTGGCGCGGTTGATCTCGTCGGCCAGGAAGATGTTGGCGAAAATCGGACCCGGGCGGAAAACAAAGCCGCCGGTGGCGCGATCGAGCACGGGCGACCCCGTGATGTCGGCCGGAAGCAGGTCCGGGGTGCACTGCACCCGCGACGTGGAGGCGGAGACCGTCGCGGCCAGCGCGCGGGCCAGCATCGTCTTACCCGTCCCCGGATAGTCCTCGAACAGCAGGTGGCCGTTGGCGAGCATCGCGGTGAGCGAAAGCCGGACCACGTCGTCCTTGCCCTTCAGAACGGTGCCGACGTTGTCGACCATGCGCTCGAAGTGGTCCTGGAAACCGGTGCCGGTCAGCCGCAGTTGGGCAGCGCGTCGCGGCGCACTGCTGCGCTTCACGGGGACAGTTCTGGGCTTCCGGGGCATCGTCAGGCCTTCCGTTCGTATTCGTCTGGCTGTTCGGAGTCGTCTGGAGATTCGAGCATGGATGCCAGCGCGCCCAGCCGGCCGGACCGCTGCATGACCTCGTCGGAAGCCGCCAGGTAGGAGGTCAGGACCCGGGGATCGGATCGAACCTCGCCCGGTGAGCCCTCGACCAGAACCGCTCCGGCTTCCATTGCGACGAGCCGGTCGGACATCGAGGTGACGAGGGGAAGGTCATGTTCGATGAGCAACATCCCACAGCCGGTCTCCCGCACTATGCGCGACAGCAGGGGGCCGAGCGCTTCCGTCTCGGCCTGAGCCAGACCCGAGGAGGGCTCGTCGAGTAGGAGTACGACCGGCTCGAGGGCGATTACGCAGGCGATGTCGACAGCGCGCCGAGTGCCGGTCGACAGCTCGGCGAGGGTGGCGTCCGCGTACGCCTCGAGACCAAGCAGGTCGATGAGACGATCGACCTGTCGGGCGATGCGGCGCTCCGCGGCGCGGACACGCGGGGCCCAGACCGCGGTGAGTAGAGGATTGCGGACGGCCTTGCGTTCGAGAGCTGTCGCGATGTTCTCCCTGACAGTCAGCGCGGGGAACAGTCGGGCGCTCTGGAAGGAGCGGCACATCCCGGCTCGCGCCCGTTCGTCGGGCGAGGCATTCGTGATGTCGGCCCCAGCCAGAAGCACGTGGCCCCGGTCCGGGGCGGCAAAGCCGGAGACGAGATCGAACAGCGTCGTCTTGCCCGCTCCGTTGGGGCCGATGACGCCGAGGACCTCACCGAGGCCGACTTCAAGGCTCACTCCCCGCACCGCGGCGACCCCGCCGAAGCTCACCGCCAGATCGCGCACCTCCAGCGCCGGGGCCGTCGAAGAAGCGGGGACACCGGACCGGGCCGCAGCCCGTGTGCCGCCCGCCGCGCCCCCGAGAAAGATGCTGCGAACCAGGTCGGGCCGCGACAGCAGCTCTTCGGTGGGTCCGTCGAAGCGGATCTCTCCTTTCTCCATGAACACCGCGCGGTCGGCGACCGTGAGTGCGACGTTGAGCGACTGCTCAACGAGAATGATCGTCGTCCCCCGCTCGTTCAGCTGCCGCAGCACGCCGAGCAATTGCTCTACGACAGCCGGCCCCAGTCCCAGGGACAGCTCGTCGACCAGCAACAGTTCCGGCGCCATGAGTAGGGCCTGCGAGAGCCCGAGCATCTGCTGCTCTCCGCCGGACAACGAGCCCGCGGCCGAATGCAGGCGGGGCCGAAGTGTCGGGAAAATGTCCAGCACCTCCTCCGTGCTGACCGCGACATCGTCCCCACGCGCCACATCGGTGCCGCGCGATGCCCATAACGCGGCCCGCAGGTTCTCCGCGACCGTTAGTCCCGGGAAGACCGCGGCACCGCCTGGCATGGTGACCACCCCTCGAAGCGCAATCGCGTGAGGCGGCTGATGGGTGGTGTCGTGTCCATCGAAGAAGATGGCGCCGCCGCTGGGCTCGACGGTCCCGTTGAGCGCCCGGAGCAACGTGGACTTCCCCGCGCCGTTGGTGCCGACCAGGGCGATTACCTCCCCACGCGCCACCTCCAGGTCGACACCGAACAGGACTTGCACGCCGCCGTAGGCCACCTGAAGATCCCGGCAGACCAGAAGCGGAGTGGTGCCCGTTTCCCTGCCGCGTCGCAGTACCTCTTCGGCCGCGTCGGCGGCCCGGGCGGCGCGTATGTCGCGTTCCACTCCGGCCGCGCCGCTACCGAGGATCAGTCCCGCCAAGAGCAGAACAGGCACGAACAGCAGCAGCCCGCGTTCGATGCCGATGCCTTGCACCGCGACGAGCAGCACCGGCGCGCCGATGAGCCCTAGGAGCTGCCAGGGGGCTTGGGCGGCCAGACCCAGGCCGCGAATGCGCGACGGCACGACCACTGAGATCAGTGAGTAGAAGGCCGGCTGAAGTGCCTGCTCGACCAGCACGACGACTTGGATGGCGACGATGGCTACCAACACCGGTGGTCGGGTCGCCATGAGCACGATGACGCCGGCTTGGGCTACGGGTGCCAGTCCCATGAGGACCATGAAGCGTCCGGGTCTACTGGTGAGCAAACGATCGCCGATGACGCCGGCGAATAGAAGGCCGACCAGTCCCATCAACCCGTTGACCGTCTGCACCACGCCCAGCTGCGAGATGGACAGGCCGTAGACGTCGAACAGAAAGAACGGCAGCACGATGAACGTGAAGACCCCGCGGGCGTTGAGCAGCGGGGTGGCGTACCAACAGCGGCGCAACGTCGAGATACTGGCGGCGGCGCGGTAGGACTCGGAAAAGCCCGGCGGCTTCGGCGGAGGCGAGGTGAGGGCGTCGGGTCGGTCGAACCGACCGCGCACCGGCTCGCGCAGCAACAAGGTCAGCATCCCAACCCCGGTGGCGGCGCCTCCCAGCACCAGCAGAGCGACCCTCCACCCGTAGGCCTCCCCCAGCACGCCCGCGGTGACCGGCCCGACAATGAGTCCGATCTGCGCGGCGGCAAAGTAGATACCGAACACGCGCGTGCGTCCGCGTGGCGGGAACCAATCGGACAGAAGAGGGAAGCTCGCCGGTTGCGCCACGCCTTGGCCAACGCCGTTGGCCAGCCGCGCCCCGGCCAGCCCGGTAACGCTTCCGACCAAACCCTGAAGAGTCACGGTCGCCGCGGTTGCGATCGTGCCGATGCGAAGGAGCCAGACCCGTTCCACGCGGTCGGCGAGATAGCCGAAGGGAATCTGTAAAGCCAACGCGACGATTCCTACGAGCGAGGACAGGACGCCGAAGAAGGCAATGGACACGCCGAACTCGGCCCGCACTTGGGGGAGCACCACTCCGATGGCGGCGTCGTCGATCCGTAGAAAGAGCGACGTAAGGCAGAGAATCAGCAGAACGCCCTTTGGGCCCTCGACCGCTCGTGGATCAAGGTCGCGAAGCACCCGGCGCCAGCCACCGCCGGTAAGGGGGCCGGATTCGGAGGCGGGCGCGCGGAGGGCGATGGGCGCGGCTAGGTCGTCGACCGCCTGCTGTCGTGCGGTCGGCACCAGAGGCCGGCCCTCGATCGACCGGGCTCTCTCCTGCTCAGCCCTCTCCGGATCAATCCGCTCGAGTTCAGGCACCAGCGGCCTCGCCGGGACTGTGAGCCTTGGCCGATAGTGCCCACTGCTCGTCGAGCGAATAGCGGCGGGGCACGAAGACCGCGCCGCCGCCGGGCCGGAGCTTCGGGGTGATCGGCGCCGTCGTCTCATGGGCCAGTCGGTCGCGGGATCCCAACCCCGGCACCGCCAGTCCGTGACGCGCCGCGACGCGGCGCATGAGTGCGTCCCGAAGATCCAGCGCGATTTGGGCGAGGCCGCCCGGCGCGAGGAGGAGCAATGAAACGCCACCCACCCCGTACACCAGGGCGGTCAGGGTGGGGCTCGTCACGAACAGAGAGAGGACGGCCAGCAGGGCGAAGCCCAGTAATGGCCCTCCCGCCGCACCGAGCCCTCCGATGACGGTGAACATGAAGATCAGCAAGCTCTGCTCGACGGAGAAGGAGTCGGCCCTTACCCCCGCCTGCTGGAACGCGAAAAGCGCCCCACCGACTGCGGCGATGAAACCAGACAGGGCGAAAGCCTGTAGCCGGGCGCGAAGGACGTTGATTCCGAACGCCAGCGCGGCCGGTTCGTTGTCGCGGGCGGCCAGCAGAGCACGCGCCGTGCGGCTGCGGCGCATGCCCACCACGGCCACGACGGTGAGGACAAGAAGCAGGAGGCTGAAGAAATAGAAAGCGCGCTGGTTCTCCAGGTTCAGGCCCAGCAACAGGGGGCGGCGCAGCGTCCGGTCCAGGCCTCCGCCGAGAAGGTCCGGCGCGAGCAGCACCGCGGGAACGGAAGCGGCGAAGGCCAGCGTTGTGATGGCGAGAGTCAGTGGCCGCAGCCGCAGGGCGGGCAAACCCACGAGCACCGCCACAGCCGCACCGGCCAATCCGCCGGCGAAAAGCGCAGGCAGGAACGGCAGACCGCTGAGGGCGGCGGCGTAGGCGCCCACCGCGGCGAACCCGAATTGGCCGAGGCTGACCAAGCCGGCCCATCCGGCCAGCACCAGCAGCGACATGCCCACGATCGCGTAGATCGAGGTGGTCGTAACCACGTTGGTCTGGCTCGGCGAGAGGACGAAAGGCGCTACCAGCAGCACCAAGACCAGCGCGGCAGTTGCCGAGCGCGTCATGGTGCGGACGCTCGGGATGTCACGCAGTTGTCGAGGCAAGGGACGGGCCTGGCGTCCGGCCAGGTACGCGCTCGAGGTGTCGGTGTCGGCTCGAGCGGCTTCACGCCGCGCCAGGAGTAGCGCGCTGATGACCACCACGAGAATGCCGTCGAGCACGTTGGTTCCACCGGTGGAGAACTGGACTGTCGAAGTGAGGATTCCAAGCGCGAGCGCTGCGGCTCCGGCCAGCGGAAGGCTGATCAACCGGGCGACGACCACGACGGTGAGAATGCGCACCAGCGATGACGCGGCGGCGGGGTTCTCGCCGGTGCCCGCGGGTTGCGCCATGGCCCCCAGACATGCGGCGGCTCCGGAGAGCGCACCCACCATCATCCACACCCGACCCGTGACCTTCACCACGTCTATGCCCAGCGTCTGGGCACGAGGCGCGCTCTCTGCCGATGCTCGGATGGCGGTGCCCGAGGCCGATAGGCGCAGGTAGAGAGACGTACCGACGAGGGCCAGCACCGCCACCAGAACCAATAGGACGTCGGGCAATCCGAAGCGAGCCGGTCCGATCGAGAAGGTAAACCCGATGGGAGGCGGCACGGCGTTGGTCACCCCGCCGAAGGTGCGCTGGTCCTCTGTGGAGAGCAACAGCAGCAGGCTCCGCTGCAGTCCAGCCAGCAACGTGATCAAGAAGATCGACGCGACCGTCGCCACCAGCCTTGGTGCTCGATCGAGGCGACGCACCACGATCACATAGACGAGCCAACCGACGCCCACCGCGACAAATAGGGCGACTATCAACGACATCCAGTAGTTGAACTGAACCAAGCCGCGGCCGGGTTCCGCGAGGCACGGTGGGCAGGCTGCGCTGACACCCCGGAAGATGGGGCGGGCGTTGACCAGCAGGGCGAACAGGGTGCCGGCGACCGCACCGATCTGCAGCTGGGCGAAGTTGATGAAGCGATTGCTGCGGAAGACGAGAATGATGCCGGCGGCGTGCAGCGCGATAGGCGCGGCCGAAACCACGCCGAGGGCATAGACCCCCAAGGGAACCTGGCCCGGCAGTAGCAGCACGACCGGCACGACCGAGGCCAGGGCCAGCCATTCGGGCCGGCGCCATCCGGTGTGCCGCCATCCGGTGTGCCAGAGGGACTTCAGAGACAAGGCTCAGTGAAGAAGGCAGGGTCGCCCTGAGGCCATTGACCGAGCCGGTATCTCCTGCCTCCATCGACGTGACAGATCGCGCCTGGAACGGTGGGATCGACCGTTCCCGGCCGTTGCGGATCGAACCAGAACATCGACGCGTCGACGCTCATCGTGTGGCGCGGGCCGGCGAAGCCCACCTCGGCTTGGAAGTACGGCGCCGCTCCCGCTCCCGGATTGGCCCAACGAGTCCGCTGCAGCGCGGCGCGGAAGGACTCCGGCGTGAGGTTGGGCCCGGCCATCTGGATTCCCGAGGCGAGAAGGAGCAGCTGCACGTACCGGGAGTGGGCGGAGTAGTACGTCTGGCCCCCGGGCTCGAACTGCGGGTCTGCCTCCTTGATGGCCCAGTACCAGGGCATGTCCTGGCGGGGAAGGAGCTTGTTGCGGAAGCTGAGGCCCAGCACCCTCGCGCTCTGATCGGGCGGGGCGTTGCCGCCGCCGTAGGAGTTGTCGAGATCGGTGTTGATGTACGAGGACTGGACCCACTCGGGTTGATAGCCCTGCGAGCTGGCGGCCGGCATGTACACGTTGCGCAGATCGGTGGCGGTGCAGAGGCACAGCACCGATGTCGCTCCGGCATCGCGAAGCGTGACGATCGTGTTGACCCCGCTACGAGTCGCGTCGGTCGTTTGGTCGTCGCGAATCTCCACGGGGGTCACGCCGCACGACGCGAGTCCTTCACGCAGGGGTGTCAGCTCTGGTGTGGTGCCGTCCGTGGAGCGCGTGCTGATCACCCCGAACTTGCGGGTCTCCGGATCGGCCTGCAGGGCGCCGGCGTAGCGCGGCGGCTTGCCCGCGAGAGAAGCGCATACGAATTGAGCGGTGTTGGCCAGGATCGTGTCCACCCCAGCCATGACGTTCCATTGGTACGGCGAACGCCGGGCGTAGTTCCGCTCCAGACCCGTGGTCAGGTTGCCGTCCACGATGCTCAACACTTCGCGCTCGGCCAGGGCGTCGTAGTAGTGGTGGTCGGCGCCCTGACAACCGGCGTAGGCCAGCGTGGCGAAAACCTGTAGCTCCTCGTCCACCGCGACGGCATCGGCGCGCATCTTCGCCGGGTCAGGTTGGGAATCGACGCAGCCCGTCGTACCGAAGGGTTGCAACACCAGCTGACGGCCATAGAACTCGTAGCGCTTGTTGAAGAACTGCGCCTCTTTCAGGGGGGCGTTGATGTCCTCGAAGAACTGCTGCGGCACGGCAATGGTGATCTGGTCGGCGGTGACTCCCTTGTGGGTCGCTCCTCCGTTATCCAGATCCGGATCGAAGAACGGGACGCAGGGCGGTGACTGAGGGTCCTCCGTCTGGCGGGGTGGCGATCCGACGCACTGACGCACCCGGCCCTGTTCGATGACGACAGGAGCCTCCGCCGATGGGGTCGGACCGGCGATGTCATCTGGGACCTCGCCTTCCTCGGCCCCTCCGGCCGCCGCCCGAGCATCGGCGACGGATTGCTCCTCCAGCGCCTCCTTGATCTGCTCGACGGCCTGCGGCGCGAACTCTGCGATGGTCGGCGGCGGCGACTGACGCGAGGTGAGCGCAACCGCGCCCACGAGCACGGAGATGGCCACCGCGACGGCGCCCATCACCAGAGCCGGTGTACGGGGCCGCGCCGGGCCCCGCGCCGGGGTCGTGCCGCTCACGATGGGGTCAACCTATCGAAGGCGCCGTCGGGTGCCTGGTCGTTTTCTGGCGTGCAGGATAAATAGACGCCGGCACGAAATAGACTTAGAACGCCCATCTTTGCCAAAACCGTTGTACCAAGATCATTGTGAGGACCCTGATGCGCCTGCCCGCCCGCTACTGCCTGATCGCGCTGACGTTCGCTGCGGTCGTTACCGCGGGATCCGTCTCTGCTGCGGCCCCCAGCCTGGGGCGCAATTTGGTGAGCAACCCTTCGTTCGAGGATTCGGACTTCGAGCCGGTGGCGGTCACCGGCCAGCCGGTACTGCCCACCGACTGGACGGTCGAGGGCGCGACGATCCTTTTCGACCACAGCCAGAACGTCTACAAGGACGGGCGCCGTGGGGCTGCCATCTCCGGCGCGCTGGGCGGGGGCCGCCAGATCTGTGATGGCAGTTCGGGAGTCCAGAGATGCAACGCGAATCCGGCGCGAGCGGCCACGCAGGAGCTTCCGCTGCGCCCTTGGTGGGTCACCAACGCGCCGATCGATGTGAAAGCCGGCGCGAAGTACCACTTCGCGGTCTTTGCCATCATGCCCAGCCTCAACCCCGACGCCGGAGTGCCCGGTGAAGGCGCGGCCACGCGAGTTCGGTGGCTCGACGCCGACGGCGAAGAGCTCGTCACCGTGGACGGTCCTTCGCTCATCAACCAGCCGGGCAAGCGGGTGATCGGCTGGAAGCAGATAACCGCCGACGTGATCGCGCCCGCCGGCGCGGCCGGCGCCCAGCTTCTATTGGGACACACCGACTACACCACCACCTCGACCCAGGTCGCTTACGACCTGGTCGTCTTTGCCGCCGTCCTGTAGCCGCTTCCCTGACCGGGCCTAGCGGTCCAGCGCGGCGCACTCCCGACTCGTCACCCGCAGCCCCACCGCCGCGGCTCTCGGGTCGTCATTGCGCACCGCTTCGTCGAGCGCAGCGACGCCGCCCGACAAGCCTGCAAAGCGCGCGTCGCGTCGCAGGGCTTCCGCGGCCAGCACGCGGCCGGCGGCCAACTCCCGCCGAGCCGTGGCTGAAGGGGAGTCAGCCAGCACCGCTTGGTTGGCCAGACGGACGTGAACGCAAGAGAGCAGCGCAAAGTCTGTAGCGGTTCGGGCCGACGGCGCGAGCTGCTGGATGGGCGGAGCCTCGATCCGCGGCGGCGGTGCGAACACGGTCGTGAGCCACAGCACCCCGCCGGCGCCGACCAGGACGCCGACCACCGCCAATGCGGTCCGGGACCGCGGGCTCAAAATCGCCGGCTCAATGTCTGACGAATGCCTTGATGGTGGCGCACTGACGCCCGACCGACGGTCCGTGCGGTCGCACCGTGTATTCGCCGACCGCGGCGGGGACAATGAAGGTCTCGGCGTAATTGACGACGAAGCCGGTAAAGGCATCAGTCGGAGACTCCACTATCGCCTGCTCTCCCTCAACCAGGTTGAGCACGTTGACGCTGCCGGACGTGGAGTGAGGCGCTGAGCCCTCGAACCAGTGTCGATGGGTCTCGATGGGCTCCGCGGGGTGGAGGCCCGTGCGCTCGGCTCTCCACCCGTCACCCTTCTCGAGGGGGGTCACGACATTCACCAGATGTTGATCGGCGTAGGAGGCGCGTCGATCCCAACGGATGGCTCGCCGGCCGCGCTCGATGTTGATCGGCCGGGGCCGTCCGTCGAGGCCCATCCGGCCCCAGTCCCAGAGCTTGAAGGTGAAGATGAACGGGGTTGCGCTGATCTCCAAGACCATGGAGTTGGCGCCTGAGCAGTGCACCGTGCCCGCGGGGATCAAGAAGTGGTCGTGCTTGCGCGCCGGCAGGATGTTGACGTGCCGCTCGGCCGCGAAGTCGGAGTTGCCGTCCTGCGCGTCCTGCAGGTCGGCCAGCATCTGCTCGGGGTCGACGTCCTCCCGTAGGCCTAGATAGACCGTGGCGTCTGGCGCCGCGTCCAGGAGGTAATACGACTCGTCCTGGGTGTACGCCCAGCCGAACTCCTCGCGTATCTGTTTGGGCAGCGGATGCACCTGCAACGAGAGATTCCCCCCGCCCATCGTGTCGAGGAAGTCGAACCGGATCGGGAACTCCGCGCCGAAACGCGAGCAAACCCGTTCGCCGAGCAACTCGGTGGGGCGGTACAGCACGAGGTCCAAGGCGGGTAACTCGATGCGTTCCTCCCCGAAGCCCAGCAGCAGCGAGTTCTCCTCCGGCACGCAGTCGAAGCACCAGCCGTAGTTGGCAGGGCCGTCGGGAAGGTCGCACACCTCGCGCATCCATTGGCCGCCCCAAGGCGCGGGGTCGAAGAATGGAACGACGCGGAACGGTCGCCGGGAAGCCAGGTCAAGGCCAGCGCGCACCGCGTCTCCGCTCACCATGAGCGGGCGGTCTCCGGTCGTGGTGTCGAGAAAGAAATCAATGCGATCCAGAAGCTCGGTCTTCAGCCGGTCGGCGGCGCGCCAGTCGAGGAAGAAGGCCCGTTTGTAAATGAGGGACGGCCTGTCGCCCGCGTTGTCGGCGGCGAGGTTGCCCAGTTCGCCGCGGCGTTGTCGCTGCTGGATCTCCCACCGCGCCAAGTCCGCATAGACCACGAGATCGGGATCGCAGGCCAGCGACGCTCCCGTGCCGAACACAACAACCCGCCCGCTCGCGGCAGACACCCGGGCACGCAAGTCCCGCAAGAGCCGGGGGTCGAGGAAGTCGCCGAGGCCTCGAGAGGTCAAACGGCCGAAGATGGGGTCGTCGGTGAGGTCTTCGTCCATCAGCGCGGCCAGGGCGGAGGGCGAGAGATAGGCCTGCGAGACGTCGACCACTAGGTCTGCTCCCAGGAGCCGAACTGGCCCCAACAGGTCCTCCGCCCGGACGCCGGGGTAGGCCTCGATCGCGATGGTTCGCGCCGCGGTCTGGCTCAACGCAGC
>Ga0136633_1001538_pt1 | contig 16906 bp, 13 predicted proteins | sample AntDrymeUQ832206_2_FD_105494 | JGI IMG/M metagenome (GOLD analysis project Ga0136633, IMG submission 105494) | Polar desert sand microbial communities from Dry Valleys, Antarctica - metaG UQ83 (22.06) | ecosystem: Environmental > Terrestrial > Soil > Desert | place: Antarctica: Dry Valley...
AGGGGGTGAAGCCCCTGGCTTGAGCCCCTGCAGGTTTGGTGGCCATCACCGCGCAGTTCTGATGGCCGCCAACGCGCAGTTCTCATGTCCGCTACCGCGCAGGAACTGTTGGCCCTTGACACGGGCCGCCCGCAGCAGCCGCATCTCGCGCTGGACCCGTACCGTCGTCAGGGCGGCTCACGCCGGTCTGGCTGCTCAAGGGCGCATCCGCATCGAAGCACGCCCCACGACAGCGGCGCGATCCCGATAATCCCCCGTGTCGACACGGGGGCCACGCACCCCCGGCTCAGCACTATTTCTACCTGGAACTGCCTAGCGCGCTGGGAGGGATTCGAACCCCCAACCTTCTGATCCGTAGTCAGATGCTCTATCCGTTGAGCTACCAGCGCAGAAATGGCCCGTGACCTGCGGTTTGTGCCCGCAGGTCAGATGTACGACCAGACACAGCGCTCTCACGGCCGGACCGCACGTACCCAGCCTAGACGCGCTGGTCTGGGCCCGTTCCCGGTGCTCGAGGTGACGATGCTCGTGGCGGAGGTACAGATCCTTCAGCGCAGAGGCATCCCCGCGACGTACGACGGCGCTCCCCCCCGACAATGAACCGGCCGGCGCGGAACCGGTCGCGGGCCAGAGGGCGCCGAGCGGATGGGCACCCTCGCAACGTCTCCTGCCCCGGGATGGGTGCGTCACGGCCGGCACGCCGGCGGTCGGCGCCTACGGCTTCCAGGTGACCGGCGTCGACTGCGTGGCGGAGTGGCTGGGAACGGTTCCCGACTATTTCCCCCGCCCCATCTCGCCCACTGCGAGCAGCCCCCGCCTTTCAGACGTCAACCATGGGTGACGCTCAGGCGACGTTCGCCCTCGGCCACCGGCGTGGCCTCCTCGTCGACCGGGCGACGGCGCTCTTCCATGCCGCAGCATTCGTGTCCGGGGGGTGCGTGTGGGGCCTGTTCGGCGACGGGGGAGGGCTCGGACGCCGCCTGGTCGGCCCAGAAGGGCGGTCCCGTGATCAGTGACGACATTGGCCATCAGGGGGCCGGACCGCCTTCGCCAGGCCTCGCTGCGTCGACCTGCGACCCGAGCCCGCCCGCCGGCCGGGCACCGGCGAGCGGGTCGAGAGTGGCGGCCGGGCTCACGCCGAGGTGGATCGCCACGCCCGCTCGGTGTCCGCCGTGATGGAGAGGGACCGGATCAACCCGTCAGACGTCATGATCCACTCCCACAGCTCGAGCCTGGCCTGGGCGCAGCGCTCGACCGCCGACCGCCACATATCGACGTCGAGCTCGTTCGGCGTCTGCAGGTCGACGTTCCGCAGCACGGAAACCAGCATCATGCGACGGGCCGTCGGATAGCGGGCACGGAGGTGGACCCCGGCGGCGATGGCCTCCTCGGGAGTGGACTCGTCGCCCGTGAACATCAGCATCTCGAGCACGAGCCCCCGACGAGCGGTGACGATGACACCGTGGCCGCCGGGAAACCGGTCGGCCATGCCCAGTGCGGCCGAGGCCGCATCGGCGAGTCCCCTGATCACGAGAGGCTCTTGCGGCCCCGATCGCCTGCGTGATGCTGCCATGCTCCGTCCCCTTGCTGTGATCCTCTGTTGTCCGGGGGAAGCGGCGAAGCGATGAAGATGCGCTACGAAGGGACCTGGGTGCGGCCGGAGAGAGACGCGAGGTCGGCGGCGGCCCGGCCCGCGGCCCAGCCGGCGGGGTTGCTGATGCTGACGGAACGACTGACGACGTCCGGGAACGCAGTGGCGCTGGCGGCCTCGACCGCAGCGGTGCGGTCCGCCAGCACCGGGAGCAGTCCAACGCCGTGCTCCTCGACCGCCGCAAGGCGACTGGCGGCTTCGGCGGCGCGCAGACGGTCGCCGATCCGCATCCCGTACGCCAGCAGGAAGGCCTGCCGGAACGACCGGGTCCGCGACCGGCCGCGCCGGTCGACCTGTGACCCTGACGCCACCATGGCCGACGTGGCCTGCACGAGCAACGAGGTGTACAGGATCTCGACGAACATCAGGTCGGACTCGAACCCGATGATCGTGCAGAACCCGAGCCCCTTGGACCACACGGAGCGGCAGCGGTTGGCCGACGCCACCTCGTGCAGCAGGATCGACTTGGCCCCGGCGTACGGATCGTCAACCGGCAGCCGCATCCCCGTCGGCCCATCGCCGGTCGGCGAGCCGGCGCCCACCATGGCTGCGTCGAGTGAGTGCCGCGCCATCAACTCCTGTGCCTTGGCGGACAGCGCCTCGGCTTCCTCGGGGAAGGTGGTGGACTCGGCCTTGGCCAACAACGCCCGCACCTTCTCGAGCATCCTGGTGTCCTGCGCCGTCGGCGTCGCGCTCCGGGGGCCGCCGAGCTCCGGCAGGGGCGGGAGGCTCAGGACGAGAGCCAGGACCTCGACCGCGCAGGCCACCCCCTCGATCACGGACAGCCCCTGCCGGGTCCCCCAGGCGGAGAGGTCCCGCTCGCCGTCGATCAGAGCCCGCACGAACCCACCGTGCCGGGCGCCCAACCTCCGCTCGGTCTGGCGGTGGACCTCGTGCCGGTCCCAGTGGCGGGCCTGGGCCTGCCGGAGCGCCTCAGCGAGCACCGCGAGCAGCTCGTCGCCGGCCCCACCCGGACCGTCAGCCAGCTGGCGGAGCAGCTCCTCGTACCGACCGCCGCCGCCGAGGGGCTCCCGCGACGCGCCCGCCGCCGCATAGATGAACTCCCGTACCGACAATGCCCTCGGGGTGGGCGCCGTGTGACGTCGGCGACGGTTCCGGGCACTCATGGCGGGCCACCATACGCGGAGGGTGAGACAAGATCATTGAACCCGGATCGTCGTCGTCGTCGTACGGGGCACGACCGATGTGGTGGTGGTCGGCTGGGGAGCGACCGTGGTCGGCGTCGGACGGGTCGTGGTCGGGGCGGGCCCCGGCTCACGGGGCCGGGTCGGCAACGTGGTCGGCGGGAGGGTCCGGAACGTGTTGTCCGGGAACTCCGGCACGGTGAACGACGTCGTCGTCTCCAGCGGCGGGAGCGGCACCACCGACGGCGGCGACACCGAGGTCTTGAGGTTGAGCTCGTCGATCGATGCCGTGTACAGCTCCTGGACCGGCACGCCGGCCAACGCCGCTCGCATGTACTGGCTGAAGATGCGGGCCGGGAAGCTGCCGCCGGTGACGTTGATGCCACGGACGTTGCGCATGGGGACGTCGCCCTCAGGCCGGCCGACCCACACAGCGGTGGACAGCTGCGGTGTGTAGCCCACGAACCAGGCATTCCCGTAGTTCTCGCTGGTCCCGGTCTTGCCGGCCACCGGGCGCCCGATGGCGGCGGCGGTCCCGGTCCCGCCCTCCACCACCCGCTTCAGCGCTGCGTTCAGCACACCGACCTCCTTGTCCCGGATGGCCTGCGTGGTCTTGGGCCTGCGCTCGTGCACGACACTTCCGCGACGGTCCTTGATCCGCACGATGGCATAGGGCTCGGCCGCCAGCCCCTTGGCCGCGAAGGTAGCGAAGCCGGACGCCTGCTCGAGGGGACTGACACCATTCCGCAGCCCGCCCAGGGCGATGGCGCACTCCGGCGGCGTGAGCTGCTCCCTACTGATCCCGGCCTTCTCGGCCACGTCGCGCACGGCCCCAGGGCCCACCTTGGCCATGAGCTGGGCGAAGACGACGTTGACCGACCGCGTCATGGCATCGTCGACGTTGATCATCCCCCGGCCTTCGCCCTCGAAGTTGTTGACCGACCAAGGCGCATTGGCACACCGCAGGTTCTGGGGGGACCCGGACTCGAACTCCGTGCGGGGGTCGATGCCGGCCTTCAACATGGCCAGGTACACGTAGGGCTTGAACGAGGACCCCGGCTGGCGGAGGCCCTGACTGGCTGGGTCGAACTCGAGATTGGGGTCGAGCCCGCCGAACAGCACCCGGATCGCCCCATCGCCCGGCTGGATAGAGACAATGGCGGTGGTCGGGTCGTTCGGGGCGCCGAGTACCGCCTTGACCGACTCGACTGCCGCGTCGGTGGCCTTCAGGTCGACGGTGGTCTCGATCGTGTACCCGCCGGTGAACGCCTGCGTGCGCCTGGCCTCCGCCGTCGACCCCAGTGCAGGTATCCCGGCCGCCTCCCGGGCCACGAAGGCGGTGAAGTCGGGCGCTTTGCTGGCTGCGCCGGCGCCCCTGCCGGTGTTGCGGCGGGGAGCCACTCCGAGCGGCGCCGACAACGCCGACTCCAACTCGGCGGAGCCGAGCCAGTCGCGGCGGGACATGTTGCGCAGCACCTGGTCACGTCGGGACTGAACGGTCGTCGGGTCCTTGTACGGGTCGAGACCGTTCGGCGAACGGATCTTGCCGGACAGCGTGGCCGCTTGCGCCGGCGTCAACTCGGCGGGCGGCACGCCGAAGAACGTCTGCGACGCCAGTGCGATTCCGTACGCCCCCTCGCCGAAGTACACCTGGTTGAGATACCGCTCGAGGAGCTGATTCTTGCTGTACTTGCCCTCGAGCTTGCTGGCGTAGAGGACCTCCTTGAACTTCCGCAGGAAGGTCCGGTCCGACCCGACGTAGTTGAGCTTGGCCAGCTGCTGGGTGATCGTGCTCCCGCCCTGGCTCTGGCCGCGTGCGTTGTTGATCATGGCCCGGAACACGGCACTCGGGTCGACGCCTGAGTGGGAGTAGAAGTCGGCGTCCTCGGCGGCGAGCACCGCCTGGGTGACATGGGGCGGGAGCTTGTCGAGCGCCACCGGGTCGCGCTGCTCGATGCCGAGCAGGCCGACCTCGGCGCCGTCCTTCGCAACGACCCGGCTGGCGTCGGGGAGGTCTTCGAAGCCCTTGATCCCCGGAGCGAACGGCGACGCCACCACCAGGATCACCTTGCTCGTCACACCCGCCACCGCCCGACGCAACGGTGCGACAACGGCGATCAGGACGAGGCAGACGGCGACCCCTCCACCGATCGGCAACCAGGGCAGGCTCTTGATGCGGGTCCACACGGAGGGTGTTTCATCCATCTCTGTAGGTGTTGAGCATTCTTCCCAGGGTCAAACATCGGGCGTGTCCGTGGACTTCGCCCCCTAGAGTCCGGATCCATGCCCAGGAACTACCGCTACATGGAGACGGGAGTCTGCGCGCTGTGCGGCGCGGCCGTCCGACTGGACGACAAGGAGGGACGGGTGGTCTGCGAGGGCTGCGACCGGCCCACCGACAACTGCACCTGCATCAAGGACGACCTCGACACCCGCCACGAGTCGTCCACGAAGGTCGGCGCCATGCGCCCCGGCACGTCGGGGCAGTGGATCGCCGACCCCCAGCCCGAGGACGACCCGGACGACCCGGACGACGAGGACGACTGACTCGCTGGTTCACTGAGACACTGAGCGGAGAGGGAGGGATTTGAACCCTCGAAGAGGCTTGACACCCCTTAATCGCTTAGCAGGCGATCACCTTCGGCCACTCGGTCACCTCTCCAAGGCCTGACGAGTCTGGCACGCCACCGGCCGGACGAGAAACCGCCGGCCCGGACCTGACAGTGTGGGCGATTCGCGGCCTGTGTGCGGCGCCGAATCGCCCACACTCAGCATCAGCTCATCGGCAGGCGGTCCCAGTGGCGGTGCATGCCCATGGCCTCGACCAGACGGGCAGCGAAGTCCGGGTCGGCCTTGGCGCCCACAACGACCCCGGGCAGATCGTCGAGGACTCCGCAGGACTCGAGGACGGTGGCGCCCTCGCCCCACGCAGCCACCACCTTGTGATGCCGGTACGCCTCGCCCAGGTTGACCGCCGTGTAGGGGTCGGTGCCGATGACGACGGCCGACGCGCCGCCGGCCACGACCAGGGCGTCGTACTCCACCGACTGGGTGGTGAGAACGGTGCGGTCGACGGGCAGGGTGCCCTTCTTCCCGGCCAGTGTGCCGGCGTTCGGGGCGATGACGTAGAGGCTCGCCCCTTCGGCGCCAAGGGCCTCGCGCAGGGCCTTGACGCCGGCGTCGTCGACGCCGGGCGCTGTGAGCACGCCGACCACGCGGCCCGCGATGGGGCCCGGCGCCAGAGGGACCTGGGATAGCGCCGGCGACGACCCGGCGTCAGGCGCCGGCGCCCCGGTCGGCGCGGACATCCCGAGGTGCAGGGCGACCCGCTCGCACAGCTCGGCGGCGACGTTGGCGAGGTTGCCGAGCGCCCGCTCCCGTACCTCGGGGAAGACGCACTTGGCGAGCTCGAAGGAGAAGGCAGACACGATGTGGTCCCGCTCGACCTGGGTCATGCTGTTCCAGAACATCGTCGCCTGGGTGAAATGGTCGTCGAACGACAGAGTCCTAGCGCCGGAGGCGCGAGGCCGCTCCCGGACGACCGTGCCCTCCACCGGCCGGGGCACGTGCACGAAGGCGGCGGCGCCGGCCTGGAACGGGCAGCCACCGCCCAGCGAGTTCGGGAAGTACGGGGCCACCCCCTCGTGGATGGCCTGCTGGCCGAAGCCGTCGCGGTGGTTCGAGTTCACCGGCGAGCGGGGCCGGTTGATCGGCAGCTGGTCGAAGTTGGGCCCACCCAGACGGGTGAGCTGGGTGTCGAGGTAGGAGAAGTTGCGGGCCTGCAACAGGGGATCGTCGGTGAAGTCGATGCCCCTCGGGACGTGCGACGTGCAGAACGCCACCTGCTCGGTCTCGGCGAAGAAGTTGGTGGGGTTCCGGTCGAGGGTCAGCCGCCCGATGATGCGCACCGGCGCCAGCTCCTCGGGCACGATCTTGGTGGGGTCGAGCAGGTCGATGCCCTGGAAGCTCTGGTCCTCGTTGTCCTCGAACAGCTGGACGCCGAGGTCGTACTCCGGACCGGCGCCGGCCTCGATGGCGTCCCAGAGGTCGCGGCGGTGGAAGTCGGGGTCGATGCCGCCGAGCTTCTGGGACTCCTCCCAGACAAGGGAGTGGATGCCCGCCGCCGGCTTCCAGTGGAACTTGACCAGCGTCGTGGCCCCGTCGTCGTTGAACAGGCGGAACGTGTGGACGCCGAAGCCCTCCATCGTCCGGTACGACCGGGGTATGGCCCGGTCGGACATGACCCACATCAGCATGTGCGTGGACTCGGGCTGGAGCGACACGAAGTCCCAGAATGTGTCGTGGGCGCTCTGGGCCTGGGGGATCTCGCGGTCGGGCTCGGGCTTCACCGCGTGGATGATGTCGGGGAACTTGATCCCGTCCTGGATGAAGAAGACCGGGATGTTGTTGCCGACGAGGTCCCAGATCCCTTCGTCCGTGTAGAACTTCGTGGCGAAGCCCCGCACGTCGCGGGCGGTGTCGGCCGAGCCGCGCGAACCGGCCACCGTCGAGAACCGCACGAACACCGGGGTCTCCAGGCTGGTGTCGGTCAGCACGCGGGCGCAGGTGAACTCGGCCAGCGAGTCGGTGAGCTGGAACCGACCGTGGGCGCCGGCGCCCCGGGCGTGCACCACTCTCTCGGGGATGCGCTCGTGGTCGAAGTGCATGATCTTCTCGCGCAGGTGGTTGTCCATCAGCAGCGCCGGGCCCCGGGGGCCGACGCGCAGGCTGTTGTCGGTGTTGTCGACGGGCGTGCCCGTGGCCATGGTGAGGACGTCGCCCTCCTGGGCCCATTCCGGCGTCGTCGCGGTGTCCATGGCCTCCGCTCCGAAGGGGACGGCGCCCACCGCCGGCATCGACCGCTCCTTCTCCGGGCTCGGCGCCTGGGCCACCATCTTCTTGGCCGCCTTCTTGGTGGCCTTGTCCAACGTGTGCGAGGCGTCCTTGGTGGCTTTCTTCGCCGCCTTCGACACCTTGTCCGCGCCCGCGCCAGCCTTCTTCGCTGCCATGTGAGTCCCCTCGTTCGACCGAGGCAGCCCTACCCACGGCCGACCGAGGAGAACCGACCTCAGCGGAGGGAGTGGGATTTGAACCCACGGGACTCTCGTCCAAGGCTTTTCAAGAGCCTCGCATTCGGCCGCTCTGCCATCCCTCCCGGCGTGAACAGAACCTATCTGCCCACCTGTCCCCGCAGGTCGGCGATCCAGTCGTCGGCGGCCTTCCATGCCGCCTCGGCGTCGCGGCGTACTGCGGGGCCGTGCTCGCCGGCCGCCGGATAGGAGCCGAGGAACTTCACGCTCGCCAGTTGCACCCGCACATCGCGGAGGCAGTCGGCGACCACCTCGTCGTCGACGTGGCCCTCGAGGTCGATGACGAAGCAGTAGTCACCCAGGCTGTGCTTGGTGGGGCGGGACTCGAGCTTGGTGAGGTTGATGTTGCGGGCGGTGAACTGGCCCAGGATGGCGTGGAGGCTGCCGGGATGGTCGTCGCGCTGGAAGCAGACGATGCTGGTCTTGTCGTGGCCGGTCGGCGCCGGGATGCCCGAGCGGCCGACCAACACGAAGCGTGTCTGGTTGTTGTCGGGGTTGTCCTCCACGTCGGCGGCCAGCACCTCCAGCCCGTAGAGCTTGGCCGCCAGCGCGGCGCCGAGTGCCGCAGTGCCCGGCGGGCGGGTCTCGGCCACCTCCTGCACCGCACCTGCGGTGGAGTTGGCGGCCACGATCTCCACGTCGGGAAGGCGGGAGGAGAAGAACCGGCGGCACTGGGCACTGGCGACCGGGAAAGAGACAACCCGCTTCACGTCGGCCAGCGTCATCCCCGGTGGCGCCAGCAGGTTCTGGCGGATGGTGAGGACGACCTCCCGCTGGATGAGCAGTTCGTGATCGAAGACCAGCTGATCGAGCACCAGGGTCACGCTGCCCTCGATGGAGTTCTCGAGGGCGACGAAGCCGAAGTCCACCTCGCCCGACGACGTCGCTGCAAGCACCTCCGGCATCGATCGCATCGCCACCAGATCGGCTTCCTCCAGGTCGGGCTGGCTGAGGAGCGCCTCCTCGGTGAAGGTGCCGGGAGGGCCGAGATAGGCGACGCGGGTCATGGGCGGAGGATACTTAGGGCCATGGATGAGCCCGCAGTCCGGCGACTGGTCGACGACGTGCGCTCCGGCGCGCTGTCGGCCGACGACGCCGTCGCCCGTCTACGCCGCCTCCCGTACGCCGATTTGGGCTTCGCCAAGGTCGACCATCACCGCGCTCTCCGCCAAGGTCTGCCCGAGGCGGTCTACGGGCCGGGCAAGACCCCCGAGCAGTGCGCAGCCATCGTGGCCGAGCTGCTGGCCGAGGAGGATGCGGGGCCGGTGCTGCTCACCCGGGCGACGGAGGCCCAGGCCGCCGCCGCCCTGGAACGGAACCCAGGCGCGATCCAGACGAGGGCCACGCTCGCCTGGCGCAGCCGTCTGCCCCGGCCGGGACGGGTCGTGGTGTTCACGGCCGGGACGTCCGACCTTCCCGTGGCCGACGAGTGCGTGGCCACTCTCACCGCCCACGGCCTGCGTCCCGTTCTCGACGCCGACGTGGGGGTCGCCGGCGTCCATCGCCTGCTGGCCACGGTCGACGAGCTCGCCGGCGCCGACGCCGTGGTCGTGGTCGCCGGCATGGAGGGCGCCCTGGCCAGCCTGGTCGGCGGGATCACCCCGGCTCCGGTGATCGCGGTCCCCACCAGCACCGGGTACGGCGCCGCCTTCGAAGGCGTCACCGCCCTGCTCGCCATGCTCTCCTCGTGCGCCGCCGGCCTCACCGTCGTCGGAATCGACAACGGGTTCGGCGCTGCGTGTGCGGTGCTGCGGATGATGCCGGCGGTATGACCACCGCGGCCTGGTTCCACTGCTTCTCGGGCATCGCCGGGGACATGGCCCTTGGGAGCCTGGTCGACGCCGGCGCCGACGTGACCGAAGTCCGCGCCCTCCTCGACCGGCTGCCCATGGCCGGCTGGTCGATGGAGGTGTCACCCGTGATGCGCGGCGGCATCGGGGCCACCAAGGTCGACGTGGTGGTGGCCGAGACCGCGGTGGTTCGAACCTACGCCCACATCACCGGGCTGATCGACGAGGCCCGGCTCCCCGAGCGCGTGGCGAACCGGGCTCAGGCCACGTTCGCCGCCCTGGCCGAGGCCGAGGGCCTCCTCCACCGCCGCCCGGTCGCGCAGGTCCATTTCCACGAGGTCGGCGGCGTCGACGCCGTCATCGACGTGGTGGGAACGTGCGCCGCCCTGGAGGTGCTCGGGGTGGACACGGTCTGGTCGAGCCCGGTTGCCAACGGCATGGGCATGGTCCGCTCCGCCCACGGCATGCTGCCGGTGCCCGCCCCTGCGGTGGTCGAGCTGCTGCGGGGCGCTCCCAGCTATGGGCGCGACGTGCCCTACGAGCTGACCACGCCCACCGGCGCCGCCCTGCTGGCCGCCACCGTCACCGGGTGGGGGCCGATGCCCGCCATGCAGATCGGCGCGGCGGGGTTCGGCGCCGGCACCCGCGACCTGGAAGGCCTGCCCAACCTCCTGCAGGTCGTGCTCGGGAAGTCCGAGGTCGAGGTGGGGGGCCGGCCCGAGCCCGGGCAGCCCGTCACCCTCCTAGAGGTCAACGTCGACGACGCCACCGGCGAGACACTCGCCCACGCGGTGGCCGCCCTGATCGACGCCGGCGCCCACGACGCGTGGATCACGCCCATCCTGATGAAGAAGGGCCGGCCCGCCCACACCGTCAGCGCCCTGGTCGACCCGGCACTCGCGGACCAGGTGGCCTCAGTCCTGATCTCCGAGACCGGCTCCCTCGGGCTACGTGGCGACACCCTCCAGCGGTGGCCGTCGGCCCGGTCCGACGGCCAGGTCGACGTCGGCGGCATGCCGGTGCGGGTCAAGGTCGGCGCCGGCCGGGTCAAGGTCGAGCACGAGGACGCGGCGCGCGCCGCCCGTCGCACCGGCCTGCCCCTCCGGGAGGTCGTGTCCCGGGCCGAGGAGGCCTGGCGCCGGCGGGGCCCCGAGGACGAGCCGGCCTGACCTGGTGACGATTCGACACGCCCTGGCGTGTCGAATCGTCCCCAGTTTGCGGCGGTCAGCTTTCCTCGAACAGGTCGTCGCCCCGGCGGAGGCGGGCCGCGGTGCGGACGACGTGGGGGAGCTCCCGCCGGGTGGGGGTGTGGGCGGCGAGGAAGCGGGCGGCGCCGACGAGGATCAGCGCCCCTTCCTCCGACCCCTCCGGCCAGGCCGCGTGCTGGCGGACGGCCGCCTCCACGATCTGGAACCAGTGGAAGCCGGCGTCCTCGGAGAGCAGGGCGTGACCGAGGGCGGCCACCAGCCGGCAGGGGTCGCCGCCCGCCTTCAGCCAGCCGTAGGCGATCGACCCGCCCGGTCGACACCGCCCTGCGCGTCCCAGCAATCCTGGAGGTCCGTGAGGTCGGCGCCCTCGGCCGCGGGCAGGCGGGCCGCGGGCACGTTGAGGAACCGGTCGAGGTAGATCCGCAGAGCGCCGTGGACCACGCCCCGCACCAGCTCGTCCGACGGGTGGCGGATCAGGCACTGGTGCAGGGCGTTGGCGTAGGTGAAGCCGTGGTGGACGGCGTCCCAGTCGCCGAAGTCGTTCTGGGTGTGGAACCGGGTGATGCGGAGCGCGGCGGCCAGGGCCACGGCCCGTCCGAGCTGCTCGGGCGTGGCGCCGTCCCGGATGGCCTGGCAGATCGCCTCCACGATGGCGAACGGGTCGTCCTCGAGCATCCGCCAGCCCAGCCCGCTGACGTCGTCGAACGGCTCCGGTGCCGCCCGTCCCTGGGCCAGCAGCCCTGGAAGGCGTTCTTCGACCCTCCGCACCAGCGCAGCGAGATCGTGGGGGTGGCGCCAGCGGCTGCCCTCCTCCGACCGTGACGCCCCGGCCATCTGGCCGGCGAGCGTGGGCAACACCATCTCGGCCGACTCCCAGCCAAGGTGCTCCACCGCCTCGAACGCCTTGTTGGTGAAGTCGAGCGTGTGGCCCACGTCGATGAAGACGTGGTCGGTGACGGCGGCGGTCATCATCTGGGAAGCGGTCGCCGCGTCGGCGCCGGCGGACAGGGCGGTCACCAGCGTGCGCTCGGCCGCGTCGCCGGACCGGGTCTCGACGAAGCGCCGGTACCAGTCGGTCAGCCGGTCAGTGGAAACGGGAGCGGCCGACCCGTCGCCCAGTGGTGCGAGGGGGAAGCGGGGTGGGCGGTTGGCGGTGTCGCGGGCGACGAAGGCCAGCCCGTGCACCAGCGCAAGGGCGTGGTCGGCGGGATCGAGCCAGGGCAGGAGGTTGGCCATGGCCACCAGCACCGTGAGCCCCGAGCCCCACCCCTGGGCCCGGTTGGCGGTGCCGAACTCCACCCCGACCCGCACGATGTCGGCGGCCGGTACGCCGGCCTCCAGCAGGCCGAGCACGGCCTTGGCCGTCACCAGGGTCAGTCCGCCTTCCAAGCCCTCGGCCAGGCGCCGGCGCTGCTGGCCGACCCGGTTGTCCGGGGCGGTCACGACCAGGTAGACGTCGTCCCCCTCGACCTCGACGGGGAACGCGCGGGCGTCGTCGGCGAAGGGGTCGAGCGTGCCGCCCGAGGCCAGGTCGAACCGGGCGTGGTGCCAATGGCAGGTGACCAGCCCCGCCTCGACCGAGCCGCGGTGCAGCGGGAAGCCCATGTGCGGGCACCGGTCGTCGAGTGCGTAGGCCCGCCCTTCGTGCCAGAACACGCACACGCCGTGCCCTCCGGCCTTCCCGACCAGCCGTCCCTCCGTCTGCAAGGCTTCGAGCGATCCCACGCGTACACGCATAGGACAGATGCTACGGAGGAGTCAGATGCTCAAGGACTTCAAAGCCTTCATTCTCCGAGGCAACGTCGTGGACCTGGCGGTCGGCGTCGTGATCGGGGTGGCGTTCGCCGACTTGGTCAAGTCGTTCGTCGACAACCTGCTCACGCCGCTCGTGGCCATCCCAGGCACGAAGGACTTCAAGGCATACGCCTTCGCCATCAGCGACAGCACCTTCAGTTACGGGCTGTTCATCAACGCCCTCATCGCCTTCATCCTCGTCACTGGCGCCGTCTACTTCTTCGTCGTGAAGCCGGTCAACGCCCTGATGTCGCGCCGCAAGACCGAGACCGATGTGGAGTCGGTCACCAAGGAGTGCGACTTCTGCCTCAGCAACGTGCCGGTCGGCGCCATCGTCTGCGCGTTCTGCACCCGGGACATCGATCACCCGGCTATGTCGTAGAATGGGGGAGGCCGCGGTCGGGATGTCCGGACTGGTTCGACGAAAGGCCATCCCCCCACCCATGCCCCACCCATGACGCTCCAGGTCTCCTCACTACGCATCGAGATAGGCGCACGCGTCCTTCTCGACGACGCCTCCTTCCGCATCGCTGAAGGGGAGAAGGTCGCGCTGGTCGGTCCGAACGGCGCCGGCAAGACCACGCTGCTCAAGACCCTCGCCGGCCAACACACCCCGTCCGCCGGTGAGGTGCAGCTCCCGGCGCAGTACGGATGGCTGGCCCAGGAGAGCGCGGCCCACGCCGAAGCCACCAACCTCCTGGCCTACGACCACCTCCTGGCCGGTAGCCGCCTGCACGACCTGCACGAGCGGGTGCTGGAGGCCCAGGACGGCATCGAGAAAGCCAGCCTGTCCGACGATCCCGACGCCCTCGATGTCGCCGTCCATACCTATACCGAGCTTGAGGAGAAGTTCCGCCTGGCCGGCGGCTACGACCTCGAACGGACGGCGGAGAACATCGCCCGGGGCCTCGACCTCGACGAGGAAGACCTGCTCCTCGAGGTGGGTGCGCTCTCGGGTGGCCAGCGCCGGCGCCTCGAACTGGCCCGCCTGCTGCTCGCCGGAGGCGACCTGCTCATCCTCGACGAGCCCACCAACCATCTCGACGCCAAGGCCAAGCTTTTCGTCATGGACTTCCTGCGCACGTCGCCCAGCGCCGTCCTGGTCGTCAGCCATGACATCGAGCTGATGAGCGAGTCGATCGACCGGGTCATCGCCATCGAGCAGGGCCGCATGGAGCTCTACCGGGGCACATACAGCGTGTTCCTCAAGAAGCGGGCCGAGCGGGAGGCGTCGCTCACCCGGGAGGCGGCCAACGCCCAGCGGGAGATCGAGCGTCTCAAGACCACGGCCGACAAGTTCCGCCAGGGCAACGCCACTGCGGCCCGCAAGCGCCGCAACCTCGAGCAGCGCATCACCCGGATCGTCGACCAGCAGGCCACCAAGCTCCCGCCCGTGCGCCGGCGGGCCCTCAAGGTCCGCTTCCCCGACCCGGCACGCGCCGGCGACGTGGTCATGCGGGTCGAGGGGCTCGTCAAGGCCTTCGGCGACGACATCATCGTCAACGAAGTCGACTTCACCGTCAGCCGGGGCGAGGTGTTCCTCGTCGTCGGCGTCAACGGCGCCGGCAAGACCACCCTGCTTCGCTGCCTGGCCGGCCTGTACGAGCCCGACGGGGGCACCGTCCGCCTGGGCACCAACGTCACCCTGGGCTTCTACGCCCAGGAGCACGAGGACATCCGTCCCGGCGACAGCGTCCTCGAGGTCATGCAGGCGGCCTCCACCACAGGGCAGAGCGCAGCCGAGCTCCGGTCGATCCTGGCCCACTTCGGCCTCACCGGCGACGTGGCGTCGCAGGAGGCGGCCACCCTCTCCGGTGGCGAGAAGACCAAGCTGTCCCTCGCCCGGCTGGTGGGCGGCAGGGCCAACGTGCTCCTCCTCGACGAGCCCACCAACAACCTCGACCCCTCCTCCCGCGAGGCCGTGCTCGCCGCCCTCCAGCACTTCAAGGGGACGGTGATCCTGGTCAGCCACGACATCGAGTTCGTCACCCAGCTCGCCCCCAAGCACGCCATCGCCATGCCATCGGGTCGCCTGCTGCCCTTCGACGAGAAGATGCTCGACCTCGTCCCCCAGCTCGAACCGCTCCCAGCCCGAAAGGGTGCGTAACACAGCTTCATCTCAGGTTGCCGGTGTTGGGTACTGACGTGACAGTGGTTGCCGGAAGAGCAATGGAGACGGCGCCGGCGCCGACTCGGGTCTCGACCCGGCTGACGGGCATCGACGCGGCCCGGGCCCTTGCGTTCGGCGGCATGCTGTTGGCCCACTTCGCCGCCTCCCGCCGGTCGTCCGACCCCGGCTGGCTGCAGACGATCGACAACGCGGCCGACGGCCGGGCCGCCCCGCTGTTCTGCCTACTGCTCGGGGTAGGGGCCGGCCTCCTCGCGGCACGGGGCACGTCCGACGGATCGTTCGTCCGGCGGGGCCTGGTGCTGTTCGGCCTCGGGCTGGCGCTCTGGCCGCTCGTCGACCACGTCTACCTGATCCTCCCCCACTACGGGATCCTGCTGGCCTTGTTCCCCCTCGTGCGGCGGACGCCGACCCGGTGGCTGCTGCCCGCCGCCGGGGCGGCGTTCCTCATCCCCTCGGTGATCGTGGCCACGGTGGGCGACCTCGGCCTGCGATCCGCCGGCCAGCCGGAGTCCTACGGCGACCTGCTCGACGGGCTCGGCGTCGTCGGCCAGCTCCTCTGGACCGGGGGGTACCCGGTGATCGGCTGGGCCGGATTCGTGCTGGTCGGGGCGTGGGTCGTCCGGCTGCCTCTCCGGAACGCCGGCACGCAATGGGCGCTGCTCGCAGGGGCCACGGCGCTCGCCGCCACCCAGCCGATCGTGGCCGCCGGCTCCCGGGCGCTCGACGGCTCCCCGTTCCTCGACGGCGCAACCCACAGCAACCAGACGGCCTGGTACGTGCTGGCCGCGGCCACCGCCGTGGCCGTCCTCGCCGCATGCCTCCTCCTGGCCCCGGCGCTGCGTGCCGTCGTCCCACTGGGCCAGGTGGCGCTGTCGGCATACCTGGCCCACCTCGTCCTCGGCGAGGCACTCGTCTTCCCCTGGCTCGACACGTCCGCGCCGCCCTTGGCGGCCCAGGTGGCCGTGGCCGCAGCCGTCTTCGCCGGGTTCGCAGCGGCGGCGAGGGCATGGTTGGTGGATCACCGGCGCGGCCCAGTGGAGACGGCGGTGCGCGCCCTCGCCGCGTGAAAGGGGGATCCATGACCTGTAGACCGGACCTGGTGGCAACCGCGGGCAGCAGCAGTGAGACTCCCCCTGTGCGTCGATCCGTTCGGAGCTGGCTACTGCTGTTCGTCCTGCTCGGCGGATTGGCCGTCTGGGGTCCAGGTCGGTTCTCCGGCTGACGGGTTCGGACTTGGTTCGTCGAACGTCACGCGCTACTCAGGCCGACTCGACGACGACCGCAACTCGACTGTTGCGATCAAGGTCGGGCAGGTTGTCCAGATCGATGTCCCGGGGGACGGAGGGCGCCCGCGGCCGGTGCTCGAAGTGGTTGGCTACGACTCGAGCGGCTTCGAGGGCGAGCTGGTTCCTGTCCGAGAGACCTACGACAACAACCAGTTCCGTGCTGTCGCTGTCGGCCGAACTGACATCGGCGGAGTTCGTCGACCGGTATGGGACGACTGCGAGAGGGACACGTGCATGGACCTGATCGGCGAGCGTCTGTTCGTCGTGTCGGTAGTCGTGACTGGTTAACTTCCTGCGAGCAGGAAGAGCCCGTACCCCTTCCGGAACGCGGCCTGCTCAGCGTTCTGGAGTTTGATGGGGCTCATGCTCGAGCTCATCGCACTCTCCAAACGCTACGGCGACGTCGTCGCCCTGGACGGGCTGTTCATGACGGTCGCGCCCGGCCGCATCCACGGCTTCGTCGGGCGGAACGGCGCCGGCAAGACCACGACCATGCGGATCGCCCTCGGCCTGGCCGTCGCCGACGCCGGCGAGGTCCACTGGCACGGTAGGCCAGCCACCGTGACTGACCGGCGGGGCTTCGGCTACATGCCGGAGGAGCGGGGGCTCTACCCGAAGATGACCGCCCTCGACCAGATCGTGTACTTCGCCCGCCTGTCCGGCATGGGGCCGGCCGAGGCCAGGACCGCAGCAACGGCGATTCTTGGGTCGATCGGCCTGGGCGAGCGCAGCGGCGAGCCGGTCGAGCGGCTGTCGCTCGGCAACCAGCAGCGGTGCCAGCTGGCGGCGGCGCTCGTCACCTCCCCGGAGC
>Ga0136633_1001539_pt1 | contig 16905 bp, 20 predicted proteins | sample AntDrymeUQ832206_2_FD_105494 | JGI IMG/M metagenome (GOLD analysis project Ga0136633, IMG submission 105494) | Polar desert sand microbial communities from Dry Valleys, Antarctica - metaG UQ83 (22.06) | ecosystem: Environmental > Terrestrial > Soil > Desert | place: Antarctica: Dry Valley...
ATCACGTGGCACCAGTGGCAGGCGGCGTACCCGACACTGAGCAGGATCGGCACGTCACGTCGACGCGCATCGGCGAAGGCGTCCTGCCCCCACTCCCACCAGTGCACCGGATTGTCCTTGTGCTGAAGGAGATACGGGCTGGTAGCACTCCCGAGTCTGTTGCTCATCTGTTCATTGTCCTAGCCCGAGGCATCCCTTAGGAGTGAGCCTTCTTGCCGGCGAATCCCTCAGCGACACCGATGAGCATGACGGCGGCGACCACTGCGAGGACGAAGCCGAGGAAGTCTAGCTCGAAGATGTCACCGGTCCCGAGCAGACTCGCGATGAGCCCGCCGATAACTGAGCCCGCCAACCCCAGGAGCAGGGTCCACAGAATGCTCAGGTTCTGCTTGCCGGGCTTGACGAGCCGGGCGAGTGCGCCGATGACGAGTCCTGCCACGATGAAGCCGATCATTTCGCTGTTCTCCTCTGTCCGTGGTGTGGATTTCCCTTGGTTCCACCGTAGACGGAATAGGTCAACGCGGCATTTCCTTGTAGTGGGTGTACACCCAAGACACCCGACGGAAAGGAACGAGGAACCAATGGCGACGACCGAACTGACCGCTCAGACATTTGAGACCACGATCGAGGACAACGACATCGTGCTGGTCGACTTCTGGGCCTCCTGGTGCGGCCCGTGTCGTCAGTTCGCACCGACGTACGGCAAAGCCGCGACTGCCAACCCTGACATCGTGTTCGGCAAGGTCGACACCGAGGCCGAGCAAGCGCTCGCCGGCGCCGCAAACATCACCTCGATCCCGACGCTGATGGGGTTCCGTCAAGGCATCTTGGTCTTCGCCCAGTCGGGTGCGCTTCCGCCCCGCGGCCTCGACGAGGTGATCGAGGCGATCCGCGGCCTCGACATGGACAAAGTACGCGAACAAGTCGAGGCCGAGAACGCCCAGAACATCAGCACCCCGAGCAGCGACAAGGTCTGACGAACAAACCATGGATGCCCGCGGGTGGGACGAGAGGTACGCCGATAGCGACCTCGTCTGGTCCGCGACACCGAACCAGTTCGTCGCGGCCGAACTTGCCGATCTCACACCTGGCTCAGCTCTCGATGTCGCCTGCGGTGAGGGACGCAACGCGCTGTGGCTTGCTGAACGCGGCTGGGACGTGACTGCAGTCGACTTCTCGCTTACCGGCCTCGACAAGGGTCGCGCGCTGCAGACCAGGCACGAACGGGGCCGCGACATGCACGTCAACTGGGTGCACGCCGATGTGCTCGACCACGACTTCAGCTCCGACGTGTTCGACCTGGTCGTGATCGCCTACTTGCAGGTGCCCGCGCACGAACGGGAGAGCGTCGTACGACGTTCCTTCGCGTCGCTGAGCGAGGGCGGGACAATGTTCGTGATCGCACACGACAGTACGAACCTGACCGAAGGCACGGGTGGCCCTCAGGACGCGTCGGTGCTGTTCACCTCGGAGGACATCCTGTCCGACTTGAGCGGTGAGACATACGAGGTCCAACGGGCCGAGCGGGTCGCGCGCAAGGTCGAGCCGTCAGACGAGCACCGTGGCGAGCCCACGAGAACCGCCTACGACGCCCTGGTGAAACTGGTCAGGACCGCCTAGATCGACCGCCACTGTCGCAATCGCACACGTGTGCTGGAGTTGCACACTTTCAGGTGAGAAACCTGCCACAACAGCACATGTGTGCCGTTGTGGTCACGGCGAGACGTCCGGCTTGTCCTTCGTGGTCGCGTCCTCGTCGAACGTCACCTTCTTGAGGTGCTTGCGCAGGCTGAACGCCAAGAACACCACTGCCGCGCCCAGCGCCAGGAAGATGCCGAAGGCGACCCAGCCGGCCTTGACGTCTTCGGGGGCAGGGACCTTTTCGGCCAGTGTGCCGGTCAGTGTGTCGACCAGCGGCAGGATCGTCGCGAGAAAGTTCATGAACCCAGTGTCTCAAGAGCTTCGCGAACTCCTGCAAACAGATCGTCCTCAGGCATCTTCACCTCGACCCGGCTGGTGACCAACTCGTAGTCCTCGGTCGGCCACGCCTCCTGGTGCACCTCGAGCGGACATGCGAACCAGGCTCCGTCCGGGTCGATCTGCGTCGCGTGGGCAAGCAGCGCCTTGTCGCGAATCGGGAAGTACTCCGCACACTCGACCTTCGTGGTGATCCGTGCCGCATGTACTGGGTCCGGCTTCCACTCCACGAGGCGTTCGGCGTACGGCGACTCGATCCCCCGGGCCACCATCGCCTCGTGCAGCGCCACCGTGCGTTCGCGGTGGAACGAGTGGTGGTAGTAGAGCTTCAGTGGCTGCCAGGGCGCACCGGCGTCGGGGTACTGCGACGGATCACCGGCGGCCTCGAACGCGGCGAGACTTATCTGGTGGCACATGACGTGGTCCGGGTGCGGATAGCCACCGTTCTCGTCGTACGTCGTGACCACGTGCGGCTTGAACTCGCGCATCAACCGGACGAGTGGTTCGGCCGCCTCGTGCACGGGGACCAGCGCGAAACATCCTTCGGGCAACGGCGGCTTCGGGTCGCCTTCGGGCCAGCCGGAGTCGACGAACCCCAACCAGTCCTGACGTACGCCGAGAATCTCGCGGGCTCGGTCCATCTCTTGTCGACGGACCTCGCTGATGTTCTCGAGCACGTCCGGCCGGTCCATCTTCGGGTTGAGAATGGACCCCCGCTCACCACCGGTGCAGGTGACGACGTGAACATCGACACCCACGGCGACGTACTTCGCGGTGCTTGCAGCGCCCTTGCTCGACTCGTCGTCGGGGTGGGCGTGGACGTGCATCAACCGCAGCATGGGACCAATCCTAGGATGAACAGGTGACCGACCTTGCACAGCGATACGGGACCAGGCATCCGCTTCGGCGGCCGTTGATCATCACACTCGCGGTGTTCGTTGCCGCGGCCGGTCTGGGCTGGCTCGTGTGGGTGATCGCGTTCCACGGCAGCCCACTCGTGCGATCCAACATTGTCAGCTTCCAGGTGAACGGTCAGCACAGCGCCGAGGCGAGGCTGACCGTCGTGCGTCGTACGGCGGATGTGGACGCGTCGTGCCTCCTGCGAGCCCAGGCCGAGGACCACTCGATCGTGGGTGAGCTGAACTTCACCGTCGACTCTGCCGAGCCGGCGACGACGACGATCAACAGGACGATCCGCACCGAGCGCGAGGCCACGTCCGTGGCACTTCTCGGCTGCGTTGCCGAGGGTCAGACCCAGCGACGCTGATTCGGCCAACCCGAGGTCCAGTTGTTAAACTCAAGCCACTTCCCCACGAGCATCAGGAGCACGACACAGTGACGCAGCCCATCGACCAGAACGTGATCTGGCTGACTCAGGAGGCTTTCGACAAGCTTCAGGAGGAGCTCGACCAACTCCGCGGTCCGGCGCGCAGCGACATCATCGCCAAAATCAGCGCGGCCCGCGACGAAGGTGACCTCAAGGAGAACGGCGGCTACCACGCGGCCCGCGAGGAGCAGAGCAAGGCCGAAGCGCGCATTCGCCAGCTCGAAGACATGCTGCGTCGCGCCGAGGTCGGCGAGACTCCTCCCGACGACGGCATCGTCGAGCCAGGCATGAAGGTGACCACCCGCTTTGTCGGTGACACCGAGACCGAGACCTTTCTTCTTGGCGCCCGCGAGATGGCTGAAACCGAGTCCCTTCAGGTCTTCTCGCCACAGTCCCCTATGGGCAGCGCCATCATCGGCGTCAAGCGCGGCGAGACGGTGACCTACAAGGCACCCAACGGCAAGAAGCTCAAGATCGAGATCCTCGAGGCCGTCCCCTACGAGGGCTGATCGCCAGCCGACACGTGGTAGCCGCACTCACGCAGCCGGGCAAGTACGCGTTGCGCGTGCGGCGCCCCTCGTGTCTCCACCTGTAGCGCCACCTCGACCTCGTCGAGGTTGAGGTGGGCAGATGTGCGTTCGTGCACGACGTCGAGCACGTTGGCCTCGACATCGGCGAGCTCGTTGAGCAGTCGTGCCAGGCCACCTGGCAGGTCGGGGATGCGGACCCGGAAGAACAGGTAGCGTCCGGCTGCGGCAAGTCCGTGCCGAATCACTTTCATCAGCAGCAGCGGGTCGACATTGCCGCCCGATAGCACCGCCACCGCGGGCGTCGCGAACCGGTCGGGCGCGTCGAGAAGGGCTGCGACGGCCGCAGCGCCGGCGGGCTCGACGACCAGTTTCGCCCGTTCGAGCAACATAAGCAGAGCGCGTGAGAGCGACTCCTCGCTGACGGTGACGATGTCGTCGACGTACTTCTGGACGGCCTCGAAAGGCACCTCCCCCGGACAGCCGACAGCGATTCCGTCAGCCATCGTCTTCATCGAGCTCAGCGCGACGGGGCGGCCCGCCGCCAGTGAACCCACGTAGGCGGCGGCGCCCTCGGCCTGCACGCCGATGATGCGTACGTCGGGGCGCTTTGCTTTGATGGCTGTCGCGATGCCGGCGATGAACCCACCGCCACCAGTCGAGACGAGCACCGTCTTGACCTCGGGGCACTGGTCGAGGATCTCCAGGCCACAGGTGCCTTGTCCGGTCACGATGTCGATGTGGTCGAAGGGGTGGATCAGGACGGCGCCGGTCTCCTCGGCGAATGCCTTCGCAGCCACCAGCGCATCGTCGACGCTGTGTCCGTGGAACCGGACGTCGGCACCGTAACCGCGGGTCGCCTTCTCTTTCGGAATTGGAGCACCCTCGGGCATGAACACGGTCGACTTGATGCCGAGCAGCTGCGCGGCGAGCGCGACACCCTGGGCGTGGTTGCCGGCACTGGCCGCGACCACGCCCCGGGCCTGCTCGTCCTCCGACAGACGGGACATCCGCAGGTAGGCCCCACGGATCTTGAACGACCCGGTCCGCTGGAGGTTCTCGCACTTGAGGTGCACCGGTCCGCCAGCGATGTCTGAGAGCCATCGCGACCCCTCCATCGGGGTCTCGATCGCTACACCCCTGAGGAACTCGCGAGCGGTCTCGATGTCAGCCAAAGTCGGGATCGTCATGGCGCCACCTTATGGCCCGCCTCCGGGTCGGGGACCTCGGTGTAGTTCGCAAGATGTTGGGCGACCGCGTTCAAAGCAGCCACCAGGGGTACGGCGATCAGCGCGCCGGCGATTCCGGCGACGAGCACGCCACACGCGATCGCGACGATCACGCCGAGCGGGTGCACGGACACGAATCTGCCCAGCAGGAACGGCTGCAGGACGTGCGCCTCGATCTGTTGTACGACGATCACGCCGGCCAGCATGAGCAGAGCGACGATCGGCCCCTGCGAGACCAGGGCGACCAGGACCGCCACCGAGCCGGACAGGGTCGCGCCGATCATCGGAATGAACGAGCCGAGGAACACCAGCACGCCGATCGCCGGCACCAGCGGAAGCTTCAAAGCCAGGGCCACGAGCATGATGCCGACCGCGTCGACGAAGGCGACCAGCACGGTGGCGCGGACGAACTGGGTCAGCGACTTCCACGCGACCTTGCCGGACGTGTCAGTCCTCAGTCGAGCCGCTCTCGGGAAGAGCCGGACCACCCAGGCCCAGATCCGGTCTCCGTCGGCGAGGAAGAAGAAGGACGAGAACAAGATGATGAAGAAGCCGGCGACGATATGGCCGATGGTTGTGCCGACCTCGGTCAACCGACTGACGATCTGCTCGTTGGAGCTGGTGACGAGGTCCTGGGCGGCCTTCGTGTAGTCGTTGATCTGCCTGTCGCTGGCTTGCAACGGTCCGTCACGGAGCCAGTCCCGGATCTCCCCCAGGCCGCCGACAACCTGCTTGGCGAGGTCGTTGAAGCCTTGTGCCACTTGCGTCCCGACGAAGGTGAGCAGAAGTCCCACGATCGCCAGACCGCCGAGCACGACGATGGCCGAGCTCAGCTTCCGGTTGAGCCCGACCCTGTCGCCGAGCTCCACGAGCGGTGCGGCGAGCGCCGTGATCAGCAGCGCGATCGCCAACGGCAGGCTGACGACGGAGAACCGGGCCAGAGTCCAGGCGACCGCGTAGCCGGCAGCCACGATGACAAGGAATCGCCAGGACCAGGCTGCGGCCAGGTCGACCGCCCACGGCACATCAGCCCGACGAACGTTGCTGGGCCCCGCTTCGATCGAGGGTTCCACGACCACCCGGCGCCGCTCGGCACGAACCTGTGACCACTGCGCTGCGAAGCGTTCGGCGAACCGGTCCTCCGAGCGCCGGCGCTGCCGGTCGCGCAACCTGCTGATGCCCCCGGAAAGTCGCTCGCCTACGCCCATGGGGCAAAGGTTATGCGGCGTAGCAAACGGTAGGCCGCTTCTGGGTGCGTGTCCGCGAGCAGTCCCGCCGGTGCGAGCACGTGGTCACGGTCGACCACGAGTCGTGGTGCACGCGGCAACTGCCAACCGCCGTTCACGTGGTCACCGACCACGGCGGAGAGGATCCGGTCGATGACCTCGTCGGGGTTGTTGCGCAGGATCCCGCCGGAGCCGACGAGTACGGCGACCTCACGAAGGTCCTTGCCGGTCCGTTCCAGGACCCGCCCGTCGGGCCCGAACGACACCTGCTGACGCCCCGCATGTCGACGCAGCGCCAGCATGACTGCAGCGGAGGCGATCAGCTCGTCGTGATGGGCCTCGTTCTCGTCCTGCGGTAGGAACGCCGGGTTCGCGCGTCGTACCTCTGCGGCCGCCATCAGCGACTGCGAGGACTCCGCGAGGAGCAGGCCGGCCGTTACGCCCTCCTCCACCGTCGAGGTCGCGCTCCAACGCATGCCGAGGTCACCTTCGACGGTGCGGGTAACGGGGACGGAGGCGACCACCTGCCTAGCAAGGCCTGCGTCCTCGGGGTCGATCTCGACGACCGAGTGCACGTCGGTGGTGGCTCCGCCGACGTCGACGACGACCACGTCCCCGGTCCCGCGACGCTCCTCGTCGAGTCCGTGCGCGAGCAGCTCGACGGCAGTGAGTACGACGTCCGGGGTAGCGCCCTTCACCATGGCGGTGAAGTCGGCGCGTCGTGACAGGTGTTTGCCCCCGATCACATGGCGCAGGAACATCTCTCGGATCGCGGCGCGTGCCGATGTCGGGGCGAGCACACCGATCTGCGGCACGACGTTGTCGGCGAGCACGAACGGCGTCTGCGATTTCGTGAAGAGTGCAGCGACCTCGTCCTGCGCATCGACGTTGCCGGCGACCACGACCGGTCCTTTCCACCCGTCATCGGCCAGGCTGCGTGCGCAGGACAGCAGCACCTCCGCGTTGCCACCGTTGGTGCCGCCGACCAGGAGCACGACATCCGGCGTGCTTTCTCGGAGCGGGGTCAACGCCTGAGCGGTCAGGCCTCCACTGGCCACGTGCACGACCCTGCCGCCGCTGGACAGGGCGACTCGGCGACCGGCTTCGGCGGTGACCAGCTCCTCGTTCCCGACCACAGCGATCCTCAGGCCGCCACCGGCCGACGAACACGCGAGCACCTCCGCCTCTGCGGCGGCCGGTTCGACCTCGGTGAGCCGGGCGAGGCAGACGTCCCATCCGTCGAGCACGTCGGTGTCGATCGTCGTGCGATGACTCGCAGAGGCGACGAGCGCGCCGGTGTCGAGGTCGACCAGTGCCGCTTTGGTGAACGTTGACCCGAAGTCCACGCACGCGACAAGACGTCGTGCCATCTATCGGTCGCTTCAGTCCGACAAGGCGTGGCCGAGGTCTGCGACCAGATCCTCGACCGTCTCGATGCCGACGCTGATCCGGATCAGGTCCGAGGGCACCTCGAGCTCGGTGCCGGCAACCGACGCGTGCGTCATCCGGCCGGGGTGCTCGATGAGGGACTCCACACCACCGAGTGACTCACCAAGGGTGAACACCTGCGCTTTCGCGCAGACGTCGAGCGCCTTCTTCTCACCGGCGTGCAGACGGAAGGACACGATCCCGCCGAACCTCTTCATCTGCCTGCTGGCCACCGCATGTCCTGGGTGCTCCGGCAGACCGGGGTAGATGACCTGGGACACAGCCTCGTGTCCCTTGAGGAACTCGACGATCTTCTCGGCGTTGTCGCTGTGTCGTTCCATCCGCAGGCCGAGGGTCTTCAGGCCACGCAGCACCAGCCAAGCATCGAACGGGCCGGCGACGGCACCGATCGAGTTCTGGTGGAACGCGATCTGCTCGGCGAGTCCGAGGTCCTTGACGACGAGCGCGCCACCGACGACATCGGAGTGACCGCCGCAGTACTTCGTGGTCGAGTGCACGACGACGTCGGCGCCGAGTGTCAGCGGCTGCTGGAGGTACGGCGACGCGAAGGTGTTGTCCACGACGAGCAGCGCACCAGCTTTGTGGGCCACGTCGGCGATGCTTTCGACGTCGGCGATGTTGAGCAGCGGGTTCGTGGGCGTCTCGACCCAGACGATTTTCGTCTTGCCTGGCTGGATCGCGTCGCGGACCGCGTCGACGTTGTGCACCTGTGCCGGCGTGTGTTCCAGTCCCCATGGCCCGGCCACTTTGTCGAACAGCCGGTAGGTGCCGCCGTACGCATCGTCGGGGATCACCACGTGGTCGCCGGGTTTGCACAATGCGCGGAGCAGGGTGTCCTCGGCGGCGAGTCCGCTGGCGAACGCGAACCCGCGCTCGCCCTCCTCGAGGGCGGCAATGCACTCCTCGAGTGCGGTGCGTGTGGGGTTGGCGCTGCGGGAGTATTCGTACCCGTTGCGCATGCCTCCGACGCCGTCCTGCTTGTAGGTGCTCGTCGCATAGATCGGCGGTACGACGGCGCCGGTCGTCGGGTCGGGCTCCTGGCCGGCGTGGATGGCCCGGGTCTCGAACCCGGCCCCCTTGAAACTGTGTGTCTGCGTCTGTTCGGTCACGCACCCGAGACTAACGTCGCGACCGTGCACGACGGGAGCCAGGATCGTGTAGGGGAAGAATTTACGGTCATCGGTCGTTGGAACAGGGTGGAAGATCTCTCGACCGCCGGTCGAGCCCCGTCGCGAACCAGAGGAGTAGCAGTGCTGTTCAACCGACGAACGCTTGAGATTCCGACCGAGGACCAGGCCCTTCGCGGCCGCACCGAGCAGTGGTTCACCCTGCCGGAGCAACACGCCGTGCTCGACGCTCCGCTGGTGACGAACGCCTCGAACATCCCCGAAGGCTTCGAGGTGGCCGTGTTCGGTCTTGGCTGCTTCTGGGGCGCCGAGGAGGTCTTCTGGCGGATTCCTGGTGTCTGGTCCACGTCGGCCGGGTACGCCGGCGGCAGCACGCCGCACCCGTCGTACGACGAGGTTTGCTCCGGCCAGACCGGGCACACCGAAGCTGTCCGCGTCGTGTTCGACCCGTCGAAGGTGTCCTACGAGGACCTGGTGAAGGCGTTCTTCAAGTTCCACGACCCGACGCAGGCGATGCGCCAGGGCAACGACGTCGGCACGCAGTACCGGTCGGCCATCTACACCTTCTCCGGCGAGCAGGAGGAGACCGCGCGCAAACTCATCGCGGAGTACGAACCGGAGCTGACCCGGCGTGGGCACGGCCAGATCACCACCGAGGTCAAGCCGGCCGCGACGTACTACTACGCCGAGGACCTTCACCAGCAGTACCTCGCGAAGAACCCGAACGGTTACCGCTGCCACAGCGCCACCGGAGTCCCCTTCCCCGCCTGATCCCCACGTCGCCATTCGGACATGCAGTTCCGCCTCTGATATGCCGCATACTCGGGCAATACGGACACCTGGCGTGAGAAGTGCATGTCTGAATGGCCTCGGTGGGGCTATCGTTTTGATATGACCGATAAGACGTTCCTGATCCGCCTGTCCGAGGAGGAGCGAGAGGCCCTGCGTCGGCAGGCTGCCACCGAGCACCGCTCGATGCAGGAGGTCGCCCGGTTGGCGGTGTTGGACCGGATTGCGCTCAGCGAGCGCCGGGCACAGGTCCACGCCACACTCGACCGGGTGATGGCCCGCGACGCTGAGTTGCTTGACCGACTCGCCAAGTGAGCGTGGACTACTGCACGCTCGACGATGCCCTGATCATCGTGGAGCGGCTTGGCGTGCACGTGCGTGACATGGGTCTGCTCTCAGGTGCACTCGAGCGACCGCGCACGGACGTGTTCGGCCTCGAGGCCTACCCCGATCTGCACTCGAAAGCTGCCGCGCTGATGGATGCTGTGAACCGGGCGCATCCGTTGGACGACGGCAACAAGCGGCTCTCCTGGCTGGTCACGGTGCTCTTCTACGACCGGAACGGTTTCGACCTCTATGCCGGCCCTGACGACGGCGAAGAGTTCGTGCTACGAGCAGCCGACGAGCATCTCGCACTCGAGGAAATGGCGGCCCGGCTGGCCGCCCATGTCACTCCTCTGTGAGGGTCAGGCATCCACCCAACTGGTTCCGGTCGGTGTCGCCGTCGCGGTGCCGCCGGTGAGCTCAGCGAGCACGCCGGCCAGCGACTCGAGCTCCCCTGCCGAAACGGCCACATGCAGGGTGACCGCTTCGGCATAGTCGACGCCGAGCATCGAGACGTTGCGCGCACGCAGGTCGTTCTCGAGCTTCCCCGCATTGGCATGGTCCACGACCACATCGGCCAGCTGCAACAACCTCCGCTCCATCACGGTGGCCTCGTCGAGGGCGGCCCGCACCGAGTCGGAGTAGGCGCGGACCAGGCCGCCCGCTCCGAGCAGCACTCCCCCGAAGTAGCGGGTGACGACTGCCACCACGTCGCTGACCTCCCGCCCGCGAAGGACCTCGAGCATCGGCGCGCCAGCGGTTCCAGAAGGCTCGCCGTCGTCGTTGGACCGCTGCACATCACCAATCGGCCCGAGGACGAAGGCGGAGCAGTTGTGCCGCGCATCCCAGTGCTGCTTACGGATTCTCTCGATCACCGCGCGAGCCTCGTCCTCGGTGGCGACGCGTTCGACGTGGCCGATGAACCGGGACCGCTTGACCTCGATCTCGGCCGACACTGTGCGGGCGATGGTGAGGTATGACGTTTCGTTCATACGGCCGTCGTCACCACCAAGCGCCCACGACGTCAGAGCCGATCTTGATGATGAACGCGCTCACCACCACGATGAAGAACACCCGTACGAACCCGACGCCCAACGCCACCGCCGTGCGGGCACCGAGGTAACCGCCGAGCAGGTTGCACCCGCCCATGATCAGGCCGATCTTCCACATCACCGCGCCCTGGGGGATGAACACGGCCAGGGCGGCGACATTCGTTGCCCAGTTGGCCATGCGCGCCTTTGCGGAGGCCTCGAGGAAGTTGTAGCCGATCAGCCCGACGAGAGCGAACACGAAGAACGACCCGGTCCCCGGACCAAGTGCGCCGTCATAGAAACCGATGACCGTGCCGGCGAGGCAGGCCGCGATCAGGTGGTGGTGCCCGGCGAAGCGAAGTTCCGTGACCCGTCCGATCTTCGGCTTCAGCACCATGTACGTTCCGACGGCGATCAGCACCACCAGGATGATCGGGTTGAACGCTGACTTCGGGATGTGCGACGCGACGAACGCGCCACCGACCGAACCTGCAAACGCGGCTGCCATCAACGGGAACGCTGTCCGCAGGTCGGGCTTGATCCGGCGGTAGTAGGTCACCGAGCTGACCGTCGTACCGCAGGCCGACGCCAGTTTGTTCGTGGCCAGGATCTGCACAGGCGACGCGCCCGGCAGTCCAAGGAGGAGCGCCGGAAGTTGGATCAGCCCGCCACCGCCGACCACTGCGTCGATCCATCCCGCACCGAACCCGGCGAGGGCGAGGAGCACGAAGGTCCACAGCGACGGGTCTTCCACAGCCCGAACCCTAACTGCCGAGGCCGTCGGCGTTTTGCCATGCGGTGCGAAGATCAGGCATGCGCATTGTGTCCCTGCTCCCGTCCACGACCGAGATCCTGTTCGATATCGGAGCAGGTAACCAGGTCGTCGGTGTGACCTTCGAGTGCGACTACCCACCTGAGGCGCGCACTCGAACAATCGTGTCGACGAGCGCCCTGCCCGAAGGACTTAGCCCAACCGAGATCGACACGTTCGTGGTCAAGGCCATGCACGCGGGCGAGGACCTCTACCACCTCGATGCAGGCGCCTTGTCCGGGCTCGATGCCGACCTTGTCGTGACCCAGGACCTCTGCGCTGTCTGCGCCGTGGACGTCTCGGTCGTGGACGACGCGTTGAAGCATCTCGGCTGTACGGCGGAGGTGCTCACCATCGACCCACACACGCTGGACGAAGTGCTCGATTCCATTGCCACGTTGGGGAAAGCCACCCGGTGTGAGGACGCTGCCGCTTCGTTGGTGGGGTCGCTCCGGGCCCGTCTGGGCGAGGTCGTACGACGCACCGCTGACCGTCCTGCGCCGCGGACACTGGTGCTCGAGTGGACCGACCCCCCGTTCGCACCCGGCCACTGGGTCCCGGAGATGGTGACCCTCGCCGGCGGCATCTCCGTGCTCGGAGCGGTGGGCGAGAAGTCGTTCCGCGTCACCTGGGACGACGTGCGCTCGTCCTCACCAGAGGTGATCGTGTGTGCGCCATGCGGCTTTGGCCTCGAGCAGTCCGCTGCTCTCGCACACCAGTTGGTTGCATCTGACGTGCTGCCCCTCGACGTACCGGTGTGGGCGGTGGATGCGAACGCGTCGTTCGCCCGACCGGGACCGCGACTCGTCGACGGCGTCGAAGCCCTCGCGGGGATCCTGCATCCGGACACCGTCGAGACGCCTCGCGAGCAGATGGCCCGACGGATCCGCTGACTCGCGACCCTCTTCGGTCAGCCCCGGGCAAGGAAGGAGAGCAGGTCCTGCCGCGTCACGACACCAACGGGCCGGCCGTCCTCCTGAACGAGTAGGGCATCGGCTTTCACCAATGCAGCAACGGCAATCGAGACCGGCTCGTTGGATCCGATCGCCTGAAGAGGCGCGCTCATGTGGTCCTCGACCGGGTCAGCCAGTCGCGCGCTGCCGGCGTACAACGCATCGAGTAGCACGCGCTCGGACACCGATCCTGCGACCTCGGCGGCCATGATCGGGGGCTCTGCCAGGACGACCGGCATCTGCGAGACGCCGTACTCCTGAAGGATGTGCACGGCCTCGGCGATCGTCTCGTGCGGGTGTGTGTGCACGAGGTCGGGCAACGAACCGCTCTTGCCCCGGAGCACCTCGCCGATGGTCTGTTCCGGGCCCGCGGGCAGGAAGCCGTACTGCCCGAGCCAGTCGTCGTTGAACACCTTGGTCAGGTAGCCGCGACCCGAGTCGGGCAGGAGTACGACGATCACGGCGCTCGGATCGTCAAGCTCATGTGCGAGCCGGATCGCTGCTGCGGCTGCCATGCCGGACGAGCCGCCGACCAGGAGCGCCTCCTCACGAGCCAGCCTTCGCGTCATCGCGAACGAGTCGCCATCGGACACCTCGATGATGCGATCCGCGATGTCGCGGTCGTAGGTCTCCGGCCAGAAGTCCTCGCCCACACCCTCGACGAGGTACGGACGACCGGAACCACCCGAGTAGACAGAGCCATGCGGATCGGCGCCGATGACCTGGACGCGCCCGTCGCTCTTCTCCTTCAGGTAGCGCCCGATCCCGGTGATGGTGCCCCCGGTGCCGACGCCGGCGACGAAGTGGGTGACCTTGCCGTCGGTCTGCTCCCAGACCTCGGGGCCGGTCGTCTCGTAGTGCGACAGCGGGTTGTTCGGGTTGGAGTACTGGTCCGGCTTCCACGCGCCCTCGGTCTCGCGCACGAGACGGTCCGACACGTTGTAGTACGAGTCCGGGTTCTCGGGTGCGACGGCTGTCGGGCAGACGACCACCTCCGCGCCGTACGCCTTCAGCACGTTGCGCTTGTCCTCACTGACCTTGTCAGGGCAGACGAACACGCAGCTGTACCCCTTTTCCTGCGCGACCATGGCCAGGCCGATACCAGTGTTGCCCGACGTCGGTTCGACGATCGTCCCGCCCGGCTTCAGCGAGCCATCGGCTTCGGCGGCTTCGACCATGCGCACAGCGATCCGGTCCTTCACCGACCCACCGGGGTTGAGGTACTCCACCTTCGCCAGGACCATAGGTTTTGCGCCATCGGTGGTCTTGGAGAGGCGAAGCAGCGGAGTGTTGCCGACCAGCTCGAGTAATGAGTTCACGTATTGCACATAGGCAGTCTATGAGTCGTCCGTAGCATTGGCTCCGTGGGGAAGGTCGGAGCAGCCAAGAAGCTTGCTGCCGCTGCCGCGTTCGGTGGCGGTGGCCTGTCGTTGCTGGGCGCTTCCCTGTACGGCGTACTCACCGCCGAGGCGCGATTGGCTCGCAAGGCCATCGGCATCGTGGAGGGCGAAACGCCCGACGCGACGGGGTGGTACGGCAAAGGTCGGCCCGGACCCGCCATCAAGATCGCCCTACTCGGCGACTCGAGCGCCGCCGGTTACGGTGTCACGGAGGTCGAGCAGACCCCCGGCGCACATCTCGCCTCCGGCCTCGTCGAAGGAGCCGATCGTCGTGTGTACCTGCGAGAGTTTGCCGCGGTCGGTGCCCAGAGTCGCGACCTCGATGACCAGATCAGCCGGGCGCTGCCGATGGGGCCACACATCGCGGTGATCCTGATCGGCGCCAATGACGTGACCCATACCGTGCGGCCGTCCGAGTCGGTGCGGCTTCTCCAGCAGGGCGTACGGCGGTTGCGCGACGCCGACATCGAAGTGGTAGTCGGGACCTGTCCCGACCTCGGGACCATCGAACCCATCCCGCCACCACTTCGGCAGGTAGCCCGTTCCTGGAGCCGGAGACTTGCCGCCGCACAGACGATCGCAGTCATCGAAGGCGGGGGTCGAACCGTCTCGCTGGGATCGATTCTGGGTCCCGAGTTCGCTGCCTCACCTAGCGTCTTTTTTGGGCCGGACCAGTTCCATCCCTCGGCTGCTGGTTACTCGACCCTGGCATCGGTGCTGCTTCCATCCGTCCTGGCAGCCGTCGGCGCGCTGCCCGAATCCGAAATCGAACCGGAGGCGTTCCGCGGGGAAGGCGTGCTGCCGATCTCCTATGCGGCAGTCGAGGCAGCGCGAACACCAGGAACCGAGATCGACGGCACCGAGGTCAGCGGGTCGCAAGGCGGTGCCCGTGGCCGCTGGGTGCTGCTACGCCACCGTCGCCGGCACCCGCAGACCGATACCGAGGCGCCGAACGACACCGACCAGCCGGCCGCCGTCGGGCCAGCCGCCCCCCGCTAGTCCTCTGGCCGCATCCGCCATGGTCGCAACCTCACACATGTGCCGGAGTTGCACATTTGCCGGGCGGAAACGTGCGATAACAGCACATGTGTGCGGTTGGGGGTGAGGTGCTGCGATCAGTCGTTGCCGCGCAGGATCGCCAGGATCCGCAGAATCTCGATGTAGATCCAGATGATCGTGACCGTCAGACCGAAGGCCGCTCGCCAGGACTCGATCTCAGGAAGTCCAGCGGCGATGCCCCGTTCGACAAAGTCGAAGTCGAGGATCAGCATGAGCACGCCGAGGCAGAGACCGACGATGCTCATGATCAGGCCGAGCCCGCCGAAGCCATTCACGCCGAAAGACGCGCCGAAGAAGCTGAGCACGAAGTCGAGCATGGACACGGCGACGAAGCCGAACAGCGCGGCCACGACCCACTTGCGGAACTTGGTCCCGACCGAGATGTTGAAGAACTTGTACGCGGCCAGGGTGCCCGCGACGGCCGCGAACGTGCCGACCACGGCACCGATCACCAGGCCACTGTCACCGCTGCCGAACTGCGTCTCGATCGCCTTGCTGAACGCACCGACGAAGAGCCCCTCGACCGCGGCGTAGGCGATCACCAACGGCGGCGAGACGACCTTCTTGAACGAGTTGACCATCGCCAGCGCAAACCCGCCGAGTGCGCCCACCATCGAGAGCATGTACAGCGTGTTGAGCGCGGACTGGCTGTCGATCGGCCCGGTCATGAACCAGGTGACGGCCGCAACCAGAACGACAACGCCGAGGCTGATGCCGGTCTTTTGGACGACGGTGTCGATGGTCATCCGGCCCTGGTCGACGGCCGTCGGGCGACCAGGCGAGCCGGTTCCCCACGTCGACGGGTCGCCCTGGCCGCCGTACCCGGCGTTGGAGCCTGCGCCAGGATAGGTCTGGGTGCCGCTCGCGTTGTTCGATCGGCCGTTGAAGCCTTCCGAACGACTGAAGACTGGGTTGCTACTACGCATCTTTGGTCTCCTCCTTGGAGGCCGTCGCGACTCCCTGCTTGGAAGCCGCTCTTGAACTAGAGATTCCATCGTACGGGGCGGCTAGAAGGGGGACCCGCAGTCCAAACGTCAGGACCAGAAAACCGCCAAAAGAGGACCGACTGAAAAGGAAGTGGCCCACGTCACACTTACTGCACAGGGCTCGCCGCGCCCCCAAGCCGTGCGGAACCCTTTGGGGTGCCCGACCGTGCCCAGGCGGTGCGCCCAGGCGGTGCGCCCGGGCGGTGTGCCCCCGGTGGGACTCGAACCCACACTGAAAGGTTTTTAAGACCTCTTCCTCTGCCGTTGGGATACGGGGGCTGGCAGTACTGCACGCTGGGATGCGCAGTCCTAAAGATAGGTCTTGCGCGGGTAGATCTGGTGCGCTCCCGCGGCGCGGTCGAGGAAAAGTAAGCCTTCGCAGTGGTCGATCTCGTGCTGCAACGCCCTTGCCTCAAAGGCATCCGCGCTGATCTGGACCTCCTCGCCGGTGCCGGGGAGCTGACCCGACACGACGACCCGGGTAGCGCGCTTCACGTCACCGGTGAAGTCTGGAACGCTCATGCATCCCTCACGGGACTTCTCGTTGCGCGACGACTCCACGAGGACGGCATTGCACAGCACGAACGTCCCGTGGTGCGAACGGGTTCTGGGGTGCTCGGTGACATCCACACTGAACACCTTCACCCCGGCTCCGACCTGTGGCGCAGCGAGCCCGACGCAGCCGGGCGA
>Ga0136633_1001540_pt1 | contig 16903 bp, 13 predicted proteins | sample AntDrymeUQ832206_2_FD_105494 | JGI IMG/M metagenome (GOLD analysis project Ga0136633, IMG submission 105494) | Polar desert sand microbial communities from Dry Valleys, Antarctica - metaG UQ83 (22.06) | ecosystem: Environmental > Terrestrial > Soil > Desert | place: Antarctica: Dry Valley...
CGCAACGGTTCACTTCCGGGTCGGCCTGGCACTGCAGTCGATGCGGGCCTCAATCCGGGGAGCACGCTCAGGGGTATGCGGAGGAGCGCGATCAGAAGAAGCGCTGCGCTCGCGGCGATCGTCGTCGCGTGAATCCTCGCTGCTGTGACGCTGCTGGGCGACTCCGCGGGCGGCGGCTTCCAGTACAAGGTCCGCTTCCAGAACGCCTCCCAACTGGTCAAGGGCAATCTCGTGCAGGTGTCCGGGCGCAAGATCGGGCTCGTGGAGGACCTCGATCTCACCAGAAACGGGCAGGCCGAGGTGACGATCTCGGTCAACGAGGAGTTCGCGCCGCTGCGCCGCGGCACGCAAGTCACGGTTCGCCAGGCGTCTCTGTCCGGTGTCGCGAACCGCTATCTGGATCTGCGCCTGCCGCCCGAAGACGCGCAGGAGATCGACGACGGCGGCACGATCGAGCAGACCGACACGACGACCGCCGTCGATCTCGACCAGCTCTTCAACACCGTCGACGAGGAGACCAAGACGGCGCTGCAGGGGCTCATCCAGGGGTCCGCCGCCCAATTCAAGGGCAAAGGCGAGCAGATGAACGCCGGCCTGGCCTATTTGAACCCGAGCTTGAGCGCGTCGAGCCGTTTGTTCCGCGAGCTCAACCGCGACTCGGACCTGCTCGAGCGCTTCATCGTGTCGTCCTCCCAGCTGGTGACCGACGTGGCCGACCGCCGCGACGACCTCGCCGGCCTGGTCGACAACCTGGCGACCACGACGACGTCGATCGGCAACGAGCAGGCGGCGCTGGCCGAGTCGATCGACCGCCTGCCGGACTTCATGCGCCGGGCGAACACGACGTTCCTGAACCTGCGCGGCGCGCTGGACGACCTCGATCCGCTCGTCGAGGACTCCAAGCCCGTCGCCAAGGAGTTGCGCCCGCTGCTGGCCGAGCTGCGGCCGCTGGCCCGTGACGCGCGGCCGACGCTCCGGGATCTCTCGAAGCTGATCAAGTCGACCGGAGCCGGCAACGACCTGATCGACCTCTTCAACGCCCAGCCGGCGACGCGAGATGCCGTCCTGAAGACCACCAACGTCAACGGCAAGGAGCGTGAGGGCGCCTTCCCGGCGGCGGCCAAGGCGTTCAAGGGCGGCACCCCGATCTTCAACTTCTTCCGGCCCTACACCCCCGATCTGCTCGGCTGGTTCGACGACTTCTCCCACACGGGCGTCTACGACGCGCTCGGCGGCGTCTCGCGCGTCGGCACGCACGCCAACCCGTTCCTGCTCACCGAGGGGGTGCTCAGCCCGATCCCGCCCGAGCTGCGCGACGAGTTCTTCAACCAGACCGCATCCCGTGGCCAGAACAATCGCTGCCCCGGCTCGGCCGAGCATCCACAGGACGACAAGTCGAACCCGTGGAAGCCGACGGCCGACTTCCCCTGCGACCCGACCCAGCTGCTTCCCGGCGAATGAAGCGCGTCCTCGCCATCGCCTTCGTGCTCTGCGTCAGCGCCGCGGCCGCCTTCACGGGCGCCGGCGCCGGTGGGAGCAACGACGCAAGCAAGTACACGGTCGAGATCGACAACGCCTTCGGCCTCGTGACCGGAGCCGATCTCAAGATCGCCGGCGTGCGCGCGGGCAAGATCACCAAGCTGCGCCTGGATCGCAAGAGCAAGCGCGCGCTGGTCGACTTCACCGTCACCAAGACCGGCTTCGGCTCGCTGCGCACGGACGTCTTCTGCGAGACGCGCCCGCAGTCGCTGATCGGCGAGTACTTCATCGACTGCGATCCCGGCAAGGCCGCGGGCGAATGGCCGCGCGACCGCACGATCCCGGTGGCCAAGACGGCATCGACGGTTCCCGGCGACCTCGTCAACAACATCCTGCGCCGGCCGTACCGCGAGCGCCTGCGGATCATCCTCAACGAGCTCGGCGCCGGCGTCGGCGGTCGCTCGGAAGACCTCAATGAGGCGATCCGGCGTGGCAGCCCGGCGTTGCGGGAGACCAACAAGGTGCTGGCCAAGCTCGCCCGCCAGAACCAGGTGATCGCCGAGCTCGTGACCGACGCCGACGTCGTCTTGCACGACCTCTCCGAGAACCGCGAGGACGTGGCCCGCTGGGCCAAGGAGACCAAGGAGACCGCGACCGCCTCGGCCGAGCGCCGCGAGGACATCCGCGGGTCGCTCCAGCGACTGCCGACGTTCTTGAAGGAGCTGCGGCCCTACATGGTCGAGCTCGGCAACGTGGCCGACGCCCAGCGCCCGGCGCTGGCGGATCTCAACGCCTCCGCGAACGGGCTCGAGACGCTGTTCAAGCAGTTGAAGCCGTTCTCGGAATCCACGCTGATCAACCTGCGCAGCCTCGCCGACACCGCGAGAGTCGGCCGGCCGGCGGTCAAGGCGGCGCGCCCGTTCGTCGCCCAGCTCGGCAAGGCGAGCGAGAAGCTGCCCGAGCTGGCCAACAACCTCGAGATCGTGTTGAAGGACCTCGACGATCGCGGCCGCGCCGTCGAGCCGGACCCGCGCTCGCCTGGCGGCAAGGGCTACACCGGCTTCGAGGCGCTGCTGCAGTACTTCTTCGACCAGACGATGGCGATCAACGTCTTCGACGCCAACTCCTACCAGCTCAAGGTCAACCTCTTCGTCGGCGAGTGCTCGGATTACCAGAACGCCGACTCGCTGAAGGCCAAGCTGGCCGAGGACCCGAAGTTCTACGAGCGCTGCGCCTCGATCGTCGGCCCCCAGCAGCAGGGCATCAACGCACCTGACCCGACGCGTCCCGCGAGCGCCGGTGAGCGCCGCCGGACCCGGCGCGAGGCCCGTCAGCGCCGCGAGGCCGACGCCCGCCAGGCGCCCGACCGCGAGAAGACCGCCCCGATGTCCCCGGCCGGCAATCAGGTCCGCGACGAGGTCAAGCCGCCGATCGACCTGCGCGGGACGCTCGACGACCTGCTCGGCGGCAAGCTGCCCGGGACGACCGTCCCGCCGGTGGACCCCGGTCCCGGGATCGGCCGTATCGACCGTCCCGCCCTCCTCGACTTCCTGCTCGGATCATGAGAGCCCGCAGCAACAGCCCGCTCGCGAACCCCGTCCTGGTCGGTGCCGTCACCGTGCTGGTCACGCTCGTGGCGGTCTTCTTGGCCTACAACGCCAACAACGGCCTCCCGTTCGTGCCCACGAAGGACGTGCGCGTGCGGCTGACCAACGGCGCCAACCTGGTCAGGGGCAACGAGGTCCGGCTGGGTGGCTACCGCGTCGGGGTCATCAGCGCGATGGAGCCCGTCCAGCTGCCCGACGGCACCACCGGCGCCGAGCTCGTGCTGAAGGTCAACGCCGAAGTCGAGGAGATCCCGAACGACTCCAGCGCCGTCGTGCGGGCGCGTTCGGCGCTGGGCTTGAAGTATCTCGACCTGCGCAAGGGCACGAGCACGACGGTGCTGCGCGACGGCGACACGCTGGCCGCCGACCAGACCGAGGTGCCGGTCGACCTCGACGACGTCTTCGAGACCTTCGACGCCGAGACGCGCGAAGCCAACCAGCGCAACCTCGAGGGCTTCGGCGATGCGTTCACGACGCGCGGAGACGACCTCGGGCTGACGATCGAATCGCTGCCGCGGTTGTTCAAGTTCCTCGAGCCGGTGGCCCGCAACCTCGCGGCGCCGGAGACCGATCTGGAGAACTTCTTCCGCCAGCTCGGACGCACGGCCCGCATCGTCCGGCCGGTCTCAAAGGTCCAGGCGCGGCTGTTCACCGACATGGCCGACACCTTCGCGGCACTCGGCCGCGACGAGGAGGCGCTGAAGTCGTTCATCTCCAAGTCACCGCCGACGCTGGACTCGGCGATCGACTCCTTCCGCGTCCAGCGGCCCTTCCTGGTCGACTTCGCCGCCTTCTCGGTCGACTTCAAGGGCGCCACGCGCGAGCTGCGGGCATCGTTGCCGACGATCAACCGGGCGATCGCCAAGGGCATCCCGGTCCAGCGGCGCATGCCGGAGCTCAACGCGCGCCTCGCGGATTCGCTGAACGCATTGCGCGACCTCAGTACGCCCGCCGCCTCGACCGGCGCGGCGCGCGGGCTGGGCGACCTCGTCCCGTCGCTGAACTCCCAGGTCCGTTTCTACGGCCCCTATGTGACCGTCTGCAACGGTCCCAACTACTTCTTGACCTACCTCGCCGAGCACTTCTCCGAGCCGGACTCGACGGGCCAGGCACAACGCGCGCTGGTCAACAGCGCAGGCCGGCAGGACGATTCGCTCGGTTCGATGGGCGCGAACTCCCCGGCCAACGGGCAAAAGGTGCAGGAGGGCAACCCCCAGTACCAGCACGGCCAGGATCTCGCCCGCGCCGTGACCGACGGCGGCAAGGCCGACTGCGAGAACGGCCAGCGCGGCTACCTGTACCGCCAGGCGCGCTTCTCGCGGCCTGAAGAGCTGATCGCCCGCGACGCACGCAACCCCGGCGCGCAGGGCCCGACGTTCACCGGCCGCCCGCAGATCCCGGCCGGCCAGACCTTCACGGGGCTGCCGGAGACCGGCGGCTGGAACAACGTCCCGCCCTCCGAGTTCGGGAACGAGCGATGAACGCGCGCCGCCACAAGCCGGGCATGCGCAACGCGACCGCGGGCCTGCTGTCGCTGCTCATCGTGTGCGCGGGCGTCTACCTGGGCTTTTCCAAGTCGATCCCGTTCCGCTCCCACTTCGAGATCAAGGCCGCATTCAAGACCTCGAACAACCTGCGGCCGGGTTCGCCCGTGCGCATCGCCGGCGTCAACGTGGGCAAGGTCACCGGCGTCGAGGGCGCCGCCGACGGCGGCGAGGACGTGCTGGTGAGGATCCGGCTGCAGAAGAACGCGCTGCCCATCCACAAGGACGCCGAACTGGCGATCCGCCCGCGCATCTTCCTCGAAGGCAACTTCTTCGTCGACATCACGCCGGGCACGCCTTCGGCCCCGACGCTCGAGGACGGCGACCGGATCCCCGTCAACCAGACGCGTACCCCGGTCCAGCTCGACCAGATCCTGACCGCGCTGCAGTCCGACACCCGCGAGGACCTCAAGGTGCTCCTGCGCGAATACGCCGACGCGCTGCACGGGGAAGACGACGCCGGTGCGAAGGGCTTCAACCGCTCGATCGAGTTCTGGGAGCCCGCCTACCGCGACTCGGCGATCGTCGCCGAGGCCCAGCTCGGCCTGGCCGAGCACGACCTCTCGCAGTACATCGAGCACGCGGGGACCGTGGCCGCCGCGCTCGATCGCTCGCCGGCGCAGCTGAAGGCCCTGATCACCGACTTCAACACGACGGCGCGGGCGTTCGCCGTCGAATCGACCAACCTCGAAGCGGCGATCGCCGAGCTGCCGCGGACGCTGCGAGCCGCCCAGCCCGCGCTCGGCGCGCTCAACGACGCCTTCCCGCCGCTGCGGCGCTTCACCGCCGACCTGCGTCCCGGCGTGCGGTCCTCGCTGCCGGCCATCCGCGCGTCGCGCCCGTTCGTCAAGCAGCTTCGCGGGCTGTTCACGCAGGCCGAGCTGCGCGGCCTGACCGCGGACCTGCGCGCGTCGATCCCATCGCTGACCGAACTGACGATCGGCACCGTGCCCGTGGCCAAGCAGGGCCGCGAGCTGGCCTCGTGCAACAACGAGGTCATCCTGCCCTGGGCCAACGACAAGGTCGGCGACAAGAAGTTCCCGGCGCTGGGCCCGGTCTACACCGAGCCGCCGAAGGCGCTGCCGGGCCTGGCCGGAGAGAGCCGCTCGGGTGACGCGAACGGCGAGTGGTTCCGCGTGCTCGCCGCCGGCGGCACGAACCTCGTGACCTTCCGTCCCGGCGTCTTCGGCGTCACGCTGACGCCGCTCGAGGGCGCCAATCCGCCGCCGCCGCCGGCGCGGCCGCCGCTGCGCAACGACGTCCCCTGCGAGACGCAGGAGCGCCCGAACCTGGACTCGAACGCGGCCGCCCCGCCGGCCCAGCGCAGGATCGACACGACCGCGCCCAAGCACGTCGCCGGCTGGGCCAAGGACCGCAAGCTGCTGATGGACTTCGCCAAGACCACGCTCAAGCGCGAGGGGCTCGACAAGGAGATCGAGATCGTCGACCGCGACGTCACGCTCGAGGACCTCAAGCGGATCGCGAGGCCCGGGAAATGACCGCCATCCGCAAGCACTTCAAGGACTTCCTGGCCGTGCTCGTGCTGGTGGCCGTCGCCGGCGGCGTCACCCTTTACGTGCTCCAGCAGCAGCGCCTGCGGATCCCGTACCTCGAGGAGAAGCCGTTCGTCTTGAAGGCCGAGTTCTCGACGGGCCAGGCCGTCACCGCCGGCCAGGGCCAGACGGTTCGCGTCGCGGGCGTGCGCATCGGCGACATCGGCAAGGTGACGCTCGAGAACGGCAAGGCGATCATCAAGCTGGATCTCGACCGCGAGTTCAAGGACCTCGTCCACACGAACGCGACCGCGCTGCTGCGCCCGAAGACCGGCCTCAAGGACATGTTCGTCGACCTCGATCCCGGGACCGCAGACGCGCCGCTGGTCACCGAGAACTGGACGATGCCGATCGGGTCCACGCTTCCCGACGTCAATCCCGACGAGATCTTCTCGGCGCTCGATGCCGACACGCGCGACTACCTCAAGCTGCTCGTCAGCGGCGCCGGCAACGGCTTGAAGGGGCGCTCGGGCGATCTCCGGGACATCTTCGAGCGCTTCGAGCCGACCCACCGCGATCTTGCGCGCGTCACCGGAGCGGTGTCCAAGCGGCGCAAGAACCTGCGCCGGCTGGTGTCCTCGCTGCGCAAGCTCAACCAGCGCCTGGCCCGCGATGACGACGACCTCGCGGGGCTGATCGACTCGTCGGCGACCGTGCTGCGCCAGTTCGCCGCCGAAGAGGGCAACGTGTCCTCGGCCGTGAGGGAGCTGCCGACGGCGCTGGCCCAGACCACCGACACGCTGACGAAGGTCGAGGCGTTCGCCCGCGAGCTCGGGCCGACCGTCGAGAAGCTGCGGCCCGCCGCGCGCGCGCTCGACACGGCCAACAAGGCGGTCATCCCGCTGGCGCGCGAGGGCACCCCGCTGCTGAGCCAGGACATCCGGCCGTTCGTGCGCGAGAGCCGCCCGCTGTTCCGCGAGCTCACGCCGGTGGCCAAGCAGCTCGGCTCCTCGACCGGCGATCTCAGCCAGGCCCTGCTGCGCGTCAACCACCTGTTCAACCTGGCCGCGTTCAACCCGAACGGCCGCGAAGGGCCCGAGAAGGCCGACCGTCAAGAGGGCTACCTGTTCTGGCTGGCCTGGCTCCAGCACATGGGCACGAACTTCTTCAACATCTCCGATGCCCACGGCACCTACCGTCCGACCACGGTCGCCGGCCCGTGCCAGACGCTCGAGCAGGTCGTCAACAACGAGCCCGAGCTCGCCGTCCTCCAGGGCATCACCGCCGCGATCCGCGAGGCCTGCCCGTCGGGCTGACCCATGCAGAAATCCGCTCCCTCACTTCCCCGGGTCCTGACGATGGCGGTCTTCGCGCTGTCGTGCTTCGGCCTGCTGCTGTTCCTGTGGCTGTCCTTCGGCGGAGCCGTCCCGCTGAAGCCGAAGGGCTACCGGGTCAACATCGCGTTCCCGGAAGCGACCAACCTCGGCCTCGAGGCCGACGTGCGCGTGGCCGGCGTGTCGGTCGGCAAGGTCCGCAAGAAGTCGCTGGGCGACAACCGCACCAACGTCGTGATCGAGCTCGACACGCGCTTCGCGCCGCTCTCGAGCGACGCCAAGGCGATCCTGCGCCAGAAGACGCTGCTCGGCGAGACCTATGTGGAGCTCACGCCGGGCTCCGGCAAGTCGTGGGTGCCCGAGGGCGGGCGCCTGCCGGACGGGCAGGTCGCGGACGCCGTGCAGCTCGACGAGATCTTCCAGGCGCTCGACCCGAAGACGCGGCAGTCCTTCCGAGACTGGCAGCAGGATCTCGCCAAGGGGATCGAGGGGCGCGGGCAGGACTTCAATGACGCCCTCGGCACGCTTCCCGGCTTCGCCAAGGACGCCTCGGACGTGCTCGAGGTGCTCGACTCCCAGGAGCGCGCGGTGCAGCAGCTCGTCAAGAACACCGGCGTGGTGTTCGGTGCGCTGTCGCAGAACGAGAGCCAGCTGCGCAACCTGATCACGGGCTCGGGCCGGCTCTTCTCGGCGACGGCCTCACGCGACGACGCGCTGGCCGAGACCATCAAGATCTTCCCGACGTTCCTCGACGAGTCGCGCCTGACGCTCGACCGAGCGAAGACCTTCGCTCGCGATACCCGGCCGCTGGTCCGCGACCTGCGCCCGGTGGCGCGTGACCTCGGTCCCACGCTGGCCGACGTGCGCGCGCTCGCCCCGGATCTCGAGCGCGTCTTCACGGATCTCGATCCGCTGATCGACGCGTCCAAGGAGGGGCTCCCCGCCGCGTCGGAGACCCTGCGCGGGGCCCGGCCGCTGCTCGCTGCCGTCGGCCCGTTCCTGGAGGAGTTCAACCCGATCGTCCAGTTCCTCGAGTTCTCGCAGTACCAGGTGTCGGACTTCATCCACAACGGCGCGGCGGCGATCGCCGACAAGACCACCTCCCCGGGCGGCGGAGTCGGTCATTACCTGCGCCAGATCGGTGTCACGGGCTCCGAGTCGCTGGCGATCGCCCAGCAGCGCGCGTCGACCAACCGCGGCAACTCGTACTTCGTGCCGGGTGAGCTCAACCCGTCGCCCAAGCAGGGCGAGTTCTCGATCTTCGGCAACTGGGATTGCAAGCCCTCGGGCGGCGAAGTCCGGGGTGATCAGGCCTCGGGCGGGACGAAGATCGGCTGCTGGGTCGGCCCCGGGATCAAGTTCCAGAACCGCATCCAGGGCAAATTCCCGCACATCGAGCGCGAGAGCTACTCCAAGTGACCGACCGAGCCCGGCTGGCAGGTCGGGTCTACGCGGCGCGGCGCTCGATGCGCCCCGCCGCCTCGTAGAGCTCGTCGAGCAGGCCGTCGGCGAGGTCGCGCCGGCCTTCGACGTGCAGGCCCGAGGAGTCACCCTCGGGCAACAGCGCGTGGACCCAGGCCTGCGTATCACCGCTGACGCGGGCGTCGGCTTCCGTGGCCGGGTCGGCGGGGTCGACCAGGGTGGTCTTCCCGTTGAACGCGGTCAAGAGGTAGGCGCGCTCGTCGACCAGGCACATGAGCGTCCCGCGCAGCGCACGCGCGGGCGAAAGCAGGCCGGGGACGAGGCGCAGCACCGCGCCCACGTCGAGCCGCTCGTCGCTACGCGGCTCACTCCACGTCCAGTCGAAGCCCCACTGCGCGAGCGCCCCGAGCACGGGTGCGAGCTCGCGGGCGCGGTCGGTGAGCTCGTAGTCGACGCGCGGCGGGACCTCGCGATAGCGCTGGCGGGTCAGCAGATCGTCAGCGACCATGCGGTTCAGGCGCGAGCGCAGCTGCTCGGTCGATATGCCGGGGAGGATGCGCTGGAGCTCGACGAAGCGGCGGGGACCGCCCATCAGGTCGCGGACGATGAGCAGCGTCCACTTGTCACCGACGAGATCGAGCGCGCGTGCATCGGGCGCCCACTGGGCGTACGGATGGCGCTTGACGGGGGGAGTGGACACGTGGGGAGCGTATCAAAAATGGTGCGACGAAAGGACGTTATCGACGGTCCAGCAGCAAACGTCAAGATCCGGAGCGTCCTCGCGCCAAGGGCGGCCGCGGGCCTTCACCGGAACGGGGGCCGCCCCCGGGGCAGCCGGGGCGGCGCTCGATTCGATCGGATGCTGCGGTCGCTCAGGCGGGCGACGACGGAGCCGTGGGGGGCGGCGTGTAGGAGCCGTTCTCGGCGCCGCCATCGGCCGGCGGAGCCGGCGGGGGACCGTGGTGGCCACGCCCGCCCGGGCCGCCCGGCCCGCGGGGGCCGCCCGGCCCGCGGGGGGGACGCTTGCCGGAGGCGAGCGCGTCGATGTGCTCGCCGATGTGCTCGAGTTGCTCGTCGGCCTGGGCGCGCGTCAGCCGCTGGTCGGCCACGGCCTTGTCCAGACGCGTCTTGGCGGCGGACTTCGCGGCCGCCGTCACCTCGGCCACGGTCTTGCCCTGTGCCTTGGCGATCTGGGCGAGCGTCTTGCCGGAGCGCAACTGCTCATGCAGCTTGGCTTCGGTGAGCCCCAGTGCCTTGGCGACGTCAGCCATCACCTGACCGCCGCCGCGCTTCCCACCGCGATGGCCACCCGGGCCGCCGGGCCCACCGGGCCCGCCGCCGAGGACCCGCCCGGAGGCGGCGCGGCGCTGCTTGAGCTCGTCGGCCTGGGCCTGCGTGAGCTTGCCGTCCTTGACGGCCTGGTCGAGTTGAGCGTCCTGCGCCGCGACGAGCGCGGCACGAAGCTTCTCGGCGGAGGTGTCCAGACGCTTGGCGGCGTCGGCGAGGACGGCGTTCTCGGCCTTCTTCGCGTTGTCGGAGCCGGTGGCGCCGACAGCAGCGCCGGTTCCGGCCGCCAGGATGGCGCCGGTCACGGCGAGGAGTGCGATACGGGAGCGGTTCATGGGATTCAAGGTCGCAGGGCTCTGTAAGCCGTCTCGAAGAACCGGCTCAGAACTTGACTTGCAGCAGCGCGCCTCCACCCGGAGCGTTGGCGGCCCGGGCCCAGCCGCCGGTGGCCTCCGCGGCCTGGCGGACGATGGCGAGGCCCAGGCCGGAGCCGGTCGTGGCGCGCGCGGAAGCCGCGCGGTAGAACCGGTCGAAGACGTGCGGGAGGTCTTCTTCGGAGAAGCCCGGCCCATGGTCGCGGACCGAGAGCACGCCGTCGGCCAGCGAGACCTCCACGAGGCCCTCGGGCGGACTGAACTTGCGGGCGTTGTCGAGCAGGTTCGAGACGGCGCGCGCGACGCGTTCGGGTTCGGCGCGGATCAGCGTGGGCTCGAGTTGGGTGCTGAAGCGCACGCCGCCGAGCCCGCGCCGCTCGGCGCGCTCGGCCAGCGCGCGCACGACCTCGTCGAGGCGGATGTCGTCGAGTGCCTCGTCGGGCTTCGCACCACGTGCGAGCTCGACGATGTCGGCCACCAGCGCGGTCAGCTCGTCGATCTCGGACACGATGTCGGCCCGCAGGGCGTCGAGCTCCTCGCGCGGCAGGCGGTCGGCGTGTTCGAGCACCTGGACGTTCGCGCGCAGGCTCGCCATCGGCGTGCGCAGCTCGTGGCTGGCGTCGGCGACGAGCTGGCGCTGGGACTCCACGGAGCGCTCGAGCGCGTCGAGGGTGGCGTTGAACGACTGCGCGAGCCGCGCGAGCTCGTCGTGTCCCACGACGTCCATGCGCTCCGACAGGCCCATGCGGGCGGCGATCGCCTCCGTCCGGCGCGTGAAGCGGGCCACGGGAACGAGGGCGAGCCGCGCCACCACGACGCCGAGCGCAGCGGCCAGCACGATGCCGGCGATGCCGATCGCCGCGAGCGCGGTCAGCACGCGCCCGAGCACGCTGTCGACTTCGGCGAGCGGTCGGGCGGCCTGGACGGCGCCGTCAGGACCGAGCCCTCGGGTGAGGACGCGGACGTGCGTGTTCTGGACGTCGACGTCCTCATAGAGGGCTCCGGCGCCGGTGCGCGCGATCTCCCTGGCGCGCTCGCTGACGGGCAAGGCGACGGTCGCGCCGGGAGGCCCCTGGACGACGCCGTCGACGGCGACGAACTGGACGTAGCCACCCGCGCCGCCGAAGCGCTCGCCCCGAGGCGGGCGGCCGAAGCGGTCGGGGCCGCGCCGGGGTGGTCCGCCGGGACGCCCGCCGAGTGGGCCGCCGGGTGGGCCGCCCGGGCGGCCGCTGCCTTGCGGCCCGCGGCGGGGGCCTGCGCCGGGATCGCCCGCCAGCGGTGCGAGGCGGGCCGCGAGCGCCTGGTCGATCTCGCCGCGCAGGTTCGAGCGAACGGCGACGTAGACGGCGATCGCGGCCGCGATGACCGTGACCGCGACGGCGATTCCCGCAGCGGCGCCGACGCGCCCGCGCAGGCTCACGGCTCGCGCAGGACGTAGCCCACGCCGCGCAGCGTGTGGATGAGCGGCCGCGCCCCGGCCTGCTCGAGCTTGCGCCGCAGGTAGCCGACGTAGACGCGCAGGGCGTTGGAGCCCGGGCCGAAGTCGTAACCCCAGACGCGGTCGTAGATCACCTCGTGGGTGAGGACCGTCCGCGGGTTGCGCATCAGCAGTTCGAGCAGCTGGTACTCCGTGCGGCTGAGCTCGGCGAAGCCGTCGCCGGCGCGCACCCCGTGCTGGTCGGGATCGAGTCGCAATTCGGCGAACTCGAGGCCGCCGTCGCTCGCGGCGCCGTCCCCGGCCCGTCGCAGCAGCGCCCGCAGCCGGGCCTGCAGCTCACCGACGTCGAACGGCTTGACCAGGTAGTCGTCGGCCCCGGCGTCGAGGCCATCGATGCGGTCCCCGATCGCGTCGCGGGCGGTCAGGAGGAGGATCGGCACGCGATTGCCCGCCTCGCGCACGCGCCGGCAGAACTCGAGGCCGTCGATTCCCGGCATGCCGACGTCCAGGACGACGGCGTCGGGAGTCGCGCTCGCCAGCAGCGAGAGTCCGTGCTGGCCGTTCTCGGCCAGCTCGACCTCATAGGCCGCAAGGCCCAGCGCGCGCCGGAGCGCCTCGCGCAGGGCCCGGTCGTCGTCGACCACGAGGATCTTCATCGCGCTGCATTGTGCATGGGGGTGGCGTGATCGCCCTGGGTTCCTACGTTCGGCTTACCCGTGGGGCGGCAGCGAGATCTTTACGAACGGCAGCCGGGTGGGGTGAGGGTTTCCCCGGCGGGGGGAGGGCAACCCCAGTAACGCAGCAACGGTTCGACGGTCGCTGGAAGCTGCTGCGAAGTTGGGGCTATGGACCCGGTAACGCAACAACCGATCCGAAAACGGGACCAATTGCTGCGTTATTGGGGCTGGCCGGCCCGACCGGTCGAGGCGGACGCCACCCCCGACGGCACCCCGACCCCCACCCAGCGGCAGTTTTCCTTCCCGCAGCGCCGAAACGACCGCGGAGCGCCGACCTCAAGCCAGCCCCGACCGCCGCCGCAACCCCGCCGCGAGCCCGCCGACCAGCAGCAGTAGTCCCGCGCCGGCGAATCCCGCAGTGATCTCGCGCTGCTCGCGCCGGGTCCCGATGCGCGATCCGAGCGACTCGTAGATGCGGTCCAGCTGAGCGCCGTCCTCGACCTCGAACGCCGAGCCGCCGGAGATGCGGGCGATCTCGCGCAGCGTCTCGGGGTCGGGCGGAACCGGGATCTGGGGCCGGAACGGGCCGCCGCTGACCACGCCCTCGGCGGTCCCGAGCGCGACGGTGGAGATGGGGATGTCGAGTTGCCTGGCGCGCCGAGCGGCTTCGGTCGGGTCCGACCCCTCGGTGGTCTTTCCGTCCGAGAGCAGGATGATCGCGGCGGGCGCGACGGTGCCGTCGCGGCCGCGGCGCGCCTCGAGGCGATCCAGCGCGACGCTGAGCGCATCCCCGGTCGCCGTCGCGCCGTCGGCGATCAGGTTGGAGATCGCCAGGAGGATGCGATCGTGCTCGAGCGTCGGCTCCTCGATCACGTCGGGCGCGCTCGAATAGCCGACATAGCCGACCAGCAGCTCCTTCGGCACACGGTCCATGAAGCGCCCTGCTGCGCGCTGGGCGACTTCGAGCCGTGATGGGGGCACGTCGACGGCGCTCATCGAACCCGAGCCGTCGAGCACCAGGACCACCGACGCCTTCTCGACCGGGACGGCGACGGTCCGCTCAGGACGGGCCAGCGCGAGCGCGAGCGCCACGGCGGCCAGCGAGATCAACAGCGGCGCTACGCGCCGGCGCCAGCGCGGTGCGGTCCCGGCTACGCCGGCGAGCAGGGCGGCGCCGGGAAAGCGTGCCGCGTAGCGCCGGCGCCGGCGGCGCTCCATTGCCGCGACCGACAGGATCAGGGGCACGGCGGCGAGCGCGAGCAGGTTGACCGGCTCGGCGAAGCTCATCGCAGCGCCTTCGAGAGGTCGCGCAGCCAATCGCCCTCGGTCGAGACCGGGACGTGGGCGGCTCCGGCCCGCCGCAGAGACAGGGCGATCGTGGCGCGGCGCTCGGCCTCGGCCTTCGCATAGGCGCGGCGCAGCGCGGCGCTCGAGGTGTCGGCCTCGACCTGCTCGCCCGTCTCGGGATCCACGACCGTGAGCACGCCGACGTCGGGGATCGACGCCTCGCGCGGGTCGGTGACCTCGACGGCGATCACCCCGTGGCGCCTCGCCAGGCCGCGCAAGGGGCGCTCCCAGCCGTCCTCGCGCAGGTCGGAGACGACGACGACCAAGCCTGGCGCCTTGGCCAGACGGCGCAGCCGCCCGAGCGCGTCGCTGAGGGACCGCGGTGCATCGGTCTCATCTGGCGCGACCCCGGCGGAAACCGAGCGGCGCAGCACGGCGAGCGCTCCACGACCGCTGCGCGGGGGCAGCACGAAGTCCCCTCCCGCGCCGGCGGTCACCAGCGCCACGCTGCCTCCCCGGCGCACGGCGAGCGAGCCGACGACCTCGGCGACGCCCTCGGCCACGTCGCTCTTCAACCGCAGGCCGGTCCCGAAGGCCATCGAGGGGGAGACGTCGATGACGATCCACGTCGTCATCGCCCGCTCGGGGACGTGTCGGCGCACGTGCGTGACGCCGGTGCGCGCGCTGGCCGCCGGGTCGATGAAGCGCGGGTCGTCGCCGGGCTCGTAGGGCTGCAACTGCGCGAGCTCGGTGCCCGTCCCGCTTCCGGGCGCGCGGCGATCGCCGGGCAGGACGCCGGCGGCCCGCCGCGCGAGCGCGAGGTCCAACGGCGCGACGGCCTCGGCCGGCACGCGCCCGGGGCCCTGGCGCCCCGGCGGCTCGACCAGGCGCAGTCGCCTCACGCGGCGGCCGTTGCCCCGTGCGCGGCCGGCGCGTTCTTGGACGCGATCACGCGCTCGACCAGCTGGTCGGGCACGACACCGTCGGCGAGCGCGTCGTAGGACAGCACGAGGCGGTGGCGCAGGACGTCGCGAGCCACGTCGCGCACGTCGCCGGTGGTCGCGTGCGCGCGGCCGCGCAGCAGCGCGAGCGCCTGGGCCGCCTGGACCATCCCGATCGAGGCGCGCGGGCTGGCCCCGTACTCGATCAGCCCCTCGAGCTCGGTCAGGCCGTGGGCGGAGGGGTGGCGGGTCGCATCGACCAGCGCGACGGCGTAGGCCGTCACCGAGCGGTCGACGAACACCTGGCGGACCGCGACGCGGAAGCGCAGCAGGTCCTCCATGTGCAGCACCTCGCGCGGCTGGGGCGGGGCGCCGATCATGCGCTCGACGACGGCGGCCTCGTCCTCCACCGCGGGGTAGTCGACGAGCAGCTTGAACAGGAAGCGGTCGACCTGGGCCTCCGGGAGCTGGTAGGTCCCCTCGGACTCGATCGGGTTCTGGGTGGCCAGCACGAGGAACGGCTGGGGGACGGGGTAGGTCGTGCCGCCGATCGTCACCTGGTGCTCCTGCATGACCTCGAGCAGCGCGGACTGGACCTTCGCGGGGGCGCGGTTGATCTCGTCGGCGAGCAGCAGGTTGGTGAAGACGGGCCCGAGCTCGGTGGCGAACGAGCCCTTGTCGGGCTGCCAGATGCGGGTGCCGACGAGGTCGGCCGGGACGAGATCCGGCGTGAACTGCACGCGGCTGAACGTCCCGCCCATGACGTCGGCGAGCGTGCGCACGGTCAGCGTCTTCGCGAGCCCGGGCACGCCTTCGAGCAGGACGTGACCGCCGGCCAGCAGCGCGACCAGCACACGCTCGAGCATCGCATCCTGGCCGACGATGACCCGCTTGGCCTCGAATAGCGCGGCCTGGAGCGCGCGCCGGGCTTCGGCGGCGACGTCCTCGGGACGCTCGGGGTCGGTGTCGAGGGGGCGCAGGTGGTCGCTGGGGCGGGGGTCTCGGTCGGACATGCCCCCAAGGTACGCGCCGGAGCGTCAGACCGATGTAAGCGAGGAAGCGGCGACCGGCAGGGACACGGTCGCCTCGAGCCCGCCCGCCGGGCGTGGCTCGAGTGTGAGCGCGCCTCCGTGGGCCTCGGCGACGGCGCGGACGATCGAGAGCCCGAGGCCGGCACTGCCGTGCTCGTAGGTCCGGCGCATCCGCTGGAACGGTGCGGTCAGGCGCTCGACGGCGTCGGCGGGGACGGGCTCGCCGTCGTTGGTCACGCGCACGCGGGCCACGTCGCGGAGCTCGTCGTGGTCGACGACCAGCCGGGCGGTCCCGCCCGGCCGGTTGTGGCGGATGGCATTCTCGACGAGGTTGGCGATCATCCGCTCGAGCAGGGCCGGATCGCCGTGGACGGGGGTTCGGTTCCCGGAGTCGGCGGCGAGGTCCACCCCCGCGGCATGGGCCTCACGCGCGCTCGAGGACGCGACGCGGCGACCGAGTGCGGCGAGGTCGGCCGGCTCCTGGCGCAGGTCCCCCTGCGCGGCGACGGCGAGCACGAGCAGACCGTCGAGCATCTCGCCCGTGCGCTCGGCGGTGCGGACGACGATGCGGCCCATCTCGCGCAGGTCTTCGACCGTCGCGTCGGGATCGGCGAGCGTGACCTCCGCTTCGGTCCGGATGACGGTCAGCGGCGTGCGCAGCTCGTGGCTGGCGTTCGCGACGAAGCGGCCCTGGGCTTCGAGCACTTCCTGCAGGCGGTCGAGCATCCCGTCGAGGCCGTCGGCGAGGTCGCGGAGCTCATCGCGAGGGCCGTCGAGAGCGATCCGCTCGCCGAGCGACTCGCGCGTCACGCGTCCGGCGACCGACGCCATGCGCGCGACCGGGGCGAGGGCACGCGTGGCGATCCACCAGCCGAGTCCGGAGGCGATCAGCGCCACGCCGCCGAGCGCGAGCAGGTACTGGCCGGCGAGCTGGGAGCGCAGGGCGTCGGCGTCCACGGCGGCCAGCGTGCGGTCGAAGTGCCCGCCGA
>Ga0136633_1001541_pt1 | contig 16888 bp, 15 predicted proteins | sample AntDrymeUQ832206_2_FD_105494 | JGI IMG/M metagenome (GOLD analysis project Ga0136633, IMG submission 105494) | Polar desert sand microbial communities from Dry Valleys, Antarctica - metaG UQ83 (22.06) | ecosystem: Environmental > Terrestrial > Soil > Desert | place: Antarctica: Dry Valley...
GCAGCTGAGGGATGCCGGAGCGTGTCTGCCGGTGACCGGCATCCACCGTCGTACCGGTGGTACGGCCGTGGATGCCGGGTGCCGGCAAACACGTTCCGGCGCCGTCAGATGCGTGCGAACTTCCGCCTCACGACACTAGGTCGAGCGGGCCGGTAGGTCCAGCCGCGGCGGGTTGTGTGGGTGATCCGTAGGGCCTGGTCGAGTTATGCCTGCCCCAGAGGCATAACTCGACCAGGCCCTTGAGACGAGGCAGCGGATCGGGCTTTGCCGGTCTGTCCGCCCCACACCAACAGACCGACAGGCCCCACTCGGTCGGCTGATCGAGCGCCGGCGGGCCGGGCTCAGACCCGTCCGCGCGCCATGTCGATCAGGCGACCGAGCACGCGTTCGCCGTCGACCCGCAGGCCGTCGTGGTGCAGCTCGTTCGTCAGCCAGTGGCGCAGGCCGCCGATCGCGGCCGCCGTCTCCTCGGAGAAGGCGCGCTCGACGTACATGTCCTCGGCGTAGAGCGCCGCCGCGACGGGCACCTCGTTGGCGGCCAGCCGCGCGGTGTCGTACAGCCGTGGCCACTCGTGCTCGGCGAGGAGGTTCGCGGCGTCGGCCAGCGGGGCCAGGGCGCCGTAGTCCTCGAACATCCACGGGTAGACGTGCTCGCCGGTGAAGAGCTCGGGCTCGCCCTCGTAGTCGGCGGCGGGCCGCACGCGCTGCGCCGCCCAGCGCGTCGCACCGCCGTCGGCCCAGCAGGCCTCGTGGAGGATCGCGTAGAGCGGGTTGCGGGCGAACGCCGTCGCCGCCTCGACGTCGTGGCGGAACGCCGGCGAGTCCGGGTCCAGCTCGAGGATGTGGTGCAGCGCCTCGAAGCGGGCGCTCATCCCGAGCATCGCGCCGAGCTGGCGCAGGCGCCGCGGCGTCAGGCGATCGCCGCCGGGCAGGCGCAGGTCGTCGTCTCGCAGCCGCCCGAGTAGAGCCCGCACGCGGGCGCGGTCCTGCGGATAGCGCTCGTAGTAGCGTCGCGACGCGGCGATCGTGCGGGCGTAGGTGGCCCGGTAGACGTCGTCGATGCGGGCGCCGAGCGGCGGCAGGCCGCCGGCGATGAACGCCTCGCGCAGCCCCTCGGGCGCCAGCGACAGGTAGCTCACGACGCACATGCCGCCGAAGCTCTGCCCGAGCACGCTCCAGCGCTCGACGCCGAGCGCGCGGCGCAGGCACTCCGCGTCGCGCACGATCGCGTCCGCGCGCATGTGCTTGAGGTACTCCGCCTGCTCGGCCGGCGTACGTCCGGGCAGCACGCCGACCGGCGTCGAGCGGCCCGTGCCGCGCTGGTCGAGCATGAGCAGGCGGAAGTCGCGCAGCGCGCGATCCAGCCAGGCGGGGCTGCTCGGGTGACGCGCCGGGCGAGCCGCCTCGTGGCCGGGGCCGCCCTGCAGATAAAGCAGCAGCGGGCGGTCGAGGCCGTCGAGGTCGGCCACCTCGCGCGCGAAGATCGTGATGTGCTCACCGTCCGAGCGGGCGTGGTCGAGCGGGACGTGTAGCTCGTGCTCGACGAGGCGCAGGCCGGGAGTGGTGTGCGTGACGGGCACGGGTCCGATTCTCTCGCACGCAGGCGCCCGTGCCGGGCGTAGACTCGCGCCGACCGTGCGGCGCCTCCGGCCCCTGCTCCTGCTCGCCCGTCTCGTCGCCCCCGCGGTCGCGTCCGCGGCGAGCGAGGAGGGCATCGCGCCACCGGTCGCCGGGCGCGCGGCCAACTCCGACGCGCCACCCGCGCGGCGCCGCACCGGCTGGCGCCCGACATGTGGATCCACCTGCACTGGATCCCGTTCGACGAGGCCCGCCTGCAGGATCTGCTGAAGGTCGACCGCGCGGCGATCCGGGCCTGGCTGTGCCATGACGGCAACACGCTCGCGCAGCTCGGCGCGCAGCACGGCTGGCCGGACTCGCGCTGCCTGGCCGCCGCGCTCGTCGCGCCGCGCGCGAAGGCGGTCGGCGCGCGCAAGCTGCGCGTGCTGCGCGACCGCGCGCACCGCATCCTCGTGCAGGGCCACCTCTCCCAGCACGTCCTGCTGCACATGCTTCACCAGAAGGTCGGGCCCGCGCACGCGCACGACCTCTTCGGCGTACACGACACGCGTCGCCTACAGCGAACAGCGGCCGGGGCGAAGCCGAGCGCGCTGGGGCGGCCCGGCCAGCGCGTGCTCGTGCGGATCCTCGCCGCGAGCGCGGCGCGCGTCGCCACGCTCGGCGCCGACGGCCGGGCGCTCGGCGGCTGGTCGGCCAGCCGCAGCTCTCGGGCGACGGGCGCAGCGTCGCCTTCACCACCGACGCGAACATGCCGCCAAAGGGCGGGCCCGGCGGCCTCGACCTCCTCGTCCGCGACCTCGCGGCAGGCACCACGACGACCGCCAACCCGCCGGCGCCGCTCGGCTCGTTCGACACCGCAAGCGGTGCGTTGCAGTCCGGCGACGAGCCGCTGTGCCGGCTCGCGCCGCCGGCCTGGTGACACCCTCTCCTCGCTCACCTCTCCAGGACATGCGCGTGGGCGTCCTCGATGACATCGACGAGCCGTCGGCGACACCCGTCGGTCGCATGACGTGTTTGCCGGCTCGTTCACTCGGGCAACTCGGCCATGCCGACGTTGTCCGGATCCCCAAGGAGACCGAGTGAGCATGCCGGTCCCGGAAGCTGTCGAGAGGCCCGAACGCGATGAGCGGGACGCCGCGGGGGCACCCTCCGCGGGAGTGCGGCTGGTCGTCCGCCAGCCGGTCCCGTCGCCGGCGCCGCGGTGGCCGGGCGCGCGGCCGAGAACCGGCGCGTCAGCACCCGACGCACCCGGCACGACACGTCGTCGTCGCGGAGCGAGCGAGCTGCCGGCTTCCGACCGGCGCGCAGGGGCGTTCGCATCCACCGCGACTGCCGTCACGCCCGAAGTCCGGCGCGCACGGCTGACCGTCGCCGGCGGATTGGTGCTGCTCTTCGCCACCGCGCTGGCCTTCCTGGTCACGGGGATCCCGGATCGATCTCTCCCCCGGGCCGACCTGCAGAGCTTCGAGGAGCGCCTCACCGGCTATGACCACGACGTGCGTGCCCAGCTCGCGCGGCTCGGACCGCCGGGCAGCGTCTCACGAGCGCGGCTGCGGACCCGCGAGGCGCTCGCCGCCACCGAAGCGCTCGCCCGTCAGCTTCGCGACTTCAACGGATCGGCGGCGGCGCGCCTGCGGGCCGCGACGAGGGCGCAGCTGCGCTACCTCGACGCCGTCGGCTCAACGCTCATCAACCCCCGTAGCCCGCTGCGAGCGCAGCTGTCGGCGCGGGCGATCGCCGCCCGCGACGCCCTTGCCGCGCTCGACCGCGCCGCACCACCGGCGCGACCCCGCTGAGCGCACAGGTAGCCACCTGGCACAGGCAGTCGTGGGACTGTCAGCTGAGACGCACCCGCGCCGCCGCAGGCGCTCGCAGTGCCGCCACCCGCTCGGCATGGTCGTGCCGCGCCGCCAGCACCCACTCGTGCTCGTCGAACCCGGCCAGCAGCGGGCCGCGACAGAGCGCGAGCGCGCCCGCCGTGTCGCCCGCCGCGGCGTGCGCTTTGAACTGCCCGAGGTCGGTCACGCACCGCAGGCCGATCGTCGTGCGCCCGTCGAGCACCGCCGCGTCGTGCGGCGCGAGCGCGCGGCGCACGGCCCAGGCCGCGCTGCGCAGCTCGGCGCGCGCGCCCGACGGCGGCAGAGCCGGCCACAGCAGGGCCGATAGCGGGCCCCGATCGTGCTCGCCGGGGTGCAGCGCGAGCCAGGCGAGCAGGGCCGGGCCCTGCGGATGCGCCGGCGCCGGCACCGGCCGTTCGCCCGTCCGCGCCTCGAGCTCACCGAGCAGCCTGACCATGACGACCATCACCACGATCGTACGCAGCGCCCCGCGGAACGGACGTATGCCGCTAGATGGCGGGGTTTCCTCAGCGCTGGGTGGCGGGGCTGAGACCTGCCGTCGCGCCATCGCCAGTCGGGGCGGCCCGCATGGCGCCCCCTTGCGGGATTTCGTTTTCGGACGGCTCTATCGGGACGGGGCGAGATCCGCGGTGGCGACCCCGCGGCGGCCGACAGAACGCTCGCCGGGTGATCGACCGGCTGGTGGCCGTCGACGCTGATCTCGACCGGTTCGACGAGCACCGTGTTCAGGCGAACGCAGCAGTCACTCGCGCGGACGTCGGCAGCGAGCGTCGCGAGGTCGAGTGGCGCCTTTCGCGGCCTCAGACCGAGTTCAGCGCCACTCGAGCGCCGGCGGCAGCACGATCGCTTCGAGGCGAACGCAGTCGCGCCGCGCAACGTTCGGCAGTTAAACGCGCCGCACCGCCTGGCCCGTGGTCGCACGTCCGCCGGGGAACAATTCGACGCTCTCGTCCGCGCGTCCGGTGTGTTTGCGTTCCGGAGAGCCGCACCCCCGTTTCTGCGCGTTCGGCCACGAGGTCATCGGGGCATGACCGCGCTATGTCTTCACTCGCGAACTCTCGCACCACCGTCGGCCAACGTCGCCTCGTGCGGCCGCGCCAGGGCAAGCTGGTGGCCGGCGTGGCCGCCGGTCTGGCGCGGCGCTACGGGCTCTCCCCCGCGCTCGTCCGCATCCTCTTCGTGGTGAGCATGATCCTGCCCGGACCGCAGATTCTCGCCTACCTCGCGCTCTGGATCATCATGCCGAAGGAGAGCCGGATCTGAAGCCTCCGGTGCCCGTCCGGCACCGCTGAAGCCGCTGCGGCCGGCGCCAATGTTCCGTTTGAGGTTCGGCTGTCGATCGTCCCGCTCGCCATTCGCTTGCGGAACGGTTCGGAGCGGACGTATACGCGGCATTCGGCGGTCTGACTCCAAGAACGGTCACAATGTGTCGACGTCCTTCCTACGGACGTAGCCCATGAGAGGACGATGACGTCGATGACCGTTGCCGCAGTCGAGATCCGGGCCCCGCGCGCGCAGATCGTGCTGGAGTGCACGCTGCGCCGGCACATCGGATCGCCGATCCCCGCGCAGACGCTCGACGTCGGGCCGCGCGGCATGCGGATCCGCAGCCCGCGCCCGCTGCGCGCCGACGAGACGATCGCCTTCGACCTACCGGGCCTGGACATGCGTCTCAACGGCCGTGCGCTGGTCATCAGCGAGGAGCGCCCGCACGTCTACGCGCTGCGCTTCGAGGGCCTGCCCGAGCCGATGACCCGCCGGCTGCACGCGCTGGCGATGAACGCGCGCTGAGAGCCGGCAACTGACTCGTTCACCCGCGCCGCCTGCGCGCCGGTGGATCATGGCGGCATGACCGAGCGCGCGACGAGCCCGCGGCTGACCTGGCGCGAGCTGCTCGGCGTGGTCTGCTGGGCGTCGTGCTGGCGCTCGCGATGCACTGGCCGCTGCCGCTGCACATGGCGATGTAACGCGGCGTTTTGTTGCAGTTCTGCTAACGGTTGGCCGCGCGCAGGCGCAGCGTCGCCGTCTTCGTGGACCCGCGGTTACCGGCCGCGTCCGTCGCGCGGACCTTCACCACGTACGTGCCCGGCTTGAACTTCCCGCGCAGCTCCAGCCGCCAGGATCTGCTGCCGCGCGCCGTGAGGAACGCGGGCGTCGTGCAGTTGCGGGCCTTGCCCAGCGTGCCCTTGCGGCTGAGGAAGCGACACTTCGTGGCGGACTTCAGCGCCACGGCGACAGTCACCTTGCGCAGCGCGCCGGCGCGCTCGCGCGTCTTCGCGTTCCCCTTGCAGCCGCGGTCGCTCGCCGTGCCGCGCAGCAGGATCCGTGTTCCCCGGACCGAGGAGTTCCGCGGGCTGAAGACCGACGAGGGACGCTTGACGTCGGTGCAGCGCATCAACGGGCTCTCGTCCAGGCGCAGAGAGTAGAAGCCGCCGGTCATGTCCGACGCCAGCACGTGACCCTTGTAGTGGACCATGTCCCAGATCTCCGGGCGGCCGAGCGGGAAGTCGGTGAAGAAGCGTCCCAGCAGGCCGGTCAGCGCCGGCTGGCCGAGCAGCGGACGCGTCCGCTCGTCGTGCGGGACGATGAAGCCGACCTCCTTCGGGCGCTCGCGCCGGCCGGAGAAGGCGGCCGAGGCATCGAGGACGTAGACGCCGCCGTGGTAGTGCGACAGGTAGATCCGGTCGCCGACGATCTGCTGGTTGTGCGGCGAGAAGGTCAGCGACCCGCCGGCCCGGCCGGCGGGGTTCGTCCACGTCGTGACGAGCGCGTCCAGCGATGCCTTCTTCAGCGCGGGGGCGGTCCGCAGCGCTTCGTCAGGCGACTTCTTGTCGTTCGCCGGACCGAGCTTGGAGAAGTCCGTCGCGTCGACGATCCACAGCGGGCCGGGCTTGTCGCCGTTGCCGACGAAGGTGCCGCAGCCGTTGTACTTGTCGCCCTCGGACTGCTCGCTCAGGCCGCTGGGCGACTGCGGGTCGATCATGAGCAGCATCTCGGCGGGCATCGTCACGTAGCGCCGGCCGTCCTTGTGCGTCACATCGATCGTGTGGGCGTACCAGTCGTTCGCGCACTCGGGCGTCGGATCCCACTCGGCGACCTGCTTGATCTTCGACGGGTCGGTCATGTCGTAGACGTTGAAGCCCGTCGCGAAGCCCGCCGCGTTGTAGAGGTACGTGCGGCCGTCCAGCGGATCGTTCTGGATGAACGTGTCGTGGACCTCGTTGTTCTGGATCGTCGCCGCGAGGTTGACGGTGCCGAGCTGGCGGACCGTCGTCAGCAGCCGCTTGCCCGCGACCTTCGTGACCTTCGCGATGTCGATCCCGATGCCGTTCTGGTTGGAGATGACGTACTCGCCGGCGGCACGCGGCCGGCCCGAGCTGGAGGGGCCGGCCGGAATCGTGTGCGAGCGCACCGTATGCACGCCGCCGAGCCCGAGGATCGGATAGAACATCGTGCGCGCCGGCTTGCGCGGGTTGGCGAGGTCGATGACGTCGACGCCGGGGCCGCTCTGGTTGAGCGCGTTGGCGTTGAGCGGCAGCGTCGGCAGCAGCGAGAGCTTCTGGATCGACAGGTACGCGGTCTTGCCGTCGGCGGAGAGGTCGACGAACGCGCCGCAGTTGATGTCCTCGACGAGCTGGTCGCACTCCGTCGCGTTGTAGCGCGACAGGAACTTCGGATCGGCCGGGTCGGAGACGTCGAAGAACAGCACGCCGCCCTGCGGATAGGTGATCGCCACCGCGGCGATGTCGGCCTTGACGTCCATCTCGCCGAGGATCACGTTCGGGCGGTCGTTGAGCTGCGCCGTCAGCGACGCGAACGCCACCTGCTCCATCCGGCAGGCGAACGCGTGCTGCCCGATATCGGAGTGGCTGTGACCCTCCCCCACCGGCATCGCCCTCGCCGCGTCCTCGGTGCACGGGCCGGCGGGCGTGGGCGCCTGGCGCGGCGTGGCGAAGCGCGTCAGCGCGGCGGCGGCGGTCGCCTGGCGCTCGCCGGCGAGCCCGCCGAACAGTCCGTGCCCGGTGAGCGAGCCCGGGGTGACGCTGTGCGCCTCGCCCGGGTGTGCGCCCGCCGGCGTGATCTGCAGCGCGCCGAGCGACGCCGCCAGCGTGGCGAGACAGGAGAGCAGGACGGCGCGGCGCATTGCGCGGCAACCTACCGGGTGCAGAGGCGGCGGGCGTTCAGTGGCGCGCGCGTCAGGCGATGCGAAAGGACATTCGCAGCACCGTGCCGCCGTCGGCCAGGTTGTCGATGTCCAGCGTGTCGGTCGTCCCGGCGATGAGCGGCAGGCCGACGCCGAGGCCGGGGCTGTCGAGGCGCGGCATCATGCCGCTGCCCTCGTCGGCGACCTCGACGAGCAGGCTGTCGCCGTCGAGCTTGGCGTCGACGCTCACGGCACCCGGCTGCGGCGCGTCCACGTAGGCGTGCATGACGGCGTTCGTGACGGCCTCCGAGACGGCGAGCTTGGCCGAGGTCATGAGGGGCTCGCCGATGCCGGCGGCGACGAGGAACTCCGCCATGGCACCGCGCAGCGTCGGCACCGCCGCGGGTATCGCATCCATCGACCGGTGTAGATGCACGGACACGGTAGACATCATTCACTGCCCAGGAGTTGCAGTGTCCAGACACCTTCGGACGGAAAGTTGCTCGCCGGCGGCTACGGCTCGCCGCGGGCGATCAGCCGGCTCAGCACGATGATCGTCTTCGTGCGCGCGATCCCAGGGTTGGTCCGGATGCGCTCGAGCGCCACCTCGAGGTGGGCGACGTCGGTGGCGCGCACCTGCACGAGCGCGTCGGCGTCCCCGGTGACCGTGTAGGCGGCGACGATCTCGGGCTCCCCCGCGAGCGTCTCGCGCAGCGCGATCGGGCTCATGTTCGCGGCGCAGAAGATCTCCACGAACGCCTCCGTGCGCTGCCCCAGCGCGGCCGGGTCGACGAGCGCCGTGAAGCCGGTGATGACGCCGCGCTCGCGCAGGCGGTCGACGCGGCGCTTGACCGCCGGGGAGGACAGGTTCACCCGCTCGCCGAGCTCGGCCAGGCTGCGCCGGCCGTCCTCGAGCAGCTCGGCGACGATGCGGCGGTCGATGTCGTCGAGGTCGGCTATGCGGCAAGCGGGGGGTTGGGAAGCGGCCGGGCGAGGTGCACGCCCGCAACGGCGGCCGGGTGGGCGTCCTCGCCGGTGGCGGCGAGCACGCCGAGCAACCGCTCGAGCAGCCAGTCGGCCTCAGCGTCGGTGATCGTCAGCGGCGGCGCGAGCCGCACGGTCTGCTCGTGCGTGTCCTTCGCCAGGACGCCGGCGGCCAGCAGCCGCTCGCACGCCGCCCGTGCGCTGCCGTGGCGCGCGTGCAGGTCGAGGCCGAACCACAGCCCCCGCGAACGCACCGCGGCCAGCGCCGGGGCGCGGTCCCGCGCGCCGTCGATCCCGGCGCGCAGCCGCTCGCCCAGGCGAGCCGCGTCGGCCTGCGGCTCGCCGGACGCGAGCAGCTCGAGCACCGCGCGCCCGACGGCGCAGGCCAGCGGGTTGCCGCCGAAGGTCGAGCCGTGCGAGCCCGGGCTGAAGACGCCGAGCACGTCGTCGTCGCCCGCGATCGCCGACAGCGCCACGATGCCGCCGCCGAGCGCCTTGCCGAGGACGTAGAGGTCGGGCACCACGCCTTCGTGGTCGCAGGCGAAGGTGCGCCCGGTGCGGCCGAGGCCCGACTGGATCTCGTCGGCGATGAGCAGCACGCCGTGCGCGCTGCACAGGCGCCGCGCCGCGCGCAGGTAGCCGTCGGGCGGGATGACCACGCCGGCCTCGCCCTGGATCGGCTCGACCAGGAACGCGACGACGTCGTCGCCGTGCTCTCGTAGCGCGGCGGCGAGCGCCGCCTCGTCACCGAACGGCACGCGCACGAAGCCCGGCGTGAAGGGGCCGAAGCCGTCGCGGGCGAGCGGGTCGTCGGAAAAGGACACGATCGTCGTCGTGCGGCCGTGGAAGTTGCCGTCGCAGACGATGATCGTCGCGCGGTCCGGCGCGACGCCCCTGACCTCGTAGCCCCACTTGCGCGCGGTCTTGATCGCGGTTTCGACCGCCTCGGCGCCGGTGTTCATCGGCAGGATGCGGTCCTTGCCGGTGAGCGCGGCGAGATCGCGTGCGAACGGGCCGAGCTGGTCGTTGGCAAACGCGCGGCTCGTCAGCGTCACGCGGTCGAGCTGCGCGTGCGCGGCGGCGACGAGGCGCGGATGGCGGTGGCCGAAGTTCAGCGCACTGTAGGCCGACAGCGCGTCGAGGTGGCGGCGGCCGCGGTCGTCGTGCACCCAGGCCCCCTCCGCGTGCGTGACCGTGACCGGCAGCGGGTGGTAGTTGTGCGCCGTGAAGCGCTCGGCCAGGACGCCCGTGTCGTTCGCGCCCAGGGTGACGTCCAGTGCGAGCGTCAGGCAGCGGGGCCCGCCGCCGGACTTGATGAACTCCGACACGTCGACGACCACCGGCTCGAAGCCGCGGGCGCGCAGCTCGCGCTCCAGGCGCGGCGAGCACGACGCCATGACGACCGTGCGACCGACGACGACGGCGTTGGCGCTGAAGGCCTCGACCTCGTCGGGGGTCAGGACGATCGGGTCGGGGACGAGCTTGCGCACGAGGCGCGCGCTCTCCTCGTCGAGCTTGTCGAGCGCGACGAGCGCGCTCGCCGAGTCCAGCGGGCAGAACACGATGTCGAGGTGGTAGAAGCGCTCGTCGGCGAGCTCGACAGGCAGGATCCGCGCGTCGATCATCCGCGCGAGCTCCACGTAGGACGACGCCGAGGAGCGCGTCCGGCAGCCGCCGAACAGCGTCCCGTCGAAGGGCAGCGCGTCACCCGCGCCCTCCTGGACGACGTCGCCGGGCAGGTGGCGGATCGCGTAGCCGTGCTGCGCGAACCAGCGCTCGGCGAGGGCCGGCTCGGCGTGCCGCTCGGCGTGGCGCATGCGCGCCGGGATGAAGGTCTCGCCGTCGACGAGGCCGAGGTTTGCGGTGAAGACGAGGTCGGGCAGCCCGGGGGCAGGATCGATCGTCTCGACCTGCGCGCCGGCCGCCTGCAGCGTCGCGACGAGCGCGTCCCACTGCTGCTGCGCGCGGGCGCGATCGACCGGGGCGGCGACGTCCATCCACGGGTTGATGGCGTAGGAGACCTCGAAGTGCGCGGGCGGGCACATGAGCAGGCGCCGGCCCCAGGGGAGCTCTGCGGGCATGGGCTACACGGTGGCAGACCAGCGGACCTTCGCCAAGGCCACAGCGTTGCGCGATGACGCCGCTAACTTGCGCCTAACCCGGCGATTCCTCAGATTCTTGTGTGCAGAGAGTTATGAACGACATTTATCGCTCATAGGACGCCCGACTCCGAGCCCGCAGGGCCGATGTCATTCCGAGTCCATCGTCCGCCGCCAGAGCAGCGCTGCCGCGGCCCAGAGGCACGCGACGCTGATCAGATACGCGAGGACGAGGGGCCCGGTGTCCGCCGTCCCGAGGGCCACCAGGAAGCCGTGGCCGATGACGGCGAGCGCGACCGCGAGAATCCGTGTCCAGAGCTTCACCCCCGCAGATTGTCGGACGCAAGGCGCAGCCGCCACCCGGCGAGCCGGTCCTGGCGCCCCGCCGCTGGACACCAGGGGCCCGGGGGCCGCTCGTGGCTCACGCCTGCGTGCGAGACCGCAGCGAGCGCCAGCGTGCGCGGCGGTTCGCCTTGTCCCAGCCACTGCGGGCGGCCTCGATGAAGAGGCGCTTGCGCTGCTCGGTCATCACGCGACGCAGGACACGGCGGCGGTCCGGAGACTTCGTGCCGTCGTACTCGGTGATCCAGCGCCGCTCGGCCGGCGTGTACTGCGCCCAGCGATCATGCGGCTTGCAGTCGCTGGCCTGCACCTTGCGTAGGTAGCTCTGGCGGTCGGCAAGCCCGTTCGTTCCGCCGTTGATCCGCTTGGTGACCGCGATGAAGTCGCCCTTGTCGGCGAGCTCGTTGCAGCCGCGCGACTTCCAGTACAGGCCCGCGATGCGCCAGCCGATCGCGTGCTGTGACGCCAACTCCGGATTCTCCTCGAGATCGAGCCGGAGCTGAGGCCCGAACGAGCGGTAGTTCGCCCGGCCGGTCAGCTGGAGCGGGCCGCGCCCCTTGTAGCGCTTGCCGTCACCGGGGCGTGTGTTGCCGAGGTCGCGGCGGCCTTCGTAGCCGTGCTGGGCCGCCGTGGGTCCCCAGATCTCCTCGAAGAACCTCAGTCCCCCGGACTCGTGCAGGATCTGCGCCAGGAACATCTGCGCGCGAGCCTGCGACGTGATCGAGAACTCCGCCATGGCCGCCTCGGCCAGCGGAGCCTCTTGCTTGGCGATCGAGCCGGACACGCCGGCGACGATCAAGGCTGTAGTGACGCTCATGCTCAGAAGAGCGCTCGTCGGGGCTCCTGATACAACGATCGCTACGAGGCGAGCGCCTCCCAGCGAGCGAACGCCTCTTCGACGGTGCGCTTGGCCGCCCCGTGGCGCTGTGCGGACCGCGCCGTCGCCTCGGCCGTCGCCCATGCGGCGGGATCGGCGAGCTCGACCTCGAGTTGCTTGAGCGCCACCTCGGCCTGCTCGATCTCGCGCTCGAGCTCGCGCACCCGGCGGCGAGCGTTCTTCGACAGCCCGTTGGAGGAGCCGTTCGTGGCGGCGCCGTTGGCGCCGCCGGCCAGCGCGGCGGCCGTCGAAGCGGCGAGCCGCTCGCCGGCGCAGTTGGCGCCGGCGGGAATCTGCGGGAGCGGCTTGGGCTGCTTGCCCTTGGGCTTGGCCTTCGCCTTGGGCGCCGGCTTCGCAGCGGGAGTGGGCGCAGGCGCCGCCGCCGTGGAGGCCGCCTTCCGGGCCGCCTTGCCGGCCACGTTCTTCGACGCGCGCTCGGCGATGCGCTTCTCCTCGCGCACGCGCACGTACTCCTGCCAGCCGCCCTCGTAGGAACGCAGCGTGCCGTCGAGCACCGCGACCGTCCGCGTGCCGACCGCCTCCAGCAGCGCGCGATCATGCGAGACGAGCAGCAGCGCGCCCTCGAAGGAGAGCAACGCGTCCTCGAGCGCCTCACGGCTCTCGATGTCGAGGTGGTTCGTCGGCTCGTCGAGGATCAGGACGTTGGCGCCCGAGGCGACGAGGATCGCCAGCGACAGGCGCCGGCGCTCGCCGCCGCTCAGCCCGTCCAGCGGCTTCTGGCCATCCTCGCCGCTGAACAGGAAGCGTCCGAGCAGCGCGCGCGCCTTCTGCGGCGTCAACCCCGTGTGCACCGCCGCGGCCTCGGCCACGGTGCGGGCGCGGGAGCCGTCCCCACCCACCCCCTGGCCGAGCTCGTCCGCGTGCTGCGACAGGTGGCCGATCTTCACGTTGTGGCCCGTCGAGAGCTTGCCCGCGGCCAGCGGCCGGACGCCCGCCAGCGTGTCGATCAGCGTCGTCTTGCCCGCGCCGTTGGGGCCGACGAGCGACACGTGCTCGCCGCGCTCGAGCCAGATCTCGGCGCCGTTCAGCAGGACGCGCGGCGGATTGGCCCCGACCTCGACGCGCCCGCCGGTCATCTCGAAGACGACGCGGCCGCTGCGCTCGGGCGCCTTGAACTGGAACTTCAGCCCCTCACGGTCGCGCGGGTCGCGCTCGATGCGCTCGATCTTGTCCAGCCGCTTGACGCGCGACTGCGCCTGCTTGGCCTTCGTCGCCTTCGCCCGGAAGCGCTCGACGAACTTCTCGAGGCGCTCGATCTCGGCCTGCTGCTTGTCGATCGCGCGGCCGAGCGCGATCTCGCGCGCGGCGAGCTCCTTGCGCCACTGCGTCCACGTCCCCGGAAAGAACCGCGAGCGGCCGGCCTCGAGCTCGAGCACGGCGGTGCCGACCGCCTCGAGGAACCAGCGGTCGTGGGCGACGAGCACGATCGCCGTGTCCAGCGACTTGAGCGTCGTCTCGAGCCATTCGAGCGACTCGATGTCGAGGTGGTTCGTCGGCTCGTCGAGCAGCAGCAGGTCGGGGTCGCCGGCCAGCGCGCGCGCCAGCGAGGCGCGAGTGAGCTCGCCGCCGGAGAAGGTCTTCAGCGAGCGGTCGAGGTCGTCCTCGTCGAAGCCGAGGCCGCGCACCATCGCCGTCGCGCGGTCGCGCCAGGTCCAGCCGCCGGCGTGCTCCAGGCGCGCCTCCGCGCGCGAGTACGCGGCGAACGCCGCCTCGTCGCCGTCGGCCATCGCCTGGGCGAGGTGCGAGAGATCCTGCTCGACGGCGATGAGGTCCGCGCAGCCGCCGAGGATGTAGTCGCGCAGCGTGAGGTCGCGGTCGCGCGGCGGGCGCTGGTCGTGCAGGCTTACCTTGCCTCCCTTCTCGAAGACGAGGCCGCCGCCGTCGATCGACGTCTCGCCGGCCAGCATCCGCAGCAGCGTGGTCTTGCCCGCGCCGTTGCGTCCGGCGATCGTCAGCCGCTCACGGCGTTCGAGCTTGAAGGACACGCCCCGCAGCAATGGGTTGCCGGCCATGTCCTTGCTGAGGTCGGAGGCGATGAGGACGGCCATGCCTGCATGGTAGGTCGCTCGCGCCCGTCACTGCGGGCGCGGGGCGCGTCCGTCGACGATGGTCACCGGGACACCCGGCGAGATGCGGGCGGCGAGCCAGCGGATGGGTCCGTCGGCGAGGCGCACGCAACCGTGGGACACGGCCGTCCCGGGCGTGCCGCCGAGGTTCTGCACGCCGTGCAGGGCGATCTGGCCGGGTCCTCCCTCGAACTCCTGCAACACGTTGGATCGCGCGCTCGTCGCGAGGGCGTACGGCGCGCCCGGGTGACCGCGCGGCATGAGGATGCTCTCCTCGACGAAGAAGCGCCCGGTGGGCGTGGGCGTCGCCGGCTTGCCGACGACGACCGAGATGATCCGCACGAGACGCCCGCGGCGGTAGACGCGGAGCTTGCGCGTCGAGGTCCGCAGCGTCATGCGCCAGGACGTGGCCGACGTTCGCGTCCCGGGCTTGGCGATCCAGCCCGTGGAGCTGTTGGGACGGCCGGGGAGCATCACCTTCAGCCATCGCCCGCCCGTGCTCGCCGTGGCGTGGCCGACGACCGGAACGACGGTCGCCGCGCCGGTGATCGGCGCCCAGGCCGGCAACGTCGTGCCCTTGGCCGGACCGTTCGGCGTGGTCCTCACCATGTGCGGCGTGAGCAACGTCGCGAGCTCCTGGGTCGGCCCGCCGGCCGGTGGCGTCCGTGCCTGCGCCGGCGCCGCGGCTGCGCTCATCGCCGCGGCGACGACGAGCGCCAGGGCGCTCGCGGACGGTTTGGGCAACGTCGGCACGCGCCCGCCGTCAGCGCGCCGCGTAGCGCACACGCCCGGCACCGTCCTGCTGCGTGACGACGAACTGCGTGTTGACCTTCTTGACGGTCGCGGTGCACGAGAACGCCAGGCCCTTCTTCTGATGCACGCCCGACGGGCAGCTGACGCGTGCGTTCTTGCCGCGCTGCGCGGAGACGCTGTGCTCGATTGCCCGCTCGACCTTCTCGGTGTTGAGGATCGTCGCGGTCTTCGCGTCCTCCTTGCCGCACGCGACCGCGGTGAAGCTCGCCGCGATCAGCAGTCCCGCGGCCACTGAGCGGCCGAGGTTCCGTCCTCCGGGCCGGATGGACGGCTCCTGCGCCAGCGTGGGCCGGCGGCCAGGCGTCGGTTGCGCGGATGTGGTGGTGGTGAACGGCGAATGCTGTGTCATGGTTCTAGCCAAGCCTTTCGATTGCGAGTGATGCGTTCGCGTTGGTCTGCGTGCCACCCGCGAGCGTCTGGAGGGTCACCGCGGCGGCGCTGGAGTGGTTCTTCAGCGTGAGCACATCGCCCGCCCCAACCTCGACGATCACCTGGCCGATCAGCGGCTGGGTGCCCGCGCCGGATCCGTAGAGCGACCCGTCGACCAGCGCCCCGTTGCGAAACAGCGCCATCTGTGACGGCTCGACCCCGGACACGGAGTAGGTGACCTTGTAGATCCCGGCGCCGACGAACTGGACTCCGGCGTCGTTCGGGGCGTGGGTGATCCCCGGGCTCATGAGGCCGTTGCGGTCGAACTTCACGTCGGCCTCGATGGCCACGACCTGCGCGCCCTCGTTGAACACGTAGGCGTACTCGGAGGCGCCGCCCGAGCCGGCGGGCCCGGTCGCGCCTGTGGCGCCGGTCGATCCCGTCGCGCCGGTGGCGCCGGCCGGGCCGGTCTCGCCGGTCGAGCCGTCAGGGCCTGCCGGTCCGGCGTCGCCCTCGGCGCCCGCCGGCCCGATCTCGCCCATCGGTCCTGCGCCGCCGTCCGCGCCGGATGCTCCGTCAGACCCGTCGGCACCGGCAGCGCCGGTGGCACCGGCTGGGCCGGTGGAACCGGCGGCCCCGGTCTCACCCTTGACGCCCTCCAGGCCCTGCGCGCCGGTCGCGCCGGTCGCGCCGGTCTCGCCGGTCTCGCCGGTCGCGCCGGTCGCGCCGGTCGCGCCGGTCGCGCCGTCTGTGCCGTCTGTGCCGCTCTGACCAACTGCGCCGGCCTCGCCGTCAGCACCGCTGAGGCCGGTGGCACCGACATCGCCCTGCGCACCAGTGGCACCGGTCGTGCCCTGCACGCCCTGGATGCCCTGCGCCCCGGTGGCACCCGCGGCACCGTCGGAGCCGTTGGTTCCGGCCGCGCCGGCCGTGCCGGCGCTGCCCTGCTCACCCTGCGCGCCGGCAGCCCCGGCTTCACCGGTCGAGCCGGTGGCACCGGTTGCGCCGGCGGCACCAGCGGTACCTGCCGCGCCCTCGTCGCCGGCCTCGCCCTGCGCACCGGTGGCACCCGTCGCGCCGTTCGAACCGGCTTCGCCCTGCGTGCCCTGCGCACCATTGGCACCCGTCGCACCGACCGAGCCGGCGGCGCCGATCTCGCCCTGCGCACCCGCGTCGCCCTGCACACCGGCATCGCCCTGCACACCGGCATCGCCCTGGGCACCTGTCTCACCTTCTACACCCTGCAAACCCTGCATGCCCGTGTCGCCCTGGGCGCCGGCGTCACCCTGCACGCCCGCATCGCCCTGCACACCGGCATCGCCCTGCACACCGGCATCGCCCTGCACACCGGCATCGCCCTGCACACCGGCATCGCCCTGCACACCCGCATCGCCCTGCACACCCGCATCGCCCTGCACACCGGCATCGCCCTGCACACCCGCATCGCCCTGCACACCAGCGTCACCCTGCACGCCGGCATCGCCCTGGGCACCTGTCTCACCTTCTACACCCTGCAAACCCTGCATGCCGGCGTTGCCCTGGGCGCCGGCGTCACCTTGCGCACCGGTGTCGCCCTGCACGCCCGCGTCGCCCTGGACCCCGGCATCGCCCTGCGCCCCGGCCTCGCCTTGGGCACCCGCGGCGCCCTGCGCACCGGCATCACCCTGCATGCCCGCGTCGCCCTGCACACCGGCATCACCCTGCGCACCGGAGGGGCCGGTCAGCCCGGTCGACCC
>Ga0136633_1001542_pt1 | contig 16886 bp, 22 predicted proteins | sample AntDrymeUQ832206_2_FD_105494 | JGI IMG/M metagenome (GOLD analysis project Ga0136633, IMG submission 105494) | Polar desert sand microbial communities from Dry Valleys, Antarctica - metaG UQ83 (22.06) | ecosystem: Environmental > Terrestrial > Soil > Desert | place: Antarctica: Dry Valley...
ATGGCGTTGATCGAGCGGGTCACCTACTCCGACGCGGTCGCGGTGTCCCGCGTCCTGGCCGACCAGTGTTGCGTCGAGACCCTCAGCAATCACCAGTGGTGTCCGGCCGGGGAGCTCTACGCCTTCAGCGACTACCCGACTACGGAACGCGTCGTCGTCGACCAGGTCTTCGGCCAGGTCATCGCCGGCGACGAAATCGCCAACCCGGCCGAGACGCAGCTGTTGCACAAGGAAGGGTTCGGCGCCCTCCTCATGGCCCCGATCGTCCTGAGGGGCGTCACGATCGGCCTGCTCGAGCTCTACCGGCGCGCGCCGCGGCCCTGGACGCCCATGGAGGTCGACCGGGTGCGGATGCTGGCCCACCAGATGGGTCCGACGATGTGGATGCTCGACCACGGGCCGGAGCTCGTCGCGAAGGATCGGCCCGGAGCGCTCAGAACGGCTTGAAGCAGCGCTCGCGCTCCTCGGCGCCGACCTCGGCGTCGATCGCGTCGTTGACGCGGCTGATGAGCGTCGGACGCCACGTCGGGCTGGTGAACCGAAGCGCCGCGGGCCTGTGGTCGATCTCGATCTCCGGGCCTTCCTGGCCGGCGAAGCGCTCGAGCAGCCGCGGCACGAGGGCGGCGACGCCCTCGGGGCGCAGGATGTTGAGCGTGTAGATCGCGTTGTCCACCCGACCACCGTAGGGGGTGAACCCAGGACCGGGTGATCCGATTCGGAGCGTCCGCCGTATTTTGAGTCGAGGTTGGCATAGAAGTTTAGATATGCCACAATTGTTCCCGTGACAAAGCTCACTCGACGACAGACGCTGGCCGGAGGCCTCCCACTCTTAGGAGCCGGTGCCACGCTCCTGCACGGCCAGGTTCCGCACAAGCACCCGTGGGCCGCATCTGACGCCAACGCCGCGGAAACCTCCGCCCCGGGCCATTCCGCCGGACACGGCAAGGACACGCTGGGGGACGGACACGCGGCCTTCCGCGCCGGCCGCACGGTCGACCACCGCGCCAACGGGTTCGATCCCCACGAGATCCTGCGCGACTTCGACTACGGCAAGACCTCGAGGCTGCCCGGAGGCCGCGTCCTGCGCGAGTGGACGCTGTTCGCCGAGGACAAGGAGATCGAGGTCGCCCCCGGCGTGAAGTTCGCCGCCTGGACCTACAACGGCCGGATCCCGGGGCCGACGCTGCGCGCCACCGAGGGCGACCGGCTGCGGATCACGTTCGTCAACGGCTCGGCCCACCCGCACACGATCCACTTCCACGGCATCCACCCCTCCGAGATGGACGGGGTGCCCGGCGTCGGCGCCGGTCAGATCGAACCGGGCCAGCGCACCACCTATGAGTTCGACGCGCTTCCTGCCGGGCTGCACCTCTACCACTGCCACGTGCGCCCCCTGGCCGAGCACATCGCCAAGGGCCTCTACGGCGCGTTCATCATCGACCCCAAGGAGGGCCGCGAGGACGCCGACGAGATGGTCATGGTGATGAACGGGTTCGACACGAACTTCGACCGCGCCAACGAGCTGTACGCGGCCAACACCATCGGCTTCGCCTACATGGACAAGCCGATCGTCACGCGCAAGGACGAGCTGGTCCGCGTGTACCTGGTCAACGTCCTCGAGTACGACCTCATCAACTCGTTCCACCTGCACGGGAACCTGTTCAACTACTTCCCGACCGGCACCGGCAAGACGCCATCGGAGTTCACCGACACCGTGATGCTCTGCCAGGGCCAGCGCGGGATCCTCGAGTGGCGCTTTCAGTACCCCGGCAAGTTCATGTTCCACGCCCACCAGTCGGAGTTCACCGAGCTCGGCTGGCAGGGCTTCTTCGAGGTGCGCGGCTAGATGGAGGCCCAGGGCGCAGCGACGTCGCGGAGCGCCGGGTTGCCGGGCTGGCTGCTCGGCCTGCTGCCGCTGCTGCTGATCGCCGCCGCGATCGGCGCGTTCGCCGCGCTCGACGGCCCTGGTTTGGGCGAGCGGCGCGGGCCCGCGGCCGAGGAGCTGGTGGTCGAGCAGACCAAGCTCACCCCCGGCGTCATCGAGCTCACCGTCCGCAACGACGGCCCCGACGCGGTGGCCGTCGCCCAGGCGCAGGTCAACGATGCTTACGTGCAGTTCGACGGCGCCGAGGAGGCCATCGGCCGGCTCGGCACCTCGACCGTGCGGCTCCGGGAGGCGTGGGTCGAGGGACAGGCGTACGAGGTAGTCCTGCTGACCTCGACCGGCGGCACCATCGCGCACGAGATCCCGATCGCCGTCGCGACGCCGGACAAGGACGTATCGCTGTTCGCCCTCATGGCGTTGCTGGGCATCTACGTCGGCGTGATCCCCGTCGGCCTGGGCATGCTCTGGCTCCCGTGGATCCGCCGCATCCCGCCGCAGTGGATGCGCACGCTGATGGCGCTGACCGTCGGCCTGCTCGCGTTCCTGGCCATCGACGCCACGCTCGAGGGCTTTGAGCTGGCCGGTGAGGGCTCGCAGGCCTTTGGCGGCGCCGGGCTCGTGCTGATCGGCGCGGTGGTCGCCTACCTGCTGTTGACGGGCGTGTCCGCGTGGATGAAGCAGCGCAGTCGCTCGGCTAGCGCCGCGGGGGCCGGCGGCGGGACGTTGGCCCTGCTCGTGGCGACCGGCATCGGCCTGCACAACCTCGGCGAGGGCGTCGCGATCGGCGCCTCCTACGCGGTGGGGGCACTGGCGCTCGGCGCTTCGCTGGTCGTCGGCTTCGCCATCCACAACACGACCGAGGGCCTGGCCATCGTCGCCCCCGTGGCCGACGACAAGCCCCGGCTGCGGCGGCTCGCGCTGCTGGGCTTCATCGCCGGCGCGCCCGCCGTCCTCGGCGCGTGGATCGGCGCTGCCGCGTTCAACTCGAGCCTGGCGGCGTTCCTGTTCGGCTTCGGCGCCGGCGCGATCGTCCAGGTCATCGTGCAGCTCGCGCCGTCGATCCGCGACGAGGACGGGCGCTTCCTCCATCCCCACGCGGTGGCGGGCGCCCTCGCGGGCATCTTCATCATGTTCGTGACCGGCCTGTTGGTGAGCGCCTGATGATCGCCGGGGCTCGCCACTCCGACGCGATCGAGGACTATGCAAAGGCGATCTACGCGCTCGCCCGCAGGGGCGACGGCGCGGTGAGCACCAATGCGCTAGCCGAGCGCGTGGGCGTGACCCCGGCCTCGGTCTCGGCGATGCTCAAGAAGCTCTCCGAGCGCGGCCTGGCCGAGCACGCTCCCTACCGCGGCGTGACGCTGACTAAGGAGGGCGAGCGCGTCGCGCTGGAGGTCCTGCGCCATCACCGCCTGCTCGAGCTCTACCTCGCCGAGCACCTCGGCGTACCCTGGGACCGGGTTCACGAGGAGGCCGAGGCGCTCGAGCACGTCCTCTCGGAGGATCTCGAAGCGCGGATCGCCGCCAAGCTCGGGAACCCGACCCACGATCCGCACGGCGACCCGATCCCCGACGTCGGGCTGCGCATCGACGAAGGCGAGACGCGCGGCCTCGACGCGCTGGGCGTGGGCGACCGCGGGCGCTTCGTGCGGGTCTCGGACTCCGACGCCGCGATGCTGCGCTACCTCGCCGAACGCGGCGTCTGCCTCGGCGACGACCTCGAGATCGTCGAGCGCCAGCCGTTCGGCGGGCCGCTGACCGTGCGCTTCGGTGAGACCGACCACGTGATCGGCGGCGCGCTCGCGTCGGCCATGCGGGTCGAGCTCGACGGCGCCTAGGGTTCGCGCAGGAATTGTCGATTCGTCTGGCGCCCGATCCGTGGATGCCAGATGCCGCACGCGTGCGGAGGCGGGCGCCAGCCCGTCGAGCATCGCGGGTGGCGGCTGGCGCCGCGGAGCGCGTGCCCAAACGGAGCGAGAATTGTTGCGCGGGCCCTTAGGAGCCGGTGAAGCTCGTGATGGCCGACCCGACGAGGGCCACCACCAGCGACGCCAGCGCGACGAACACCGCAGCCTTCTCCTCGCTGAAGGCGAGCAGCACGATCGCGACGAGCAGCAGCAGCGTCGAGACGGCCGCGGTTCCGTGGCGCTTGATCACGAGTGCGAAGCTATCGCACCAGTGAGCATCACGACCGCCACCGACCACCCCGCCCGCGAGAGCCGCTACGACGGCTTCCTCGTCGTCGCCGCCATGGCCACGCTGATGTGGCTGCTGGAGGTCATCGACGCGATCGCCGGCGGCGACCTCGACGGCTGGGGCATCCGGCCCCACGACCCCGACCGGCTCGTGGGCGTTCTCACGGCGCCCTTCCTGCACGCGGGCTTCGGGCACCTCGTGTCCAACACCGTTCCCTTCCTGGTGCTCGGCTTCGTGATCGCGCTCAGCGGCGTTGCGCGCGTGCTCGCGGTGACCGCCATCGTGATGCTCGTCGGCGGCCTCGGGACCTGGATCGTCGGGCCGGAGAACTCGCTGCACATCGGGGCCAGCGGGCTGGTCTTCGGTTACGCCGCCTACGTGATCAGCCGAGGCGTGTTCAACCGCAGCGCGCTCGAGCTGGTGATGGGCGCCGTGGTGGCGGCCGTCTGGGGCTCGGCGCTGCTCTCGGGACTGCTGCCCGAGGAGGGCATCTCCTGGCAGGGCCACCTGTTCGGGGCCATCGGCGGCGTGGTAGCCGCGGGCGCTCTCAGGCGCGAACCCCGCGCGTGATCGTCCTCCTCGCGCCCTCGGAGGGCAAGACCGCTCCGGCCCAGCATGCCTCGCCCATCGATCTGGGCGCGCTGGCTTTCCCGGCGCTGACGGCTAAGCGCGAGACGCTCGTCGCTCGGCTCGAGCGGCTGGCCGGCGGGCCGCGCCGCAAGGCCCTGTCCGCGCTCGGCCTCAGCGAGGCGCAGGCCACAGAGCTCGAGCGCGACACCGACCTGCTCGGGGCGCCGGCAGCGCCCGCGGGCGAGGTCTACACCGGTGTGCTCTACCAGCACCTCGATCTGCCGTCGTTGCCAGCCGCCGCAGCGCGCCGCGCTGCCGAGCGGCTCTACGTGGCCAGCGCGCTGTGGGGCGTCATCTCGATCGCCGACCGCATCCCCGCTTACCGGCTGAGCATGGGCGCGACGCTCCCGCGAATCCCGAACCTGGCCCGCTGGTGGCGCCCGGCGCTGGCCGCGGCGTTGCCCGCCGACGCGTTCGTCGTCGACCTGCGCTCGGCCGCGTACGCGGCGGCCTGGCGCCCGGCGCGCGGGACGGTCATCGAGGTCAAGGCCTACTCAGACGCGGGCGGCGCGCGCCGCCCGATCAGCCACATGGCCAAGGCCGTGCGCGGCGAGGTGGCGCGGCTGCTGGTCGCCGAGCGCCGGGCGCCGGAGTCACCCGAGGACGTCGCCGGGCTGGTGGCGGCCGCGGGTGAACGTGTCGAGCTCCGCCCGCCGCCGAAGCCCGGCGCCTCCTGGACGCTCGAGCTCGTCCGCGGATGAGCGCGCAGGACGCCGGCGCCGAACATCGAAGTGAGCGAGCGATGGGCGATGCCTTCGTCTACCTGCTGCGCTGCGCCGACGACAGCCTCTACTGCGGCTGGACGATCGACCTCGAGCGGCGGCTGGAGGTCCACAGCGCCGGCAAGGGCAGCGCCTACGTCCGTCGCCGGCTGCCCGCGACCTACGCCGCGGTGTGGCGCGCGGAGAGCCGCACCCACGCCCGCAGCGCCGAGGCCCGGATCAAGCGCCTGACCCGGCCCGAGAAGCTCGCGCTGACGCGCGGCGAGCCGTTGCCCGCCGCGCTCGGCGCCCTCGTGCCTCTGTCGCTCTAAGCGTCCTTGCCCTTCATGGGGTCGTCGTCGTCGAGCTTGCTGTCGTCGCGCAGCGGCAGGATCGGCTCGTCGTCGGCGAGCACCTGGCGCCCCTCCCGGATCTCCTTGCTGCGGGCCAGCTCGGCGTTGAGCTCAGCGCCGATCAGCACGGCGAGGTTGGTCAACCACAGCCACACCAGGAACGCGATGGCGCCGCCGAGCGAGCCGTAGGTCTTGTTGTAGCTCGCGAAGCTCGCGACGTAGAGCGCGAAGGCCGCCGAGGCGACGAGCCACACGACGACGGCGAGGATGCCGCCCGGGCTCAGCCACTTGAACTTCGGCTGCTTGACGTTCGGAGCGGCCCAGTAGAGGAACGCGAACATGAAGCTCACGACGAGCAGCAGCACCGGCCACTTGGCGATGCTCCACACGGTCACCGCGGTGTCGCCGAGGCCGACGACCTTGCCGACCTGCTCGGCGATCCCGCCCGAGATGACCACCGCGAACGTGCTGATCGCCAGCAGGACGATCATCACCAGGGCGATGCCCATCTGCTGCGGACGCAGCTTGTAGATCGGCCGGCCCTCGGGAACCTCGTAGATGGCGTTGGACGCGCGCGAGAACGCGCCGATGTAGCTCGACGCGGAGAACAGCGCGATGGCGATGCCGACGATGAGCAGGATGCCGGCGGCGCCCTGGTTGGACTGGAGGTTCTCGATCGCCGGCACCACGATGTCGCGCGCGGGCCCGGGGGCTGCCGCCTCGACGTTCGAGATCAGCGAGTCGCTGGTGGACTTGCCGAGCAGGCCGACGATCGACAGCAGCGCGAGCAGCGCGGGGAACATCGCCTGGACGCCGTAGTAAGTCAGCGCGGCGGCCCAGTCGGTGAGGTTGTCGTTCGAGATGCCCTTGAAGGTGCGCTTGAGCGCGTCCTTCCAGCCCGCGCCGTCGCGGTCGGTGGGCCCGTCGGGCCCATTCGCGCCGTCGGGGGCGTCGTCGCTCTGCGCACCCCGAGCGCGCTCGTGGCGCGCGAAGCGCTCTTCCGCGTCAGACCGCTTGACCGTGCTCACACCAACCGGATGCCCGGCGCGATGCGTTGCCATGCGCCGAGGCCCGAACGGCCGCAGACAAGTTTCGCGGCCGTTCTGCGTTACAGGGGTCATGCTTCCGCGACGGATTGCCCTGCTCGCCTCGATCGCCCTCATCGCCGGCGCCGGCATCAGCGGCGCCGCCAAGGCCGACGAGCCCTTCGACGCGACCTGCGCGGGCGCCGCCCCGTCGGCGGTCATCTGCGTGGGGGCCGAGAAGGCCTCCGAGGGCGCGGCGGCGGCCTGCCGGCGCGGCGGGCCCGAGGACGCGTGCGCGACGGCGACCCCCGCCGGCCGCGACGTCCGCCCGTCGAAGCTGGCCGCTTACCAGAAATCCTGGCTGCACCGCGCGGCCGCCTACCAGTTCCGCCTTGGCGACCCGGTGGCCTTCCGCGACGCCCAGTGGCTGGGCAGCCACAACTCGTTCAACGCGAACGCGAACGGCCCCACCCTGTCGCACGCGGACTCCAACCAGCAGCTCACGCTCACCCAGCAGCTCGACGGCGACATCCGGTCCCTCGAGCTCGACGTCCACCTCGTCGCGGGGGTCCTGCGCGTCTGCCACGCCCGTCCGGCCGCCGAGGGCCACGCGGGCTGCAGCACCGAGGACGACCTCGCCACGGTCCTCAAGGAGATCGAGGCCTGGCTGGAGGACAACCCCGGGCAGGTGATCCTCCTCTACCTCGAGGATCACGTCGGCGACGCGGGCTACGCGGCCGCCAAGAAGGCGCTCGACGAGCAGCTCCCCGGCCGGGTCTACACGCCCGCCTCGGAACCCGCCCCGGGCCCGGCGACGGACTGCGCCGAGCTGCCGCTCGAGCTGTCGCGGGCCGCCGTGGCCCGCGCCGGCAAGCAGGTGGTGCTCGTCGGCAAGTGCCGCGCGGGCTGGTCCAGCCACGTCTTCGGCTGGACGGATAACAACGAGGTCGAGGCGGGCAACTCGACGGACTACACCTGCGACAAGCCGTTCGGCGCCGAGGACTACGCGACCAAGATGGTCCGGTTCTTCGAGGACGGCACGTGGCTGGCCACCGGCCTGGCCCCCCGGGAGAACATGGCCGCCAACCGCGCGCGCCGGCTGACGCCCGACAAGGTCGCCGTGATGGTCCGCTGCGGCGTGAACCTGTTCGGCTTCGACCACTTCGATCCCAACGACGGCCGCGTGGCCGCCTCCATCTGGAGCTGGGCGCCGGACGAGCCCAAGCGCGCAGCGGGCGACTGCACCGTCCAGCGAGACGACACGCGCTGGTACGCGGCGGCCTGCACGGGCACCGTACGCCCCGCCGCCTGCCGGACCGCGACGGGCTGGACGCTGAGCCGCGCGGTGGCTGCCCCGGCAGCCCCAGGGGCCTGCAAGGCGGCCGGCGGACGGTACGAGCCGCCGCGCACGGGCGAGCAGAACGCCGCGCTGCGTGCGGTCGCCGGCGGCGCCGAGCCCTGGCTCGCAACGAGTTTGAAGCGCCCGCGCAAAAGCCGCGAACGTCGGTCACACCACCACTGAGTGGTGGTCTGACCGACGTTCGGCGGCCTAGCGGTCCTGGAGCGCGTCGAGCGCGACGGCCTGCGCTAGCACCAGCCGCCGGTCTACGCTCGCCAGCGCCGGGGTGAGCTCGACGACGTAGCGGTCGCGCAGCTTGCCCAGCACCCGTTGGTAGGTCCCGGCCTCGTCGTTGGGATCCTCGACGAACAGCGTGAAGTTGAACGGCACCCAGCCGAGCAGCTCCAGCGGACCGGGCAGCAGACCGGCGAAGCGGCGAAGCAACGCGACGAAGATGCTCGACTCGCGCGCCTGCAGGACGACGTTCTCCTGCGCGTCGCGAACGACCCACTGACTGCGCAGCAGCGACTTCTTGAAGTTCTTGCCGAGATCGCCGATCTTCTCGCCGTCGGCGTCGAGGACGTCGAACTTGCCGGCGAACTCGAAGACGCTCTTGGCCTTGATCATGAAGACGTGCTTGTCGTCCTCGCCGGGCACGCGGAACCGGATGTCCTCCTTGATCTTCATCTTCTTCTGCTTGACGTAGAGGACCTGGTCGCCCTCCTCGGTCGAGCCCGGCGCCGGGATGCTGATCTGGTACTCGTTGGCCAGGGCCTTGAAGACCTGCTGGATGAGGAAGCGGTCCTGGTCGCGCAGCGCGGGCAAGAGGTCAGGAGCGAGGGACATGCGAGCATCCTCGCACGAACTGATGGCCGCCCACGAGACGATCTTCACGACAATGACCGCGCTGGCCCAGCGCACGGGCGCGGTCAACCTCGGTCAGGGGTTCCCCGACGGGGGCGAGCCCGCGGCCCTGGTCGACGCCGCCGTCGCCGCGCTGCGCGCCGGCCACAACCAGTACGCGGCGCTGCCGGGCGTGCCCGCTCTGCGCCAGGCGATCGCCGCGCACCAGCAACGCCACTACGAGATCGAGCTCGATCCCGACAGCCAGGTCCAGGTGACCTTCGGAGCCACCGAGGCGATCGCCGCCGCCCTGCTGGCGCTGGTCTCCCCAGGAGACGACGTCGCGATGCTCGACCCCTCTTACGACGCCTACGGCGCGATCGTCGCACGGGCCGGCGGCACGCCCCGGCCGATCGTCCTGCGGCCGCCGGAATGGCGAGTCGAGGCCGAGGCCGTCGCCGCGGCGATCAGCCCCGCGACTCGCGTGCTGCTGCTCAACTCGCCGCACAACCCGACCGGCCGCGTGCTGGCCGAAGACGAGCTCGAGCAGCTAGCGGCCGCCTGCCGCGAGCACGACGTCCTCGTCGTCACCGACGAGGTCTACGAGCACCTGGTCTTCGACGGTCGCCACATTCCCATCAGCACGCTGCCCAAGATGGCCGAGCGAACGCTGACGATCTCCAGCCTGGGCAAGACGCATTCGGTGACCGGGTGGAAGGTCGGCTGGGCAACCGGTCCGGCGCCTCTCGTCGCCGCGGTGCGCGAGGTCAAGCAGTTCCTCACGTTCGCGGGTGGCACGCCGCTGCAGCACGCGGCAGCCGTGGGGCTGGGCCTGGAGGAGGAGGCGCGAGCACTGGCGGCCTCGCTGAAGGCGCGCCGCGACCGCTTGGCCGAGGGTCTCGGGTCCGCGGGCTTCAGCGTCCTGCCGAGCGCCGGGACCTACTTCCTCAACGCCGCGCTACCTGGCGAGCCCGACGCCGCCGCGCTCTCGCTGCGCCTGCCGCATGAGGCCGGCGTCGTGGGCATACCGATCTCGGCGTTCTGCGCCGCGCCGACGAGCGAGACCGCTGCGCTGCTGCGCTTCACGTTCTGCAAGTCCGACGCCGTGCTGGACGAGGGCATCGCTCGTCTGATGGCATGGCGGGGATGACCGAGCTTGCCCTCGCGGCCCGCGGCCGTAGCCTGCCGGGCATGGCCGCTCGGTCGCTTCGTCTCCTCGCTCTGCTGACGGGTGTCCTCGCTCTCGCCCTGGTGTCGGCTGCCCCGGCGCGCACCGTCACCCACCGGATCGGCCCGATCCAGATGGGCAGCTACGGGACGGCCTACAAGACCTCGTTCGACCTGCCTCACCCGAAGGTCAAGCATTCCCTGCGCTACATGCACGCGCGGGTCGTCGACGCCAAGGGCCGGTTCGTCCCGCAGGAGCAGGTGATGCTCCACCACGTCACGTTCGTCAACCGCGGGCGGGTGGACGGCGAGAAGAGCCAGTTCTACTGCGAGAACGGCTACAAGGAGCGCTTCTACGGGACCGGCGAGGAGGATCAGAGCCTGATCCTCCCGGAGGGCTACGGCTACCGGGTTCGCGGCGACGACCGCTGGCACGCGAGCTGGATGCTGATGAACCACCACCCCCGTCGGCGCAAGGTCTTCATCGAGTACACGATGCGCTACGTGACGGGCTGGGCCGACACGCCGGTCACGCCGTTCTGGCTGGGCGTCGAGCCGTGCAAGCGCGACCCGATCTTCCAGGTCCCCGGCGGCGGCGAAGCCGGCTCGACCTTCACCAAGCAGATCGACTGGACCCCGCCGGTCGACGGCCGCATCGTCGCGGTCGGCACGCACCTGCACGGCGGCGCGAAGGCGATGCGCATCACCGATCCGGCGTGCGGCGACCGGACGCTCGCGGAGTCGATCCCCGAGTACGGGATGCCCGACGACCCGATCTACGGCGTCTTGCCCCAAATCCACGAGCCCAGCCCTCGCTTCACGAGCTATCCGGTGACCGCGACCGGCATCCCGATCCGCAGGGGCCAGACCTATCGCGTCAGCGCGCTCTACGACAACGAGCTGCCCCACGCGCGGGTCATGGGGATCATGCACGCCTACGTCGCGCCGCCCACCGCGAAGGTTCCCAATTGCGCGCCGCTGCCCACCGACGTCGAGACCGCGCACTGGGACAAGCCCTACCGGACGGAGATCCCGAAGGTCCAGATCCCGCTCGCCGTCCGCGGGCCTGATGGGCACGCGCAACCGGTCGACACGCTGCCCGGGCCGTTCTACCGGCCGCCGGGCGACGCCGTGGTCAGGCTGCGCAACCTGCGCTTCAACCATCGCAAGGTCGCCTTGCGCCGCGGCGCGTCGATCCTGTGGCGCTTCGACGACCCGTTCCTGCACGACGTCACGTCGGCCAGCGGCCCGTCGGCGATCGGCACCCAGCCACTCGAGGACGGCGCTGTCTGGCGCCAGAGGTTCAACCGGCCCGGCACCTACAGCCTCTACTGCACGCTGCACCCGCTCGACATGCAGCAGATCGTCGAGGTCTCGCCCTAGCCGGTCGCGCCGAACGTCCCGATGTGAGGGCCATGGACCTCACATCGGGACGTTCGCGACGTCAGACGCCGGTAACCGCGGCCTGCAACCGGCGCATCCCGGCCAGCCAGCGGTCGTAGTCCGATGCCTTGCGCTGGAAGAACGTCAGCACCTCGGGGTGCGGAAGGATGAGGAAGCGTTCCTCGCGCAGCGCCGCGACCACGTCGTCGGCGACCTGCTCGGGCTCGACCACGCCGCCCGTCGCGCGCACGACGTCGCCGGCGGTCACGCCTTCCTGCGCGTCGACGCCCGCGTTGAGCATGGCGGTGTTGACGCCCATCGGGCACAGGCAGCTCGCGCGGATCCCGCTCGAGCCGTAGGTGACCGACAGCCACTCGGCGAAGGCGACCGCGGCGTGCTTGGTCACGGCGTAGGGCGCCGAGCCGATCTGGGTGAGCATCCCGGCGGCGGAGGCCGTCGTCAGGAAGTAGCCGCTGCCGCGCTCGACCCATCCCGGGACGAGCGCGCGCGCCGCGTAGATGTGCGAGCGGATGTTGACCCCGAAGGCCTGGTCCCACACCGCGTCGTCGTCCTCGAGGCCGATGCCCACCGCGACGCCGGCGTTGGCGCAGAACAGGTCGACCGGGCCGAACGCCTCCTCGGCGCGGGCGATCAGCGCGAGGACCGTCTGCTCGTCGGAGACGTCACCGGCGAACCCGACGGCGCGGTCGCCGATCTCGGCCGCCACCGCGGCGGGATCGGCACGCTCCAAGTCGGCGACGACCACGCCCTTCGCACCCTCCTCGACGAACTTCCAGGCCAGCGCCATGCCGATGCCGCCGGCCCCGCCGGTGACGATCGCGACCTTGTCGGTGAGCTCCATGGGTCACGATCCTGTCACATGCTTCTCTCAGTCCTGGACCAGTCCCCGGTCGCCGAAGGCGCCACCGGGGCCGACGCGTTGGCCAACACGCTCGACCTCGCGCGGCTGGCCGACCAACTCGGCTACCACCGCTACTGGGTCGCCGAGCATCACGGTGGCCCGATGCTCGCCAGCGCCGCGCCCGAGGTGCTGATCGGGCCGATCGCCGCGGCCACGCAGCGCATCCGGGTCGGCAGTGGCGGCGTCATGCTGCCGCACTACAGCCCGTTCAAGGTCGCCGAGGCGTTCAGCATCCTGGCCGGCCTGTTCCCCGGCCGCATCGACCTCGCCCTCGGACGAGCCTCAGGCACCGACCCCCTGACCACCTTCGCCCTGCAGCGTGATCGCACCAAGGCGATGCCCGACGACTTCGGACAGCAACTCGCCGAGCTGCTCGCCCATCTCGAGGACGCGCTTCCGCCCGAGCACCCGTTCGTCCGCCTGCCGAGGTTCCTGCCCGGCCGGCCACACCTGCCCGAGCCGTGGCTGCTGGGGTCCTCGCCGCAGTCGGCGCTGTGGGCAGCCGAGCTCGGCCTGCCCTACGCGTTCGCCGACTTCATCAACCCGAGCGGAGCGAGCATCGCCCGCGATTACCAGGCGCGCTTCGCCGACGGTGTCCGCGCGCCCCGCCCGCTCACGCTCACGGCTGCGTGGGTCATCTGCGCGGAGACCGACGACGAGGCCCAGCGGTTGGCCGCCAGCAGCCGGATGACGCTGCGACTGCTGCGGCGTGGTCAGCTCATCGCGGTCCCCACGCCGGAGAAGGCGCTGCGCTATCTGGAGTCCGAGGGGGTGGGCGCGGGCGGAGCGCTCCCCGGCCGCCGCGGGATCATCGGCGCCCCGGACACGGTACGGGCGGGGCTCGAAGCGCTCGCCGCCGACTACGGCGCCGACGAGCTGATGGTGGTGACGATCACCCACGACCACGAGGCGCGTCGGCGCAGCTACGAGCTGATCGCGGACGCCTTCGGCTTGAGTTCTCTCCACTGAACGCTACAGTTCTGTTTAGGGAGAGGCGCTCGGATAGCGCCTGGGAGACAACGACAGGGGTTCAGCATGGGAACGATCGCGCTCGCCCACCGAGGGCGCGACACCGTAGTAACGACCGACGAGGCTGCCGACACGGATCTCGTGGCGGCTATCCGAAGGGGCGAGGACACCGCCTTTGAGGAGCTCTTCCGTCGCTATCAGCAACGCGTTACCGGCTACGTCGCTCGCATGGTCGGCTGCCGCGAGCAAGCCGAGGAGATCGCCCAGGAGGCGTTTATCTCCGCCCTGCGCCGCCTGCGCGAGACCGACCAGCCGATCGCCTTCAAGGCGTGGATCTACGGCATCGCCCGCAACGGCGCGATCGACCACCTCCGCGCCCGCTCCCGCCGAGCGCCCGAGGTCGGCTACGACCAGGTCGAGGCGTTCGTCGCGCCCGCCGGTCCCATGGCCTCCCCCGCCCCCGAGGCGGCGATGGAGACCAAGCAGAGCCTGGCTGACCTGCAGGGCGCATTCGGCAGCCTGAGCGACACGCACCACCAGATTCTGGTCATGCGCGAGCTAGAGGGACTCTCCTACGACCAGCTCGGCGAGCGCATGGAGATGTCTCGCTCTCAGGTCGAAAGCACCCTGTTCCGCGCGCGCCGGCGGCTGGAGGAGGAGCACTCCGAGCTGGTCAGTGGCGAGCGCTGCCGCCGAGTCCAGGCCCTGATCCTCCGCGGTAACACGACGATGGGCGTCCGCGACTCCGCGCGCGTCGAGCTCCATCTGTCGCACTGCCACCCCTGCCGCCGAACGGCCGCCCGCGAAACCCTCACGACCGCCGCTGCCGCGTAGCGACCGTAGGAACCCTGCGACTTTCTCCAGAGGGCCCTTAGCTCTCAGCGGCCGTCGCGTAACCGGCCAGCACGGTCCGGATCTCGTCGGGGATCGTCTTCTTCGCCTTGGTGGCCACCTCGATGAACACGTGGCGGAAGTCGCCCTCGACGAGCAGCTCGCCGTTTCGGGTCACCGTGTAGGAGCTGATCATCGACGTGTCGCCCAGCCGGTCGATGCTGACGTCCACGTCGACGAGGTCGTCGAAGAGGGCGGGCGCGAGGTAGCGGACGCGCTGCTCCGCCACCACCATGTCGGTTCCGGAGCCCACCATCGCCCCGTACGAGCCGAACGCCGTGCGCCACAGCTCGGTGATCGTCAGGTCGTAGTACTCGGGGTAGCGGGCGAAGTAGACGACGCCCTGCGGATCGCACTCCTGAAAGCGCACGCGCAGCGTGTGGCGAAAGGCGGCCATCAGGCCGCGCAGCCTACGGCAGGCTCAGCCCTGGTTGCGGCCGGTTGCCGCGCCGCGAAGCAGCGCCAGCTCCGTGACCGCCGCCGCGACGTAGGTCTCGCGGCACGCGGCGATCTCCGCCTCTAGATCGTCCATGTAGACCGCGTTGGCGGCCAGCGGCGATCGCAGCGCGGCGTCGAGCTCGACGAGCAGTCCGGCGAGCTGCGATCGGGCGTGGGCGGCGCTCACAACCTCTTTAGTTCGCGAGCCCATGGAACTCTCCCTCCCCCGTTGGCCCGTGGCCCAAGCGTCTGCGGTAGCGTCGCTGACATGGGCGTCGTCGAGCGCATTCTGATCCGAGCCGAGCCCGCCGGCCTGTCTCACGAGGTTCCGCGCGCCCGCGCGCTGGAGGGGCTGGGGCTCCAGGGCGATCGCTACTTCAACGGCGAGGGCACGTTCTTCGAGGACGGCAAGGCCGGCCAGGCGCTGACCCTGATCGAGGCCGAGGCGATCGAGGGCCTGCGCGCTGATACGGGGATCGTGCTGACGGCCGAGGAAGCGGGCCGCAACCTCGTGACCCGCGGCGCCGATCTCAACGCGCTGGTGGGCCGGCGCTTTCGTATCGGCGACGTCGAGTGCCGGGGCGACCGCCTCTGCGATCCGTGCGCCACGCTGGCCCGCCGCACCGAGCCGGGCGTCCTGCGTGGGCTCGTCGACCGTGGTGGCCTGCGGGCCGACATCGTGCGCGGCGGCGAGATCGTCGCAGGCGCCGAGCTCGTCGCTCTCGACGACTAGTCCTTTCGTCCACTCGGCTCCTACCGGTGGCACGACTGCCGAGTACGTCGTTAGGGCGCACGGAAGCGCCATAACGACAAGGGCATCCCCGTCGCGAGGCGGGTCCGCAAAGCCAGGGGTCTCTCCGAGACGGCCCAGCTACCGAAACGAGGAACCGTCATGAACCACACCGCACAGCCGCTGCTCGGCCCAGAGGCCGAGGCCGTGCTTGCCACGCTGGCCGACAAGGGACTGGACGTCAGCGTCAAGCTCAACGATCTCGCTCACGCCACCGGCTTGCCTACGGGTCATGTCGGCCGGCACCTGCGGACGCTCGAGCGCGATCGCCTGGCCCGCTACGGCTGCGGCGCCTGGGCGGCGACCCACCGGGGCGTGCGTCACGCCACCGACGTGGCGATCCCTTCTGCCGCCTGAGCCAACCCGCGTTTTCAGGCGCGGGGGTTCGGGGAGGGCTCTGGGCATGAGCACCGACAACGAGCCGGCCAAGCCGCCCGAGAACGAGGACGTCGCCGAGGGCGTGACCAACGAGCCGCGCGGCACCGGCGACCTCGACAAGGACGCCCTTGAAAAGGGCAAGGACGGATTGGAGCAGGCGGGCGGCGGGCACTAGCCCGACGCCTACACCGCGACCGGCGCGACGTCTCCGCGCCGCGCCGCCTCGGCATGCTCGCGGCTGTCGCGCCCGCTGATCATCACCGCGGCTGCGATCAGGCCGAGGAGCGAGAAGCCGGCGCCCACCAGGAACGCGTCGGAGAACCCGGAGCGCAACCGGCCCGACCTCGACGACGTGCCCGCCGACGTCCGCGAGGCCATGACGTTCCACCCGGTCATGACGCTGGGCGAGGTGCTCGAGCTGGCCCTCGAGCCGGCTCTCATCGCTCCGGGAAAGGCGGTGCTTGCGGGTTCCTAGGCCGTTTCGAGTTGACGTCCGTCCGGTGACTCGTGTCTGATGGCACGAGCTGCTGATGGCCACTCCCGGTCCGATCTACGCCAGCACCCTCCATCGTCGCGATCGTGCGTGGGGCCCGCGGCGGCGTCGCGCTCGCGCCCGGCTGCGGTTGGCCGTGTGGAGCGGCGCGAGCGGCGCGGCCACGTTGGCGCTGATCGCCCACTACGCCTGAGTCAGGCGGCGGGTCCGGGGCGTGAGGCGCAGAAGATCTCGCAGTAGCGACTATGCGGGCGTGCGGGCGGGCCTCGGCTCGCCCGCCGTGTCTGCGGCCGACGTGAGCTTCCCCGCGGCGGCGACGGCCCACAGCACGCTGATCCAGGTCAGGGTCGCCAGCGTGATGTGGACCCACACCACACCCGCCGGCAACTCGGTCTCGTACTGGACGAACCCGACCACGCCCTGCGTCGCGACGAGCAGACAGAGCGTTGTCACCGCCTTTCGCAGCCGCGGGCTGGCCTGCTG
>Ga0136633_1001543_pt1 | contig 16883 bp, 18 predicted proteins | sample AntDrymeUQ832206_2_FD_105494 | JGI IMG/M metagenome (GOLD analysis project Ga0136633, IMG submission 105494) | Polar desert sand microbial communities from Dry Valleys, Antarctica - metaG UQ83 (22.06) | ecosystem: Environmental > Terrestrial > Soil > Desert | place: Antarctica: Dry Valley...
ATCCCCGCTCGCGTCGTTACTCGTCGCTCACGTACCCTCCGGGTACGCTCACTCCTCGCGCCTAGCGACCAGGGCGCAGTGACGCTCTCGGTGCTGACCGTATTTCCGGTGCGGAGCACTTAGAGAGCCACTCCCCTGAGAAACGGCGCCAGACCGAGCACGGCGAACGAGGGAAGCACGCACAGCGTCAGGGGCACCACCATGACCACCGGAGCCCGGCGCAGGCGCGCCTCGAAGTCACGCGCCCCCTGCCGCCGCCTCGAAGCCGCCAGGCAACGGAGGGGGGCAGCGACCGGAGAGCCGCTGCTCGTGGCTCTCTCGATAACGGCGGCCAGCTCGCCGAGGCCGTCTCCGTCGGCGCGTCTCAACGCCTCCGGCCAAGTCGCCCCCAGCGCCGCCAGCCGCCGGGCCCGGCGCAACTCCTCCCCCAGCGGCACCCCCACGCAGCCCGCCATGACCTCGAGAGCCGCGCTGGGAGAGGCACCCGCCTCGCAGACGACGGCGACGAGGCTCGCGAGGGCGGCGCAGGCATCGCCGAGGCCCTCAGGGCGGGGAACGATTCTCCCCATCCACAGAAGCCCCACGACCCCGAGGCCAAGACCTGCGGCGAGCAAGGCTAGCCCCACCGCGTCGAACAGTGGCGCTCTGGACGCAGGTGAAAGCAGCAGCAGAGCGAACGGCAACGAAGCCACCATGCGGCCGGAAAGACGAGCCCCCGACGCCGCTGCGGTCGCCGACTCCGTCGCTGCGAGGCGATCCTCCGCGGCGGTTGCGGCATCCTCGAGCAGGGCGGCCGCATCGCCCCCGAGGCGGACGTGAACGGTCACCAACGCGGCCACGGCCGTGCCCTCATCGCCCAGCTCCGGGACGAGGCTGCTCAAAACCTCCTCGGCCGACGCCCCCAGCCTCAGGCGCCGGCGCAGGCGCTCCAGAGGGGCCTTCAACGACTCGGGAGCACGATCCACCCATTCATCGAGACCCTCGCCCAGCGTCAGTCCTGCGCGCAGCAGCGCGGCCAGCTCGCGCAGCGCCGCCGCCCGATCCGCCGCTGTCGTCACGCCAGGCGAAGTATCTCACCCGCCCTGCGGCCACAAGGGGTTCGCTCGAGGTACACGACGGCGCCGAAGGCCTTGTGAAATTGGCGCCGCAAGGAGGCCTCCGAGGGACCGCCCGCAGCTTGCAGCGCCAGCGTGACCATCCGCTCCAGCGCGTCCGAAGCGGACGACGCGTGCACGGTCACAATCGAGCCCTCGTGGCCGGTGGACAGCGCTCCCAGCGCCGCCAGGGCTTCTGGCCCCCTGACCTCGCCCACCACTATCCGGTCGGGTCGCATGCGCAGGGCAGCCCGCAACAGCGCGTCGAGCCCGACTGCTCCCCGCCCTTCTACGTTCTCGGCGCGTGCCACAAGCGAAACGAAGTGGCGACAGCCAGGGTCGAGCTCGGGGACCTCCTCGATGAGCACCACCCTCTCGCTCGGGTCGATCAGCCCCAGCAGCGCATTGAGAAGGGTCGTCTTTCCACTTGAGGTCGAACCTGAGATGGCCACACTGATGCGCTCTTTGACGCACCGACGAAGGAAGTTGGCGTCGTCCACGTCGAGCATCCCGGACACAATCAGCGCATCAAGGTCGAAGCGGGCACGCGGGAACCGTCTTATCGAGATCAGGGGGCCGTGGGGGGCCAGCGGGGGAAGCACTACGTGCATCCTGGAGCCGTCTGGGAGCCGGGCATCGGCGACGGGCCGCGCTGCATCGGCACGGGCCCCGGCCCGACTGAGGCTGCGTTCGACCCAGGCTCTCAGGGCCTCGTGTCCCTCGAACCGGACCTCGGTTAGCTCGAGCGTTCCGGCGCGCTCGATCCACACTTCGAACGGTCCATTGATGAGCACGTCCGTGACGTTCTCATCCCGCATGAGCCGAGACACGGGACCGTAGCCGTCGACGTCGTCCGCCAAGGCCACCACCACCGTGGAGAGGTCCTCGGTGGGCTCGATAGCGGAAACGAGCTTGCGCAGTCCCAGCCGGCGCCGGGCGGGGTCGAGCTGGGCAAGCTCGTCGTGTTCCAGCAGCATCTCCCGCAACCGGGCGTTCACGACCTCGCCAGAGCCCGGGCCAGTCGTTCGACTCGTCTGATCCATCTGCTGAGGCCCGATGCCAGCAGACGGCCGTCGTCCTCTGCGTCGCGTAGCGACGGGGCACAGGGAAGCTCCAGTGAGATGCGGCGTTCGAGGATGTGCTCGAGCTCTGACCTGGTCGTCTCGCCTCCCGGTCCCATCCGGTTGGTTACCACCATCCAGGTGAGCGCAGGCCACCCTTCGAGCAGGGAGCGAGCGCGCACCGCTGCAGGCCGGGTCGGGGACAGAACCAGCACCGCAACCTCGCAATGGGGGGCCGTGCGCTCGAAGACGCGGAGCGACGAAACGTCGGCCACCACAGCCCCGAACAATGAGCGTGCCTGGGCCAGAAGCACGCCCTCCTCCGGCCGTCTTGTTTCGTTCTCAGCGGAGCCGAGACTTGCCGAAAGGGGCGAGAACAGGGCACGAAAGCCGCCCGGCGTGGGCAGCGCACACGAGCGCACGGACTCGGCGGAGCCGTCGAAGTCCCGCCACGTCTTGAGCGCGCCCGGCTCGAGCCCCAGCCTGTCGGCTGCACCCCAGCGCTCATCCAGGTCGACGAAGCAGACGCTGCCGAACGCCGTCAGGGCGCGGCTCAGGTGCAGGGCCAGGCTCGTCACTCCACAGCCCCGTCCGGGGCCTATCACCGAGACCAAGGGGAGTCGTCGCCCCGAGGTGAGCGTTGTGATCTCGGCCACAGCCCCGGCCGGGTCTTCCGGGTCGAACGAGATGGCGCCGGGAGGACGGACGTCTGACACATCCGGGCACACAAGCACCACATCGCACTCGGGAGGGGGGTCGGTGTAAAGGTCGACCGACCACTGCGGGGGGGCTCCGTCGAAGGCCTTGGCCGCCGCCATCCGCATGCCCGGCTCGCGCGCCACGACCGCAATCCGGACCTCACCGGCCGTGTTCCGCTCCGAATGACGCGTCCTAGGCATGCGCAGACACTGCGCCTCGACCCAGGGCGCAAGCTGTGGCGCGCGCCACACTTGCGCCATTTTCTAGCGGGTGCGAAGGAAATCGGTGGCGGCGGCCGATATGGTAAGGGTGATGTCTCTCCGGACCCCGTCCCCCGGCCGTGCCACCGTTGCCGTACTCCTAGTGCTGTGCCTCGGCGCGCTTGCGCCGGGCTCGCAGCTGCGCTCCAACGCAGCCCCCACTCCCTCCGAGCTCAGGGCCGCCGAAGAGCGGCTGCACCAGCTCGAGCGCGAGTTCGAGCTGGTGGTCGAGAGATACAACCTCGTACGAGAGCGGCTCCAGTCGATCCAGGTCCGTATCGGCGGCAACGAGATCATCGCCCGGCGGCTCTCGGGTCGCCTCGGCTCGACCGAAGACTCGGCCGCCGCGGTGGCCGAGCAGCTCTACAAAAGTGGGGCAACCGGTGCGCTGGAGGTCATCCTGTCGTCCTCCTCTCTCGACGACATCCAGTCTCGCCTTCAATACCTGCAATCGTCCGAGGAAGCTCAGACAGAGGTGTTCGACCGGCTCTCGGTCGACCGGGCGCAGCTCGATGCCGCGCTCGCCCAGCTCGAGAAAGATCGAGCGCAGGCGCTTCAGTCACAGCAGCAGCTCGACTCGCTACGGTCGGAGATCGAGGACAGGGTGGTTACTCAGCGCGCCGAGATCGTTGAGATCAACGCCGCCCTCGAACGGGCGAGAAGGCGCCGGGAAGCCAGGGAAGCGGCGCAAGCCGCCGCCGCAGCCGAGGCCGCGCGTGCTGCAGAGGCGGCCGCGACCCAGGCCGCACAGGAGGCTGCCACACAGTCCCCCGATCCCGGCATCCCCGTCGCTCCCGCCCCGGCCCCCAGCGAACGTGCCCGGGTCGCGGTCGAGGCCGCCTTGGACCAGGTGGGCGAGCCCTATCAGTGGGGCGCCGCCGGGCCCGACTCGTTTGATTGCTCGGGGCTCACGATGTGGTCTTGGGCTCAGGCGGGAGTGGCGCTCCCGCACAACTCCGGAGCACAATACGCCGCAACCACTCGGGTCGACCAGTCCGATTGGGAGCCGGGTGACCTGATTTTTGCCGGCAGCCCCATTCACCATGTGGGCATGTACATCGGCAACGGGCAGATGGTGGAGGCGCCCTACACCGGCGCCACCGTGCGCGTGGTCTCGGCCTACCGCTCCGATTACGCAGGAGCGGGCCGCCCCGGGGTCTGACTTTCGACCCTTTCCCTCAACCGCGGTAATGAAGCCCTGTCCCACTAGCGCGCGTCCACGGCCGAGGTTTGGTACGAATCGCGGGGCTATAGGCGCGTTTCGTACAAAAGAAGGTCTGTTCCGAGAGGCACCGGGGCGTATCAGCTTGAGGGTGCACCCGGCCCCTCGGGCTCCGCTAGGTTGAGCCCCATCATGGTCGTGGCGGCAGAACGCTCCTACAGAGAAGCGGTGCGATGGATCAAAGCGGAGCGACCTCCGCTGAAGCGGGCAGCCTTCGCCCGGCGAGGCACTCGCACGGCCCTCCTCGCCGGGCTCGCGCTCATGGGCGTCATCGGGCTGCTGTCGCCGGCGAGCTTCGGAGTGGTGAGAGGACGAATCTCACTCAGAGACTGGCCCCCGGTGGTGGTCGCCTGCCTGGTAGCGGCCTGTGTGATCTACGGGCTGCTGCACCGCGCCGAGGTTCGCTCGATGCTGGAACGCCTCCGGGACCCCTATGTGCGACCGCTCACCGAGCACCCGGGCTTCGACGGCGCGGCCGATGCGCTGTCAACCTGTCCACGCGCCTACAGGACTCGCTTCGCGCTCGTGTTCGTCTACCGGCCTCTGGGGATGAGCTTTGTCGCCTCCGTGAGCGCGTTGTCGACTGCCTACTTCGTGATAGACGCGATCCTCGCCCGTGGCCTCGTCGGCTGGAGCCAGCCCGTCTACGCCTTCGTGTTCCTGAGCCTGTCGCTCACCATGTTCTATCTCGCCGCGCCCAAGCTCTCCACCTGGAGAGTGGCCGCCAGCGTGCACAAGGAAGTAACAACCGGCTACTGACTCAAAAGGCTCGGCCGACGGCGCTCTGGCAACGCCTGCTCCAGCGCAGCCCACAAGCGGGGGGAGTCTCCGGCGAACACATCGCCGGTGACCAGCCCGGTCTGCTCCTCGGTTTCCTGGACCGCGGCGCGCGCCTCGGCGGCGCTTAGCCGGGAGCAGTTCAAGGCGACGCAGGCAACTCGAGCCGGCCGCACGGTGGCGGCCATGTCCTCGTAGCGGGCTATCACATCGCGGAGCGGGGGGATTGCCGTGTAGGGAGGCTCCTCGATGGCGTTCCTGCCCGCCTGATGACACAGCACCATGACATGAGGGGCGCTTCCGTGAAGCAGACTCAGAGTCACGCCTGCGTAGGCCGGATGCCACAGGCTCCCCTGTCCCTCGACCATTAGCACGTCGGACGAGGGATGCGTCTCACATACGAGCAACTCCGCTGCCCCCGATACGAAGTCCGCGACTACACGATCGACCGCGATACCCCGACCCGCGATCATGATGCCGGTCTGTCCCGTGGCGACGAACTCGGTCGAGAATCCCCTGTGATGCCCGGCGCGGGCGAGCTCGAGAGCCACCGTCATCTTGCCCACCGAACAATCGGACCCGACCGTAAGCACAGTGCGCTTGGGGATTCCAATGCTCCTGCCGCTAAACAGCGGGATCTTCGAGGGCGGTTCGCGGACGTCCCACAGCGTCGCCCCGGAGGCGCGCGCAAGCTTGACCAGCTCGCGATCGTGGCGCAGAAAACGGTGAAGCCCGTTGGCAATCTCGAGACCGGCCTCCAGCGCTTCGCAAATCCAAGCCCGCCAATGGTCCGGAAGCCACCCGCCTGGAGTTGCCACCCCGAGCAACAACGAAGTCGGAGCCTGGGCCAGCCCTTCTGCGACCGTGGACACGATCGGAGCATCCCGTTCCAGCTGCGGCATCACCTCGGCCAGCGAACGTCCCGCGTATTCGGGATCGATCACAGCTGCGATCTCATCCCTGCTGTAGCGGATCACCCCATGAGCCGTCTTGGCGTCGCGCGCGGCAAGGTAGCCGTCGGTGAGGACGAGCCAAGATCGGGCCGTCACGCCCGCCTTGTCACGCCGAGGCCGGGACCCGGTGGCAAGAGCAGCATTCCCTTGTCATAACCCACTCCGGGCCAGGGGTCGTACCTCAGCAGCAAAGGACCGTCGATATCGGCGAAGTCGGCGAGCGCGGCGAAGCTCGCCTCGGCGGTGGCTGCAACCCCAGAGGTGAGATCGCAGCCGAGCATGACTCCCAGCGAATGAACACGAGCCACCGCCACCGCGCGCACCGCCTCCCTGATGCCTCCCGTCTTGCGCAGCTTCAGGTTGACGCCGTCGACTGATCCCGCGAGCGCGGCAACATCCGCCGCCGTGCGGACATCCTCATCGGCGTAGATGGGGATCGAAGTAGCCTTGGTGACGCGGCTCAGGGCGGCGAAGTCCCCGGTCGGAATGGGCTGTTCGCAGAGCTCGATGTCGAATCGCTCCAACGTCTTCAGCCGATTGGTCGCCTCGGCTTCGCTCCAGCCTTCGTTGGCGTCGATGCGGATGCGCCCCGAGTAAACCGAGCGCACCGCCTCGATCATCTCCACGTCTCCTTCGAAGCCAACCTTCACCTTCAAGATGGGATGGTCGCTCAGTTCCTTAGCCTTTTTCACGGTGCGGGACGGCTCGGTGATCGCAAGCGTCACCGAGGTCGGGGGCAGATGGCGGCCGGACAAACCCAGAAGCTCGCTCACCGACACCCCTGCACTCTGGGCGGCGAGATCGTGCAGCGCGATGTCGAGCGCGCTGCGGGCGGGGCCCGCATCGAGGAGCGTGGAAAGTCCCTCGAGGTCGAAGGGGCCATCGAGCACCGCGAGATCTAGCCTCTCGAGCTGGTCCACGACCTCTTCGGGCGACCCCTCGGGGCTGCACTCACCGATCCCGGTGTGACCCGAGTGGGACACTCTCACGAACACGCTGGTTGCCACATCCCACGAGCGGCGGGCGATAGTGAACGGCTCCGTCAATTCGAGGTCGGCGGCGTAGGCCTCGAGCTCCCATTTAGCGCTGCGCACGCTACATAATGTCCTTATGAGCACAAACACTCTCAAGACCTATGTCTTGCTGGCCGGCCTCGGCGGACTCTTGGTTCTGGCCGGCTCCTTTTTCGGACGCGGCGGCGCCATCATCGGCCTGCTCATCGGGCTGGTGTTCGTCGGAGGGTCCTACTGGTTCTCGGACAAGCTCGCGATCAAGGCCTCCAGGGCGCGGCCCGTTTCCGAGCAGGAGGCGCCCGAGCTCTACCGAATAGTGCGAGACCTGACGATGCGAGCGAGCATGCCGATGCCGAAGCTCTTCGTCACGCCCAGCCCGCAGCCCAACGCCTTCGCCACCGGCCGCAACGAGGATCACGCCGCGGTCGCCGTCACCCAGGGGATCATGAGCGTCCTGTCTGAGGACGAGCTGCGCGGCGTGCTCGCGCACGAGCTGGCACACGTCAAGAACAACGACATCTTGATCGGCTCGGTCGCCGCAGCGGTCGCAATGGGGATCACTTTTCTAGCTCGCATGGTGATGTGGGGCGCTTTGTTCGGCGGGGGCCGGGACGACGAGGGTGGCAATCCCCTGGGATTGCTGGCGATGGCGTTCCTGGCACCGATGGCCGCAGGCCTCCTCCAGATGGCGCTGTCGCGGTCGCGTGAGTTCGAGGCCGACCGCAGCGGAGCTAGTCTGATGGGGGGCGGCGAGTCGCTCGCCCGGGCGCTCGAGAAGCTCGAGGTCTCGGCCAAGAAAATCCCGATGAACGTCAACCCTGCGCAAGCGAGCATGTACATCGTGAACCCGTTGTCCGGCCGCCGCGTCAACTTCGCTCGTTTGTTCTCGACTCATCCCTCGACCCAAGAGCGCATCACTCGTCTGAGAGATTGGCGCCCGTAGCCTTACTTTCCCCGCCGAGTGGTCGTAGGACGTTGCTGTGCAGCCGGTGGCCACCACTCGGACACAAAGCGACCCTAAAGCAGCGTTAGCTGCACGCTTTCCCGACCCGTCCCTTTGGCCCGCGAAGGTTGTGACCGCAAGCGGGGACCCTTTCTTTCGAACCCCGCCTCATCCAACAGCGCTCCCACCGTGCGAGACAGCTTGTTGCGCTCCTCCTTGGGGCCGTAGGCCGAACGCCGGTAGAGCTGCTCGTAGTCGACGACCAGTTCGGGAAACTCCTCCTGAAGCCAGCCCATGTATTCCTCGCGCACGACCGGACGCAGGTGAAGGAAGATCGGCGTGACATGAGTGGCCTCCGCCGCCACAGCGGCGTCGATGACCCGCTTCATCCCGCCGAGGTCGTCGGTGATTCCGGGCAGGATTGGCGCCAGCATCACTCCGGAGGGGATCCCCGAGGCATTGAGCCGTGCGACTGCCTCCATGCGCCTCCGAGGATGAGGCGTGCCCGGCTCGCTTTTGCGCCACGCGTCCTCGTCCAGAGTCGGGATCGAGAATGCGGTCGAGACATCCGTGACCTCCGCCGCCTCCAACAGCAAGTCCAGGTCTCGCATCATCAGCGTGGCCTTGGTGAGGATCGAGAACGGGTTGTGGTGGTCGGTCAGCGCCTGGATGATCCCCGGCATCAACCTGTAGCGGCCCTCGGCGCGCTGGTAGGGGTCGGTGGCGGTCCCCATTGCGATGTGCTCGCCCTTCCAGGATTTCGACCGGAGCTTGGCCCGCAGCAGGTCGGGAGCGTTGACTTTGACGACGATCTTGCTCTCGAAGTCCTTGCCCGCATTCATGTCCATGTAGGTGTGCGTGACGCGAGCAAAGCAGTAGGTGCAAGCATGGGAACAGCCCCTGTAGGGGTTGATGGTCCAGTTGAACGGCAGGTAGTTGCCCGGGACGGGGTTGACTATGGACTTCGCCTCGACCTCGATGAACTCGATGCCCCGGAACTGCGGGGTGTCGAACGTGCGCCGGCGAAGCCTGAAGAGCTGGTCGGGAGCCATGCCCCCCACTATAGAACGTACGTTCGATTGGTCGGTAACCACAAACCATCGCCCGGGTGCGCGCCCTGAACCTTGCGGCCTCGACCACCTATGAGGTGGTTGGAGACTTAAGTTCGCTCTAGCCCTCCGCGGGGCGCAGCGTCGTGCGAATCACCTTCTCCCGATCCAGGGTGTCCGCTAAGGGTAAGCGTCTTGGCCGGTTCCGACTGGACCTGGCCGGCGTCCTGTATGAGGAGACCCTCGGGAGGCGAGATGGTCACGTCGTCGCCGATGGGCACGGTTGCGGGCTGGGGCAACAGCGACATTTGGAACTCGCCATCTCGTGCCAGGTTGATAGCGTCGGGCATCGTGTAATCGATTGTGAGGCTGGCGGTCTCACTGGGACGCAGGCGGAGTACGTTCCAGGCGACCGGAAAGCCGTCGTCCTTGTAGACGAAGTGCGCCAAGGATCTGGGCTTGTTGTCTCCGCGAACCTCCACATACTCCTCAGCCGTTGATCCTCGTGGCAGTAAGGAAGCCAGGAGCATTCGGTTGATGCCTTGCTTCTTCGGCGACTTCCCGAGCAAGTCCGTGAGGGGCCCGGAGGATGGAGCCGTGTTGGTTATGATGGCAGTGGTGGTGACGCGAGCGAAGCTATCGTAGTCGAGCGCGACATCGGTTTCGATCTTGCGGCGCAAGTAGTAGTCGACCTTGTTGAGTCCGTAGTTGTTGTGGAAGACGAGCTGCACGTTGGCCCCGGACGCTGCCGGATCTCCATCCAGGCCAAGCTCCGTCATCGCCTGCTGATCGTTCGGCTCACGCATGTACGCCTTGAGATGCTCGGTGGCGGTCGCTTGGGCGATCCCCGAAAGAAGGGCGGGCGAGTCCGCATCCCCCTCGTTGAGCTGCTTCCAGAAGGCTTTGATCAGATTGGTTACGTAGAGATCCTGAGCCGCCTCCTTGTCGAACATCCAATAGGTCGCGTAACAGCACCAGCGCGGCGTTCTCGGAATTGAGCGCCGGCCCGCGGCCACCGTCTATGGGGCCTGTCCCTCCGAGCAGATGCTGCAGCGCCACAGGATCCATAGCCAGCCACGCCATCGAGGCTTAGGCGGTGCGTCTCCTCGTACATGCGGAGCCACACCTCGGACACGACGGGGAAGTTGGGCGAGGTGTTGGTCTGCTGAGCTTGCCGCAGAGCGAGCTGTGAGCCGTAGCTGCTCTCGAACCAGCGAGGGGCGATTACGGCCTCGATGTCGCCGTCAACCGTCGGAAAGCCACTTGAGCGGGCCGACCTCTTTCAAGGTCAGCGCTCCGTCACGAGCATCGACGATTTTCCGTAATGCACCATCACACCACCATTGGCACGCGCCTCGCCAAGTGCTTGGAACGCCAGGAGATCGCGGCGTTGTGCATCGGCCCCCATCAAGCTCGGAAGTGACTCGAGCAGGGCACTGGCGCGATGAGTGACCGCTCTTGCCGAGACGGTGTCCGCGCGTGCTTTTTCGAGAGCATCACGAAGAGGGCTCAAGGCAGGATCCGGCGCTGCGTTCAGCAAATCGACCGCCGTGGTCATCCGGCGATCGGCCTCTTCGAAGTGGGGCGCAGCGACAGAGACTGCCTCGAGATCCCCGCCCATCGTGATACAGCGATGCCGCCAAGCTCCGGTTAGTTAGTGATCTCCACGGCGTCGCCGGCGTTGGCAGGGGCCAGGCCCGCATGAGCGAGGGCCTCGCCGGCGGAGCCGAGCGCGCGTAGAGCTCCGCCGTCGGCTCGAAGGCCCGGGATCCCGGCGAGGAGCTGGAAGCTCGGGTGCCTCATGAGCGAGCCTGTTCCAGATCGCCGGCGGCTTGAGGAAGGGCTGAGAAGAGACCCACTGCCACATAGAGCACGTCCGCTATGAAGAGCTAGCCGACCGCACCCGCCGCGAGCAACAGCTTGCGGCGATTGGTCTCCGACCGGGGACGAGCGGGCAAGCCGTCTCGCCGAGCCTCTCCTTTCAGAACGAAGCATCTGGATCCGGAGCGGGAGCGAGGGTGGGTGGCGCGGGAGCGTCTCGGCGGAGAGGGGGAGTCGGGGGAATTCCCCGCCCTCCCACTTTCCTGGGGCTCTCGCCCAGATTACGGCGGGTGCTCGTCGAAGGGTCCCAACCAAAGGCGGGGCGGAAGTCGCCCCCGCTCGTCTGTATGCCAGATCGACTCCGTTTCTGAAGCCGTTCGGGCGGAAGCATCCGGATCCGGAGCGGGAGCGAGGCTCTCCTCCCAGATTGCGGCGGGTTCTCGTCGAAGAGTGCTAACGGAAAGCGGGGTGGATGTCGCCCCCCGCTCGTCTGTATGCCAGATCGACTCCGTTTCTGAAGCCGTTCGGGCGGATGCTGCGGCTTCCAAGGGCGAGGCACCCTCCGTTTCTCGCCAGATAGAGGGAGGCACAGAGATCGCCGTCTCGCGAACTTGAGCCCAGACCCTTCCTCCGCCGATCATCGGGGGAGTGGCAACGGAGGTGTTGAACCGGCGGTAGCGGGCCAGCGGAGGCCGTTTTTGGAAGTGGAGCCATCCGAAACTCCAGAGACAACGAGAGACGGAGTCGGTCCTCGGGTTGCGAAGTCTGAGACCAAGGGCGCCGGCGCGACGCCCGGGCTTCGACGGTTCCGTCTTCTCACGAGCCCGACCAGCCACAGAGCGCCGAGCGAGAAGAGCGCGCCGATGATTACGACGTCAACGTATGTAACCACGGTTAGGCGCACCGCGGATTCGACGGGCGCCAAGAACTGAGCCGCCGCGGGAAGCGCGCCGGTCGCGCGGATCCGAAATTCCCCTGGGGGCACAAGAGGCAGAGTGAGCCCGCCGGCCTTCGTCTTGTAGCTCTCTGTGCGCCCGTCGGGAAACTCCAAGGTGAGCGTAGAACTGGTTCCTAATCCCAGGAGAGCGTCGTGGGCCTCCAGCCGAAGGGGTGTGCCCTCGAGGCCGATATCGACGTGCTCTCCGGGCTTCGCGACGAAGGGGTGAGGGGTGGCGGATATCTCAACTCCACCAACGACCACCTGCTGGGGTATGTAAGAGAGCCGAGCTCGCTTCAAGGCGGAATCCTCGACCCGGATGCGGGTGGTGGGGAGCCACTGGGCGGGCGAGACGGTTCGACGGGCCCCTTCCGAGTCCAGAAGGGTGACGGAGTCGACTCTCTCCGAGTCAACCGGGCGACCGTCGAGGTCCAAGAAGGTCGAGTCGAGCCTATGATATTCGTCGAAGCCCGCCTCTAGCAGGGTAAAGGTCTGAACTCTCACCTGCCGGATCGTGGAGGAGCCGCCGTCCGACCAGCGAGCGAAGCGGAAGCTGGAGCGGGGCTGCGGTCTCGTTGGGCGTGACGGAGACGGTCGTTCTCGACTTTTCCCGCGGCCCGACTCGACCAGGTGGGTCACGCGAAGCTCAATCCGTCTCTGTCCGAGCTCGTGAGCAGCGCGTCAGCCTGAAACAGTCTTTGTCCCCCCTGTCGGGGCAATCTCCCTCTCGATCACCGGCTCGTCTTCGACTCGACAATGGTGGCCATGCGTCCGGCCGCGGGCGCCAGTTGAAGGAGATCTTCGCCTACGAGACTTTGTCTGAGACGAACTGGAACGCGTCTCGTGACATATCGGCGCCCTTCGTGCCGGACTGTTTCGTGAATGTGGAGAACAACCAAAATGTGAAGCTGGAAGCCATGAAGCTCTACGCGTCGCAGTTACGACAGTTTCCCGAAGAGCGATCAGTCGAGGCGATCGATGCCCTGGCCCGACACCGGGGCGCGACGGTGGACGTGGTCGCCGCGGAAGCGTTCCTGACCGTTCGAAGGGTGCTGTGACAGGCCTTCGATCCCTCGCCACACGCCCGCTCCCAGCGCCAAACCCACTGCGTTGCCCACCAGGTCCAGGAACTCCGCGCTCCGACCGACCAAGCCCAGCTGCACTATCTCGAGGAGCACTCCCAGGCTACCGACGCCGAGAATCACCAGGAGCGCGGCGCGGCGGGCGCCGCGTCGAGGCCGGTTCGGTCGCCACGCCGCCGCCAGCAACAGGGTGACGGTCAAAGGCCCGTAGAAGAGGCTGTGCCCGGCAGCATCTTGGACGGAGCCGATGCTGACCCTTGTGGCCACAGCGGGAACACTTGTCGATTCTGCCAGAGACCTAGCCTGGTTCACCGGGATGACGGACAGGATCACGATCGCCGCCAACAAGGCTGCGGCGAGCATCCACAGGGTGACGTCGACGACGCGGGACCTCATCTCGGGCACGCGGCTAGTGTAGCTAGCCGTGGACATCCCAACGTCGAGCCCGGATATTGGTGAGTTGGAACGGCAGTCCGTGCTCGACGTCCTTAACGGGCCCTAACTCAGCAACGCCCTCACAGGTCAGAGTTCGAGCGCGCGTTCGCCGCGTATGTGGGGAGCGCCCACGCCGTCGCCGTCTCGAGCGGTACCGGCGGACTGTACATGTGCGTCGTGGCCGCAGGCGTGGGGGCGGGCGACCTCGTCATCACCTCACCGTTCTCGTTCGTCGCTTCGGCGAACGTGATCCTCTATCAGCGCGCTGTTCCCGTGTCTGTCGACGTAGACGAGACGACCGGGAACATGGACCTCGATGCGCTTCGGGAAGCGGCGGAAGCCCTGGAGCGAGGAGGAATAGCGCACTCGGAGTGGCTGCCTCCCCGGGAGCGCGAATGGGCGTCCACGGGAGCTCTCAAAGCGGTCGTGCCGGTGCATGTCTTCGGTGAGCCGCTTGACCGCTAGATCGTGGGGCATGTCGCCCGACGGCAAGGTGCATCGGTGATCAAGGATGCTTGTGAGGCTCTCGGCGCCGCCGACCACGGCAGGAAAGCAGGAGCGCGGGGGACTCAGGAGTGTTCGCCTTCTACCCGAACAAGCAGATCACGACAGGCGAGGGGGGATGATCGTCACCGACCGGGACGACTGGGCGGAGGCTCTCAAATCGCTGCGCAACCAGGGCCGCGATGTGTTGGATGCTTGGCTCACACACTCTCGCCTCGGCTTCAACTACCGGATGGATGAGATGAGTGCCGCATGGGAGTGGCACAGCTGCAACGCATCGACGAGACTGCTGAGCAAGAGAGAGCAGGTGGCTCAATGGTACGAGGAACGCCTGTCAGGCATCGAGGGTGTGGCCACGCCTCGAGTCACTGCGGGATCGGTGGCCAAGTCGTGGTTCGTCTATGTGATCCGCCTGCGGGACGCGGGGCACCGGAAGCGCGTCATGGAGGGCCTGTCCCAAAAGGGCGTGCCCTCGCGGCCCTACTACACGCCGATCCACCTCCCGAAGCTCTACGTGGAGAGGTTCGGGTACCGCCGCGGGAGCTTCCCGGTGTCCGAGGCGCTCGGTGACGTCTGCCTCGCCCTGCCCTTCTCGGGAGTCATGTCGGAGAGCCACGTGGACTACGTATTGCGACCAGCTGAGAGCACTCGTGGGCCCCGCGAGCAGAGCGAGCAAAAGTCAAGTCTTGTATACGGTTGGTCAAAGGGATTGCTAAATACCCAGTTTTTGGGTCTAATGACCGAGCCGTCCAAGGATGGCGGGGGTCTGAGCAGGTCATGCTGAGGGGACGGGTTTGAAGGCGGGCCGATTCACGTATCGTAGGATGGCGAGAGCAGGTGCGCATCTGGTGCTGGTTGTAGCTGCCTACACGCTGGCCTACGTGTTGCGCTTCGATTTCTCGATTCCCAAAGGGCAGCTTGAAAAGCTGCTCTATTCGCTGCCCCTGGTCACGGCCATGACCCTGCTCGTGTTCAAGCGCTTGGGGCTGTTGCGCGGGCTGTGGCGATACGTGTCCATGAACGATGCCATTCGGATAGCCAAGGCAAAGGGCCTGGCGTCACTCCTCTCGGTGGCGGTCATCTACGCCGTGACCGGATCCGGGATACCCCGTTCGATCTTCGTGCTCGACTGGGTCTTCTGCGTGTCACTGGTGGTGGGCGCCCGGGCACTCGACCGGGCCCTCTACGAGTCGAGAGCCAACCATGCCGCGCAGCAGGGAGGAGCGGCGAAGACGGGGGGCCGGGCCTTGATAGTGGGCGCAGGCAACGGCGCCGAGGCCCTACTTCGAGAGATCAAGAGGAACCGCGCGCTCAACCACGACGTCATCGGCCTGGTGGACGATAGCGCGTCGAGTCAGGGCCGCTCCATCCACGGTGTTCCCGTGATCGGCAACATCGAGCAGCTGCCGGATCTGTGTCGCTCGCACGACGTCCATAAGATCCTGGTCGCTATCCCCTCCGCCACGCCGGGCCAGCGCGGGCGAATCCTGGAGCGATGCCGCGCTAGCCGGGTCCCAGTCAAGTCCGTGCCAACGGTGAAGGACCTACTCCAGGGGAAGGCAACGGTCGGAGAGCTGCAAGAGGTTCGAGCGGAGGACATCCTGGGGCGCGCTCCCGTGCTCGTGGACCCGGAGGTGCTGCGCGACGAGCTGTCCGGTAAGCGCATCCTGGTGACGGGCGCGGGCGGCTCCATCGGGGCCGAGCTGTGCCGGCAGCTGTCCTTGTTCGAGCCCGCGCTGATCGTTCTCTTCGACAGGGCGGAGAGCAGCCTTCAATTCATCGAGCTGGAGCTGCGCCGGGGCAACGCCCACTTGGAGATCGTGTTGATGGTGGGCGACATCACCGACCGGGCGAAGCTCGAGGGCCTGTTCGTCAGATACCGACCCGAGCTGGTCTATCACGCCGCGGCTTACAAGCACGTGCATCTCATGGAGAAGCAGCCCCTGGATGCGATCATCAACAACGTCTTCGGGACCGAGTACGTGGCTCGAGCATCGGTGCGCGCGGGAGTTGAGAAATTCGTCTTCGTGTCCACGGACAAGGCGGTAAGGCCGGTGGGCGTGATGGGCAGGACCAAGCGGGTCGCCGAGGACCTCCTGGTGGCGTTAGACGAGGGCGACACCAAGTTCGTGTCGGTCCGCTTCGGCAACGTGCTGGGAAGCGACGGCAGTGTCCTGCCCCTGTTCCAGCGCCAGATCGCGCGGCGCGAGCCGGTCACTCTCACGGACCCCGACGCCACCCGCTACTTCATGCTCCTGGCCGAAGCCGCTCAGCTCCTGCTGCAGGCAGGGGCGATGGGCGACGGACGTGAGGTGTTCTTTCTCGAGATGGGCGAGCCCATGAGGATTGTGGATCTTGCCGAGGGCCTGATCAGGCTGTCTGGTCTAAAGCCACAAGAGGACGTGCCCGTTGTGGTCACCGGCCTGCGTCCGGGAGAACGACTGGACGAGGAGCTGGTCCGGGACGCAGAGGAGCTGATACCGAGCTCTCACGACAAGATCAAGATCGTCAAGAACCCGGGGTTCGAACCGGCCCTGCTGTGGCGCGACCTGGAGGAACTGAGACGCTGCACCTCGGCTCTCGATGAGCAGGCCGCACTGTTACAGCTCAAGGCCATGACGGCCCCCGCCGAGACCTCGGTGGTCCGCCTCCCCGACGACATGGAGGATGATTCCGGGCTTGCGATGGGCGAGCACAGCGGCGCAGTGTGACCCTCGGTTCGGCTGCAAGGCCCCCTTATCTATGATCGAGCGGTGAAGCCGGCGCCGGGCAAGCACGTCGAGTGCCGACTGCTTGACCACCGCCATGATCTTGAGAAGGGCGAGCGGTCGATCCTCCAACGTTCCGCGATCTCGCGCTGCGTGCCCTGTCCGGTCGTTACCTCGAGCCAGATCTAGTACTTGTCGTGTGGGGTGAGACGTGGTCGTCTCCTCCTCTTCGAAGCCTCTCCTGTTGCCATGTGCCTCCAATCTCCTGTCGGTCCTGGGACCCGACTCTTGGCTGGCTATTCTCCCCGCGATTTGTCTCATTAAG
>Ga0136633_1001544_pt1 | contig 16883 bp, 22 predicted proteins | sample AntDrymeUQ832206_2_FD_105494 | JGI IMG/M metagenome (GOLD analysis project Ga0136633, IMG submission 105494) | Polar desert sand microbial communities from Dry Valleys, Antarctica - metaG UQ83 (22.06) | ecosystem: Environmental > Terrestrial > Soil > Desert | place: Antarctica: Dry Valley...
CGGGCGGGTCGACTTCGAATCGAAGCTCCAGAAGATGAGCGTGTCGACGCGGTAGAGCAGGCCGACGACCGGCAGGAACGGCACATCGACCGAAGCGGTCCTCAGCACGCGTCACCGCCTCGTCGTCGCCCGCCGATGCTGCCTTCTCTTCGCGGGACGTCGGACCGGGCAGCGTTGTCCAGCCAATGTCTACCGGCCCCGCCCGCACGACGGCATCAACGATGCAAGACCCGCATCGCGTGGGCACCGGACGTCTCACGCCGGCGCGACGTCGACGGTGCGTGGCGGCGCCCGCAACGACCCTGACGCCACTACGGAGGGGCACGGATGGGGTTCGACCGAGAGTCTCCGAGGCGCGCCGTTGGGCGTGCTTCTGGCCGCGGTCGCGGCGGCGGTCCACGCCGTCATTTGGCTCGGGTACGAGGACTTGTATCGGGCGTGCGGGACCACCCTGGACACCGTCGGCCTGAGCCAGCAGCGGCTGCTCGCGGTGACCGTCGTGGCGGTCCTCGTGTTGATCGGCGGCGTCTCGCTGGCCACCGTGCCCGCGGTTCCGGTCTGGCACTCGTCCCGCCCCCCGCACGACGTTCGCCGGGTGGCGGGAGCGCTGGTCGGCGTGGCCGTTGGCGGCGCTACTGTCGCGGGCCTGGACGCCTGGCCCGTCGCCGGCGCGATGGTGATGGCGACCGCAGGGCAGCTGCCTGCGCAGCCGCGCCGATCCTCGGCGTCGGACCGCGCCCCTGTGCGAGCGCGGCGGTGGAACACGCGGTTCGCACGTCGTTCGCCGCCTTCTTTGCCGTTGGCGCCCTTGCGGCACACGGCCTCCTCGCCGACGCCCAAAGAGAGGGTCGAGACTTCGCGGCCGGGTGGACGAACTGGGCCGCCGCCGGCGGAGCGGCGGTGCTCGACGTCGCGCCGGTGCCCGTCTGCGTCACCGACGCGAACGGCTCGCCGGTCTCCGGCGTGCATCGGCCCAAATCCTGCTCGGCGCCTCCCAATGCAAGTACGTCCTGATTCGACCTGGCGCGGACGCGGCAGCGTCGCTCACCCGATCGGTTCCACCGTCTTGCACCCCCGGCCGCGCGGGGCAGGCACGGCCTCCCTGACTGCCCGAAAACGCCATGAAACCGCGGCCGCCCCGGACGGACGTGAGCGGTCCGACGTCCGACCCCAGCACACGCCGGCGACGCCGCCACGGCTCAACACCAGGAGAGATCCGATGACCGCACAACACGCCCAGGGCCCGACCTACCGCCTTGACATCGAGGGCAGCGACAAGGAGTGGCACGAGGCCACGATCACGCTCCCCGAGCTCCGCGACCTCGCCGGGTGGCCGGTCGACCAGCAGGTTGTCATCGTCGACCTGGCTACGAACCTAGAGACCGCGATCGTGGAGGGCGCCACCGTCGAGCTCAAGCCAGGCCATGGGTTCGGACGCAAGTTCACGTTCAAGCGGGGCGCCCAGTGACCGCGCGCGTCGACGCCGAGCTCACCCTGCTCCGGCAGCGCTGGCCGTCGCTGGAGTACGAGCCGTCCGGGCAGTGGGTCCTCCTGCCGGAGTACCCGCTCCCGGACGGCTGGTCTCGCGCCGCGACCGGGATCGCGTTCCAAATCCCGAGCGGCCCGCCGAGCCAGCCGCCTTACGCATTCCACGTCGACGGCCCGCTCACGTTCCTCGGGCAGCAGCCGGCGCAGTACACCCACCCCGCCGCAGCCGGGCCATTCCCGGGCGACTGGGCGACGTTTTCCTGGGCGCCTGAGACCTGGCTGTGGGCCGAGACCCCGGTCGACGGCGCGAACATGCGGTCGTTTGCCCGGTCCTTTGCTGACCGCTTTGCCCAAGGAGCCTGACGTGCACGCGCTGGACCTGCCCCCCGACCTGTCCGGCCGGCTGCTTGATTACTTCGACGTCCCGGACGAACGGATGGCGTTCCTACTCGCGGGGCCCCGGAAAGACGACGGCGGGTGGACCGCGGTCTCCGAGCTTTACCTCAAGGACGGCCTTGACTACACCTACCAGGGCATCCTCGGAATGCAGCTCGCCGACCACGTACGGCCCCAGGTCCTGCAGTGGGCGGCAGAAACCGGCGCGGCGCTTGTCGAGGTGCACAGTCACGGCCGGTCCCTGACCCCCACGTCGTTCAGCCCGACTGACATCGACGGGCTCAGGGACATCGTCCCGCAGTTGCTTTGGCGGCTCGGCGGCCAGCCGTACGCGGCGATCGTCCTCGGCGCCGATGACCTCGACGCCGTTGCGTGGTCTGGCCGCGGCGCCCAGGCGCGGACCCTGGCTCACGTCTCCCTCGGCGGCAGGACGGTCGCGCCGACAGGAGCCGCCGAGGCCGTCCTCAACAGCAAGGAGGCACCGTGACGTCGCGGTACGACAGGCAGATCGCGCTGTTCGGGAAGGACGGCCACGACCGGCTCGCGCAGTCGTCCGCGCTTGTCCTGGGTGCCGGTGGCCTCGGGATGCAAGTGATCCAGCAGCTCGCCTACCTCGGCGTCGGCGCCCTCGGGTTCGCCGACGCGGACACGGTCGACGAGACCAACCTGAACCGGCTCGTCGGCGCGACGCCCGACGACGTGGGCCGGGTCAAGGTCGCCGTCGCGGAGCGGCTGGTCCTTGCGGCCCGGCCGGACTGCGCCGTCACGGCGCTCCCGCTAGACCTGCCGGAACCGGACGTCGTGGCCGCGATCAGCCGGTCGGCCGTGGTCGTCGGTTGCTTCGACAAGGAGCTGCCCCGCCTCGCCGCCGCCGACGCTTGTTCGCAGGCCGGCGTCCCGTACCTCGACGCTGCGACCGAGGTTGTACCGACGTCCACCGGACCGGTCTACGGTGGCCGGGTTGTCTTCTCCGGCGGCAGCGGCTGCGTGTCGTGCCTGGGCGTCGTTGACCCGCAGGAGCTGGCGCGAGAACGGATGACCGACGAGCAGCGTCGCACGCACGATCGGATTTACGGGGTGAACCGCGACGAGCTGGGTGGGTCCGGACCATCAGTGGTGACGCTCAACGGCGTCGTGGCGTCCCTCGCCGCGATGGAGACGATGTGCCTGCTCACCGGGCTGCGAGATCCCGCGCGCCAGGTCACATACCGCGGGGACCTGGCCGTCGTTATCCGGGACAACGCGAGCGGGCGGGCCGACTGCCCGTTCTGCGCGCGATGGCGCGGTAGTGGATGAACTCCATCGCGGTCGCCGCCGGTTAGTCCCCCGGTGCTTCCCGGCGTGTTGACCCTCGAGCAGGTCGGGGTCGAGAGCTTCCTGAGTTCGGACCGCTCGCTTGGTTAGGCAGGCCCGCGGACATTGAGCATCCTCTCTGCTCGGCATCGAGGCGCTTGGTGAGAAGGACAGGCAAATCCGCGGTGCTCGTGACCCAGAGTGCGGTCCGGCTAACGGGCGGCCTTGGCCGCGCGCCGTCGTCCCGTCGCATCGGGGCCAGCGTCGAGCTACATGACGCGTCCGGCTGCCGGGACTCGTACAGGAGCTGTTCTCGCCAGCCGCGCTCGGGGACGTCTCGCTAGACGCGTAGCCAGATGGACGTCGCACTTCTGGCCTGGCATCGCCGGCAGTGAATGACCGACGTAAACGCGTCTGACGGGTGCACCCGAGCGTTTGCATCACGGCGTACCGTCGTTGGCCAAAGGAGCCGCGGGGGGGGCCATGAGCACGTGGCATGAGTTCGGCGCGCGGTATGGCTTCACCGAGGCGGTGAAGCTTCGGGGAGCAGAAGCGGTGTACGCCGACGTCGAGCTTGGACGCCAGAGCTTGTGGTGTGACGACCCGGCCTGCCGGGACGTCATCGAGCGCTCTGCGATTGGTCAGACCTGGCGTGGCGAAGAGTCGTTAGAGCAACTTTGGTGTCGCGGGCAGATCGAGCGCGCGTTCCTGACCGGGCAGGTTCGGCGGACGACATTCCGTGTGGTCGGCGGGCCGCACGCCGATGAGATGGTTGAGAAGAACCAGGCTGTACTCGACGCAGCTCTCGGTGCCTTTTCTCTCGCAGCGTCGGTCCACGGCTCAGTGGGCGGCGGAGTCGATGACGGCGACGTTGCATGGTCGGCGCCGCTAGAGGTGCTCTCCGAGGAGGAGGCACGGGCCGGGCGAGGCGCCGCAGCTGTGCTCGAGCCAGGGATCGCGCCGCTGGAGATTGGATACACGCTGCCGAGTCGGACGCTGGCGCATCTGTTCCAAGAAGGTGCGGTGTGGCGATGGCCCTACGGTAGTGAACAGCTGTGGCTCCTCGCTGCCGTTGAACTGCGGGACGAGGGCTGGTGCGTCTGGCCGTTCGGGCTCGACATCGACCCTGAACGTTTGTTGCCGTCAACGTCTTGAAACGTACTGCTGCGCCCTCGGCTGGCTGGACTTGGACAACCGCTCTCCACCGCGGCTGTCGGACGCCAGGCCTACGGTCCAGCCATGGCCGACGTCGCAGGACCCATCGCCACCCTCGCCGCCGTTCTAGTTGGCGGTGGTCTTACCCACCAGGTTCAGGCGCGGTCCTGGCGGCGCGAGCGACGGGCTGACGCGTACGGCACCGTCATCACCCGCATCTCCGACCTCGACCGCGAAGTGGACCGTCTGGCCTTGGACGGCCGTCGCGACCTCGATATCGAAGCCGTCGTTCACTTGACCGAACCGCTTCGCAGCAGCGTAGGGCTGGCACGCCTATACGCGGGTCGCACCGTCGACGGCCACCTGCTCGAACTCCTCAGGGCCTGCTTCCAAATTGGCGGCCACGACCACGACGACGCCATGCAGGAGTGGTACGCCACGACAACGGCGCTACGAGACGCCATGCGCGAGGACCTGCACGGCCGCCGCATTGGCCGGAACAAGGCACAAAGCTGCTGACTGCGCGACGGCGATCCGCGGCATGACAGGACGTCGCTCATCCGCTCATCCGCTCATCCGCCCATCCGCATAGCCACGCCGTTGACACCCCGGTAAAGCGGCCAGCACACTCCGCCAATCCCAGCCCGCAAACGCCTCCAAATAAGGACATCTCTTGACGCGATCCCGGTACACCGCAAAGTCCTGCTTCGTAGCCGCGACTGCCGCAGCCCTGCTTCTCGCGGGGGGCACTTCGCCTGCATCGGCCGAGGCCTGCTCACCCGACCTGGCTCCTTACTGTGATCAGGTCACGACTACTGTTGATGACACTCGCGGCTTAGTGGCAAACGCCATCGCTGCAGAGAACGAAGAAGTCAATGCGGTGATCGCTCTTATTGACGAGCACGACTTTGTGACCACCTCTGAGAGTTTTAGGACGGCGTACGCATTCTGTCGGAAAGACATGGGAGGCATGGTCGCCTCTTGTCTGAAGTGGGCGTGGGGCATGCGCGGGTTGTGAAGTGACCGCGAGCCACGTCCGGCTTTCCGATGCGCACCGCCTGCAGGCCAGGCGGTCGCTGGTCCTGTGCTGGCGCCGGCGATCGGTTGAGGTCGGTTCGTTCTTGATATTCGGCCTGCTCGCCTGGGTCGGGGAGGCCGTGTCGAGCGTCGCGATCGACACGTGGGCACTGCCATTGTCGGTTGGCGCCTTGGTCACACTCGGCGCATCGCTCGCGTCGGGAATCGACCACGCCATGTGGGGCTCGAGCCGTTGGGAGCACGCGTCTCCTACACGTCAGCGACTTCGCTCACGCATGGTTGATGAGGTTCTCTTCCTGGTGCTGTATAGCGTGTCCGTCGCGTGGCTGATGTACTGCACGACGGCACCGCCGGTGATAGTTCTCGCGAGCTGCGCGGTGCCGCCGCTGGTGGTCTGGGCGCTTGGCCGCCCAGGCAAGCCGCGCTTCGAAGAACTCACCGGCCCTTTCGCGGAGAAGGTGGCAGATCTGGCACGGCGCGCCGGCGTGCGGATGAGCTCAGTTGGCGTTCGTCCGATGGTCCTTCCCGGGATGGGCACGGGAGCATCCGTCCGGTCCGGCGGCCGTGGGGTCGAAGTCGAGATCGACGCGGAGCTGCTCGAGGATGACGACGCCGCCTTCGCCGCTATCGCACACGAACTGGGTCACGTGGTGCTGCGGCACCCGCGACGGGCGCTCATGCTCGACCTCGTCAGATGGCTCGCGTTCGGCCTTGCGTTCGTTGGGTTGGAGGGACAGTTGCCGACGACTCTCGGAGTCGGCTCGGTGTCCATGCTGTACGCAGGCCTCATGGCCTGGCTCGCCATCACCCAGCTGCTGCTCTCCGCGACCACCCGACAGGCCGAGCATGCCGCCGACCAGTTTGCCTTGACCATGGGAGCCGAGCCCGACGACATCGTGCGGTGCCTTGTCGACGCTCCTTTCCTACTCGCCCCCCCGCGGCCGCTGCGCTGGACGCTCAGCCATCCCGATCTGACGAGCCGGCTTAGCGCACTCGGTCTCACTGTCGCGTAACGATCGGCGGCCATCCACGCCTCTCGCTCCCACTTGCGTCCAGGTCACGACCACGGTCGACCAGACACTGGCTCTGATGGAAGAGGAGAACGGTCTGCCCGCGCGGCAGCCACGGCAGCGAGTGACCGTCACGAGCAAGTCGAACTGGAGCGACAGGTCATCTGGCTGACCATGCGCGACGTGCATGGACGTGGCTCGCGCTTGAGCGTCGGCCTACGGCACGATACGCCGATGCACATCGAGGACATCTCCGTCACCGACCTGCTCCTGGACGTCGACAACCCGCGGCACGAGCCGATGAAGAGTCAGCGCGAGGCCATCACCGCGCTGCTTGCCGACGACGGTCGCGAGAAGCTCATCAGCCTGGCCACCGACATCGCCGCGCAGGGGCTGAGTCCGATCGATCTGCTGATGGTCATGCCGGGCGGCACCAACCGCAGTTCGCACATCGTGCTCGAGGGCAACCGTCGCACCGCGGTGCTCAAGCTCCAGGCGGTGCCGACGGTGGTCAGGTCCGGCTTGGTCTCCAGGGTCAGCTCGTCGTCGTTGTTGTAGGTGTAGCTGGTCATGTGACTGTGCGCGTCGGTGACCGACGTGCGGTTCCCGTTGTTGTCATAGGCCGACCAGCCGGGCCGCACCGCCCGAAGCCCGTTGCGGGTAACTCCCCAAGAGCGCTGGGACTGAGCGAGCCTGCGGCGGGCCGGGGGTCAATAGCGACCTTTGCCGTGCCTCTCCAGGACGCTCTCGATCGTCGCTGGGTCTCCAAGCCTGATGGACGCCGGGTCGTCGAAACACTCCAGCACGCCAGGGCCGTCGATCTCTTCGGACGTCAGCCGCGCGTCGACGTCTTCGAACTTCAGCTCCTGCACGCGGGCGAAGGTTTGCTCGATCAGCGCGGTTCTCGTGCCGCCCTCGGTTTGTCCGAGCACGACCACGCCAAGGTCGTTTGAGCCCTTCCACAGACCGGGTGCCAGTTCCTCGTACACCGGCTTCAGGAGGTGGCGGCGCTGACTGTTCACAGATACACGATCGAGTGATCGCCGCAGAGCGCGAAGGCCCTTCCGCCCCCGTCTATGCCGATGCCCACGATCCCACCAGCGTCTTGGCATACCAGGCCCGCGTACGCCGGCGAAGCGGTCAGCGCGCCAGTCGTGAGGACGGCGGAAAGCGTCATGAAAGCGATTGCCGCAAGTCGGACGCGCAACATGTAACACCCATCCTGTAGCTCGGACCTCTGCCGCGGATTGCGGTTGCCGAAAGTTAGCCCCAGGACGTTGCCCGGACAACATCCGGCTCATGCGAGATTTGCATGACCCAGCGCGTCCGTCCGTGGCGCGCCGTTCATGCAAACCGCGTCCAGAACCGCAAGCCCGGCGCCACGCTCGGGCGCGACCACAAGCGGCGTCAGGAACCGGAAGGCGACGACCTGAGCACCTGAAGGCCGGAGGCTGGACCGAGCACGACGAGATGCCGGGCCGGTCTTCTGCACGGCGCCACTGTAAGGAGGAACCCGCGGCCGGACGACGCTTCGGTGCTCATGCGGCGGACGGTTCCGGTGCTGTCGCCGGCAGGCAGGCCGCCGCACGGGTAGACGACGTGGATCAGTTCGAAACTGCTGGCAGGTTCACCGCGAGGAGAGTTGTGCACGCGCGCATGGCCGCGCTCCGCTCCCCAGCACCATCGGCGAAGGACACCGCACCGGCAACCGGCTCACCGTCATCACCTTAACGTCCCGCGTCGCCGCCGAAGCCGCCACGCCCGCCTCCCCGGAAGGCGCACCAGCCGCAGCCTCCGCGTCGGAGCGACCACCCAAGCCGCGCTCGACGGCGCGACCTCGAACAGATCACCGCCCTCACCGGCGACGACCCCAGAAACGCCAACAAATAAATACGCGGAATCCAGCCGTTCATCCTCAGGTTCTCACGACGGCCACGCCGCAACGCACCGCGAGCGCACAGCAGCGGAGCGGAGTTCGGGCTGCACCCGCAGCGCCACGGCCCTGCCATGCGTCATTCGCATCGCAGAAAAGCATGCAAACCCTGCCGAAAGCCCGAGCCCTGGTCCGTTTGAGTCATGACACGGGACGCGGCCGGGTCCCTACTTGCGCCCTCAAGCCAACGAGATGGGGATCCATGCTCCGCCAGGTACGTGCCGCACAAATGTTGACCGTAGTTGTCGTCACCTCCTTGGTGGCTCTGACGCAAACCGGGGCTGCCGCCGGCGCAGACGACGCGCCGCCCGTCTTCTTCGCGGACCACGCGCTGGTGGACGGACGCACCCTGTACAGCTGGCCCGCCCTAGGCAGAGGCGTCACCTATCGCATCGGAAACCCATTCGAAGACCTCGCCGCATACAAGAACGTCGGCGGCAGGACGACCTACCACGCGCCGACGACGGACGCATCCAGTGCCGCGATAGTGGTCGCGGCCATGGAGGGCCCCCGAATACTGGCCAAACTGGTCGTGAGTCTGAGCCGCGGCGCGAAGTCCGCCCCCGACGCCGAATATCAGATAAGCAGCAACGACGGTCTACTGATTCGCTGGGGCGGTGCCACAGAGCATTCCCGTGTTTATCGAGACGGGTTCCTCGGCCGCACCGATCGTCCAGGCGAGTACCGAGATGAAACTTATGCGGACGGCGGCACAGACGTGACAGTGCAAACGCCCAGCACAGCGTCCGCTCCGGCCGGCACGATGGGGTTTGCTATAGCCCCGAACATCCTGGGCCTCTCCGGGAAACCCGCCTCGAAGGGCCGTACCAGCCTGCCCGAAGTCGACTTTCCGGCGGCCGGATCCATCACGGCACTGGCCGAGTTCCCTAGTGGCGCAAGGCTCCGGACAAGATTTCGGTACACCACGTTCATCGCAGAGGATTTCGTGGACGGGCCGCTCGCGGGCTGCAACGGCTACGCCTTCTTCGGCGGTGACAACCGCAACTTCGGCTTCGAAGGATCCCATCGCACCAACGTCGACTTCACGGCGTTCTGGTACGACGGCAGCGGGAACGTCGTCAGCAACTCCGCGCTGGCAGTATCGGTCGGGACGACAAAGGCCTACAACAGCGCGAAGCAGCTGGTCGCGACGGCGACGGCAGCCCCCAACGCCTACTACACCGGCGGCCTAGGCATCCTGAACGGTCCTATCGTCAGCGCCGACAACAGCTTTATGACAGCGGAGATCAAGCACAGCATCGCGAATCCGCTCTGCGACTCCTATACTCCCGCCATCGACTGGGAGGTCTCAGTCACGTTGTACCGGAACGGTTCGTACTTCATTTCAGGAGTCCACGACGCTGCCCCGGCACACCAGATCCACATTGAGCAGGTGTACCATCCTGGCACTTTCCTACAGCGCCTGGTCTACTCAAAGAACAGGCTCAGCTTCAACTACCTGTTTCCCCCGGCCCCTAGCGAAGTCATTAACGTGAGCGGCTCTGGCCCGAACTACCAGGTCGCAACTTGAGTCCGAGCGGTGGTAGGCGTGTCGCACGGGTGCTGGTCGCAGCAGAGAAACGCCGACGTAGCCGAGATCGCGGGTCAGCGCTCGGTCACGTCAGCCGCCGCACCGAGGCACCGAGACACACAGGAACGCGGCGCTGCGCGAGACAGGACCGCGAGTCGTCGGTAACCGCCCGCAGCGCAGCGTTACGACGCGCGCCCAAACAGAGGCCTCAACATAGCCGTTCCATCTGAGCAACCGCCGGGGCCAGAAAATGCGGGGGACGTCACACCCACGACCCGGCGGCGGGCCGATCGAGAGATCCGGGCCTGGAGAGGCGGGCTTCTGGCATTCGCGGGCGCGAGCGTCGGCTTCGCGGTAGGCGTGGCCCTCGCCTTCCCGATCTTGCGCGTTTTCGATAACGAGTTCGATTTCTCCGGGCTGATCTATTCGGCCCTCGCTATTGCAGGATCGATGATGCTAGGCACCTCCATCGCGATGATCTGGTGCGGCGCGAGACGGCTGCTTCTCGCCGCTCCCATCCTGATCTCGACGACGACGCTCTCGCTCGGCATCGCTGCCAACCTGCACGGAGAAGCCCTCGTCGGGTTGCTGGTGCTGTCACTCCTCGCCTCAGGCGTCATCGTGTCTCTCGCCGCCCACGACCCGCCGCCCTCCGCAGACGACACGGCCGCCGGATTCTCGGGCACGCAACACTGACAGCCGTCAGGCTGGACCGTGTTCCTTGAGCAGGCTCACTGGCCCTGCGCCTTCGGCGACCGTCGCGAGGTCAGTCACTTGCTGGTTCTCGTATTCGGCCAGCCGTGCGAACAGATCGTGTCCGTCCATGAGAGCGGCGAGGGCCTCGGACAGGGCTGCGGACGCGATGTGCTCGGCGATGGCGGCGACTGTCCGCACGGTCCGTACCTGGATCGGGTTGCCGTGCACCAGCGCGTTCCGGACGCGCCGTAGTCGGTCGCATAGCAGCGCGCATTCCTGGCGGCGCCGCTCGACATAGGCCACGTAGGCCGGCGGGTCGCGGAGGGTATCGAGGATTTCGGCAGCGCCTAAGCCGTCGGTGCCGTCGAGCAGTTCGACGAGCTCGCCGACGCGGTCGGCGGTCTTGACGAGGTCGAGCGTCCAGCCCCCGTTCGGAGTGGGCTTCCGGATTTCTTTCGCGAGCTCGGCGGCGTGTCGCTGCCCGCTGGCTCGTCGCCCAGCGTCGAGGGCGCAGTTCATCGCCTGAAATATGTCAGCGCGCCACGACGCGACGGGCCACGTAGCCGTGATGAGACGACGCAGCTCGACAGCGTCCTCAGCGCCTGCGTTCGCTGCTACGAGCTCGGTGACACGGTCGTACAGGACGATCTTGCTGCGCAGATCTGCCGACTCGGCTTCCGTGGCACTGCGGACGGCCTCGGACAGGTCCGGTGTCATCGGCGAGGCCGCGAGGACCGCGCCGAGCCTGCCGCCGATAGCCGCGAGCTCAGCACTGGTCCGGTCCCGGACGTACGGACGAGGCCACCCGGCGACGACCTCGTCGGTCGCGAAAACGCGCGAGGTAACCCGGCGGCCGTCGAGGAGCAGCATCTCCCAGCCGTAGGGGAGCCACCGGGCTCCGCCGCTTCTCAGGCATGCGATGTCGGTCAGGCCGCCGACGAGGTCGGCCGCGGCCCGCATCGCGCCCGCAGGCGCCCGCCAACCAAGATCGACACGTGCGAGCACGACCTGCTCTCCTGGCCCCGGATCCGGCGGCCCGAACATGTCGTCCTGGAGCTCACGCCTACCGACGAAGTCCTGGCCGTCCGCACTCGACGCGTTACCCATCGCCCATTCAGCGTTGAAGAAGTGGCAAGGCCCCGACGCGAGCACGGTCGTGACCTCAGCGTCCCGGAACGCCATCCACGCGATGCACCGCCCCACGGCCGGAGGCCTCGCAATAGAACTTTCGCACCACTCAAGGCGCTCTGTGACAGACGCCGCCGCCGACCGGCCGAACAGCAATGACCAATCGGCCGGCGACGCAGCCAGCCCCAGCGACGCCTGCGTCTCCGCGACGGCCACCGCCTCGTTCACCAGCACCCGGCCCAACCGCTTGAGCAGCGCTTCGACGTCGTGGCCGGACAGCCTCAGCGCGCCGACCAGCAGGTGCACCTGTGCCATCGCAGCGTCGTGCGGCCCACCGGTCTGGACCGCGCCGACCAGGTCCGCCCAGACCGCGCACAGAACACCCGGCGTCGCGATCGACGCCCTCAGCAAGCCGCCCGCGGCGAGCGCGGCGTGCCGCTGCGTCGGACTGGGCCGAGCCACGATCGCGACCTCTCGAAAAGCGCCCACAAAGCCAGCCAGCGAACCGCCCAGGGCCGCCGTCGCCCCCGGGCCGACTCCTGCCGCCGACCGCGCCAACTCCTCGACGAGACCCGCCCGGTTCGCACGCAGCGCCCAGGCTCCCTCACGCCTGTGGCGCAGCCACCCGTCGACCTCGTCAACGGCATCGGGCAACGGCAGCACGACCGGCTCCGGGCGGTCCGCGGCCAGCAAAGCCACCAGTCGACCCAGCCACCCAGGGTCCGCCGCCACACCGCCACGAGGCTGCAGACCCTCCTCGGACACCGCCCGACCGTACGCCCGTCGCGGGTGTCGGCAATCGGGGCGATCGGGCCGCAGCCGTGCGGCGCATGCAGCGTCTTCCCGTGCGGGCCGAGGGCGGCTGCGTCTGGGTTAGCGTTGTTCCATCACACCCGGGAGGATGCATTGCCGAAACTCGCGGAGTCGCCGGCGTGGTCTGAGGGTGACAACCCGGCTGAACGCCTTTACCGGCTGTTCAGCGCCGTCAGCGAGCACCCGCAGCCGCAGGACCCGGCACATCAAGCGTGGGGTCAGGTCCTACAGCTCCCCAACGCCAACGCACCTCTCGCGTTCCTGAACGCGGCGAACGCGATGCTGCGGATGACGGAGCAGATCTCTCAAGAAGTCCAAGGCCTAGGGGGGCGTGACGCCGCGACCATCCTGCGCCACCTGCCCCGGGTGGAGAAGACGATCGGCCAGTTCACGCAGGTCTACAGCTTGACGCTCACCGACTTTCTCGGGCCTCTCGGCCCGGACGGGATGTACTGCTTGGAACTGTGCAGTCACCGTCTGAGCGAACGGTGGCGTCAGGTGCCGGCAGTGGCCAACGAAGTGGAAGATCTACTGGGCAAGGTGAAGGAGTTGCTCGGGGACGTGGCCGCGGCGGAGGACATCCCGCCAGCCGCACGCATCTTCATCACCAAGCACCTGCTGGCTGTGAGTGTTGCGCTCCACGAAGCCCGCTACTTGGGCTGGGACGGCGTCGAGCTGGCCAGCGACGCAGCCCTGGGAGCGATGGCGAAGAACCCGGGCCTGATGAGCAAGCTGGCGCAGAGCAAGGCCGGCGTCGCGGCTGCTGGCTTCCTGGCCGCCGTGTCAATCAACGTCACGACGAACGTGGCCACCAAAGCAATCACCAGCGAAGGCCAGGCCAATCAGCCACCCGTGGTCGTAGTGCAGTACTTCGAAAAGCTGCTCGGTGGCCCGCTTGAGCTGCCGCCGGGTTCAGGAGAGTAGTTGCGCTGCTTGCGTTAGCTGTCAACGACGGCAGTCCGTACACAGGGACCCGAAGGCCGAGCGCGACCGGCGGGCAGCGGATGCGGCGGACCGACGGCCTAGCAGACCCGATGCGCAGGCCACGGCACGGCGCGCTTCAAAGTAAGAACGACCGGCTGTTTTTTACCGTCGGTCGTTCTCACTTCCGTGGGGATGTGGATGTCCCGGTTTTTACCTCTGCACGCCGGACTGACCGTTGCCGCGACTTGGTGCAGCCGAGCTTGCAGTACAGCTGGCCGGAACCGGCATCGCGTTCCTGAATGACCGGGGTGTGTGCTCGTCCTGGTAGGCGGGCTTCTCGCCGTCCTCTGGTTCCAAGGCGGCTCTGTCGCACCCGCCGTCGAGGCCGTTCTGAGACCTCCCGGCGTGTCCGGGGACTCTGTTTCGTGAGTCACCCGGCGGCTGCCAGGGTTCGTAGATCGTAGTGAAGCTGTTCGGCTTGTGCCGGTGTGAGGTCGTCGAGGTACTCGTGCGGCCGCTCGGTGTTGAACCAGTCGATCCACTGCAGCGTCTGGACTTCGACGTGGTTCACGTCGCGCCAGGGCCCTTGCCGGCGGATGAGTTCGTTCTTGAACGAGCCGACGGTCGTCTCGGCCAGGGCGTTGTCGTAGGCGTCGCCGACCGACCCGACGGAAGGGTCGATGCCCTCGTCCACGAGGCGCTGGGTCATGGCGATGGAGACGCCCTGGGCGACCCGGCATCGCTGTGTGCCACCAAACCACTCAGGTCGGTGCAGCCCTCCTGGCGCCGGGTGAACAAGGCGTGCTCGAGTGCGTCCAGGACCAGGTCGGTCGTCATCCGCCGGGCGGCTCGCCAGCCGATGAGGCGACGGGCGTAGGCGTCGATGACGAACGCCACGTAGACCATGCCTGTCCACGTCGGGCAGTACGTGAAATCTGCTACCCACAGGCGGTTGGGCGTGGCCGGGCTGAAGTTGCGATCGACCAGGTCCGGGTGCCGGGGCTGACGGCCGTAAGCGGTGCCTTCCCAGCCGTTCTCGCGCATGAGCCGCTCGATGGTGCAGCGCGCAACGTCGTGGCCTTTGCCTCGCAGCCGAAGCCACATCTTGCGCGAGCCCAGGGTTGAGGCGAACTTGCCCGTCCTGGGATCCTCGCGCTCGGCACGCAACAGCGCGGTGACCTGATCGTCGCGCAGCTGCTGGCGGGTGGGCCGCTTGTCGACCCACTCATAGAACGTCGCCGGCGCGATCGCGATGCCGTGCTCGCTCAGCACGGTGCACATGGGCTCGACACCCCAGCGCAGCCCGACCGTGCCGTCCGGGCCGGTCACGCGCTGGTCCTTGTGCTCGCGGATGAACGCGATCACCCTCTCCCGGGCCGGTCGAGCTCGGCCCCGAAGAAAGCCGCAGCGGCCTTCAAGATCTCATTGGCGCGGCGCAGCTCAGCGTTCTCGCGCTTGAGCCGCTTCAGCTCCTCAGACTGCTCGCTGGTCACCCCCGGCCGACCACCGGTGTCGACTTCCTCCCGGCGCACCCAGGTGCGCAAGGTCTCCGCCGACCCGATCTCTAACTTGCCCGCGACAGCGCAGATCGCCGCCCACCTCGAGCCGTAGTCGGGCCTGACCTCGGCTACCATCCGCACCGCTCGCTCCCGCAACTCCGGCGGGTACCTGCTCGGACGTCCCATAATCCAGATCCTCCCAAGGAAAGGAGTCTCCGGACTCGCCGGGAGGTCTCAGGATGTACCGGCTGGCGCTTCTGGGGTCGTCGCCGGGGAAGGCGGTGATCTGTTCGAGGTCGGCGCCGTCGAGGGCGGGCCAGGAATTAGATCGCGATGATGTTGATGCGCCGCCCAGCAGCGCGGGCCAGAGTCTCGATGTCACTTTGATCGCTCGTAACGATCGCGTCGGTCCGCCTGAGGGCACCGCCGACCACGGTCGCGTCGATGACATCAGCAGTCTTCGCACGTGCGAGCAGGGCCCCGGCCAATCGTGCGTCGCTCTCCTCGAGTCGCTCGATCGCACACATGCTCAGCAGCGCTGACAGCAGAGGTTGTGGCCCGCCTCGCCAGGCCTGCGCTAGCACGCCGGCTGGGACCGTCGGAATGTGCGAGCGTTCGACAGCGCGCCGGTGGATCGCCCACATGCGCCGGTCATTGCCTTCCGCGGCCAGTAGCGCGCCAGCGTCGTAGGTCAAGCCGCTCATGCCCGCGACCGTGCCCGGGATTGTCGTTTCGTCGTGGCAGGGCGTTCGCGAGGCTGCGTCGCGGGCCCACCGACGTCAGTGACGCCAGCCGCGTCCAGGATTCGGTCCGCTTCTGCCAACTCGGCTTCGCTGAATTCGCCATGTTCCGCCTCGTAGGCGGCCATCGCCGCCAGCCCCCGTTGCCGACGCAGGTAGTGCGCAAGCGCGTCGTTGACCAACGGTGAGACGGCCGCGTCCCCTGCTTCGCGGACAAGGTCGTCCCATAATTCGGCGTCGACCGACACTGACCGCTTCACTACACCCATGAGGCCAACGGTACTACCCGCGGTACGACCGAGCAAGGGCCGCGCGGAACCGCACGGGGAGCCCCGTTGGTGGTGCAACGGTGGTTGCATCCAGGCTTCATCCACGGCCGTCCGAGGATAATCGCCCACATCCGCAAACATGCTCTTACCTGCGGTGATGGACAATGGCGTACAGCGGCGGATGGCCATGCGGCCACCTGTTAATCGCAGGGTTCCTGGTTCAAGTCCAGGCGCGGGAGCACCTAAAACCGCAGGTCAGGCCCATGATCCAGGAATTTTCCACGATCACGTACTGACCAATGACAGTCACGTTGGCTGTCAACTCGCCGGCCGCAGCCCGGTTCTGGCCCAGCCCGCACCCATCGTCGGCTCGTGGGACAGGACATGACGCGGCGACGGGGTGCCGGCGAGGGCGCCGTGTTCCGGCGGAACGACGGCCGGTGGTCGGGCACGGTCGAACTGCCTGCCGTCGGCGGCCGGCGCTGCCGCACGACCCTGTACGCATCGTCAAAGGCGGAGTTGCTAGGCAAGATCCGCGAGCACCAGGAACGGCGCGACAAGGGCCTGCCGGTGCTGGACCCGCGGCGCACGAAGGCCGCCGTCCCTGATGACGACCCGCGGCGCTGGCGCGAAATCGGCACCAGGCGATTCCGCGGAAGCAAGTTATGCACAGGGCTCGCCGGCTACCTGCAGAGCCCCGGATCGCTTGTTGGGCCCCACGGCGGGACATCGTTGGCTGGGTGTGAGCCGACAGATGACAGGCGGATCTGGGTGATCTACTGTCGCCGCACGGCGTCCGATCTAGCGCCGAGCCAGAAGCGCCTCCCACCAGGTGCTTCGGACGGCGAAGGGGACCGTGAGCCCCGGACGGCTGCTCGTCAGTGCCGCAGGTCTGCCGGTGGGGGTCGCTGCGGTGATGGTGACGGGTGGCAAGTCGATGACTCGCGATCGTGAGTTCAAGCGCCAGGTC
>Ga0136633_1001545_pt1 | contig 16873 bp, 12 predicted proteins | sample AntDrymeUQ832206_2_FD_105494 | JGI IMG/M metagenome (GOLD analysis project Ga0136633, IMG submission 105494) | Polar desert sand microbial communities from Dry Valleys, Antarctica - metaG UQ83 (22.06) | ecosystem: Environmental > Terrestrial > Soil > Desert | place: Antarctica: Dry Valley...
ACGAGGTACCAGCGGGCCGCGTCGACGCCAATCGTGTCCAGGAGATCGTCGAGAAACGCGACGCCGCCGCGCCGCTTCGACATCTTCCGAGCCTCGCCGCTCTCAACGAGATGGACGAGCTGGTAGATCAGCACCTCGAGCGATTCTCGGGAGTGGCCGAACATCTCCGCGAGCGCCTGCAGACGGCCGACGTAGCCGTGGTGGTCCGCGCCCAGGACGTAGATCAGCCTGTCGAAGCGTTTGGCGTACTTGCGGCGGACGTAGGCGGCATCGGCGGCGAAATAGCCCGGAGTCCCGTCCGAACGAATGAGCACGCGATCCTTGTCGTCGCCGTGGGCGCTCGTCCGCGCCCAGACGGCGTCGTCGGCCTCGTAGGTGTCGAGGAGCGCGATCGCCTCGGGGATCTCCGCCTCCAAGTCGCTCTCCAGCACCCACGTGTCGAAGTGGATGCGGAAGCGCTCGAGCGTCGCCTCGATCCGAGCCAGCATCGGCGGGACGGGATCGCCTGGCTGGCGCGCGAGCTCCGTGATGTACGCGCCCCGGTAGCCGTCCTCCGGAGGCTCCTCCCCGCGCCGGACCGCCTCGATGGAGGCGTAGAAGCGCTCCATCTGTCTTCCAGCGTCGTTGTAGTAGTACTCGCGCTCGACGTCGTGTCCGGCGAACGCGAGCAGCCGCGCGACGGAGTCGCCGTATGCTGCGTTACGCGCGTGGGCGACCGTCAGCGGCCCGTTCGGGTTGGCGGAGACCATCTCGACCTGGATCCGCTCGGGATCGTGCGCTGTGCCCGCGCCGAAAGATTCGCCCACCCCGAGGATCTCCGCCAATGCCGCGACGAGCCACGAGTCCGAGACGTGCAGGTTGAGGAATCCCGGCCCGGCCGACTCGGCGGCCTCGACCAGTTTGCGTTGAAGGGCCTCGACCGCGAGGTCTGCGGCAATGTCGCGTGGAGGCCGCCCCTGCGTAGGCGCGAGCCTTAGCGCGACGTTCGTCGCGTAGTCGCCGTGATCGGCGTCACCCGGGCGCTCGAGCGTGACCGGCGCGCCGGCGATCTCGGCCAGCGCGTCGGAAAGGCGGGAGACAGGATCGGTGACGACCACGCCGCCATCGTAGGCGGCCGCTAGGCGAAGAGAGGCGGTCATGTGAGATGAGCGCGGCGGCCGCAGAGCGGACGCCTTCAGGGATTTCGCGCGACCGCTAATCCGCGCGCGCGGATTGCGGACTTGCGCAAGGTACTAAACGAGCTCGGCGGCTTTGACGGACGGCGCGGAGCGGATCGGGACGACCACGCCGTCTCGGTGCAGAGCGAGCTGTACTTCCTCGCGCGCCTTGTAGATCCGCCACTTGACGGTCGCGAGCGTGACCTCGAGCGACTCGGCGATCTCCGTGTACGACAGACCCACGACGTCACGCAGCAGAAGCGCCATCTTCAGGTCGGGATTCAGCCGCTCGACCGACCGCCACAGGGCGTCGATCGTCTCGGCGCGCTCAGCAGGAGCGTCCACAACCTCGAGGGGGGGAATGTCCTCGAGCTGGACGACTGCCCGCGGGCGGCGCTCCAGCGCACGGAGCTCGTCGAGGACCCGGTTCTTCGTCACCTGGAAGAGCCAGGTCGTGAAACGCGAGCGCAGCGAGAAGCCGGAGATACCCTGGAAAACCCGCAGGAAAACCTCTTGCGTGAGGTCCTCGGCGAGGTTACGGTCACCGGTCAGGCGGACGATGTAGTTGAAGACCGGCTGCTCGTATGTCCTGACGATGATCGCGAAGGCGCGCTCGTCACCACGCTGCGCCTTGCGCAGAACTCCGAGGTCTGGTTGTGGGAGTGACATGAATCGCGGCGAGTATAGAAGGTTGTATGTAAGGGCTTTGTGCGCGAGCCCTTAGAGGCTGGTTAGGAGCGATTTTCCGGTCATGTCAGCCGGGACGGAAAGCCCAAGCAATGCGAGAATCGTAGGCGCGAGGTCCGAAAGCTCGCCGTCCGGAGACAACGCAAACGCATTGTCGGTGAGGATGAGGGGCACGAGATTCGTCGTGTGCGCCGTGTGCGGACTACGTCCGTCTGGCTCGAGCATTACCTCAGCGTTTCCGTGATCCGCCGTAACCAAACATATGCCGCCTGCCTCCTCCACACACGAGAGCACTCTTGCCAGACAGCGATCGGTCTCCTCTACGGCTCGGACGACCGCCGGAATCGAGCCCGTGTGCCCAACCATGTCCGGGTTGGCGAAGTTCACCACGGCAAATCGGTAGCCGTTTCCGATCTCGGCGCAAAACCGGGTCGCCAGCTCGTCCGCGGACATCTCGGGCTTGAGGTCGTAGCTCGGGACGTCGCGCGGTGAAGGGACGACGATCCGCGTCTCTCCCTCCCACTCCCGTTCCTCACCGCCGTTGAAGAAGTACGTCACGTGCGCGTACTTCTCGGTCTCGGCGGCGTGCAGCTGGCGCGCGCCGTTTCGCGCGAGCACCTCCGCAAGCGTGTCTTCGACGACATGCTCCCCGAACGCAGTCGGGCACGGAAAGTCCGCGCGGTAGCGCGTCATCGTCGTCAGGTCGGCGCCGGCTTCGAGCAGCCGCTGCGAGAGCTGGCGCGCACGGTCGGGCCGGAAGTTGAAGAAGATCGCCGAGTCCTTCGCAGGGTCGAGCCGCGGCCGTCCGGTCAATACCACGGGCTCGACGAACTCGTCTGTCACCCCGCGCGCCTGGCTCGCCGCGACCGCGGCGACCGGATCGTCAGCGAGCTCCCCCTCACCGGCGCAGATCGCGAGATAGGCGCGGTCGATCCTCTCCCAGCGGTTATCGCGGTCCATGGCGTAGTAGCGGCCGCTGACGGTTGCGATACGGTCGAGGGGCAGCTCGGCGAGATCGGTCGCGGCTGACCGTGGCGAGACGTCGCGCCCGTCGGTGAAGGCATGAATCCAGGTGTTCTGGGTCATCTCCTCGTTTGCGGCCAGCTCGAGCAGCGCACGCAGATGGTCGATGTGTGAGTGGACACCCCCGTAGGAGACGAGGCCGAGCAAATGAACCCGGCCGCCTCGATCCTTCGCTCTGCGAAAGGCGCCTCCCAACGCGTCGTTCGCGAAGAAGGAGCGATCCTGGATCGCGACGTTCACGCGCATCAGATCCTGGAAGAGGAGACGGCCTGACCCGATCGTGAGGTGTCCCACCTCTGAGTTGCCCATCTGACCCGGAGGCAGCCCCACAGCTTCGCCGGACGCCTTCAGGGTGGTATGTGGATATCGCTCCCGGAGCGCGTCGAAACTCGGCGTGTCCGCCAGCTCGACGGCGTTTCCCGGGCCGGGTGGAGCGAGCCCCCATCCGTCCAAGATGACGAGCGTGACGAGGTCGCTCACGCGGCGGCGACTTCGGCGGCCGCGAGGCAGATCGCCTCGAACGACTGCGCGTCGAGCGACGCGCCGCCGACGAGCGCCCCGTCGACATCGAGCTGGGAGAGCAGCACGCGCGCGTTGTCCGCGTTCACGGAGCCTCCGTAGAGCACGCGGGTCGGATGCAGGGACTTGATGAACGCGTGCGCATCCTGCGCCATCTCCGGGGTGGCCGTGCGCCCTGTGCCGATTGCCCACACCGGCTCGTAGGCGATCACGAGCCGTTCGTGCTCGGGGATCGCCGAGACCTGGTGCTCGAGCACGGCTTCCGTCTCCTCGGCCTCGCGCTCGGCCTCCGTCTCCCCGACGCACGCGATGACCGCGAGACCGGCTTCGAGAGCGGCCCCCGCTCGCAGACGGACGGTCTCGTCGGTCTCCCCGAAGCGCTGACGACGTTCGGAGTGGCCGACGATCGCCCCTTTCACCCCGAGCTCGAGCAGCATCGGCGCCGACACCTCACCCGTGAACGCGCCTTCGAGCTCCCAATGCACGTTCTGCGCATACACGCTGACGTTGCTTCCCTCGCCAAGACCGTGAATCGTCGCCTCGAGCGATACGAATGGTGGGCAGACAACGACATCGACGTCAGGCGAGCGATCATCGAAACGCCGGATCTGCGCGGAGAACTCGCGCGCCTGGTGCGCGCCCTTGAACATCTTCCAGTTGCCCGCGATCAGCACGCCGGGGATCTTAGGCGGACGCTGTTGTTAGCCTCGTACGTATGACCCTCGAACCCTGGGAGCAGCGTTTTCGCGCGCCCGTGTCGTTCCTGCCGGAGTGGTCTCCGCACGCTCCGGACCGCGTCGTCTTTGCCTCGAACCAGTCCGGCGTCTGGCAGGTGCACGCCTGGGACGCCGCCACCGGCACGCGGCGACAGGTCACCGACCACTCGGTGGGCGTGATCGATGGAACGCCCACCCTCGACGGACAATGCGTGATCTGGTTCCAGGACGAGAGCGGCGACGAGTCCGGGCACTGGCTCGTCCAGGCCTTCGGCGGAGGAGAGACCCGCGCATTGCTGGCAGGCATTCCGCACGGTTGGAGTGAGGGATTGGCGCAGGCGCCGGACATCGTCGCCGCCGGCCTGAGTGACCGCGACGGGTTCGCCGTGTACGTCTCGCTCGACGGTGGAGGCGCTCGCGAGGTCTACCGATCGAGCGCGTCGGTTCGGCTCGGCAGCGTCGACGAGGGCGGGTTCCTGCAGGGCGCGCTGTCCGCAGACGGGTCGCTCCTCTGCCTCGAGCACGCCGAGCACGGCGATCTGATCCACCCCGCGCTCAGGGTCATCGACCCGCGTTCGGGCGCGACGGTCGGCGAGCAGCTCGACGAGGGGAAGTCGCTGCTGGCGAAGTGCTGGTCGCCCGTTGCCGGCGATCAGCGGCTTGCATTCGACCACGAGCGCGATGGCGAAGAGCGACCCGGGCTCTGGGATCTCGCTACCGGCGAGAGACACGATCTCCGAGTGGAGTTGGAAGGAGCGGTCTTCGTCCACGACTGGTGGCCGGACGCCTCGGCCATGCTGCTCGCCAATCGCTTCGAGGGTCGCGACCGGCTCTTCCGATACGAGGTCGGGACCGGCGAGCTGCACCCGCTTCCGACCGAGCTTGGCGTGATCCTGAAAGCGCGCGTCCGCCCCGACGGCCGGGTGTGGCTCACACACGAGCAGGGACACCGGCAGCGGTTGCTCCTCGACGACACCGGCGCCGAGGTCATTGCGCTGGACGGAGAGCGGGCGCCCGCCGGCCGTCCCTACCAATCGTGGAACTTCGTCAACCCGCACGGGCAGCAGGTGAACGGCTTCTTCGTCACGCCCGACGACTCGAACGGGTCGTTCCCCGTGATCATGTTCGTCCACGGTGGCCCCACGTCGCTCGACCTCGACCGCTGGCAGCCCGAGGTGCAAGCGTACGTCGACGCCGGGTTCGCGGTGGGGTTGGTGAACTACCGGGGGTCGATCGGATACGGGCGCGAGTGGCGCGACACCCTGATCGGGAACATCGGCGGGCCGGAGCTCGAGGACGTGAACGCCGGTCTCCAGGATCTGGTCGACCGGGGCATCGCCGATCCCACCCGCGCAGTGATCGCCGGGTGGTCGTGGGGCGGCTACGTCACGCTGCTCGAGCTCGGCAAGCATCCGGATCTTTGGGCCTGCGGGATGGCCGGAGTTCCGGTCGCGGACTACGAGGACGGATACGAGGAGCTGTCTCCGCTCCTGCAGGCATACGACCGCGCCCTCCTGGGCGGAGCGGAGCCGAAGGACGTTCCCGACCTCATGCGCGATCGCAACCCGATCAACTTCGCGGACGACGTCCGCGCGCCGGTGCTCTTCGTGATCGGACGAAACGACAGCCGCTGTCCGTACCGGCAAGCGATGCGCTACGTCAAGAAGCTGGAGGCGCGGGGCCATCCGCACGAGGTCTATGTCTTCGAGACCGGCCACGGCTCTTTCGACGTCGACGAGCGCGTGCGGCAGGTGGCGATGATCCGCGACTTTCTCGCCCGCCATGTGGCGGGTGTTTCTCGCACTTGAGTCTCAGCCTGTCGCTTCCGGACATCTAGCCAACCGGCGCCGAGACGATCGTGTGGCCCAACGGTGCGGATCTCGATCCGGATGTGCTGTATGGACATGGACAACCGGCCGCCGAACCCTTTCCCCGCATCACTGCTCCGCAACGCGCCTGAGGGTCGCGTCCAGACGCTGTGAGCCCGTGCCAGCGGCTCAGTCGCTGGGAATCGCAGCGACGCCGGGGAGCTCCTTGCCCTCGAGGAGCTCGAGCGACGCGCCGCCGCCGGTCGAGACCCAGGAGACGCGCTCCCCTAGACCGAGCTCCTGTAGAGCGCGCACCGAGTCTCCGCCGCCGACCACCGTGTAGCCCTCCACCTCAGCGACGGCCTCGGCGACGGCCTTCGTTCCCTCTGCGAATCGCGGCCACTCGAAGACGCCCATCGGCCCGTTCCAGAAGACTGTTCGCGCGGCGCGAATCTCATGGGCGAATCGCTCGCACGTGTCGGGCCCGACGTCGAGGCCGAGCCAGCCCTCCGGCAGCGCGTCGAACAGTGTCACCTTGGTCTCTGCGTCTTCGTCGAACGCTGATGCCGCCACCACATCCGTGGGAAGAACCGCCTCGTACGGCAGCGGATTCTCGTCTCGCAACTCCTCGGCCATCTTCCCGCCGATGAGCACGGCATCCGCCCGCTGGCCGAGGCTCACGAGCACGCCCAGCTTGTCGTCGACCTTCGCCCCGCCGGCAACGAGGACGAACGGCCGCTCGACGTCCGCGAGCAGGCGTCCGAGCATCTCGAGCTCCTGCTCGAGCAGGAGCCCCGCGTACGCCGGCAGCAGGTCTGCGACGCCGACCGTCGAGGCGTGCGCGCGGTGCGCGGAGCCGAACGCGTCCAGAACGAAGAGGTCCCGGCCCTCCGCGAGCCGACTGGCCGTCTCGCGGTCGTTCGTCGTCTCGCCGGGATCGAAGCGGGTGTTCTCGAGAACGCGGACTCGATCGTCCGACAGCAGCTCGCGCAGACGCGCGGCGACAGGGGCGATCTCATACTCGGGATCGGGCCCCTTCGGGCGACCTAGATGCGAGCAGACGACGACGTCCTTAGCACCGGAATCGAGCAGGTGACGCAGAGTCAGGAGGGAAGCCTGGATGCGGGTGTCGTCCGCGACCCGGCCGTCCTCGAACGGGACGTTGAGGTCGGAGCGGACGAGAACACTCTTGCCCGCGACGTCCGCGGTACGGACGGAACGGGGCGTGTGGATCAAGGCAGGAGCTTCCCGATCAGATCGACCAGGCGGCAGCTGTATCCCCACTCGTTGTCGTACCAGCCGAACACCTTGACCGTGCTCCCCTGCACCATCGTCAGCTCGCTGTCGAAGACGCACGAGTACGGATTGCCATTGACGTCGGTCGAGACGATGGGGTCGTCCGTGTAGTAGAGGAGGCCCTCGAGCGGGCCGCTTCCTGCCGCTTCCCGGAAGGCGCCGTTGACCTCGTCCACGCTTGTCTCACGCCCGAGTGTGACGACGAAGTCGGTGAGCGAGCCGGTCGCGACCGGAGCTCGCACCGAGATCCCGTCCACCTTTCCCCGCAGCTCCGGCAGGACGAGCCCGATCGCCTTCGCCGCGCCGGTAGAGGTCGGGATCAGGTTGATCGCGGCCGCTCGCGCCCGCCGCAGGTCCTTGTGCGGGAAGTCGAGGATCACCTGGTCGTTCGTGTACGCATGGATCGTCGTCATGAACCCGCTCTGGATCTCGCCGAGCTCGTGGAGCACCTTCGCCAGCGGCGCGACGCAGTTGGTCGTGCACGAGGCGTTGGAGACGATGTGGTGCTCATCGGGGTCGTAGGCGTCGTCGTTGACCCCGAGGACGACCGTCAGATCCGGGTCGGTCGCGGGAGCGGAGATTACGACCTTCTTCGCACCAGCGTCCAGGTGCTTCTGCGCGCCTTCGCGGTCGGTGAAGAACCCCGTCGACTCGAGCACGACGTCGACTCCGAGATCCGACCACGGCAGTGCCCGGGGGTCGCGTTCGGAGAGAATCTGAATCTCCTCGCCGGCGGCGCGAAGGACTCCGTCCGCGAGCTCGACGTCACCCGGGAACGGCCCGAGGTTCGAGTCGTAGCGGAGCAGGTGCGCCATCGTCTTCGCATCGCCGAGGTCGTTCAGCGCGACGATCTCGAGTTCCGAGTCGCGCTCGTTCTGTGCCCGGAAGAAGTTCCGCCCGATGCGGCCGAACCCGTTGATTCCGACGCGAACTCCCATGCGCTCTCCTTCGTGTGGTTTCTGGCCGAGTGGTGGCCGAGTCTAACCAGGCATGTTCGCGCCAACGTCGCTCGCCAGCTCCTCGAGCCGGCGCAGCCGACGGTGGACTGCTGCTTTGCTGGCCGGTGGATCGGTGCGGGCGGCGAGCTCGCGAAGCGACTCCGTCGGATGGTGGAGGCGAAGCTCTGCGATCTCGCGTAGAGGGTTCTCGAGCCGTTCGATCCGGCCCGCGGCTTTGAGCCTCCGAACGGCTTCGAGCTGGAGCTGCGCTGCTTTGCTCGTACGCACGAGATTCGCATGATCCGCGTTGGCTCGGCGGTTCGCATGGCCGCTTGTCGCCGCCACAACGGCCCGTTCCTCGAGGGCGAGGACTGCCTCAACAGCGCCCGCGAGCGCGAGCACGGACTCGATCGCGTCCCAGCTCTTCGCATACGCGGCGGCGTAGGTCGGACGCTCGACGACGCCAAGGTGAGTGTCCGATGCCGTCGCGAGGTCACTGAGCAACGTCGCGGACTCGACGGCCGCAGTGCGTAGCTCGAGGTGCGGGGAGCGATGAACCGACAGAGACCCTCCGCCGAGAAACGCGCCGCGGAGGTACGCCGAACGGCAGCACGCGCGCGCCGTGACCCGACGCGGCGGGCGCTCGAGCGGCCGCCCGCGTCGGTCCAGGACACCCGCCGCCACAAGGACGCGAAGCGCCTCGTCGGAGCCTTCGACGTGGAGCTGGAAGCGGGTCGCCCGGTCGAACGCGCGGCGGCGATAGGTGCGGATCTCGGAGCGGATCTCGGCATCGCGAAGGAGACTGAACGCGCGCCGCGCCGCGGCTCCACTCGCGAGATCGAGATGGAGCGCCCACTCTCCTTTTCCCCGAAGGTGGAGATTGCCCGCCGAGTGGACGAGCGCGGACAGCTCAGCGAGCCGGTCGCACTCCCGGGCAGGGGCGATCCGCGCCAGCTCTTCCCGGACGTCCTCGGACGTCACAGTCGGAACCCCTCGATTCCGAGGAGGCGCCGTTTGACGTCGACACCCGCCGAGCCGTAGCCGCCGAGCCCGGCGGCGCCGACAACTCGGTGGCACGGGATGAAGAACATGAGCCGGTTCCGAGCGCAGAACGTGCCGACCGCGCGCGCAGCGCCCGGATGCCCTGCGAGCGCCGCCAGCTCGCCGTAGCTCACGACCTCGCCACGCGGAACCTCGCGCAGGACATCTGCGATCGCGCGTTGGAACGGCGTCGTCCAGTCGAGGTCGAGTGGGATGTCGGCGAGCTTCTGCTCGTCGCCGGCCAGGAACTCGGTCAGACGCTCGACGATCTCCATCGGTGTCAGACACCAGTTCGTGTCAAGAGCAAACGGCGCCTTATCAGTGTAAATCGCTCCACAGGCTGGCGCCGATTCGGCTTGACTGCACTGCATTCGATCTTCGAGCCTCCCTCGCCAGGACGTATGCGACGGAGTCAGCAGCGTCGCGCCCTCGGTGTCTGACACCGACTGAAACGCGAACTCGTGGGCAAGCACGAGGCCGTCGTCGGTCCACAGCTCCCCCACGCCCCAATCGGGCACCGCGTACTGCGTCCTCTCCGCTCGCAAGGTCATCGATCGTAGAATCCTGGCATGAGCGCTCCCGGCATCTTCACTCCACCACCGCCGGTCAACGAGCCCATCAAGTCCTACGCGCCGGGCTCGCCAGAGCGCGAGGAGCTGAAGAACCGCCTTCGCGAGCTGGAAGGCGAGCGCATCTCGATCCCGCTCGTGATCGCAGGCAAGGACATCGTCACCGACGAGACCTTCGAGGCCGTCATGCCGCACCGCAAGAGCCACGTTCTCGCGGATGTGAGCAAGGGAGGCGCCGGGCACGTGCAGCAAGCGATCGACGCAGCGCGGGCCGCGCACACCGACTGGTCGCGAACGCCGTGGCACGAGCGAGCGGCCGTCTTCCTCCGCGCTTCGGAGCTGCTCGCAGGCCCATGGCGCCAGACCCTGAACGCCGCGACCATGCTCAACCAGTCGAAGACCGCGCACCAGGCCGAGATCGACGCGGTCTGCGAGCTGATCGACTTCTGGCGCTACAACATCGAGTACCTCGTCCGTATCTACTCCGAGCAGCCCTACTCGCCCACCGGAACCTGGAATCGGATGGAGTACCGGCCGCTCGAGGGCTTCGTCTTCGCGGTGAGCCCCTTCAACTTCACGGCGATCGGCGGCAATCTCTCGTCCGCGCCGGCGCTGATGGGGAACACGATCGTGTGGAAGCCGGCCTCGACGGCGTCGCTCTCCGCGTACTACCTCATGCGGCTGCTGCAGGCGGCAGGCCTTCCGGACGGAGTGATCAACCTCGTGCATGGGTCCGGCGCGACGATCGGAGCTGCCGCGCTCGCGAGCCCGGAGCTCGCGGGAATCCACTTCACCGGCTCGACCGACGTCTTCAACGGCATGTGGAAGACCGTCGGCACGAACGCGGGCTCGTATCGCAATTACCCGCGCATCGTCGGCGAGACGGGTGGGAAGGACTTCATCCTCGCGCATCCCTCCGCGGATGCAGAGGCGGTAGCGACCGCGGTGGTCCGCGGCTCGTTCGAGTACCAGGGCCAGAAATGCTCGGCTGCTTCACGCTTGTACGTCCCCTCGAACTTGTGGCCCGAGGTGAAGGAGCGGCTGGTGGAGGACGTGGCCTCGATCAAGATGGGCGACGTCGCCGACTTCGAGAACTTCATGGGCGCCGTGATCGACGCGAGCGCGTTCAAGACGCACGCGAAGGCGATCGAGGAGGCGCGCGCCGCAGGTGCGGAGATCGTCGCCGGAGGCTCCACTGACGACTCCGAGGGCTATTTCGTCTCGCCGACCGTGATCGCAACCGAGGACAAGGGCTTTCGCCTTCTCCGAGACGAGCTCTTCGGCCCCATCGTCACGACCTACGTCTACGACGAGAAGCGCTGGGGCGAGACGCTCGAGCTGGTCGACGAGACAGCGCCGTACGGTCTCACCGGCGCGGTCTTCGCCACCGAGCGCTCGGCAATCGACGAAGCGCAAGACGCGCTTCGCTATGCGGCGGGCAACTTCTACGTGAACGACAAGCCGACGGGCGCGGTCGTCGGGCAGCAGCCCTTCGGCGGCTCGCGAGCGAGCGGTACGAACGACAAGGCCGGCTCGATGTGGAACCTCATCCGCTGGGTCTCTCCGCGCACGATCAAGGAGACGTTCGTCCCAGCGACGGACTACCGGTACCCGTTCCTCGGGTCCGACGGCGACCGACCCGGCTAGAGCGGATCACACCGCGTGACCCGCGTCCTCGACGGGATCGACGCCTTTCTCGATCAGCTCGCGGCGATCGACCCACTGCCGGCATTCATCGCGATCCTCTGCCAGCTCGCCAAGCTCACGTGCACGAGCCAGGCCTGGAGGAACATCCTCGTCGCCGCGTACCCCGACTGCGAGGTTCCTCGGCGCTCGATTCTCGGCGCCTACGTCTCAGGGATCGGAATCAACGCGATCATCCCCGTACGCGCGGGAGACGCGGTGCGTGTTGTTCTCGCCCACCGGGCGATCCCGGATTCGAGCTACACGACCGTCATCTCGAGCACGCTCGCCCTCTCGATCTTCGACATCGCCGCCGCATCCACGCTTCTCATCCTGGCTGCGGTGACACTCGATGAGCTGCCTGGCATCGGAGACCTGCCCCGCCTTCGCAGCTTCGACTTCGCGTGGTTGCTCGACCACCCGCTCGCCGCGGAGCTGATCCTGGCGGCAATCCTGATCGCGCTGGTGATCCTCGGCATCTGGATCCACAGTCACGTGCTCGACTTCTGGGAGCGCGTCAAGCAGGCGTTCGCGGTTGTGCGCGATCCACCCGCGTACTTCGCCTCTGTGGCGATCTGGCAGGCGGCGGACTGGAGCCTGCGTCTCGTCACGGTCTGGTTCATGCTGGACGCCTTCGACATCCCGCAGTCGGCGCAGAACGTGCTCTTGGTGCAAGTGTCGTCGAGTCTCGCGACCCTCCTTCCGCTCACCCCAGGTGGCCTTGGCACAGAGCAGGCGTTCCTGCTCTACGTGTTCGGGGGCGCGGTGCCGGGCGCACAGCTCCTTGCGTTCAGCGTCGGGATGAGGCTGCTGCTCATGGCGACGAATGTCGTCGCGGGGTTCACGGCGCTCACGCTCACACTGCGGACGGTCAACTTCCGGGGAGTGCTGAAAAGCGCCAAGGACGCACGATCGCCGTAGGGGCGAGGCGAGCCTTTCCCTTACGAGGGTCCGGCCTTGTGCAACTGCGCGTAGAGCGTGCGCGCGGTCTTCTGCGGCAGACCCGGGACGCCTTCGAGCTCCTCCTGCGACGCCTCCAGGAAACGCTCCACCGAGCCAAAGTGCCTGAGGATGGCGCGGCGCCGCGCCGGGCCGACGCCCGGTAGGCCCTCGAAGATCGTTTCCATCGACCTCGTGCCACGCTTCTGGCGGTGGTAGCGGAGAGCGACGCGATGGGCCTCGTCCCGTGCTCGCTGCAGGAGCTGAAGCGCGGGGCTATGCCGTTCCAGCCGGATCGGCGTTGCGGAGCCAGGCACGAACACCTCCTCCTCGCGCTTGGCGAGCGAGATCACGGCCACGCGGGGAAGGTCGAGCTCCTCCATCGCCGCGAGCGCCGCGGCCAGCTGGCCGCGGCCTCCGTCGACGACGACGAGGTTCGGGGTACGCGAGAAGCTCTCGTCCGGTTCGCCTTCGCGGGCCCGCGCGAAGCGGCGGGAGATCACCTCGCGGATAGCCCCGACGTCGTCTTGCCCCTCGAGACCTCGCATCGCGAAGGTGCGGTAGTGGGCGTTCTTCGAGCGGCCGTCGACGAAGACGACCATGGACGCGACGATCGACTCCCCCTGGATGTTCGAGACGTCGAAGCACTCGATCCGGAGTGGAAGGCTCTCCAGATTCAGGCACTCCCGGAGCTGCTCGAGCGCGGTAACCCGGCGCAGCCGCTCGGCCTCGCGAGTGGCGGAGTCCGCTTCCAGCGCGACGCGCGCGTTCTCGGTGGCGAGCTCGACGAGGCGGCGCTTCTCCCCACGCGAGGGCGCCCGGACCTCGACACGCGACCCGCGCCGCTCCGAGAGAAACTCGGCAATCGCCTCCGTTCCCTGAGTCCCGGCGGGAACGAGCACTTGAGGCGGGATGCTGGGAGTCGCGCCGTAGTACTCGACGACGAAAGCCTCGAGCACCGACAGCTCATCCTCTTCGACGACGTTTTCCAGATGAAAGCCGTAACGGTCGATCATCCGCCCGTCGCGAAGCGGAAAGACCTGCACCGCGGCGCGGTCGCCCTCGACCGCGAGCCCGATCACGTCCATCGTTCCCACCGCCCGCTTGTCCGCCGCCTGCCGCTCGGCGAGATGCCTGATCGCGAAGAGCCGGTTCCGGTACCTGGCCGCCTCCTCGAAACGCTCAGCCGCCGCCGCGTTCTCCATGCGTCCCTCGAGCTCGCGTTGGATCGGCGCCGTATCTCCTGAGAGGAACCCGATAACCCCCTCGATGATCTCGCTGTAGTCCTCCGCAGAGATCTCGTTCACGCAGGGTGCGAAGCAACGGTCGATGTGAAAGTCGAGACAGGGAATCCCGGAGTGGCGGCCGGGACGCGGCCCTTCGCAGGGGCGAAACTTGAAGACACGGTTCAGGACGTCCAGCGTCTCGCGTACCTTCTTGGCATTCGCATATGGCCCGAAGTACACAGTGCCCCGCCGATGCCGTTCCCGCGTGAACATGACGCGTGGGAACTCGTCGGCGAGGGTGACGGCGATGTACGGAAACGACTTGTCGTCTCGCAGCCGAATGTTGAAAGGCGGCCGGTAGCGCTTGACCAGGTTCTGCTCGAGGTGCAGCGCCTCCGCCTCGTTCCGGGTGACGATGACTTCGACGTCCGCGATCCGGTCCGCGAGCTGCGCGATGGCCGCCCGACCGTCGCTGCGCTGAAAGTAGCTGCGCACGCGCGGGCGCAGCGACTTCGCCTTGCCGACATAGAGCGCGTCTCCCTGCTCGTCGCGAAACACGTACACGCCGGGCTTGCGCGGAAGCCCGGCAAGCGTTCCTTCAAGGTTTTCACGCATTCCGCAGCTAGCGTATCCCCATGCGTCGAGCCCTCCTGACGGCCTGCGGAGCGCTGCTCGCGCTCATCGCGCCTGGTCTCGCCGAGGCCGGGCCAGGCCTGACCGTGGGCGCCGTGGAGGACGACGTGCGCCTTTCCTCGCCCGTCGAGGCGGAGGCGCGCATGGCGCTTTTCCGAATCGCCGGGTTCCGGGCGGTGCGCGTGACGAGCTTCTGGCAACCCGGCCAGACTCGGCCCTCCGACGCGGAGCTCAGTGTCCTCGAAAACGTCGCCGAGGCTGCCACTCGAAACGGCGTACGCGTCTACGTGACCGTCATGCATCCGGGCTCTCGAACGACCCCCTTGACGGACGAGGCACGAGGCGAGTTCGCAGCCAACGCGGCCGCGCTCGTGCGAGCGGTACCCGGCGTCCGCCACGTCATTGTCGGGAACGAGCCGAACCTGAACCGGTTCTGGCTTCCGCAGTTCGGTCTCGACGGCTCCAGCGTCTCGGCCCCCGCGTACCTCATGTTGCTCGAGCGGACGTACGACGCGCTCAAAGCCGTCTCTCCCAGCGTGCGGGTCTACGGCGGCGCCCTCTCGCCGCGCGGCAGCGACCGGCCGGGAGGATCACGGCCGACGCACTCGCCGACGAAGTTCATCCAGGATCTGGGTCTCGCCTATCGGGCGAGCGGCCGCGACCGGCCGGTCATGGACGCTTTCTCCATCCATCCGTACCCGGACAACTCGAGCCAACCGCCGACGACCGCGCATCCCCTGACGACAACAATCGGGATCGCGGACTACGGAAAGCTCGTCGCGCTCCTCGGGCAGGCCTTCGACGGCACCGCCCAGCGTGGTTCGGCGCTTCCCGTCTTGTACGCCGAGTTCGGGGTCGAGTCTCAGATCCCGGACGGAAAGGCCGGCCTCTATACCGGCGAGGAGCCGGCGGTGACGCGACCCGTCGACGAGGCGACCCAGGCTGCGTACTACGAGCAGGCGCTCGCCTTCTCGTTCTGCCAGCCGACGGTGGAGGGGATGCTGTTCTTCCTCTCTCGCGACGAAAGGGCGCGCGCCGGTTGGCAATCGGGAGTCCACTACGTGGACGGCACGGCGAAGGGCAGCTTGCCGCGCGTGACGGAAGCGCTCGACCGCACGACCGGCGGCTCGATCGTCCGCTGCCCCGGCGTCGGGCTCACCGTCCGCCCCAGTCTCCTGCGCTTCGGGACGCGAACAGCGGCCAAGCGCGGAATCTTTCGCGCTAGCCTCACCTGCGATCTCGACTGCGCCTACGTGCTGCGGGTGGAGCGGGCGTCGACGCACTCGACGAAGCTCGTGAAGCGCGGCCGCCTCGAAGTCGGCGAGCTCGCGAAGATCGATCTCGGCCCTCGGCGACTAGGCCCGGGCGATTATCGCTACACGCTCCGTCTCGTGCACCCGGTCAATCCGGGACCGCCGACGCTACGCCAGGGCCCGGCTTTCATCCTTCCTTAGAGAGTCGCCTTGGGCTCCTCGCCCACCGCCTAGAACGCAAGTACCTCAGAGGGGTGGGTGGACGGGGACGTATGGGTTGCTACACTTAGTCGCGAGCCGCGGGGCGTTTCGGCGCTCCCCGGTGGGGACCGGTAGCTCCGATCCCAGCAAACGAGGTATAGCAACGACCACAGCGACGCACGTTTGATCGGGCTCCCGAAAAGAGATCTTTCCGGTTCGCGGATCGCCTGATCGTTGTACCAGAGCCTCGTTTCGCAACTAGAAGCCCGGCGATGATTTCGAGAATGACCCCAAAGGGGCATTCTCGTCTGGACCTATTTTCGTTGCGCGGCCCTCGGCCATACCCGTCTGGCCGTGCTACCTGGGGCGTTCCGGACGAAGGCATCTGGATAAACGTTGACGTAGTCGTGAGGGCGGTCGGTGAGCTGCCATACCTCATGAGACGTCCTTAACGCGACCTTCTGACGTCCTGTGCTGACGTCCCAATGAGTCCCCCGCGGCAAGAAGCATCTGCAAACCGCGAGCTGGTCGACACCATGATGATGAGTGGCGCGCGACCACACTTTCGCTTCATCGTCCGTTCTTCGATTTGCCGGCCCGTACCGGTGGCGGAATCGTCGATCCCACCCAGCATCGCGGAGCGAACTCCGGTCGCCAGAAGCTTCGAAGACGTGAAACGGTAGCGCGCGAGGGTCATCGATGCCTGCGCATCCAGGCGGTTCACTGCGCCAAACGGCGAATTGGTTGAGTGGGCTATGCACATCACGCCCCTTCCGAGCGCGGACACGGATGCTGATTTTTGCGGCGAACTCGCTCCTGGTCCGGCTTGCACGAAGGGACCCGCCTTGCCGGCCGGCAAAGCGGCTTCGCAGCATGGGATTGTCCTGCCGTACGGGAGTGGTTGGTCTCGTTGCGACAGGCTGGCGAGAGCTGCGTTGGACACCGGCTCGTGCTTGTCCACACAAAGGGGCGTCAAATGCATAGCCCACTGCAGGCATATCGGCGCACTTCCTTGGGGTAGGACTGAGGACGCTGCATCGTGGTGCGTCGCATGTGCCAGGCGCCCTGAGCCACTTTCCGGACAGGCCCCTAGTTGGTCTTTCGTCGCCGCTGAGTTGATACTTCCCGCATGGACTGGGACGAGCTGGTCGCAAACATGACGGCGCGGCACCCTGTCCGCGAGT
>Ga0136633_1001547_pt1 | contig 16862 bp, 13 predicted proteins | sample AntDrymeUQ832206_2_FD_105494 | JGI IMG/M metagenome (GOLD analysis project Ga0136633, IMG submission 105494) | Polar desert sand microbial communities from Dry Valleys, Antarctica - metaG UQ83 (22.06) | ecosystem: Environmental > Terrestrial > Soil > Desert | place: Antarctica: Dry Valley...
CTTCCGGCTCGGCCCGATCGACCTCGAGGTGGCCTGGCAGGACCGGCTGGCGATCGTCGGGCCCAACGGTTCCGGCAAGACGACCTTGTTGCGGGCGCTGCTCGGCGAGGTGGAGCTGTCGGGCGGCCAGCGTTGGCTGGGCCCAGGCGTGAGGGTCGGCCTGCTCGACCAGCGACGCCTCCGCTACAGCCGGGACCAGCCGATGCTGCGCTCGTTCATGGGTACGACGGGTCTCGACCGCAGCGAGGCCCGATCCCTGCTGGCCAAGTTCGGACTCGGCATCGACCACATGGACCGGGCCGGCGCCGACCTGTCACCCGGAGAGCGCACCCGGGCGTTGCTGGCCGAGCTCATGGCGGAGGGCGTCAACTGCCTCGTGCTCGACGAACCCACCAACCACCTCGACCTCGAGGCCATCGAACAGCTCGAGCAGGCCCTTGAGGGCTTCGACGGCACGCTGCTCCTCGTCACCCACGACCGCGCCTTCCTCGAAGCGGTCCACGTAACCCGCACCATCGAAGTCAGCGGGTTCTGTGGACGCTGACAACACCGCCATGCGGTGTTGAGGGTCCACAGATCGAGTCAGGGTGTGCGGCGTTGGATGGCCCAGCCGGCGGCGATGAGCAATGCAGCCGCGATGAGCCCGGGCAGGTTGCCCAGACGGGTGTAGATCGTCAATCCCTCGCGGAGCTGGAGCCGGCGTTGGATGACCCGCTGTTCGCTGATGCTCGTACGGTCGAGCACCCGGCCGTGGTCGTCGATCACGGCGGTGAAGCCGGTCGGGGCGACCTGCACCACCCAGCGGCCGTTCTCGATGGCCCGCATCCTCGACGACGCCACCTGCTGGGTCTGCACGATGGTGCCGGTGAAGGAGGCGCCGTTGGTGGGATTGAGCACCAGTCGGGCGCCCGCCTCCACGCCCTCACGCGTGCGGTCGGGGAAGAAGATCTCCCACGAGATCGGGGCGGCCACCCGGCCCACGGCACCGGGCACGTCGAGATGGCCGGGGAGCTCGCCGATGAGAGCATCTCGGTCGGGTAGGGCGTCGCCGGCCACCTTCTCCAGGAGCGAACGAAAGGGCACGAACTCGCCGAAGGGCACCCGGTGCACCTTGTCGTAGCGCTGCACGAACTCGCCATCGGCGTCGACGAGCACGGCGCCGTTTCGGAAGGCGTCGGGGCCAGCGCCCTCCACGGTGCCGACGATCATCGGGGCGCCGAGGTCGCGAGCGAGGTCGCCCACCACCTCTCCCCACGGATCGGCGACGAAGTCGCCTTCGGTGTCGATGACGTCCTCGGGCCACACGACGAGGTCGACGGGCGGGTCGACGAGTGCGGTGGCCTCAACGTGGCGCTCGAACACGTCGATGGTCCCGACAAGGGTCTTGTGGGTGCCCTGCCGGCCTCCTCCCTGCACGAGCGCCACCTCGGCCGTGCCGACGGCGTGACCGCTCGGGGCGAGCACGGATCCCCCGACGAGGATGACTGCGACCGCGAACAGACCCGCCGCCGGTCGCCACGCTCGCCGCAGGAGGGCGGCGGCGGCCTGGCCCACCAGCAGGGTGACGACGATGAGCAGCAGGAAGCCCCCCACCCGCAGGACCGGGGCGAGGGGTCCGGCCACCTGCCCGATGGAGAGGTTGGCCAGGGGCACGCCGCCGAAGGGCCAGGTGGCGCGCAGCAGCTCGGCGAGGGTCCAGGTGCCGGCCAGCGCCAGCCAGCGCCCGCGCCCGGGTGGGGCGGCGGCCACTCCGGCGCCGAGCATCGCCGAGTAGAGGACGCAGGCGATGAGGTAGCCCGGGGCGGTGAGGGCGGTCATCCAGATCAGCGACGGCACCAGGCAGCCCATGGCGACGAGCCAACCGCGCGTGAAGCGTCGGCGGGCACGCTGGTCGGCGATGGCACGATCGAGGCCGACGAGGCCGACGAAGGCGAGCGGCCAGAACCCGAACGGCGGCAGCGACAGGCACAGGGCGACGCCGCTGGCCACGCACAGCGAGCGGACGCGTAGGCGGCCGACAGGGGGGGCGGTGGCGGGCACCGGGGAATGATGGCCGCTGGTCGTCTCAGCGCGTCAACGCGGTGATGCGATCGAGGTCAGGCAGGGGGGCTGGTCTGGAGGGTGAAGTGGCCGACGATGCGTTGGCGGGCGCTGCCCTTGGGGTGGCACCCGAAGAGGGTGGCCTTGTAGGCGTAGGACTGGTCGACGATGTGCAGGGCGTCGGGGTCCACGATCTCGATGTGGTCGAGGATGTAGACGAACCGCTCGCCGGTGTCCATGGTGAAGATGAGCTCGGCGCCGGGCTGGGCGAGGTCGAGGTTGAAGAAGGGGCGGGTCTTGGTGACCCGGTGGCCGGCGATGACCATGTTGCCCAGGCCGCCAGGCATCGGGGTGCCGGGCCAATGGCTCGGGCCGTTGTCGATGGCGGTGAGCGTCACGCCCTCGAAGAAGGGCTGGGCCAGGCCGATCGACGGGATCTCAAGCATCCCGTGGTGCACCACGGGGGTGGGGGCCCGAGCGTCGAGTGGGGACGGCTCGGGCCGCGGCAGGTCGGCGGAGAGGCCCGCGATCAGGGCGGTGGCGGCATCCCCGATGGGGCTGAGGTCGACGGGCTCCGGCGCCACCTCGGGGGCCACGGCGGTGGCGTGTGCCTCGCCGTCGACGTCCAGGGTGGCGGCCACGGCGCCCCCGGCGGCAGCCAGCGTGAGCGCGATCGCGCCACCGAGGAGGCGGACGTACCAGGGAGGGCGCGAGGGCGCCATGAGGTGCACGGTCCTCATAGTCGCGCATCGAGGGCAGCAAGGGCACGGCGCGCCGCGTCCGTGCCCTGCCGGATGCAGGCGGGCACCCCGAGCCCGCGGAGCGCGGCGCCCACCACCACCACTTGGGGGGCAGCCGACGCGAGGTCGGCGTCGATGGCGTCAACTCGGTCGAGGTGGCCGGGGCGGTACTGCGGGAATGACATCGTCCAGCGGGACACCCGGACCTCGGTGGGGCGGCCCCGCAAGGCCATGGTGTCGGCGAGGTCAGCGAGGACGGCGCCCACCAGCTCGTCATCCGGCAGGGCGAGGGCGGCATCGGCGCCGTCCCGGCCCACCGAGGCCCGCAGCCAGGTGGTGCCGTCGCCGGTGAGGTGCGGCCACTTCGACGACGTCCAGGAGCACGCCGTGATCGTGCGCCCCTCGACCCTCGGCACCAGGAATCCGCTGCCGTCGAGCTCGCGGTCAATGGCGGCACGGGGCACGGCCAGCGAGACGAGGGCGACCGAGGCATAGGGGATGGCGGCCAGGAGCGTGGCGGCGCGGCCGGCGTGGGGACGCAGCAGCTCGGCCGCCGCGCCCGCTGGTACGGCCAGCACGATGCCGTCGGCGTGTTCCGATTCGCCGCCGGCCAGCTGCACCCGCCAGGTTGGCCCGTCGCGCTCCACTGCGGTGGCGGCGTCGGCGAGCACCCGCACCTCGCGAGCCGAAAGGTCAGCGACGAGGGCGGCGACGAGGGCGCCCATCCCCGCCTTCGGGGCGAAGAACACCGGCGCGCTGCGGTCGGTGACCGCCGCCCGTTGCGCCTGACAGGCCTCGATCAGGGAGGCGTGGCCGCTGCGGACGGCGGCGTCGAGCTGGGGCACGGTGGCGGCCAGGCTGAGACGGTCGGTGTCACCGGCGTTGATGCCGCCCACCAATGGGTCGACGAGTCGCTCGGCCGCTTCGTCGCCCAGCCGGGCACGCATGAGGGTGCCGATGGAGACGTCGCCGACCGGCGGTTCGAGCACGATGGTGAGCTCGCGCCGCACCCGCGCCACCCCCTCCGACGAGAGGATGCCCGACGCCGCCAGCTCGTCGACGTCCGTGGGCACACCCAGCACCTGTGCCTCGGGGAGCAGCCGCAGGGCGCCGTGGCTCCAGACGTGGGCCCGGCGGACAGCGGGCGACACGAGGTCGCCGTCGATGCCCAGCTGGCGGCACAGCTCGACGCCCTCAGGCACCCGGGCGAGGAAGGCATCGGCGGCCTCGTCGAGCACCCCCCCGTCGAAGGCGCTGGAGCGCACCTTGCCGCCCAGCGGCCCGGGGTCGATCAGGGTGACTGAAGCGCCGGCCACGGCGGCGTCGCGCGCGGCGACCAGACCGGTGATGCCGCCGCCGACCACTACGACGTGCGTCATGGGGCGGCGGCGAGAACGCGGTCGGCCAAGGCGCCGAGCACGGCCGAGTCGTCATTGAGGACGCGGGTGCGGGCGAAGGCCAGGCCGAGCTCGTCGGCCAGCTTCCGGGCTTCGATGTCGAGGTCGTACACCACCTCGAGGTGATCGCTCACGAAGCCCTGCGGGCAGACGAGCACACCGTCGGCCCGGCCGGTGGCGGCGAGGTCGCGCAGGGTCTCGAGGATGTCCGGCCCGCGCCACGGCTCCGGGGTGCGGCCGGCGGACTGCCAGCCGAGCGCCCAGCCGGCCCAGCGGTGAAGGCCGGCCGCCTCGGCCACCGCGGTGGCCGAGGCCCGCAGCTGGTCGGGGTACGGGTCGTCCACCAGGACCCGTTCCGGAAGGGAGTGGGCCGTGAACAGCACCTTGGTGCGCGCCGGCAGCGGCTCGAGCGCATCCCGCACGGCGGAGGTGAGGAAGGCCAGGTAGGTGGGCTCGAGATGCCAGCTCTCCACGCCGCCGACCGCCAGCCCGTGCTCGGCGGCGGCCGTGGCCAGCCGCTCCTGGTACTGACCCACGGAGGAGCGGGAGAAGTGGGGCGCCAGCACGAGGCCGACGATCGCCTCCACACCCTCAGCGGCCAGCGCAGCGGCGGCGTCCTCGATGAAGGGAGCGGCATGCTTCTGGCCGAGCACGACGCGACACCGGCCGGGCGCCCGCTCCTCCAGTGCCGCCTCCAGCCCCGCCCGTTGCGCCTCGGTTCGCTCGGCCAACGGAGAGGTGCCGCCGATGGCGTCGTAGCGCCGGACCAGATCGGCCAGCCGATCGGGCGTGGGGGCGTTCCCACGCCGGATGTGCGTGTAGTACGCCTCGACGTCGGCCGGCGATGCCGGGGTGCCGTAGGCCATGACCGCCACCCCCAACGACCGGCGCCCTCGGGCGCCGAGGCGAGCGGGGTCAGCCACCGTCGGACCGGCCCTCCTCGTGCACGAGGTCGACCACCTGGGCCAGCACGCCCGGATCGAGCTCGGGGAGCACCCCGTGGCCGAGGTTGAAGATATGGCCCGGCCGACCGGCATTGCGGCGCAGCACGTCGCGCGTGCGCTCGGCCACGACGGGCCACGGGGCCAGGCACACGGCGGGATCGAGGTTGCCCTGCACCGCCTTGTCGGGCACCCGCTGGCGGGCGACGTCGAGCGGCACCCGCCAGTCGACCCCGACTACGTCGGCGCCGGCCTCACCCATGAGGGCCAGCAGCTCACCCGTGCCGACCCCGAAGTGGATGCGGGGCACGCCGGTGGCCTGCAGGGCCGCGAACACCTTGGCGCTGTGCGGAAGCACGAGGTCTCGGTAGACGTCGGGAGCCAGGGAGCCGGCCCACGAGTCGAACAGCTGGATGGCGCTGGCGCCGGCCTCGACCTGCGCAAGGAGCGAGGCGATGGCGATGTCGGCCAGGCGGTCGAGCAGCTCGCGCCACAGGCCCGGATCGCCGTGCATCATCGCCTTGGTGAGGCCGTAGGTGCGCGACGGGCCTCCTTCGATCAGGTAGCTGGCTACCGTGAACGGCGCCCCGGCGAAGCCGATGAGCGGCGTGGCCCCGAGCTCCTGCACGACGAGGCGCACGGTCTCGGCCACGTAGGGGGCATCGAGGTCGGGCTCGAAGGGGCGCAGCCGATCCAGGTCAGCGGCGGTGCGGAACGGCTCGGACACGACGGGCCCGACGCCGGGGACAACGTCGACCCCGAAGCCGATGGCGGCGGCGGGTACGACGATATCGCTGTAGAGGATGGCGGCGTCGACGCCGTAACGACGCACCGGCTGCAGCGTGATCTCGGCGGAGAGCGCTGGGTCGTGGATGGCGTCGAGGATGCTGCCCTCGCCACGGAGCGCCAGGTACTCCGGCAGCGAGCGCCCGGCCTGGCGCATGAACCACACCGGCACCCGCGCCGCTGGCAGCCCGCGAGCGGCGCGTAGGAGCGGCGCGTCGGCGAGGTCGGGTTGCGGGGTGGCCATGCGGACCCAACCTACGGCCCTCCTCGCAGGCCTACGAAGTCGTGGTCTGATGGTGGCGTGCGACGCTCCATCGATGACCACCCCTTCACGCTCGACGAGCTCCCGCCCAGCGATGAGGACATCCAGCACCTCTCGTGGGCCGTCGCCATCAGCGACGACTACGACGACGCCGAGCCGCGCGTCGTGCTCACGGTGGAGGAGGTCGGCCACCCCGGCGCCGGCCTCATCGCCCACCTCACCCCGACGATCGCCCGCCGCTTGAGAGTCGCGCTACGGGACGCCCTCCGTGAGGTTGGTGAAACAACAGGAGATTGATTGCGTCGGCGCTTCAGTACCTGAGCTCGGCGAGGACGGCGAGGTGGTCGCTGGGGACGACGTCGTCGACGGGCTCGAGGCCTTCGACCGAGCAGCGGGTCACGTGGCCGGCACCGCCCGCCTTGGGCCAGCCGACGAACACGTAGTCGATCCGACGGTCGGGTTCGAGGTCCAGCCTGGCGAAGGGGTTGGCGTTGCTCCAGGTGGCGCCGGTGGCGCTGGAGTCGGAGGCCTGGCCGGCGACGTCCCACGCGTCGTGGAACACGAGCCTGGGCTCCGGAGTGGTCGCCTTGCCGGTGAGCATGCGGATCTCATCACTGTCGGGATCAGCGTTGAAGTCGCCGCAGAGGACCGGTGGGAAGGTCCGGCCGCCGTCCGGCTTGGCGGCGGCGATGAACCGGGAGATCGAGCGCACCTGGTCCTGCCGGGTGCTGCTCTGGTCGAAGCGCCAGTTGAGGTGGGTGCTGAACACCTGCAGCGGTCCGCGGGGACCATCGATGTCGGCCCGCACACAGGTGCGGAGCTCCTCGAGCCCCTTGTCGGCGGGCAGGGCCAGCACGTCGCTCGAGACGATGGGCCACCGGGAGAGCACGGCGTTGCCGAACTGCACGCCGTCGAGGTCGAGCCGGGAGCCGTAGGCGTGGTGGAAGCCGAGCCCGTCGGCCAGCTCTTCGGCGAAGCCCACCTCGCCGTCGTTCCATACCTCCTGCAGGCAGATCACGTCGGCGTCGAGGCGGGCCAGCGTGGCGGTGATGGCCGGCCGGCGCGCCTCCCACGGACCGAAGCGCCACCAGAGGTTCCAGGTGAGCACCCGCAGCCGGGTGTCGATGAGCGTTCCGTAGGGGCCGTCGCTGTCGGTCACGGTGCCAGCATCTCCCATCCGGGTGTGTCTCCGCTGGGGTTCGTCGCTCCGGTAGGATCGCGGGTCCCTTTGTCCACGGAGGATGATGGCGTCCCACCCCGACCTGTCCGCCGAGCAGGCCTACATCGACGGTGCCTACGACAGCCTCGAGCGTTCGCGCGAGGAGGCGACCAAGCTGCGTTCGATGGTGGAGGTGGGCAAGGGCGGCACGGAGCAGGCCCGCTGGGAGCGGGAGATGATCGAGAGCAGCATCGCCCACCGGCTGGCGTCGCTGCAGCTCGGTGACGCCAGCCTCCTGTTCGGTCGCATCGACCGCACCCGCAGCGCCGGCGGCGACAGCTTTTACATCGGGCGGCTGGCCGTGTCCGACGAGCGCCGCGAGCCCGTCGTGGTCGACTGGCGGGCGCCGGTGGCGGAGCCCTTCTACCGGGCCACCGGTCGTCAGCCGATGGGTCTCGTGCGTCGCCGCCACTTCGCCACACGTGGCCGGCGACTCCTGACCATCGAAGACGAGCTGTTCGGCGAGTCGACCGGCCTACTGGGCGGCGAGCTGGCCGTGGTCGACGGGGGGCGCGAGATTCGCGGCCAGAGCACCCTCATCGCCGCCCTGGAAGAGGCCCGCACCGGCCGCCTCGGCGACATCGTCGCCACCATCCAGGGCGAGCAGGACGAGATCATCCGGGCCGAGCTGCCCGGTGTGCTGGTGGTGCAGGGCGGCCCCGGCACCGGCAAGACGGTCGTCGCCCTCCACCGCGCCGCCTATCTCCTCTACACGCATCGCTTCCCGCTGGAAGGCCAGGGTGTTCTGGTGGTGGGCCCCAACCGGCTCTTCCTGGGCTACATCGAACAGGTTCTGCCGAGCCTCGGCGAGGCCGGCGTGGAGCTGGCCGTGCTGGCCGACCTCCTCGACCGCACCTACCCGCTCGACATCGCGGGTCGCGACGGGTCGGCCACCGGCCGCGTGAAGGGCGATCTGCGCATGGCCCGGGTGCTGGCCCAGGCCGTGCACGATCGTCAGCGGCCGCTGCGCCGCACGATGCGGGTGGGCTACGGCCTGCAGACCCTCAGCCTCACGCCGAAGCAGAGCGCCGCCATCGTCACCGATGCCAAGCGCCGCTACCAGCTCCACAACGCCGCCCGCCGCCATGTCGAGGCCAGCGTCTACGCCACCCTCGCCGATAGCGCCCGGCTCCCAGTGGAGGCCCACGAGGTGCGGGACCGTCTCCGCCGGGCGCCCGAGGTGCGGGAGGCCCTGGAGCGCATGTGGCCGCTGCTCACCCCCGCCGACCTCCTCCACGACCTCCTCGGGTCCGCCGCCCTCATCGAGCTGGCGTCGGGTCGGGTCCTGTCCGAGGCCGAGCGGGCTGCCCTGCTGCGCAAGCGGTCGGGGTCGGTCAACGAGGTCACCTGGGCCTTCGACGACGTGCCCCTGCTGGATGAGGCACGCGCCCTGCTCGGTCCGAAACCCCGCCGCCTACGCCCCGGCCAGCCCGTGGACGACGACGTGCGCACCTACGGCCACATCGTCGTCGACGAGGCCCAGGACCTCTCGCCAATGCAGCTGCGCATGCTCATGCGGCGCTCCCTGAACGGCTCGATGACGGTCGTGGGCGACATCGCCCAGAGCACCGGCGCCTGGGCCCACGCGGACTGGGAGGAGGTGCTCGAGCAGCTGCCCCGCCGCCGTCCGCCGCGCCGCACTGAGCTCACCATCGGCTACCGGCTGCCGGGGCCGAACATGGTGCTGGCCACCAAGGTGCTGGCACTGGCCGCCCCTGGTCTCACGCCCCCGTTCTCTGTTCGCCAGGAGGGTGATGAGCCCCGTTTCGTGCAGGCCGAGCCGGGCCGTCTGGCGGTGGCGGCGGTCGACCAGGCGCGGGTGGAGCGCGACGCCGTGGATCCGGGCAGCGTGGCGATCATCGTCCCCGACTCGATCGTCGGCGAGGTCGGCCGCGCGCTGGAAGCCGCCGGCATCGAGTTCGGGCGGGCCGCCCGCAACGGCTTCAACAGCCAGATCACCCTCGTGCCCGTGAGCCTGGTGAAGGGCCTGGAGCTCGACGCCACGGTCGTCGTCGAGCCCGCCGCCATCTTGGAGGAGGAGATGCAGGGGGCGCGAGCGCTCTATGTCGCCCTCACCCGAGCCACCAAGCGGTTGGTCCTCGTCCACGAGCGCCCCCTGCCTGACGTGCTGCTCGAGCCGACCCGACTGGACAACCACAACCCGTTCGATAAAGGTTAGGCGTTCCTAACCTGAATCGTTTGGAGTGGTGATGCGACGTCCTTCGAAGCTGGTGGCACTGACGGTCGGCCTGGTGGTGCTCGCCGGAGCCTGCGGTGACGACGGCGGCGAGGAGCGTGACGCCTCCCCCTCCACCTCCGAGGCGGGGGGGGCAGGCGAGCTGGTGGTCTACTCCGGCCGCAACGAGGAGCTGGTGGGACCGCTCATCGAGCAGTTCGAAGAGGCCTCCGGCATCTCTGTGGAGGTCCGCTACGGCGACACCGCGGAGATGGCGGCCCAGATCCTCGAAGAGGGTGACAACTCTCCTGCCGACGTCTTCTTCGGGCAGGACGCCGGTGCCCTGGGTGCGCTGGCCGAGGAGGGGCGGTTGGTCACCCTCGCCGACGAGCAGCTCGACCTCGTCGCCGACGGGCTCGAGGACGACGAGGGCCGCTGGGTGGGCACCTCGGCGCGCGCTCGGGTGGTCGTCTACAACAACGAGGAGCTCACCGAGGCGGAGCTGCCCGACTCGATCCTCGACTTCGTGGATCCCAAGTGGCAGGGCCGCATCGGGTGGGCCCCCACCAACGGCTCCTTCCAGGCCTTCGTCACCGCCTTGCGGGTGATCGAGGGCGAGGACGGGGCGCGGGAGTGGCTGGAGGGGATCGAGGCCAACGAGCCGGTGGTGTTCGACGGCAACATCCCGATCGTGGAAGCGGTGGCCGCCGGTGAGATCTCGGTGGGCTTCGTCAACCACTACTACCTGTACCAGTTCCTGGCGGAGAACCCCGACTACACGGCCAGCAACAAGCTCTACGGGGGGGGTGACCCCGGCGGGCTCGTGAACGTGGCCGGCGCCGGCATCCTCGACACGGCCGATCACGTGGACGAAGCCAACGCCTTCGTCGACTACCTCCTTTCCGTCGACGCCCAGACCTACTTCGCCGAGGAGACCTACGAGATCCCGGTGGCCGACGGCGTGCAGCCCGTGGAGGGCGTCCCCACCCTCGACGACGTGACCCTCGCCGACATCGACCTCAATCAGCTCGACGACCTGGCCGGCACCCTGGCCCTGCTCACCGAGCTCGGGCTCGTCTGATCCTCCCGCTCGCCGTCGAGCCGGCCCCACTGGCGCGCCCGCGCCGGGGGCGAAGCAGCCGCCGTGCCGCGCCCGTGCTCAGCCTGGCCGGGCTGGGCGTGGCCGCGCTGGCCCTCCTCCCCCTCGGATACCTCCTGCTCCGCTCCTCGGAGATCGGGCTCGGCCGGGCCCTCGAGATCGCCACCAGCCAGCGGACCGGCGAGCTCCTCTGGCGCACCGGGCTCCTCGCCGTCACCGTCACCGGAGCGGCCGTCGCCATCGCCGTCCCGGTGGCGTGGCTCACCGTGCGCACCGATCTCCCGCTGCGCCGCTTCTGGGTGGTGGCCACCGCGCTCCCGCTCGCCATCCCCACCTACGTGGGCGGATACGCCTTCATCGGAGCGGTCGGGCCCCGCGGCATCCTCCAGGGCTGGCTCGAGCCCTTCGGTGTCGAGTCCCTGCCCTCGTTCTACGGGTTCTGGGGAGCATGGATGGTGCTGACGCTGTTCACCTACCCCTACGTGCTCCTCACCGTGCGGGCGGCCGTGCGGCGGCTCGACCCGAGCCTGGAGGAGGCCAGCCGCACGCTGGGGCAGAGCCACTGGACGACGATGCGCCGCGTGGTGATCCCACAGCTGCGACCGTCGATCATCGCCGGTTCGCTGCTCGTAGCCCTCTACACGCTGTCCGACTTCGGGGCGGTGTCGATGTTGCGCTTCGACAGCTTCACCCGGGCCATCTTCGTGCAGTACCGGGCCTCCCTCGACCGGTCGACCGCGGCCGTCCTCGGGTTGGTGCTCGTGGCCGTCACGCTCGTGGTTCTCGGCGGCGAGTCGGCGGCACGTCGCACGAGCGGCTACCACCGCCTCCACGGGAGCGGCGCCCGGCGAGCGCCGGTCACCCCCTTGGGCCGCTGGCGCTGGCCGGTGTTCGGCGGGCTGAGCGTCCTGCTCGCCATCGCGCTGGTCCTGCCGATGGCGGTCGTCCTGACCTGGTTCTTCCGGGGGCTCGATGCCGGCGAACCCATCCGGCTCACCACCACCCTGATCGGCAACAGCCTCAAGGCCTCGGCCCTGGGCGCAGCGGCATCGGTGGCCGCCGCCTGGCCGGTGGCGGTGCTGTCGGTGCGGCGCGGCGGGCGGCTCGGCCGACTGGTGGAGGGTGCCTGCTGGACGGGCCACAGCCTGCCGGGCGTGGTGGTGGCGCTGTCGCTGGTGTTCTTCGGGGCCAGAGTGGTTCCGGGGATCTACCAGACGCAGTGGCTCCTCACCCTCGCTTACGTGGTGCTCTTCCTGCCGCAGGCGCTGGGGGCCATCCGGGGTTCGCTGCTGCAGATCAGCCCGAGCTTGGAGGAGGCGTCGCGCCTGCTCGGGGGCAGCCCCGCCCGCACGATGCTGCGGATCGTGCTCCCGTTGTCCCGCCCGGGGCTCATGGCCGGCGGGGCGTTGGTCTTCCTGACCTGCATGAAGGAGCTGCCCGCCACGCTGCTGTTGGCCCCCACGGGATACTCCACCCTCGCCACCCAGGTGTGGAGCGCCACCTCCGAGGCCTTCTTCGCTCGCGCCGCCCTCCCCGCCCTGGCCCTTGTGCTCCTGTCGTCGCTGCCCATGGCCGTCCTCGTGCTGCGCGAGAAGGATTGACCGGGGCCGTGAGCCGATGTCCCACCGGTACCTTGGTAGGCATGCTGAACGGCTCGCCCAGCGCCATCGAGGTCGAGGGGATCCAGAAGCAGTTCGGCCGCCAACCTGTGCTGCGCGGCGTTGACCTCGAGGTCGCCGAGGGGTCAGTCGTCGCCCTGCTGGGCCCCAGCGGTTGCGGCAAGACCACCCTGCTGCGCACCATCGCCGGGCTGGAGCGGGCCGATGGCGGCACGATCACCATCGGCGGCCGGTGCGTGGCCGGGCCTGGCACCGATGTGCCGCCCGAGAAGCGCCGGGTGGGGATGGTGTTCCAGGACTGGGCGCTGTTCCCGCATCTCGACGTGGGGGGCAACGTCGGCTACGGCCTGCCGCGCAGGGAGCGCACCCCGGCCCGGATCGAGGCCGCCCTCGACCTGGTGGGGTTGGGGGGGATGGCCCGGCGGCCGCCCGGCACCCTGTCAGGCGGTCAACAGCAGCGGGTTGCACTGGCTCGGGCCATCGCCCCCGAGCCGTCCGCGCTCCTGCTCGACGAGCCGTTCTCAAACCTCGACACCGCCCTTCGGGTGCAGGTGCGCACCGAGATCCACCATCTGCTCGTCGGGCTCGGGATCACGTCGGTGTTCGTCACCCACGACCAGGAGGAGGCCTTCGTCCTCGGCGACGAGGTGGCCGTGATGGTGGACGGAGCCATCGTGCAGCAGGCCAGCCCGGCCGAGCTCTACGCCGCCCCCGCCACCCCGTGGGTGGCCGGGTTCGTGGGCGACGCCAACCTCCTGCCGGCGCAGGCCGAGCGGGGTTCGGCCACCACCGCGGTGGGAGACGTTCCGCTGCTGGCTGGTGGCCCGGGCCCGGCCACGGTGCTGCTGCGCCCGGAGGAGCTGCGCCTGGCGGCCGGAGGCGACGCCACCGTCGAGCTCACCGAGTTCTATGGGCACGACACCGTGTACCTCGTCCGCACCGCGTCCGGCCCGCTCGTGCGGGTCCGCGCCGGAGCCGCCCCTGTCCACCGACGCGGCGACCAGGTGACGGTCAGCTATGCGGGCGGCCCCGCCGTCAGCTTTGCCGGCGCCGTCTCGCCGGTGGACGGCCTCGCCGAGGCGGTGGTGGTGGGGCCGCCCGACTTGGCGACGCGCTGAGCATCGACACCCCTCCCGGCCAGCCGCATGATGCGTCGGCTGACTGACCAGGCGACGATCCCGGCTCCGACCGAACCGACCAGCGCCACCTCTGGGCCGAAGTGCTCCACCAGGGGCGGGAACACCTGCCAGTGGGTCAGGTAGATGTACAGCGACGCCGAGGCCACGCTCCCGACGATGCGGGTGGCCGGGCGGACCAGCGCGAGGGTGGGCACCCAGATGAGCAGCAGGAACCCCAGCACGACGAAGACCTCGCGCTGGGGCTCCCCGAAGTAGCCGGGAACGGCGAGGACCAGCAGCCCCGAGAGCAGGAGGCGGTGGCCGGTCGTGCGGGCCTGGGCGGCGGCCCAGCCGATGGCGAACAACCAGAGGACGTCGTGCGGTCGGATGTCGTGGGGCTCCACCGTCGGCACGTCGATCACGTGGAATCGGACGAGAAGACCGACGCTCACGACGCCCATGGCGAACCCGAACCGGTGGGCCCGCTCGATCCTGCGCACGGCCGGGATCGCCAGCAACGCAGCCAGCGGCACGAGGATCTGCACGAGGGTCTCCACGAACCAGTAGCCGCCGTGGGCGTCGGGGTCGCCGATCCAGCCGTGCACAAGCAGGACGTGGTCGAGGTGGATCCTGTCGTCGCTGAAGCTGGCGATGCTCAGCCACACCATGGCCGGCACCGCGATGCGGGCGATGCTCCTGGCCGTGTCACCGGCCCGCAGCTGGAACCGGGTGAAGTTGTAGCCCGCGATGCCCAACAGCAGGTGGGCGCCTCCGAGGAGGTTGAACAGGTTGATGTGGGTGCCCACGACGAGGACGATGGCGACCGCCCGGAGGACGACCGAGGTCTCGGTGAGCGTGACGAACCGCGACGGCCGACGCCCGCGCACCAGGTCCCGCAGCGGCGTGGTGGGCCAGTCGACCGGCAGCTCTCCGAGGACCTCCTCCAGCGCGATCGACATCTCCACGTAGGAGAGCGAGTCGCCACCGAGGCTCACGAAAGTCGAGGCACCGGTGAGGTCGGAGCGCTGCAGCACGGTGGCGAACGCGCGCCGCACGACCGGGTCGATGTCCGAGTCGGCGGCGTCGCTGGGGTCGGTGGGGTCGGTGGGGTGGCTCCCACCTCGCGCCGCCTGCCGGACGGCGAGGTAGCCGGGCTTCCCGTTGGCCAGCCGCGGGAGGTCGTCGACGAGCACGGCCTCGAGGCGAGATGGTGGGAGCCCGCACTCGGCCTGGACGAGCCTCCGCGCCGCATCGCCGTCCTCGGCGTTGGTGACGCCGATGAGGAGCATGTCGTCGTCGCTGGTGCACAGCGCCGCTATTGCGTGGAGGCTGAGCAGGTCCTCGACGTGCCGCAGGTCGATCCGCAGACCGAAGATCTTGGCGAACTGGCTGCGTCGGCCGACGAGCTCGTAGAGGCCGTCGTCGTGGCGCCGGGCGAGGTCGCCGGTGCGCAGAGCGTCCACGGTGGCGCCGAGGGCGAGGTCGCCCGGCTCGTCGGCGTAGCCGAGCATGACGTTCTCGCCCCGGTAGACGAGCTCACCCACGTCAGGGTCCCCAGCGCCGTCCGCCGGTTCGATCTCGAAGGCCCCGCCGGGGATCGGGACGCCGATGGCATGGGGGTTCGAGCGGGCCAGGGACGGGGGCAGGTAGGCCATCCGGGCGGTCGCTTCGGTCTGGCCGTACATCACGAACAGCTCCCAGCCGTCCCGCTCGCCCAGCTCTGCGTAGTGCCGCACTCGGTCAGGGCTCAGGCGCCCGCCGGCCTGGGTCACGTAGCGGAGCGTCGGCAACGACATCCGATCGAACCCGACCCGGTCGAGCAAGTCGAAGGTGTGCGGAACACCGGCGAGGCTCGTGGCGCCGTGCTGTCGGAACAGGTCCCAGAAGCACCGGTCGACCACCGAGGTGTCTGTCAGCACGATCCCGGCGCCACTGGCGAGGTGGCTGTTGATGACCGACAGGCCATAGCAGTAGTGCATCGGCAACGAGGTCACCGCCCGGTCCGCCTCAGTGAGGCCGAGGTAGCCGGCGATGGCGGTGGCGTTGGCCTGCAGGTTCCGGTGCGACAGCCGTACCAGCCGCGAGGAACCGGTGGTGCCCGATGTGCAGAGCAGCAGGGCGAGGTCTGGGTGCAGGGTGTGGGCGCTGCCGCTCCGGCGCGCCGTGGTCTCCCACCCGGACCCTTGCTCGGCGATCAGCACGTCCGGATCGAAGGCGGCGGTCACCCGGGCCACGTGGTCGGCCCGGTCGCCTGGCACCAGCAGCACGGGGTGGCCCGCCCGCAGCGCGGCCAGATAGCCCACCAGCGACTCGACGTCGTTGGCGGCGGCGACCATGACCAGCCGCCGCCCTCCGCCCAGGCGGTCGGCGGCATCGTCCACCCGATCCGCCAGCTGCGCATAGGTGAGCGATTGGTTTCGGGATGCGACCGCCAGCCGGTCGCCGTGTTGTGACAACGAGGTGGCAAAGGTGGCCAGCGCACCATCGGCCCGGTCCAGGAGGCTCACCCGTCAGAATCTAGTAGGGATGCCTAACTCAATGCACGACCCCCCGGAGAAAGGGTCAGACGGTGACGAGGATGCGCTGGCTGGCGAAAGCGCCGATGCCGATGTGGCGGCCGTTCACCTCGACCGTGGTCGTGCCATCGGGGGAGGCGGCGGTGATGGTGCCGGTCTTGCCGGGGATGACGTCGGCGTCCTCGAGGAACTCCAGCAGGCCGGGGGTGAACTCGAGCTCCTCGGGGATCCGGCTCACGGTGAACCCTCCGCCGACGCCGACCTCGCTGAGGGCCACAGAGGCGGGCGCGTGGTAGTCGGCCCCCGGGATCGGGTTGCCGTGGGGACAGGTGGTGGGATTGCCGAGCACTCGCACGATGGCCGCCTCGACGGGCTCGGAGATGATGTGCTCCCACTTGCCCGCCTCCTGGTGGGCGTCGGCCCAGGACAGATCGAGGATGTCGGTGAGGAACCGCTCGGCCAGGCGGTGGCGGCGCACCACGCGCTCGGCCAGGCGCTTGCCAGCCGCGGTGAGGGTGATGGCGTTGTGGTCGATGGCGACGAGGCCCTCGGTCTCGAGCCGTTTGATCATCTCGGACACGGCCGGCCGGGACACCATGAGCCGGTCGGCGATGCGGGCCTGGATGACGTCGACGTCGTCCTCGTGGAGCTCGTAGATCGCCTCGCAGTACTCCTCGAAGGCGGGGTGGAACTCCGGGGTCTTGTACTCGGCCATGGGCATGAGGGTACCGGCAACGCTCGAGGTGAGGGATGCCTAACCGACGCTGATCTCGATGCGTCGGAGGGCCAGCTCGGGGCTGGACTTCTTGGCCGCCTCCGGGGGTTGGCCGCACACCAGCACGGGGAGGATGCGGATCACCTCCACGGTGCCCTCGGCGGTGCCCATGGTGCCGTTGGGCGCTTGCCAGGCGAGATGCACCTCCGCCAAGCTCCCGTCATCGGCGACGTC
>Ga0136633_1001548_pt1 | contig 16856 bp, 16 predicted proteins | sample AntDrymeUQ832206_2_FD_105494 | JGI IMG/M metagenome (GOLD analysis project Ga0136633, IMG submission 105494) | Polar desert sand microbial communities from Dry Valleys, Antarctica - metaG UQ83 (22.06) | ecosystem: Environmental > Terrestrial > Soil > Desert | place: Antarctica: Dry Valley...
GCCGGGTGCGTCCTGTCGTTCGCCCCGGCCACCGACGCGACGCCGTTCCTGCTCGCCTTCGCGGCCGTGCAGCCGGAGGCCTTGGCGCTGCTCGCCTCGCTCGGGGACCGCCGGCGCGAAACGGTCTTCGCCGAGGCCATGGCGTTGGGTGGCGAAGTCGGCCTCCTGCGGAGCGAGCGGCGTGTGGTCACACCGGCCGACGCCCGCTCGCTGGCCCTCGACCCGATGGTCCCGGAGCCGCTGCGCTCACTCGCCGCCCGGCACCGGTGAGCCGCTCAGGAGCGCTCGGCGCCGCTCCCAGTGATCGTTGGCCATGCGCTCCTCGAAGCGACCGACCTCGTAGTAGCTGTCGTCCTCCTCGACCTCGTTGCCGTCCTCGTCGACGATCCACGGTCGGTCGAAGCGGCCGCGCTCGAACCAGCCGTCCGCGAACTCTGGCTGCAGCACGACGAGCGCGAACGCCTCGTCCAGCGGAACCGGCTTGTAGCGGCCACTCTTGCCGGGATTGCGATCGTCGAAAGAGTAGAGATACGCGTTCAGCTCGGGGTCGAGGTGCAGCGACCGCCGCGAATCGATGTGCTTGTAGCAGCAGAGGTTCACGCCGTTCTCGAGTTCCACCTCGTTCATGGCCATGAACTTGCCCAGCAGCCACTCGCCCCCGGCCGCGCGCAGCCGGTCCCAGTTCGGCTCGTCGGGCATGAACCCGGTTCCGCGATAGGTCTTCTTCTTGCGAGGCATGCCGAAGAGTCTTGAGAACTGGTCGCCCCGCGAGGCGCGTCGGATGCAAAGACTTCGTCACGCCGCTGAAGCAAGTCCCGCCGGTCGCTCCAGGTGCCGGTAGGTCCGCCCTCTCTTGAGATCCTTGATCACGTCACGGCTGACGCCGAGTTGTCTGGCGACGATGACCGTGGTGGCGCCCTCTGCCACGAGCCCGAGTGCTCGAAGGGCGTCATGGTCGGTGAGCGCCGCAGCTCGCGGAGGTGGATGGTGGTCCCGGCCGCGACCCGGAGGAGGTGCCACGCCGTAGGCGGAGATCCAGGCTCGGATCGAGGTCGAGGAGACGCCGAACCGACGCGCGACCGCCTCGTACCCCCTGCAGTCGACCATGACCAACAGGACATCCAAGGCCGGGCGAACCGCCTTGCGGTGGCGCTCGCGGTCCCGCGGGATGTGCTTGGCGGCGCAGCCTGCCGAGCAATACTGCTGCTCCGCGCGCCTGACCTTGTAGCTGACGTCGCACCCAACGCACGCGCGGATGACCGTGGGGTGCTGCACGGCTCTGCCGCAATGGGTGTCAAACGTGGCGTTGCAGTTCGGGCACACGATCCGGAGGTTCTGGATGCGGTTGTCGTCCCGCACGCCGTTGATGTGGTCGAGAATCAGGGACATGCGCCCGCCGCCCCAGGTCTCATCCTGGCCGCAAAGCTCGCACGTGCGCTCTTTGATCCCCTCTTCGTACAGCCGGGCCTTGAGCTTTCCTCGTTCGGCTGTCGAGTGCTCTACGAGCAGCGCGTCCAGCGGCTGACGCCGCGCTCTCGCTGCCTTGCTCTTAGATGCGTTGGGGTCGAAGTGATCGGTCGGGATTCGCCATCGGGCTGTCCACTTCTTGAGCACCACCGGCGCGCCTCCGGTCGGGCACCGCCCGAGGCGCCGCAGTGCTTCTGTCCAAGACAAAGAGCACGCGACGGCTTGGCTCGCTTCCTCACGTGAATATCTGGGTGGCACGAACGTATGTTCCCATGCCGATCGGACGGAAGCGCGCTCCGGGAGGGATCCGAACGGTCGAACTCCGTTAGCTGCCCCGCCTCGATTTGAACGAGGACTTTTCGGACCAAAACCGAACGTGCTGCCGGGTTACACCACGGGGCAATGTGGTCCTTGAGACTACCTCGCCTACGCTTCTCCGCATGACCGACGCAACCGCCGTGATCATGGCCGCCGGTAGGGGAACGCGGATGAAGTCGGCCACGCCCAAGGTGCTCCACGAGCTGTGCGGCCGGCCGCTGATCGCTTGGGCGGTCGCCGCCGCGCAGGACGCCGGGATAGGCAAGGTGGTGGTCGTCGACAACCCCGATCGGGCGCTCGAGGGGCATCTTCCCGAGGGTGTGGAGATCGCGGTTCAGGAGCAGCCGAAGGGAACGGCGGACGCGGCGCTGGCGGCCGCGAGCCACTTCGGCGACGGGCCGGTCCTCGTCCTCTCGGGGGACGTCCCGCTGCTGACGGCCGAGGTGATCGCGGGCCTCATCGCTACGCACGAGCGCGAGCGGGCGGCGGCGACGATGATGACCATGGAGCTCGACGACCCGGGACAGCTCGGTCGCGTGATCCGCACGGCCGACGGGCACGTCGAGCGGGTGGTCGAGGCCAAGGCGAGCGGCAGCGACGCCACGCCAGAGCAGCTGGCGCTCAAGGAGGTCAACACCGGCATATACGTCTTCGCCGGCGCGCTCCTCGAGGACGCTCTGCGGCGGGTCCCGACCGAGAACGCCCAAGGCGAGGCGTATCTCCCAGACGCGCTGGTTGTCCTGCGCGAGGACGGCCATCCGATCGCCGCGCACGTCGTCGAAGACCCGACCGTGACGCTGGGCATCAACGATCGCGTCGACCTCGCCACGGTCCGGGTGCACGCGCAGGCACGCATCAACGAGGCCCACATGCGCGCCGGCGTGGCGATCGTCGATCCGGCGACCACCTACATCGACGCCGGCGTCACCATCGGGCAGGACACCCGCATCGAACCGGGTTGCACGCTCAAGAGCGGCACGGCCGTGGGCGCCAACTGCACGCTGCGCAACGCGTACCTCGACCAAGCCATCGTTGAGGACGGCGTCTCCATCGGGCCGTTCGCCTACCTGCGGCCGGGGACCGTCGTGCGCAACGGCGCGAAGGTGGGCACGTTCGTCGAGCTCAAGAACTCCGACATCGGCGAGGGCACAAAGGTCCCGCACCTGTCCTACGTCGGCGACGCTGACGTCGGCGAGAACGCCAACCTTGCCGCCGCCACGATCACGGCGAACTACGACTTCGCCAAGAAGCACCGGACAACGATCGGCAACCGCGTGCGGACCAGCGTGGACACCACCTTGGTCGCGCCGGTCAAGCTCGGCGACGACGCCTACACCGCCGCCGGCAGCGTGATCACGGAGGACATCCCGGCCGGTGGGCTGGGCGTCGCCCGCGCGCGCCAGAAGAACATCTCGGACTATGCTGCCCGGCGCAAGGAGCGCTAGCCCCGTTTGAGCTTGCTGTCCCCCACCGGATCTATTGTCGATGCCCAGATGAGCGCGGTGGCCCAGCCGAACCCGGCGACCAGCCTTCCGATCGGCTACGACAAGCGCCTGATGCTGTTCTCCGGGCGCGCGAACCCGGAGCTGGCGGCCAACATCGCCGACAAGCTGAACGTCGATCTCGGCCCGGTCACGCTCAAGACCTTCTCCAACGGCGAGGTCTACTGCCGCTTCGAGGAGTCGATCCGTGGCGCCGACGTCTTCCTGATCCAGCCGACCTGCGGCAACCCGGTCACGGGCGTCAGCACCAACGACTCGCTGTTCGAGCTGCTGGCGATGATCGACGCCGCCGTTGGCGCCTCCGCCCACCGGGTCATCGCCGTGACTCCATGGTTCGGCTACAGCCGCCAGGACAAGAAGTCCGCGCCGCGCGAGCCGATCAGCGCGCGCCTGATCGCTCGCTGCCTCGAGGCGGCCGGCGCCCACCGCGTCCTGACGATGGATCTCCACGCGGGCCAGGTGCAGGGCTTCTTCAACATCCCGGTCGACCACATGACCGCGATGATGATGCTGACCCAGTACTTCCAGGACCTGGGTCTCAGCGATCTCGTCGTCGTCGCGCCGGACGCCGGCCGTGTGAAGCTCAACAAGAAGTTCGCCTCGAAGTTGGGCGCCGAGCTGGCGATCCTCGACAAGGAGCGCCCCGCTCAGCAGGTCGCCGAGATCGGTTACGTCATCGGTGACGTCAAGGGCAAGACGGCGATCATCGTCGACGACATGATCGACACGGGCGGCACGCTGGCCGCCGCCGGCCAGACCGTGCTCGACGAGGGCGCCTCGCGGGTCTACGCGGCCGCCACCCATGCGGTGTTCAGCGGCAACGCCTGGGAGAACCTGGCCAAGGCGCCGTTCGAGCAGATCGTCGTCACCGACACCATCCCGTTGCGCCCGGGCGCGCCCGACAACATCCGCGTACTGCCGTGCGCCGAGTTGCTGACCGACTCGATCCGCCGCATCTTCACCGACGACTCGGTCTCCGAGGTGTTCGGCGGCGAGAACCAGCTCTTCTGATCTGCGGGGCGTCTCACCGCCCCCGGCGGCGTCGCCGGAACGGGGTCCGTGCTGGCGCACTGTCCCCCGTGCCGCTCCTGGCCAGGAACGCTGAGCCGCGCCGCAGATGAGCGCTCGTCTTTTGCAAGAGCGCCTCGGCCTCAGTGACGAGGAGCTGCTGACCGTCCTCGACGCCGATCCGTTGAGCCTGATCGGCGACGACCTCGACCACCGGCCCGAGCTCCCGATCCTCCTCGCGCTCACCGAGCATCACGAGCCGAGCCTCCTGCGGATCTGGGTCCGCAACGGCCCGATCGACCATCTCCTCGCACGCGACTTCGGAGCCTTCGAGGATGCCCTCGACCGACTCGACCGCCTCGGCTAAGCCTTGTCCTTCTCCTTCTCGCCCGGCCACACGCCGGTGGTCCTCTCGAAGGCGCGCGCGCCCGCACGGTCGACACCGGCGCGTACGCCGGAGAACACCGCGGCCTGCAGCGCGGCGGCGCCGATCGCCTTGGCCGCGGTCGTGTCCTTGGTCTTGGCCTCCGGCGGCTCCTCGTTGTCGGGGTCGATCTTGCCCCAGATCACGGTGAACAGGCGGCGACTCAAGAGCCCGGCCAGGATGCCGAAAACAAGGCCGAAGGGTTTGTAAAGAAGCTTCATCGCACCCCCATCATTCCCGACCGGCCGCTCGAATACCCTTCCGGTCTGAAGGAGCTTCCGGCGAGGAGGTCCACGATGCAGGAACGCGAGCGACACGACGGCGACGCGGACGAGCTCCTCGAGCGAGCCCTGCTCGACGCGCAGGACGCCGCGGCGGTCTCGCTGAAGGTCGATGGCCTCGCGCTCGCGAGGGCAATGACCGTGATCTTCCACGGTCGCCGGGACCTCGGGACCATTCAGACCTACGTTGCCCACGGCGGCCGCGGCGCCGGCGAGGCGGTGAGCGCATCCGAGCTCCTGCGCGTCCCGTGCGACCTCGACCTCTCCGACGCCCAGGACCGCGAGGAAGCCCAGGAGCTCTATGCCGAGCAGGCCGCCGTACTGCGCGACGCGATCGTCGCTGCCGACACCGTGCTGTCGGTGTGGATCGATCCGCTGACCGACCTCGCCGGCCGCGTTGTTCCCAACCGTTCTGTCGAGCTCGGTCTCCCGCTGCCGGCCCACCGCCTGATGCCGCTGGCGCTCACCGCGCCCGAGCGGGGCATCACGATCGTTCCGGTGTGCGGGGCGCGCACGCTCGCCGAAGGCCGGCCGCCACTCGGCATCGCCTGCACCCAGCAGGACGTCGTCTACGTCTATCCGCTGCCCGACGATCCCGAGCGCTGCCTCGAGGACTTCGCGGCGCGCTCGGCCGACCACGCGCTGCGCCTCGCCGACCAGCTCTCGCACCAGGAGGCCTCCGTCCAGCGCTTCCTCGAGCTCTCGGAGGGCTTCCCCGAGACGGGCTAGGTTCCGCGGGTGCGCCGCCGCGTGCTCATCGCCACAGGGATCGTCGTGTTCGTCGGGGTCTCGTTCGTCATCGCCCGTTATCTGACGAGCGAAGGCCGCGAGCGCAGCGCGGTCGTCGACTTGATCACCGCCCAGGCCCGCGGCGACGCCGGGGCGATGCTCGACGATCTCGATCCTGCGTGCCGCGCGGACCAACGCTGCCGATCGACAGTCGAGCGGAACGCTTCCCGGCTACGTCGCGAAGGCGAGCCGAAGATCATCTCGCTGAAGTCCGAGACCGCCTACGCGCTCGGCGAGGCAACGGGCACGACGCGGGTGGCGTGGACGGTCATCGACGGGGGCCTGCCGGTCGTGCAGTGCGTCGAGGTCCGCCGCGCCGGGTCGGCGGTGGCCGGGCGGAGCGTTACCCTGCTGGCCATCAGCGCGCCTATCGGCAACGAGGCGTCGTGCTGAGTCTCACGATGACCCGGTCCCGCATCGTCCTCGCGCTCTCGCTCGCCGCAGCCGCCCTCGGCTTCGTCGCGAGCGGCCCGGCCATGGCGGCCGAGGTTCCCTCCGCCCGCACGCTCTATGAGGCCGGGCCCAGCGGCCGCTACCTACTGGACGGCGACTGGCGCTTCCGCCTCGGCGCCGGGGCCTACCAGCGCGTCGAGGTCCCGCACTCGTGGAACGCGACCGACAACTCCACGGCCGGGTTCATCGGCAACGTCGGCCGCTACCGCAAGGACTTCCGGCTTCCGAGCTCGTCGCGAGCGAACGCGTGGATCGTCCGCTTCGAGTCGGTCAACTACCACGCCCGCGTCTATCTCAACGGCGCCGAGATCGGTCGCAACGAGGGCGCCTACCTCCCCTTCGAGATCCGCCTGCCCGCTCGGCTTCTGAAGTGGGGCGCATCCAACCGCCTCGAGGTCCGCGTCGACAGCCGGCGCAACGAGGATGACCTGCCGCCGATGGGCTACAGCCTGACCAAGGGCACGCCGACCGGCGGCTGGTGGAATTACGGCGGGATCCTGCGCGAGGTCTACCTGCGCCGCGTTGCCCACACCGACTTCTCCACGGTGCAGGTCCTGCCCGACCTGCCGTGCCGCACGTGCGACGCCACCGTGGCGGTGCGCGCCGTCGTGCGCAACACCGACGCCACCACCCAGAGCGTGCGCGTCACCGGAACCTTCGGCAACATGGCCTTCAGCGCCGGGACGCTGGCCGTCGCCGCGGGCGCCACCCGGGTCTTCGTCAAGCGCGTGCCGGTCCCGAGCCCGCGGCTGTGGTCCCCCGAGGACCCCAACCTCTACCCGGTCAAGCTGACCGCGCGGATCGGCGTCGCCGTCGCCCAGACCTGGGAGACGAGCTCCGGGATCCGCTCGGTCAAGGTCGTCAACGGACGCCTGCACCTCAACGGCAATCCGCTCAACTGGCGCGGCTTCGGCCTGCACGAGGACAACCTCGACAAGGGATTCGCGTTGAACAACGCCGATCGCCAGCAGATCGCCGACACGGTCCAGGACCTCGGCGGGACGCTCATGCGCTCCCACTACCCGCTGCATCCGCAGCTGATGGAGATCGCCGACCGCGAGGGGCTGATGGTGTGGTCCGAGGTCCCGATGTACCAGGTGCGCACGAACGCCCTCAAGCACGCCGCGGTCCGCAACTTCGGCGTACGGATGACCGCCGAGAACATCCTCGCCAACGGCAACCACCCGTCGGTCATCGTCTGGTCGATCGCCAATGAGCTCAACAGCAACGTCAACGCCGACCAGGGCGCCTTCATAAAGAAGGCGGCCGCGACCGCGCATCGCCTGGACCCCAGCCGCCCGGTCGGCCAGGCGATCGCCAGCGACCCCACCGGACGTTGCCAGAAGCGCTTAGCGCCGCTCGACATCCTCGGCTTCAACGAGTACTTCAACTGGTATCAGGGCGCCGACGGCTCGATGGCCGACGGTGACAACCTCGGCGTGTTCCTGCGCAAGATCCGCCGCTGCTACCCGGACAAGGCGCTCGCGGTCACCGAGTTCGGCGCCGAGGCCAACCGCAGCGGGCCGGTCGAGGAGCGTGGGACCTATGAGTTCCAGCAGGCGTTCGTGAACTTCCACCTCAACGAGTTCGAGAACCATCCGTGGCTGTCGGGCGCGACCTACTGGGCGCTGCAGGAGTTCCGGGTGCGTCCCAACTGGGACGGCGGGAACCCGCGGCCCAATCCGCCGTTCCACCAAAAGGGCCTGATCACCCTGACGGGCGAGAAGAAGCCGGCCTACTTCGACGTCCAGCGGCTGTTCCGGGCGACCGAGCAGTTTCCGGCCGGCTCGTAGCGCTCCTCCCCCGCTACCCTGCGAGCGGTTATGGCCGCTTCCAAGTCGCAGAGCACCAATCTCACCATCGAGCCGCGCGAGTCCGAGCACTCCCGGGGCACCCGCCGACTTCGTCGCGAGGGCCGCATTCCCGGGATCCTCTACGGCCGCGGAGGCGATCCGCTCTGCTTCTCGGTCGACGCGCGCGACCTGCGCATCGCGATGGCCGGCACGGGCGCCGTGTTCGAGGTTTCCGGCGACGGCTCCGGCACCACCGCCGCGGTGCTCAAGGAGACCCAGCGCCATCCGGTGCGCGGCGACGTCATGCACGTCGACCTCCTGCGCGTTGACCTCAACCAGCCGATCCACGCGATGGTCGCCCTGCACCTCATCGGCGCCGAGGACGCTCCCGGCATCCGCGACGGTGGTGTGCTCGAGCAGGTCACGCGAGAGATCAACATCGAGGCGCTCCCCAACGAGATCCCGGACTCGATCGACTTCGACGTCTCCGACATGGAGATCAACGACACCGCGACGCTCGAGCAGCTCGACGCGCCCGCGGGCGTGACGCTGCTCGACGATCTCGAGACGACGATCGCCAACCTGTCCCCGCCGCGGCTCGAGCTTGAGCCCGAGCCGGAGATCGAGACAGAGACCGGCGTGGTCGGCGAGGACGGCGAGCCGGTCGAGGGCGAGGCCGCCGAGGGCGACGAGGCCTCCGGCGACGAGGCCGAGTCCGGCGACGAGTAGTCCGGCGACGTGCGCCTCTTCGGCGGCGTCGCTCCTGCGGACTGGTTGATCGTCGGGCTGGGGAATCCCGGCTCGCGTTACGAGGGCACGCCCCACAACGCCGGCTTCGAGGTCGCGCGCGAGCTGATGCGTCGCTGGGATCTCGGCGCCCCGAAGAAGAAGTTCAACGGCCTGTTCAGTGAAGGTCGGACCGAGGCCGGTGGTCAGCGGGTCGCCGTGCTGCTGCCGCAGACGTTCATGAACGTCGCCGGCGAGTCCGCGGGCCCTGCCAAGGGCGCTGCGCGCGTCGAGCTCGATCACGTCCTGGCCCTGCACGACGAGATCGACCTGCCGTTCGGCGATGTCCGCTCGCGGCTGGGCGGCGGGCTGGCCGGCCACAACGGGCTGAAGTCGCTGAAGGCTAAGTTGGGTGGCCCGGATTTCCAGCGGGTCCGCATCGGCGTAGGCCGGCCCGACTCGACCGACCCAGAGATCGTCAGCGCCCACGTGCTGGGCAAATGGAAGCAGAGCTCCGCCGAGGTGCGTGACCTGGTCGAACGTGCGGCTGACGCTGCCGAAGGGGTCATCCGCGGATGAGCCGCGAGTGGGACGGCAAGACCTACGACCGGATCTCCGGGCCGATGCAGGACATGGCGGGTCCTGTGCTGGCGCGGCTCGAGCTGCGCGGCGGCGAGACCGTCGTCGACGCAGGCTGCGGATCGGGCCGCGTCACCGAGCAGCTGCTCGCGCGGCTGCCCGAGGGTCACGTCATCGCCGTCGATGCCTCGGTCGACATGCTCAGCGCCGCCCGCAAGCGGGTGGGCGACGAGCGCGTGACGTTCGTGCAGGCCGATCTCGCCGCGCTCGAACTCGAGGAGCCCGCCGACGCGATCCTCTCCACCGCCACGTTCCACTGGATCGCTGACCAGGCGGCGCTCTACTGGGCGCTGCACGGCGCGCTGAAGCCCGGCGGCCGGCTCGTCGCGCAGTGTGGCGGCGAGGGCAACATCCTCGACGTTCGCGAGGCCGTTGCCGCAGTGATCGCGGCCGATCCCGAGATCGCGGCGAAGCTCGGCGATTACTACCCGTGGAAGTTCCTCGCTCCCGACGAGACGCGGGGTCATCTGCAGGCGGCGGGCTTCGCCGAGGCCGAGGTCTGGCTGCAGGACTGGACCGTGCAGGCGCCCGACGGCCGCACCTGGCTGGCGACGATCAACCTCGGTGGCCACGTCGAGCGGATCGGCGACTCCGCCCTGGCCGACCGGTTCATCGCCGCCGTGCACGAGCACATGGGCGGCGACCCACTATCGATCGCCTACGTGCGCCTCAACATCGACGCCACCGCCTGACGACCCCGCCTAGCCCGCCTCGCCTTCTCCCCGCCCGGGCGCCGAACGTCGTTCATGCCACCACCTAGTGGTGGTTTCCCCGACGTTCGGCGCGGGGGGAGGCGGCGCTAGCGTGAAACGAGCACGATGGCGCTCCGTTCACTGCTCCGCCACCTGGCCGACGATCCGGCGGGGCGGAGCCTGCTCGCAAGCGGAGGAAGGGCTTTCGTCAGCTCGTCGCTGCGGCCGTATGTCCTGGCCGCGCTGGCCGACGAGGAGCGCGGCCGTCCGGCGCTGATCGTCGCCGGCGACGACCGCCAGGCGCGTGACCTCGCCGCCGATCTCAAACAGTGGCTGGCGCCCCGCAAGGTCGCCTTCTATCCGTCGCGAGGCGTCGCCTACGAGTCGCATCTCGCGCCGCCGCCGCACCTCGTCGGCCTGAGGGTCGCGGCCCTCGACGCGCTGCTCGCCGAGCCGGGACCGCGGGACGACGACGCCCCCGTGGTCGTGGTCAGCGCCGTCGCGCTGAGCGAGAAGGTCCCCGACCCCGAGCTGCGCCCGCACTCGTTCGCCATCGCCAAAGGCGACCTGGTCGACCTCGACGAGGTCGGCGCCGATCTCGTCAAGGCGGGGTACGAGCGCGTTGACCAGGTCGACGACCGCGGTCAGTTCGCCATCCGCGGCGGGATCCTCGACGTCTACCCGGCGACGGAGGAACGGGCCTGCCGCATCGAGCTCTTCGACATCGAGGTCGAGTCGCTCCGCTGGTTCTCCACGTTCACGCAGCGCAGCCTCGGCGACACCGACCGCGTCGAGATCGCGCCCGCGGCGGAGTTGGCCGCCGAGCACCGGGAGATGGCGGAGATCGCCGCGGTCTCCGACGCCGAGGACCGCCCGGACGTCACCGAGTTGCTGCCCGTCGACCGCTTCCGCGCGTTCCTCGATCTCGCTCCTGCCGACGCCCTGGTGCTGATCGCCGCCGAGGAGGAGGTCGAGCCCGCGCTGGCCGACCACTGGTCCGACGTGACCGCCGCGTTCCACGACGCCGACGCCCACCACCTTTACGTCAAGCCCGATGCGATCAGCGCCGATCTGGCGGCCCGCGCATCGGCGCTTCTCTCCTCGCTGAGCGGCGACCAGCCCATCGAGCTGCGCGCGCAGGCCGCCGACCTCGCCGCCCGCTCGCTGCGCGAGGCCGAGCCCGAGCTCGAGAAGCTCGTCCGGTCGCAGTACCGGACGGTGGTCGCCTGGCCGCGGCGCGGCGACGGCGAGCGCACGGCCTACAACCTCGTGCGCTCCACCCCGCAGTGGCTGGAGGGCGCGGGAGCCGAGCCCGGCGAGCTGCAGTTCGCCGAGGCCAACCTGCGCGACGGCTTCATCGCCGCCGGCCTGAAGCTCGCGGTCATCCCCGAGTACCGGCTGTTTCGCCGCAAGCGGGCCGAGCGCACCGGCGGCATGGACCTCGGCCGCCGCCGGCGCGGCGCCTTCCGCAGCTTCGCCGATCTGCGCACGGGCGACATCGTCGTCCACGAGGACCACGGCCTCGCCCGCTTCGCCGGCTTCGACACGAAGACTGTCGGCGGGGTCACCCGCGACTACCTCGAGCTGGAGTTCGCCGGCACGGACAAGGTCTTCATGCCGGTCGACCAGCTGGCGAAGATCAGCCGCTATGTCGGCGCCGGCGGCAGCCACCCGCCGCTGTCAAAGCTCGGCGGCAAGTCGTGGGAGACGCTCAAGTCTCGCGCGCGCCGCGCCGCGCAGGAGATGGCCGGCGAGCTCATCAACCTCTACGCCGAGCGCAAGCGCCGCGCCGGCTTCGCGTTTCCGGAGGACTCCGAGTGGCTGCGCGACTTCGAGGCCAAGTTCCCGTGGCAGGAGACCGCCGACCAGCGCGAGGCGATCGAGCACGTGAAGGCCGACATGGAGCAGGCGCGCCCCATGGACCGTCTGATCTGCGGCGACGTGGGCTACGGCAAGACCGAGGTCGCCCTGCGCGCGGCGTTCAAGGCGGCCGAGGCCGGCAAGCAGGTCCTGGTCCTGGCGCCGACGACGATCCTCGCCCAGCAGCACCACGGCACGTTCACCGAGCGGCTCAAGGACTACCCGTTCACCGTCGACCACGTCAGCCGCTTTCGCACGCCGGCCGAGCAGAAGGCGGCGGTGGCCGCGTTCAACGCGGGCGCGACCGACATTCTCGTCGGCACCCACCGCATCCTCGGCCGCGACGTGCGCGGCAAGGACCTCGGGCTGATCATCGTCGACGAGGAGCAGCGCTTCGGGGTCAAGCAAAAGGAGCTGCTGCGCCAGCTCAAGCTCAAGGTCGATGTCATCGCGATGAGCGCCACCCCGATCCCGCGCACGCTGCAGATGTCGCTGGCCGGCCTGCGCGACATCAGCGTCATCGAGACGCCGCCCGAGGGCCGCCGCCCGGTCAAGACGTTCGTCGGTGACTACGACGAGGACTTGGTCAAGCAGGCGATCATGCGCGAGAAGGCTCGTGGCGGCCAGGCGTTCTTCGTCCACAACCGCGTCGAGAGCATCGACGAGACCGCCGAGCGCCTGCGCGGCCTGTGCCCGGGCGTGACCTTCGCGGTCGCCCACGGCCAGCTCGAGGAGTCCGAGCTCGAGGCGCGGATGATGGCCTTCCTGCGCGGCGACGACGACGTGCTGGTGGCCACCAGCATCATCGAGTCGGGCATCGACATCCCGCAGGCCAACACGCTCATCGTCGAGCGCGCCGATCTCTTCGGCCTCGCCCAGCTCTACCAGATCCGCGGGCGCGTCGGCCGCTCTCGCGAGCGCGCCTACGCCTATCTGCTCTACCCGAGTCACGCCGCGCTGACCGAGGAGGCGATGAAGCGACTGACCGCGCTCAGCGACTACACCGAGCTCGGCGCCGGGTTCAAGATCGCCATGCGCGATCTCGAGATCCGCGGCGCGGGCAACCTGCTGGGCGACGAGCAGTCCGGGCACGTCGCCGCGCTCGGCTTTGAGCTGTACCTCTCGATGCTCGAGGAGGCCGTCGCCGCCCGTGCCGAGGACGGGTATGCCGAGGAGGCCGAACCGGTCCGCCTCGACGTCAACGTCGACGCCTATGTCCCGGCCGACTACATCCCCTACGAGCAGGCCAAGATCGACGTGCACCGCCGCATCGCCGGCGCGCGCGACGTCGCCGAGTTGATGGCGCTGCGCGACGAGCTCGACGACCGCTTCGGTCCGCCGCCCGAGCCGCTGCTGAACCTGTTGAGCCTCCAGCAGGCGCGGATCCGGCTGGGGGAGGCGGGGGCTCGTGTCGTCACCCTGCGCGGGGGACGCCTGACGGCCACGCCGATCGACCTCGACGAACCCGCAGCCGGCCGGTTGCGCGAGGCGGTGCCGGGCTCGACCTACGAGCCGGGCCGCTCGCAGCTGACCGTCCTCGTGCCGGAGGAGCCGGGCGAGCAGTTCCCGGCAGTGGTGGCGGCTGCTGACGCCTTGCTGAGAGTCGTCTCGGAACCGGCTGGGGCGACGGTCTGACTTCGCTACCCTCGAAGGCACCTATGCGCAATCTTTCGATGTTCCGGGCGCTCGGCGCCCTTTTCTTTGCATCCCTGGCCGTTGCTCTCGCGGCCTGCGGCGGTGACAGCAGCGAGTCCATTCCCGGCAACGCTGTGGCGAAGGTCGGCGAGAACTCCATCAAGAAGGAGACATTCGACCACTGGATGGAGGTGGCGGCGATCTCTTCCCAGGGCGGCGCCCAGGGGGCTGCGGCGAAGCCGTCGATCCCGGACGCGCCCGAGTTCACGAACTGCATCGCGGAGAAGACCAAGAGCGCGCCCAAGCCGGCCAAGGGTCAGCCCAAGCCGACCGAGGACACCTTCAAGTCCCAGTGCCAGCAGGAGTACGACGGGCTCAAGCAGCAGGTGCTGCAGTTCCTGATCTCGTCGGAGTGGATCCAGGGCGAGGCGGCCGAGCAGAAGGTGGAGGTCTCCGAGGAGGAGGTCGAGAAGCAGTTCGCGACGACCAAGAAGCAGTCGTTCCCCAAGGAAGCCGACTTCGAGAAGTTCCTCAAGACGTCGGGAATGACGCTCGAGGACATCAAGTTCCGCGTCAAGCTCGATGCGCTGTCCAACGCCTTGCGCAAGAAGGTCACCGAGGGCAAGGATGAGGTCGACGACAAGCAGATCGCCGACTACTACGAGAAGAACAAGACCCGCTTCGCCCAGCCCGAGCGGCGTGACCTGCGCATCGTCCTGACCAAGACCCAGGCCAAAGCGAGCGAGGCCAAGGCGGCGCTCGACGGCGGTCAGACCTTCAAGGACACGGCTAAGAAGTTCTCGATCGACCAGGCCTCCAAGAACCAGGGCGGCGTGCTCCTCGCGGTGGCCAAGGGCCAGCAGGAGAAGGCCTTTGACGAGGCGATCTTCGCGGCGCCGTTGGGCAAGCTCCAGGGTCCCGTCAAGACCCAGTTCGGCTTCTATGTCTTCCAGGTCGGCAAGATCACGAAGGCATCGCAGCAGTCGCTGAAGGATGCGACGCCGACGATCAAGCAGCTGCTGGCGTCGCAGAACCAGCAGAAGGCGCTGGACGGGTTCGTCAAGAGCTTCCGCGAGGAGTGGAAGGAGAAGACGAACTGCCAGAAGGACTTCACCACGCAGGACTGCAAGAACGCCCCGGAGCCCAAGACGACGACGACGGGCGCGCCGCCGGCCGGGGGCACGCCGCCTCCCACGCCGACGCCACCCGGCGGGTAGTGACGGCCGGCGACGCGGTCGCGCGCCTGGACGACCTGACGCGCCGCCTGCGGCGCGAGTGCCCCTGGGACCGTGAGCAGGACGAGCGTTCGATCGTCCCGCACACGGTCGAGGAGGCCTACGAGTTGGCCGACGCGGCGCACCGCGGCGACGACGTCAAGCTGCTCGACGAGCTCGGCGACGTGCTCTTCCAGGTCCACTTCCTGGCGCTGCTGCTCGAGGAGCGCGGGGCGGGCTCGCTCGAGGCGGTGGCCGAGCACGTCCGCCAGAAGCTGATCCGCCGGCACCCGCATGTCTTCGCCGACGCCGAGGTGGCGGATGCGGGGGAGGTCTTGAAGAACTGGGACTCCATCAAGGCCGGCGAGGACGGCCGCGAGCCCGGGATCTTCGGTGAGGTGCCCGAGAACCTGCCGGGCCCGCTGCACGCGCGCAAGGTTCAGCGCCGAGCCGCCTCGACGGGTTTCGACTTCGAGCACGTCCCCTACGACGCCGTGACCGGGGAGCTTGAGGAGCTCGAGCATGCTCAGACCCAGGACGAGCGCTTCCACGAGGTCGGCGACGTTCTGTTCGCTGCGGTCAATATCGCGCGCAAGCTGTCGGTCGACCCGGAGCTCGCCCTGCGCGCCGCATCTGACAGATTTCGCGGCCGTGTCGAAGCCGCCGAGTCGCTGGCCGGGGCCGATGGAGCGGCCTGGGCGCAGCTGGCGCCCGATGCCCAGCTTTCCTACTACGCACAGGCGAGGTTCAACGAGCAGTGAGCAAGATCGAGAAGGTCCACGCGCGCCAGATCCTGGACTCCCGCGGCAACCCCACCGTCGAGGTGGAGCTGGTGCTGCGCTCGGGGTCGACCGGCCGGGCCGCGGTGCCCTCGGGCGCGTCGACGGGGGAGTTCGAGGCCACGGAGTTGCGCGACGGCGGGAACGCGTGGCTGGGCAAAGGCGTCACCAAGGCGGTGCAGAACGTCAACTCGGAGATCGCCGATGCGGTCGCCGGCCTTGACGCGCTCGATCAGCAGGGCATCGACCAGGCGCTGATCGACCTCGACGGGACGCCCAACAAGGCGCGCCTGGGCGCCAACGCGATCCTCGGCGTGTCGCTCGCCGCCGCTCACGCTGCCGCCGCCGAGGAGGGCCTGCCGCTCTACCGTTACCTCGGTGGCGAGAGCGCCCACGTCCTGCCGGTCCCGATGATGAACGTGCTCAACGGTGGCGCCCACGCAGACAACAAGATCGACTTCCAGGAGTTCATGGTCGTTCCCGCGGGCGCGCCGACGTTCTCCGAAGGCCTGCGGATGGGCGCCGAGGTGTTCCACGCCCTCAAGAAGACCCTGCACGACCGCGGGATGAACACGACGGTCGGCGACGAGGGCGGCTTCGCCCCGGACCTGGGTTCCAACGAGGAGGCGCTGGCGCTCCTCGTCGAGGGCATCGAGGCGGCGGGCTACCGCCCGGGGGAGGACCTGTCGATCGCGCTGGACCCCGCCACGAGCGAGATCTGCTCCGACGGCGTCTACGACCTCGAGCACGAGGGCCGCAAGCTGTCGGCCGGCGAGATGGCCGCCTACTGGGCCGAGATGTGTGGCAAGTACCCGATCCTCTCGATCGAGGACGGCATGGACGAGAACGACTGGGACGGCTGGAAGGCGCTCACCGAGGCAATCGGCGAGCGGATCCAGCTGGTCGGCGACGACCTGTTCGTCACCAACCCGCAACGCCTGCGCGAGGGCATCGACAAGGGCGTGGCGAACTCGATCCTCGTCAAGGTCAACCAGATCGGCACCCTGTCCGAGACGCTCGAGGCGATCCGCATCGCCCGCGAGGCGGGCTACACCGCGGTCATGTCGCACCGTTCGGGCGAGACCGAGGACGTGACGATCGCCGACCTCGCCGTCGCCACGGGCTGCGGCCAGATCAAGACCGGCAGCCTCGCGCGGTCGGACCGCACCGCCAAATATAATCAGTTGTTGCGGATCGAGGAAGAATTGGGCGACCAGGCGCATTATCCCGGTATAGCCGCACTGCGCGCTTACCGTCCTGGCTAGGGCGTTGCCAC
>Ga0136633_1001549_pt1 | contig 16854 bp, 16 predicted proteins | sample AntDrymeUQ832206_2_FD_105494 | JGI IMG/M metagenome (GOLD analysis project Ga0136633, IMG submission 105494) | Polar desert sand microbial communities from Dry Valleys, Antarctica - metaG UQ83 (22.06) | ecosystem: Environmental > Terrestrial > Soil > Desert | place: Antarctica: Dry Valley...
CGAGGTCGCGCAGGCGGCAACGACGGCTCCCGCGGCGAGCGCGACGACAAGTCTCCTGGAACCCCCCCAACCCACGGCGTCCAGGAAAGCACACCTCGCGCCTGGAATGTACCTGGGGTCGGGTAGCGTTCGGTCGATTGAAACTCCGGCGAGATTGGCAGTAGGCAGGTCTTCGGCCGCTGTTCGTGCAACGGCGGCACGGAAGGATCGGGCGAATGGCCCGTACCCACTCGACGCGCCTCCCAACCCGGGGCGGCCACACGCCGAGGGGAGGGAGACCTTCCTCGACGTCGTGCGGGCCGTCGCCATCGTGCGGGTCATCGCCTGGCACGCCTTCGGGGTGGCGTGGATTACCTACGTGGTGGCGGCCATGCCCGCCATGTTCTTCGTGACCGGCAGCCTGCTGGCCAAGTCGTTCGGTCGACGGCCGGAGACAACCGTGCTCGTCGACCGGTTCCGGCGGCTGCTGGTGCCGCTGTGGGCGTTCGGGCTCGTCGCTTGGGGGGTGATGGCGGTCGGGGCCTGGCAGACCGGGACCGGCCTGCCCCTGCATCGCGCCGTCACCTGGATCCTCCCGCTCGCCGACCCGATGGGGACCGGATGGGAGGGCGGCTGGCTGTCGTCTCACCTCTGGTACCTCCGCACGGTGGTTTGGCTGCTGCTGGCCGCCCCACTCCTCCTGCGCGCCCTGCGCCGGTGGCCTGCGCTCACGCTGCTCGTCCCCGTCGCCGCCGTCTTCTGGCTCGACCTGGTGACGCGCGAGGCGGGAGCCCTCCCCGTGAGCCACCGCCTGGCCTGGGGGGCCGGCGACCTGGCGCTGTACTCGGTCTTCCTCATGGCCGGCTTCCTGCATCGCGACGGCGCGTTGCGAGCCGTCACCCGCCGGGCCTGGGTGCTCGTGGCCCTGCTGTGCGCCATCGGCGCTGTGGCCTGGCGAGTCACCCAGCCCGTCCCGTTGGGCGTGGTGAACAACTCCCACCCGCTCCATCTGTTCGTCGGCGCCGGGTGGCTGGCCCTGGCGCTCGCCGCCCAACTGCCGCTCGCCCGCCTCGGGGCCAGCCGGTTGGTCCGAGGACCCATCCGGGCCGTCGGCGCCCGGGCCCTCACGATCTACCTCTGGCACACTGCGGCGATCATCGTCGCCGTCAACGTGCTCGAGGCGCGCGACGTGAGGGGCGCAGTTGCCTATCCCGTGGCGCTCGCGGTGCTGACGGCAATCGGCATCCTCGTGGCCGTCCACCTCTTCGGCTGGATCGAGAACCTGGCCGCCCGCCGCCGTCGGGCCCCCGCCGCCACTCCGGCCGTGCGCCGGTCCGGACGGGTCGCCCGTCCGGCGGTGGCGGCGCTGGCCCTCGCCGCCCTGGCCTGCGCTGCGCTCATCCCGCCCCGTGGAACGCCGGGCGGAGTGTCGGATGCGGCAGCCGCCACCCGGCCGAACCGGCGGCCGCCGATCCCCTCCCAGCCCCCGCCGGCGCCGACCTTCGCCGCCGCTGACCCGGCGGCGGAACCGAGCCGGACCGCGCCTCTCACCGCAGTGACGGAGCGACGACTCTTCGACCGGCTCGACGAACTGCTCGGGGCGTGGGCCGAGCGGACCGGTGTCGAGGGCGCGTTGGTGGGAGTGGCCGGGCCGACACTCCGGTGGGGCGGGGCCACCGGTAGCCGCCCGGACACGGGCGCGCCGGTCACAGCGGACGACCGAATCGACTTGGCCTCGCTGACGAAGCTGTTCACCGGCGCCCTCGTCCACCGCTTCGCCGACGAGGGGCGCATCGACCTCGGTTCACCGGTTCCGCCTCTGGCGTCTCTGCCCAACTTCCCGTACGACCTTGGCATCACCGTCGAGCAGTTGCTCTCCCATACCAGCGGCCTGGTCAACTACCTGGAGACCGAGGCTTACACCGCCAATCCCGAGGCTGTCCACGATCCCGTGTCGGGCGTGATGGCGAGCGTGGCCCACCCCCTGGCCCACGACCCCGGTAACGCCTACCTGTACTCCAGCACCAACTACCTCGTGCTCGGCCTGCTGCTGGAAGACCTGACCGGCCGCCGGCTGAGCAACCTCTTCCGCGACATCTACTTCGATCCTCTCGGCATGCGGGACACGGTCCACCTGGCGCCCGCACCGTCATGGCCCCGCGGCGGGACCGCAGGGATCGAGACCCGCCTTCCTGATCTGTTGAAGGCCGGCCAGGCGATCCTCCGCGACCATGTCGGCTTGTCGGACGCCGAGTTCGCGACCATGACGGCGATCGACCTCAACTCCGGTTTCGGACCCGGGACGTTCGGATTCTGCCCTTGTCGCGTCGACAAGGACGGGGATCGAAGATTCTTCGGCGTCGGCTACTACGGCGCCACGACCCTGCTGGCCCACGCCCCGGCGCTGAACCTCACGGTCGCCGTCGACCTGGTCGACTCACTCGGGCACAACGGAGGGTACGATGCAGTCTTCACCCTCTTCGAGATGCTGGAGGAAATGGCTGCATCGTCCTGATCGCCGGCCGTCGCCCCCGGCCACAGTTGGGTAAGGATCCCGTCAATCGCACGTCATCACGGAAAGCGATTGGAGCGCCACTCTTTGGGGCAAGAGGTTCAATGGGTTCCCGACGGGGCCTTGTGCAGAATGGCTTCGTCGGCCCGGACTGGGGCCCGACCCGGTGCACTCAGTCCATTCGATTGATGGAACGAGGAGGCACCACGTGCGAAGGATCGGGGGCAGCACCCGAGTTGGCGTTGCGGCAATCTGCCTGGCGCTGGTAGCGGCGGCTTGCGGGGGATCGGACGACGACACCGGGGGGACGGCGCAGCCGGGAGGTCAGACCGGCGGAACGGTGACGGCCGGGGGTGTGTTCCGGGTGCCGATCGGCGAACCGGCGGCCATCGACCCCTACCAGGCCCGGGAGTCCGAGGGCAGCAACGTCACGGTCCGGCTCTTCACCGGCCTCGTGACCTACGACGGCAATGCCGAGCTGAAGATGCGGCCCGGCGTGGCCGAGCGTTGGGCGCCGAACGCCGATTGCACGGAGTGGACGTTCAACCTGCGCCGGGGCGCCACCTTCACCAACGGTGAGCCCGTCGACGCCGCCGCCTTTATCAGGGGCTGGACCCGTGCCTCCATCGGCACCGCCGCCTCCCAGGTCGCCTATCACCTGCAGCAGGTCCAGGGCTATATGCCCCTTCACGCCACCCCGCCGACGGCCACGACTTTCTCGGGCCTGTCGTCTCCCGACCCCCAGACGCTGGTGGTCAAGCTCGACGCCGGCGACTGCGAGTTCGACAAGCAGCTCGTCCACCCGGTGGCCAGCCCGGTGCCCAACGTCGCCGGCGCGGCCAACAACGCGACCTACAACGACGCACCCATCGGCAACGGCCCGTTCATGCTCAAGCCGGGCACCAAGTGGGAGCACAACCAGCGCATCTCGCTCGTCCGCAACGACAGTTACTTCCTCACCAAGCCGAACCTCGACGGCATCGAGTTCGTCATCTTCCCGGCCCAGGGCCGGCTCGAGGCCGAGTACCGCGCCTTCACCGCCAACGAGGTCGACTTCGCCCGCATCCCGCCCACGCTGAACCAGCAGGCCGAGGCCACCTACAAGCCACAGGGCAGCTTCATCAAGAGCGAGCAGAGCGGCATCAACTACATCCTTGTGAACAACGCCAAGCCGCCCTTCAACAACCCCGACGCCCGCAAGGCCATGTCGATGGCCATCGACCGTGACGCCATCAACAAGGGCGTCTACCAGGGCTTCCTCACATCGGCCACGTCGTTCATCTCCCCGCCGTTCGGCCAGTTCTACCAGCCGGGCGTATGCGGTGACTCGTGCAAGTTCGACCCGGTGAAGGCCAAGGATCTCGCCGGACGCAGCGGCCTCACGCCCGGCACCAAGCTGAAGCTGGCCTACAACAACGACGGCGGCCATGAGGCACTGGTGCAGGCCTGGAAGGACCAGCTCGAGAAGAACCTCGGCGTCGTCGTCGAACTCGACGGGGTGCCGTTCGCCGAGCACCTCCTGAAGCGGGACCGGGGCGACTTCGACCTGTCCCGGGCCGCGTGGTCGACCGACTACCCGTCGCCCGACGGCTTCGTGACCCCGCTGCTGAAGACCGGCAGCGAGGACAACGACGGCAAGTACTCCAACCCCGAGGTGGACACGCTTCTCGCCCGGCAGAAGACCCTCCGCAGCGACAGTGAGCGGAAGAAGCTCATCGAGGACATCGAGAAGATCGCCATCGGTCGCGACCTGGGCCTCGTCCCCACCTACTACCGGACCGCCTACCGCGTGTTCGACTCGACCAAGTGGAAAGGCATGGGGCTCGACTTCTTCGAGCGGCCCACTCTGGAGACCGTGAGCCTGAAGTAACAACAGGACATGGGCAAGTACGTCGTCCGGCGCCTCCTGCAGATGATGCTGGTCCTGTTCGGGGCCAGCATCATCCTGTTCCTCTGCCTGTTCGTGGTGCCGGGCGACCCCATCGCCACCTCCCAGGGCGAGGGTCGGCAGCTCGACGCCTCGACCAGGGCCGCCCTGGAGCGGCGGTACAACCTCGACAAGCCGCTTCCCCAGCAGTACGCCGGCTACGTCGCCCGGCTGGCCCAGGGCGACCTCGGGGAGTCATACGTGTACCGCCGATCGGTGAACACCATCCTCAAGGAGAAGTTGGGCAACACCGCGAAGCTGGCGCTGGCGGCCATCGTGCTGATGATGGCGCTCGGCATCGTGGCCGGGGTGGTCGCCGCCGTCTTCCGGTACTCCTTCCTCGATGTGCTCGTCACGCTTTCGACCACGGTGGCGATCGGCGTGCCAACCTTCGTGATCGGCCTCGCTTTGCAGAACGTCTTCGCCATCAACCTGGGCTGGCTGCCGCTCCAGGGGCAGTCGGCCGGCAACAGGTCGATCATCCTGCCCGCGCTCGCCCTCTCCGCGGTCGACACCGCCCTGGTCAGCCGGCTCATGCGAGGCACCATGTCGGAGGTCATGCGCGCCGACTACATCCGCACCGCCTACGCCAAGGGGCTCTCAAAGCGGGTGGTGATCTTCAAGCACGCCCTCCGGAACTCGATCATCCCGGTGCTCACCTATCTGGGGATCGCCTTCGGTGGCCTCCTCGGCGGTGCCCTCATCACCGAGACCGTGTTCAACTGGAACGGCATCGGCCTGGCCCTGGTGGGAGCCATCCAGTCCCAGGACAACCCGATCGTGCTGGGCGTCGTCACCTACGGCGTGCTGGTCTTCGTGCTCGTGAACCTCGTGGTCGACGTCGCCTACGCGTTCCTCGACCCCCGAATCAGGCTGGAGTGACCACGTGACGGATCAGGCGGCTCCCACCGCACCGCCGGCCGGGGAGGTCACCCTCGAGGCCGGCGCCAGCGGGTTCGGCGGCGCCGAGACGCAGGCCGCGGCTGTCGGGGGCATCACCCGCCAGACGCAGTTCGGCAACGTCCGCCGGCGGTTCCTCCGCAACAAGCTGGCGCTGCTCGGACTTGTGATGATCGGCATCGTCTTCCTGACCGCTCTCCTGGCGCCGATCATCGCCACCCATCCCCCCCGGGCCCAGGACCTCACCATCACCCTCCAGGGCCCCTCCGCAGAGCACTGGCTCGGCACCGATGAGCTCGGCCGCGACCAGTTCAGTCGGATCGTGTACGGGACCCGGATCGCAGTGAGCGTGGGGCTGGCGTCGATCTTCCTCGCCCTGGTCATCGGCGTGGTCCTGGGATCGGTTGCCGGCTACCTGGGCCGAGGCTGGGACACCCTCATCATGCGGGTGGCCGACGTCTTCTTCGCCTTCCCGCTCATCATCGGCGCCGTCGTGATCATCCTCGTCGTCGGACGGGGGGTCACGCCGGTGATCATCGCCTTGGGATTGTTCAGCTGGGCCACGATCGCCCGCCTCCTTCGCAGTTCGATCCTGTCGATCCGGGAGAGCGAGTACGTCGAGGCGGCCCGGTCGCTCGGAGCTGGCAAGTGGCGGATCGTCACCCGGCACGTCCTGCCCAACAGCATGGCCCCGGTGCTCGTGTACGCCATGGTCAGCGTGGCCACCGCCATCGTGGCCCAGGCGTCGCTGAGCTACCTGGGCGTCGGCGTCCCGCCCGACGTACCCGACTGGGGCAACATGATCTCCTCGGGCCAGAAGTTCTTCGGGTTCAAGGACTACCTGTGGTTCTTCCCGAGCATGGCCGTGGTGTTCACCGTCCTCGGATTCATCTTCGTGGGCGACGGTTTGCGGGACGCGCTGGATCCCCGCCTCCGATGACAGAAGCTCTCCTCTCCATCGAGGATCTGCGCGTCCACTTCCACACCGATGCGGGCGTGGTGAAGGCGGTCGACGGTGTGAGCTGGTCGGTCGCCCCGGGCGAGACCCTGGGCATCGTCGGTGAGTCGGGGTCGGGCAAGTCGGTGTCGGCCCTGGCCGTGATGGGACTCGTCGAGGTCCCACCCGCCCGCTACGAGTCGGGTCGCATCCTGTTCAAGGGCCGAGACCTGCTGGCCGCGGACGAGAAGGAGCGGCGCTCCGTCCGGGGCAAGGAGATCTCCATGATCTTCCAGGATCCCCTCACCGCCCTGAACCCGGTTTTCCGGGTCGGCCACCAGATCGCCGAGGTGATCCAGGCCCACGAGAAGATGGGCCGCGTCGCAGCCCGGGCCCGGGCCGTCGACCTGCTGGGCGAGGTCGGGATCCCGAATCCCAAGCAACGAGCTCGCGAATACCCGCACCAGTTCTCCGGTGGGATGCGCCAGCGGGCCATGATCGCCATGGCCCTCGCCCTCGACCCCCTGGTCCTGCTGGCCGACGAACCCACCACCGCGCTCGACGTCACCGTGCAGGCCCAGATCATGGACCTGTTGATCCGGCTGCAGGCCGACCGGGGCACGGCCATCGTCCTCATCACCCACGACCTCGGCCTGGTGGCGGGCCACGCCGATCGGGTGTTGGTCATGTACGCAGGCAAGGTCGCCGAACTGGGGACGATCGACGACGTGTACTACCGGCCCCGGCACCCGTACACGCTCGGGCTGCTGAACAGCCTGGCCCGCATGGACCAGCGCCGCACAGACCGGCTCCGACCGATCATCGGCCAGCCACCCAGCCTCATCCGGGTCCCACCGGGCTGCCCGTTCAACCCCCGCTGCCCCTTCGCCACCGACATCTGCCGTCAGGAAATGCCGACGCTCGAGCCCAAGGACGGTCCCGCCCACCTGGCCGCCTGCCACCACAGCGACCAGGTCACCCTCCGGCAATCTCCCGCAGCCTCATGAGCAAGCACGGCGGCCGGGCCTGCCGGCCCTGCCGGAGCGCAGCGCAGGCCCGTGCCGGCGGGCCGTCGACGGCCGCCGAGCGCAGCGACCAAAGGAGACAATGACCGCGCTGGTCGAGGTCGAGAATCTGGTCAAGCACTACCCGATCAGGTCTGGCATCGTGTTCCGCCACGACGTCGGGGCCGTCAAGGCGGTGGACGGCATCTCTTTCGACCTGGAGGCGGGCGAGACCTTCGCCATCGTCGGCGAGTCGGGGTGCGGCAAGTCGACAACGGCCCGGGCCGTGCTGCGGTTGATCGAACCGACGTCGGGCGCCATCCGGTTCGAGGGCGAGGACATCACCACCGCAGGAGCGAGTCGGCTACGGGCGCTCCGGCGGGAGATGCAGATGATCTTCCAGGATCCGTTCGCCAGCCTGAACCCGCGGATGACCGTACGGGGGATCCTGCGCGAGCCGTTCACCATCCACGGCCTTGACGCAGACGGGAAGGTCGAGGCGCTCCTCGACATGGTGGGCCTCCTGCCGGAGCACGCCAGTCGTTACCCGCATGAGTTCTCCGGGGGCCAGCGCCAGCGGGTCGGGATCGCCCGGGCCCTCGCGCTGAATCCCAAGCTCATCGTGTGCGACGAGCCGGTGTCGGCACTTGACGTCTCGATCCGGGCCCAGGTGATCAACCTGCTCGAGGATCTGCAGAAGCAGCTCGGCCTCACCTACCTGTTCATCGCCCACGACCTGAGCGTGGTGCGCCACATCGCCAGCCGCGTGGCGGTCATGTACCTGGGGACGATCGTGGAGACGGCGCCCACCGACGACCTGTTCGAGCGGCCGTCGCATCCGTACACCCAGGCCTTGATCTCGGCGGTGCCCGTGCCCGACCCGAACCGGGAGCGGGCCCGCCGGCGCATACTGGTGTCAGGCGACGTGCCGAGCCCGATCAACCCGCCCAGCGGCTGTCGGTTCCGCACCCGCTGCCCCAAGTTCGCCAACGAGCTGAGCGAAGCCGAGCAGCAGCGCTGCATCGACGAGCCGCCGGCGCTGGTCGACCGGGGCGAGGGCCACCCCTGCGCCTGCCACTACGCCGAGGCGCGCGAGCTGGTCTGACCGCCAGCTTCGCGTCTGGTCGTGAAGACGGTTCAGATCGCCGAAAACACGACCAGAACCGCAACCGGGGTGTTGCTGTTGCCTTTTGCAGCAGTGGGGTACAGGCACTGCACACATGTCTGTTTCCCTTCGCCCTCAACACCTTGGTCGCTACCGCGACATCGCCCGCCTCCTCGTGAAGTACGGACGATCCGACCTGGTCAAGGAGGCCGGACTCGACGGCGTGGCCGACTTCAGCGCCGAGGGCGACGTGCCGCCGAAGGCGGAGGAGCTCACCGACGACCTCGAGAAGATGGGGCCGACGTACATCAAGCTTGCGCAGCTCCTGTCCACCCGTTCCGACCTCATCCCGCCCCCTATGCCCGGGCGCTGAGCCGCCTGCAGGACTCGGTCGAGCCATTCGCGTTCGAGGAGGTCGAGCGCATCATCACCGAGGAGCTCGGCGTACGACTGTCGAGGGCGTTCGCGTCGTTCGAGGCCAAGCCGCTGGCGTCGGCATCGCTGGGCCAGGTCCACCGGGCCACTCTGCGCAACGGCCGCGAGGTCGTCGTCAAGGTGCAGCGCCCCGGCATCAAGGAGCGCATCGCCGAGGACATGGAGGCGCTCGCCGAGCTGGCCGAGTTCGCCGACAAGCACTCCGAGGCCGGTCGGAAGTACGGCTTCGGCGAGCTGCTCGAGCAGTTCCGCCGTTCCCTCAACGGCGAGCTCGACTACCGGCGGGAGGCGGCCAACCTGAACGCGCTGGCGGGGATCGTGTCGGAGTACGACGCGCTGGTGATACCCGAGCCGATCGACGACTACACGACCGGCAAGGTCCTGACCATGGACTACATCTCCGGCCGCAAGATCACCGAGCTCGGCCCACTGGCCAAGATGGAGTTCGACGGCCGCCGGCTGGCCGAGCAGCTGTTCGAGGCCTACCTCGACCAGATCCTGGTGGAAGGGTTCTTCCACGCCGACCCTCACCCCGGCAACGTCCTGCTTACCGACGACAATCGCGTCGCTCTCATCGACCTGGGCATGGTGGCCCGGGTGCCCGGTGCGATGCGCAAGCTCCTGGTCAAGCTGCTGCTGGCCCTGAGCGACGGCGACGGCAGGAAGACCGCCGACGCAGCCGTGGAGCTAGGTCGTCCGCTGGAGGACTTCGACGGCGAGGCCTTCTGCTCCGACGCCTCCCGGTTGGTGGAGCAGAGCCAGGGGCTGAGCATCCAGGAGCTCGACGCCGGGTCCATGGTCATGGAGCTGATGCGCATCTCCGGCGACCACGGCCTGCGCCTGCCGCCCGAGCTGTCGATGCTCGGCAAGGCCCTGCTGAACCTCGACCAGGTCGCTCGCGAGCTGGACCCCGACTTCGACCCCAGCGCGGCCATCCGCCAGCACGCCGACTCCATCCTCGAGAGCCAGATGCGGACATCATCGGGCAGCGCCTTCTCCGCCCTGCTGGAGGCCCGCGACTTCGTCGAACAGCTCCCAGGGCGGGTCAACAAGGTCATGGACGCCATGGCCGAGGGCACCTTCCACCTCGACGTCCATGCGTTCGACGAGGCCGAGCTCATGCGGGGGTTCCAGAAGCTGGCCAACCGACTGACCATGGGGCTCGTACTGGCTGCGCTGATCATCGGCGCCGCCATGCTCGTGCAGGTCGAGACGTCGTCGAAGCTCTTCGGCTACCCGGCCCTGGCCATCCTGTGCTTCCTCGCCGCCGCGGCCTGCGGCTTCGCCCTCGTGATGTCGATCGTGCGTTCCGACCGCAAGGTGAACGCCCAGACCCGCAACAAGCGTCTCTGAGGCGCTATGTATCTGAAGCACTAGGGCTGGCGGCCGATAAACGCGATCAGCTTGGCCTGCTCGTCGGCGTCGTCGGCCACGGGGACCCGCGGACCGTAGTGGCCGCTCCCGCGCAGCAGCTCGTCCATTGGCTCGATGCCCTCGAACATCCGGTGGACCTCGTCGGCGTCGAGGGTCTCGTCCTGGCCGGTGGCCCGGGCCAGGTCCCAGGTGTGGAGCAGCACGTCGCCCGTGACGATCATGTCGACCGTCTGCTCGACCGACGTGCGGCCCATCGGCCCGTCGATCTCCCGGGCCGAGACCACCGGGTCGTCGAGCAATCCCTGGATGGCGTCGCTGAAGGTCGCCCACGCTCCGACCGGGTCCGTGTCGACCGTCGCCGCCTTCGGCAGGCTGATGCCCACGTTCGACTCCAAGAAGCTGGGCACCCACTCCACCAGATGGCGGACGACGTCGCGAGCCAGCCAGCCCTCGGGCGGCGCCGGGTTGTCCCACGCGCCATCGGGTACGCCCTCCACGCGCTCGGTGAACTGCCCGGCAACCTTCCTGTACCGCTCGGAGAATTCGCTCATGCCCACCAGACGATCGGAGTCCCGGGAACTCATCGGACGAGCAAGCGTATGGCGACGGCCACGCCCACCACCACGATGACGGCCCGCAGCCAGCCGGGTGAGATACGGCGGCCGGCGCTGGCGCCCACCTGGCCGCCGACGATGGCGCCGGCGGCCAGGAGTCCGGCGACCGCCCAGTCCACGTCGGCGAACACGATGAAGAGCAGCGCGGCGATCCCGTTGACCAGCGCAGCGAGGACGTTCTTGGCCGCGTTGAGGCGCTGCAGGGAGTCATCGAGGAAGATGCCGAGCAACGCGATCAGCATGACGCCCTGGGCGGCACCGAAGTAGCCGCCGTAGACGCCGGTCAGGAACACGGCGACGAAGAGCACGGGCCCGCCGTGGACCCGAGGCGGGCCGTTCCCGGCTGCCACCCGTCGGGCCAGGCGGGGCTGAAGGGCGACCAGGGCGCAGGCGGCGAGGATGAGGACCGGCACCACGTCGCGGAACACCGAGGCGGGCAGGGCCAGGAGCAGCAGGCCGCCGGTCAGGCCACCCGCCAGCGAGGCGACGCCCAGCACCCGCAGCCGCTGCGTCTGACCTTCGAGCTCACGCCGGTACCCGACGGCCCCGCTGATGGACCCGGTCACCAGGCCCACGGTGTTGGACACGTTGGCGACCACCGGCGGGTAGCCCAGGGCCAGGAGGGTCGGGAAGGTGATCAGCGAGCCGGACCCCACGATGGTGTTCAACGTCCCGGCCGCGAGCCCGACGCCGAGGATGGCGAGGGCGGCGAGCAGGGACATCGCCAAAGATTCCCACGGCGGGAATAAACACAGTTCGCCCTGGGTCTAACCCGACATGCCCACCGCCATCATCACCGGAGCGTCCCGGGGCCTCGGCCTCGCCCTCGCCCGTGCCCTCGCCGAACGTGGTTGGAACCTGGTGCTCGACGCCCGTGGCGGCGAGGCGCTCCGGCAGGTGGCCGAGGAGCTGTCGGCCACCACGCAGGTGGTGGCGATCACGGGTGACGTGACCGAGGAGCGCCATCGCGGCGAGCTGCTGACGGCCGCCCGTGCCCTGGGCGGGCCGGATCTGCTGGTGAACAACGCCAGCATGCTGGGCCCCAGTCCCCTGCCCCGGCTGGCGGACTACCCCCTCGACGCATTCGAGGCCGTGTACGAGGTCAACGTGACCGCGCCGCTCGCCCTGATCCAGGCCGCCATGCCCCTGCTGGCGCAGTCGCCGCAGGGCCGCATCCTGAATGTCACCTCGGACGCCGGGGTCGAGGGGTACGAGGGGTGGGGCGGCTACGGCTCGTCCAAAGCGGCGCTCGAGCAGCTGTCGAAGGTGCTGGCCGCAGAACACCCCGAGCTGAAGGTGTGGTGGGTCGACCCCGGCGACATGAACACGACGATGCACCAGGAGGCCTATCCCGACGAGGACATTTCCGATCGCCCGCCGCCCGAGGAGAGCGTGCCCGGGATCCTCAGGCTGATCGACGACGACGCCCCCAGCGGCCGCTACCAGGCCCGTCCTCCTGCCGAAGAGTCATGACCGCCACCCTCAGCACGGCCACCCTCAGCACGGCCACCCTCAGCACCAGGCCGCCGATCGAGTTCGACCTGCCCCGGGAGCTGGAGGCCCACGAGCCGCCCGAGGCCCGGGGCCTGGCCCGGGACGACGTGCGCCTGCTCGTGTCCCGGCCCGACGTGGAGCCTGCCCACGCCCGTTTCTGCGACCTTCCCGACATCCTCGACCCGGGCGACCTCCTGGTCATCAACACCTCGGCCACGCTCCCGGCCTCCCTCGACGCCGTGCGCCCCGACGGGTCCGTCGTCGAGCTGCACCTCTCGACCCCGCTGCCCGCCGGGCTCTGGGTGGTCGAGCTGCGCCAACCGGCCGAGCCCGGCACGCTGCCGTTCCGCACCGACGTCACCGGCGAGACTCTCACCGTCCCCGGCGGAGGGCGGGTGGAACTGCTGGCCCGCTACCCCCGCTCCGGACGCCTGTGGGTGTCGGTGCTCCACCTCCCGGACCCGCTCGAGGCGTACCTCGCCGTCCACGGCCGCCCGATCCGGTACGGCCACGTCGATCACGACTGGCCGCTCGCCGCCTACCAGACCGTCTACGCCAACGAGCCGGGCAGCGCGGAGATGCCGAGCGCAGGCCGGGCCTTCACGTCGGACCTCATCACCGCCCTCGTCGCCCGGGGCGTCGGGATCAGCCCGATCGTGCTCCACGCCGGCGTGGGGTCGCTCGAGACCGGTGAGCTGCCGGCGCCCGAGCCCTTCCGGGTCCCGGCCGCCACCGCCCAGCGGGTGAACACCACCCGGGCCAACGGCGGCCGGGTCGTCGCCGTCGGAACCACGGTCGTCCGGGCCCTGGAGACCGTCGCCGACGTCGGCGGGGTGGCCCATCCCGGCGAAGGATGGACCGAGGTCATCATCACCGCCGAACGGGGCATCCGGGTGGTCGACGGCCTCCTCACCGGCTGGCACGAGCCGGCGGCCTCGCACCTCCTCATGCTCGAGGCGGTTGCCGGCCGGCAGATGCTGGACGACGCCTACCAGGCCGCGCTGGCCGGCCGCTACCTCTGGCACGAGTTCGGCGACCTGCACCTGTTGCTGCCATGAATGCCTACGTCGAGCGCGACCAGGACAGGCAATGAACGGTCTGAGGGTGTCCGCCCGGGCCACCGAGCTGGTCACCGCCCTCAAGCACGCAGGTGAGGCGACGGCCGACGCGCTTGCTGCGTCGCTCGGCGTCACGGTCAGCGCGGTGCGCCAGCAGCTCGACAACCTGGCTGCGGACAGCCTGGTGGTGTGGCGCCCACAGTCCCGGGGTCGGGGTCGCCCGATTCACCTCTACCGCCTGACCCGGGCGGCCGAGCCGCTGTTCCCTAAGGCCTACGGCGGCCTCACGACCGAGCTGCTCGGGTACGTGGCCGATGCCGATCCGGACCTCGTCGACGACATCTTCGACCGCCGCCGCCAGCGCCGCCTCGAAGGCGCCCAGGGGCGCCTGGCGTCGGTGGGAGACGACTTCGCCGCCCAGGTGGCCGAGATGGCCCGCATCCTCGACGACGACGGCTACCTGGCCTCCTGGGAAGCCATGCCCGACGGCTCGTTCCGCATCGTCGAGCACAACTGCGCAGTGCTCGACGTGGCCGAGCGCTACGGCCAGGCCTGTTCCAGCGAGATCGCCTTCCTCCGCCAGGCCCTACCCGACGCCCGCGTCGAGCGGGTCAGTCACATGATCGCCGGCGCCCACTCCTGCGCCTACCAGATCGATCAGAACCCATAGGGAGGCCGCACCACGCCGTCCTCGGTGATGATGGCGGTGACGAGGGCAGCGGGGGTCACGTCGAAGGCCCGGTTCTCGGCCGCGAACCCCTCGGGGGCGGTGACCACCCCGGCGAACGACGTGACTTCGTCGCCCGAACGACGCTCGATGGGGATGGCGGCGCCGGTCGGGCAATCCCGGTCGACGGTCGCCATCGGTGCCGCCACGTAGAACGGGATGCCGTGGTGGGCGGCCAGGACGGCCAGGCCGTACGTGCCCACCTTGTTGGCCACGTCGCCGTTGGCGGCGATGCGGTCGGCGCCGACGACCACGCAGTCGACATCGCCCCCCGCCATCAGGGAACCGGCCATCACGTCGGCCACCAATGTGGCCGGGATACCGAGGCGATCGAGCTCCCACGCGGTGAGGCGGGCGCCCTGGAGGACGGGGCGGGTCTCGTCGACCCAGACCGTGGGCCGCCGGCCGGTCTCGTGCGCCGCTCGGATCACGCCCAGGGCGGTGCCGTAACCCGCGCAGGCGAGGGCCCCGGCGTTGCAGTGGGTCAGCACCCGGCCGTCGACCGGGAGCAGTCGGGCGCCGTGGGCTCCGAGACGGCGGTTGCGCTCGACGTCGTCGGCGGCCAGTCGGACCGCTTCGGCCACGGGGTCGGCGGCCTCCAGCCCGCGGGCCACGCCCCACGCCAGGTTCACCGCCGTCGGCCGGGTGGCCAGGATCCGGGCCGCGGCCTCCTCGGGCGGTGCGCCGGTCGCGGCGGCCAGGGCCATGCCCATGGCTCCCGCCACACCGAGGGCCGGTGCGCCCCGGATGGCGAGGGTCCTGATGGCGTCGCACAGCGCGTCGACCGTGCGGGCCTCGACGAACGCCAGCTCGCCCGGGAGCAGGCGCTGGTCGATCAAGCGGACGCAGCCGTCCCGCCACTCGATCGTCGGTGGTATCCCGCTCATAAGGCCTGGACGGCCCGCCGCACTGCGACCTCGAGGCCGCCCGGAAAGGCGTGGGCCCGCGAGCCGAGGAGCAGGAGCAGCCCTCCCCCGCCGGCGGCATCGACCTGGCCCCGGACGCCGTCCGGGCCCAGTCCGCCGCCCATGGCCGCCACCGCCGGACGGGCGACGCCGCAGGGAGCCCGCACGGCCGCAAGGCTGGCCCGCACCTCGGCGTCGGACTCGAAGAGCGTCCCTCCGAACGCACCGACCACCACGTAGTCGGCCCCGCACAGCCGCAGCAACCGGGCCAGGACCGCTCCGGTCGGCCCGAAGGACGGGTTGCGGGCCCACGGCCCGGATCCGGCCCGGTGGGCGAACAGGGGAACGCCGAGCGACGCCTCACGGAGGGCGACGAGGCCGCCGAGGCCCTGGGCGAAGGGGTTGACGAGGAGCCCGGTGGCGCCCAGGTCGACGGCTGCCTGGGCCCGGTCGAGGAGGGTGAGCGCCGGCCCGGTCACGTTGGGGCAGTACACGACGCCCGGCTCGAGGACCATGGCGACGGCCCGGACGCGCTCGACCAGCGGGCACCACGGCGGGTCCCCGAGCGTCTCGTCGTCCTTCACAAACCGGGCGCCGCCGGCGATGGCGGCCCGGGCCACGTCGGCCACCTCCACCGGGCTCAGCCCGAGGGGCGGCTTGACGATCACGCCGACGGCGACGTCGTCGCCCGGGGCGCCGAACGCGGGCCCGGGCAGAAGCCCGTCGGGCACCTCAAGTCCGACCAGGCGGCAGCGAGTGAGCGCTCCGGCCTCCATCACCTCACCGGCCACCAGCGCAGCGACCAGCAGGTTGACGTCTCCGCCCCAGTTGTCGTCCGGGATGTCGAGGACGACGGTAGGACCCTCGTGGTCGACGACACGGCCCCGGAGTGGGGCCAGGACACCGGCAGCACCGGCCGGGCTCAGCTCGAACGTGGCCCGCAGCACAGCTGCGAGCCTAGGGGCGGCGGCCTAGGCCTGGGGCTAGGCCGCAGCCTTGCGGGCGGCCTCCTGGCGGCGGCGACGCACGCGACGGCGTTCGTTCTCGTCGAGCCCGCCCCAGACGCCGTCGTCCTGGCGGGTGATGAGGGCGAAGTCGAGGCACGCTTCTCGTACACCGCAGCTGGCGCAGACGGCCTTCGCAGTCGCAGCCTCGTCATCGCTCACGGGAAAGAAGACGGCGGTGTCGAGGTCTCGACAGGCGGCGTCGAGCCGCCAGTCGTCGGGGTTGAAGGTGGTGATGGTCTCAGACATGACGTTCTTCCAACAACGTTGTCGGCACTGGCATTCCAAAGCTTGAACCGGGGTAGGCCCACGGGCATGTCCGATCGCCAGAACCTCGCCCGCCCCGCCCCCGAGCTCAGTGAGGACGGCATCCCCGCCATTGAGGAGATCCCGGAGAACGTCCTGCTCACGGGGGCTCCCCTGCAGGGAGAGCTGCCGCCGCTCGACCACCCCCAGGCGGTCGACGACTGGGGCACCACGGCCTCGGAGCAGCTGGCCTCCGAGCCGCTCGAGGTACGCCTGGCCCGTGAGGAGCCCGACATCGGGCCGGCCGACGACGCCGGGTACACCGACCGGCAGTTCCTCGAGCCGGGCGCCGACGGCGGACTCGGCGACGACGAAGCCGACCTGGTCGGTGAGGTCGACGGCGGCTTCGAGGACACCCTCAGCGCCGAAGAGGCGGCGATGCGGGTGGTCGACGAACCGCCGGGCATGAACTACGACCCGGACCCCGGCTACGTCGACGACCAGCGGGGGGCCCGATGACCGGCCCGGGAGGCCGGTCCATGAGCACTCATCGGGCGGAAGCCCGATGACCGGCCCGGGAGGCCGGTCCATGAGCACTCATCGGGCGGAAGCCCGATGACCGGCCCGGGAGGC